>Ga0315287_10004906_pt1 | contig 13099 bp, 12 predicted proteins | sample YL17G11_0_MG_FD_205037 | JGI IMG/M metagenome (GOLD analysis project Ga0315287, IMG submission 205037) | Sediment microbial communities from Yellowstone Lake, YNP, Wyoming, USA - YL17G11_0 | ecosystem: Environmental > Aquatic > Freshwater > Lake > Sediment | place: USA: Wyoming | collected...
TGGTCAAGCAAAGGCTGGAGCAGGGTTGAAAATTTCAATCATAGCTGCAGTTGCAGCACTGCTTTTCCGCAGCGATGCCCAGGGCTTTGTGCATCTTGAGCGTTTCCTTGCACAGGCCTACGCGCGAAATTTTCAGATGCCGGATGAAATGAGAATACATCTCGCGCCTTATCTCAAAGGGGATGCGCCATCTCCCGTCCGGGTCGTTTTCATCAATGCCGAAATCAAAGACCTGGTCCCCGGACTTGGAGTGACTGCGCAGGTGCGGGAAGAAGCGGAGCGAGCCGAGCGTGACGGTCTCCGGCGCAATCGCGTTGATCTCATCGATCACCGGCTGGTAGGCCGATTTCCAGTCCGCCACCGGGAGCACCGGGTCGAGCCGGAGCCGGACGCGCCAGCCGCGGTTCTTGAGCGCGGACGCGGCCGCCAGCCGTTGTTCCGGGCCGGGCGCTTTCTGCTCGAACTGCGCGGATACCGCGGGCGCGTTGACGGAAAAACTGACGATCACCCGGTCGGTCGGCTCCAGCTTGATCAGCTCGAAGATGTTCGCGGACTTGGTGAGCAAAAGCAGCTGGTGTTTTTTCTGGCCGGCAAAGAGCGGCACCAGGTTCTGGGTGAGTTTGATCTCTCTGTCCCAGACCAGGCTGTCGCTCAACTCCCCGGCGTTGAGCACCGAGGGTTCCCGGGTCGCGAGAAGCCATTCGCGGATCTCCTGGAACATGCGCGCGGTATTTGAAAAAACCGTGGGGTCCGGCCAGTGGCGCAGGGTGAGGTTGAGGTAACAGTACTGGCACTGGTAAACACAGCCGTTGGCAAAGGCCAGGATATGGAAATGGGGGCAGATGATTCCGGGCGGGGTCTTGTCAAAGTAGTGGATGAAAGCGGTGTGGCGCTTGCGGAGCACGAACCCGCGCTTTCTCTGGATTTTTTTGTTCAGGTTGAAGAGCGGCTCGGAGTCCGGCTCAACCGGCTGGGGCTGGCCCCGTTTCTGGTAGGTGCCCATGGTGCGGTGGGCTTTCCAGGCCCGGATCGTGTGCTCGCGGATGCCGAAATTCTCGGCGACCTGGCTCACCGGCATCTTCGGGTTTTCCGCAATGAAGTTCAGTACCTGGTCGCGCATGGCCGCGACCATCCGCTGGTATTCCCGCTGCGCCTCCGCGCGCAGGCTTTCCTCCAGCTCGGCCTTGGCCCGCTCCCGGTCCAGCTCCAGTTCGGTTGCATTGTAATCGTTTTTGCCCGGCTCTTTCAACATTGAATATCTAAAATCAATACTAATGCTCAAAAAAGGAATGGTCAAGTCAAATGTTCGAAACCAAGCCCAAAGACAACTCAAAATTGTTTCTGAAGCTGCTGCTTCGAAAAAGTTTTCTAGGCCTCGGGTTGGTTGAAAAGGGAGTCGCGCTGGACCTTTTTTCCGGCGCCGGCGCTATCGCGGGCAGGCTCTACCGGGACTTCCGGGAACTGCACCTGGTTGAGAAGGACGAGAAAAAGCTGGCGCGACTGGATCTGGAATTTTCACAATGTCCGAACGCGCGCATCTGGAACATGGACAACCTCGAGTTCATCAAAAAAAATTTAGGGACGCTTCCCGGTCTGAGCCTGGTTGATTTTGACGCTTACGGCTCTCCCAACAAACAAATCCAGGCTTTTTTCGCAAGCCGGGCCGTTAAAAATCCGCTTTTGATTTTCGCAACCGACGGGTTCTTCATTTCGCGTTTGCGCGGCCGGACTTTTTCGCCTGAGCTTTATCTTGCGGGCCAGGACCGGGAAAATGCGACCGGGTACGACCCGGTGCTCTCCAGGAATTTTGAACTCTTGATCCGAAGCTTCTGGGACGAACTTTCCAAGCGTCATAATTTCCGGATTTCTCTTTTCAAGATTTTGTGGAAGAAAGGAGGACAGGTTGCCTATTATGGAACAGTCATCGAGCCAAAATAAAATCGATTTCAGATATATTGATGTTGAAAAAATCCGGCCCAACCCCTGGAACCCGAACCGGATGAGGCCTGAGCTTCTGGCCAAACTGGCCTCCGAGATCAGGCGCAAGGGGATGATTTTGCCGCTGGTGACCAGGCCGGTTGAGAATTTTTTCCAGATCATCGACGGCGAGCACCGCTGGCAGGCGGCGGTCTCGATCGGGATTCAATCCCTCCCCTGCATCGTGGTCGAGATGGACGAGGCGGAGGCGCGGCTGAAGACATTGCAGCTGAACCGGCTGCGCGGAGAGGACGAGCCGGAACTGCTCGCGCGCCTGCTCCGGGAGTTGAACATCGAAATGGGGATCGAACATCTTGCAAGCCGTCTGCCCTACGACCGGATCGAAATCGAGCAGAGCCTGGAGCTTTTGGAGATCAAGGAGAGCGCGGAATCCAGGCAAAAGCTGGAGCAAGAGATGCAAGAGATGCTCCGCGACCGCATTTTTTCCGTGATCGTGAGCGAGCAGGAAAAGGCAACCATCGAGCACGCCATCCACCTTGCCCAGTCATCCTCCGGCCAGCCCCTCCGACCCGGAAGCGCGCTGGCGAAAATTTGTGAAAAATTCCTCAAAAACCAAGAATCCAAATAATGAAGGAATCAGAGCGAGAGCTGCTGGCCGAGTGGCTGGGGATTTTGCAGGAAAGCGCCGGATATGAAAAAACAGAGTTGCCGGCGCCGGAGATTTTCATCAGGGATATTCTCGGCTACCAGTTGGAATGGTTCCACGAAGAGTGGCTGCGTTTCCAGCTTGAGAACAAGGCCAGCCTGGTCCTGGCCCCGCGCGGGCACGGCAAGAGCACGATCTGCACGGTCTGTTACCCGCTCTGGAAGCTCTTGCGCAATCCGGATCTGAAAATCCTGATCGTCTCCAACACCCAGGCCCAGGCTTGCGCGTTCCTGCGCGAAATCCGCGCGCACCTGGAGTCCAATGACTGGGTCTGCGATAATTTTGCTGACCTGGCGGGCCGGCCCTGGAGCGAGGACGAGCTGAACTTGAAAATCCGGCGTTCGATCAGCAAGGAGGCCAACCTGACCGCCATGGGCGTGTTCGGGCCGATCATCTCCAAGCATTATGACATCATCATCCTCGACGACATCGTGGACGAGGATACCGCAATGAGCGTGCGCCAGCGGGAACGGCTCCGGCTCTGGTATTACAAGACGCTTCTGCCCTGCCTGGAGCCGGACGGGGAGATCCACATCATGGGCACGCGCTATCATTACCTGGACCTTTACGGGCATCTCATCAACGCGGAGTTCAGGGAGCATCACCGAATTTACCGGGCGATCAAAGAGACGGAGTCCGGCGAGCGGGCGCTCTGGGAGAATAAATTTTCGCTCGCGCTGCTCAAGGCGAAAAGGAGGGACGCGGGCCCGGCCATTTTCAACTCCCAGTACCAGAACGATGTGGAGATGATGAAAGGCGCGATCTTCAGGCCGGAATGGATCCAATATTATTCATCGCCGGGCGAGGACCTGGAAAAAATCATGGGCATTGACCTGGCGATCAGCGAAAAGGAGAGCGGAGATTATTTCGCGCTCACGGTCGCGGGAAGGGAGAAACGGAGCGGAAAGATTTTTGTGCTGGACGCGGTCCGCGCGCGACTCAGCTTTTCAAGGCAGATATCGATGGCGCTGAATTATTTTGAAAAGCACGACCTTCCCGACTCCGCGGTGGTCCGGGTGGCGGTTGAGTCGAACGGATACCAGGAGGCGTTTGCGCAAAAGCTCCGCGAGGCGGGACTGCCCGTGAAGTCCGTGGTCCGGGTGAGGGACAAGGTTACCCGCGCCTATCAGCTCCAGGGCCGGTTTGAAAACAACGAGATATTATTCCCGAAAACCGGCGCCGAAGACTTGATCCAGGAACTCCTGCTCTTCCCCGAAGCCGAGCACGACGACCTCTTCGATGCCCTGGAAATCGCGGTCACGCAATTTAAGCAACTTAGCTATCAGCGTTATCTGATAGGAACTCCGGATGTGTCGCCGCTGAATTAACTATTCACTTTTCAATCAACGGCACGAAGTTGAATGCGGAGACATCCACGATTCCCTGGTTGGTGATTTTCAGTTCCGGGATGACGGGGAGCGCCAGGAAGGAAATGGTCATGAAGATGTTGTCGAGGGTTATCCCCAGTTTTTTGGACGCATCTTTCAGCGCCTGATAGGTCTCCGAGATTTCAATCATGCTCCTCGGGCTCATGAGCCCGCCGACCTCCAGCGGGTGGAAAGCCTCCACGCCCGGACCGAGCGCCAGCATGCCCCCGCTGGACTGGGCCAACTTGTTCACGGCCTCGGCCATCAATGCGTCATCCACGCCCACCACCATCAGGTTGTGAGAATCGTGCGCGACCGTGCTGGCGAGCACGCCCTTTTTCAGGCCCAGGCCCGAGACCAGGCCGACCGCGAATTTGCCGGTGGCCTTGTGCCGCTCGATCACCGCGATCTTGGCGATGTCCTTCGCGGGATCGGCTTTCAGTTCCCCGTTTTCGGATTTCAGTTCGAGAACAAGTTTCCTGGTCAGCACGCTGTTGGGGATGGCGCCGATGACATTGACTTTCGGTGAGGCCGCGGCGCATTTGATTTTGAAATCGTCCGCGCTGAAAGTCCTTCCCACATTCATGGTCTTAAAGAACTCGCCGTACCGGTAGTCGGGCGCGGGCAGGATCAGTTTTCCGGCGCGCGCGATCAGGTTCCCGCGCACGATCACCTCGTTAACCTTCAGATATTCGAGGTCGTTGAAGATGACCAGGTTGGCCCTTTTTCCTTCCGCGATTTCCCCCATGCCCGGCTCTCCGGCCAGCTTGAAGAAGCGTTCGAAATATTTTCCGGGGTTGTTGCAGGCGAGCTTGAGCGCGACCATGGTGGCCAGTTCCATATCCAGGTTGGAGTTTTCCATCACGATCGAGCGCACGCGCCGGAGCGTGCGGTCCATGTGTCCTCGGTCCAAAAGCTCATGCGCTTCAAGGTCGTCCGAGCAGAGCATGAAACGGTGCAGGCTGTCCTTGTTCTTGATCAGCGCGGGCAGGATATTGTCCAGGTCCTTGGTCGCGGTCCCGTAGCGCAAGGCAACAAACATGCCGGCCTCGGCTTTTTCCCTGGCTTCCTCGTAGGTTGAGGACTCATGGTCGTCCATGATCCGGATCACGCCGTCGTTCTTACCGTTTGTAATGTAGCTTACAAGCGCGTCGCCGCTCACCCCGGGGGCGTGGCCGTCCACGATTTTTCCCCGGTCAAAGACCAGGTCCACCTTGGAGCGCGCGTCGCCGAAGCCGTGGATTATCCCCGGGAAATTCATCATCTCGGCCAGGCCGTACGCGCGGGGGTGTTCGATCAGAGCGCGGATATCCTCCAGGCCGACCGTGTTGCCGGCGTCCTCAAGATGGGTCGCGGGCACGCAACTGGAGATGCCCACAAACATCTCGAGCGGCACCAGCTCGGCGAGCTTCAGGAACAGGTCGATGCCGTCCTTGTGGACATTGGCTATCTCGTGGGGGTCCACAAATATCGCGGTCGTGCCCCGCACCACCGCGGCCTTGGCGAACTCGATGGGCGTGAGCATGCTGCTCTCTATATGCAGGTGGGCGTCGACCAGGCCCGGGACCAGGTACCTGCCCCAGGCGTCGATCACCTCGTCCGGGCCGAACCCGGACTCGTCAATATCACCGGAGTTCGCGATTTTCTTGATCACGGCGCCCTCACACAAGACATCCGCCTCGAAAAGTTCGCCCTTGGCAGGGTCGAGCACGATCGCGCTTTTGATTAAAAGACGGCCCATGTTTCATCCTCCCTGTCTCTGCTTATAATATTCCTCGCGGGCTACTGCCACAAAGGGCAGGAAGCGGAAATCATCCCCGACATCAATCCCATATCCGGCAACCCACCGGTCCGGGATGGTGAAGCCCACCCAGTCCAGTTTAAGGTTATCGCGCAATTTCCGCACCTCGGGGCTGGGTGAATCGAGGTTTTTTTCTATGAGCGCGCAAATTTTTACCTCCAAGGCCCGGGTCTCGGTGAACAGCCAGTTCTTGACCGCATGGAGCGTGAAGCCCTGGTCAACTATGTCTTCCACCAACAACAGGCTCTTGCCCTCAAGACCGCTCGGGAAATACAGGATTTTTACGGAGCGGTCGGTCTCTCCCGCCGCCTTGATCCCGGTGCCGTAGGTGCTGGCCTTGATGGACTGGGGCCGGATTTCCGGGCCGCCGCAGTTGTAAATTTCGCGGGACAGGTCGTGCGCGAAAATGCTGGCGCCTTCCAGGATGAAGAGCATCTCGATCCGGGACTGGTTTTTGTAATACCTCGCGATTTCGCGGGCGAGCGCCTTTATCCGTTTGTGGATGAGCTTTCTGGTGATCAGGGTCCGCACGATCCGGTCTTTCATTTGCGGCCGGATGCTTTCCAAATCGTTGTGCGAAACACAGGCGCCTTGCAGCGGCACATGGATCACCTGGTTGAAATCTTTGATCATCTTCATTTTACTACCGACTCCTTCCATGACTTGAGCCAGTCCAAAGCCTTGGCCTTCGCGACCCGGTCCTGGCGGAGCCGGTGCGGGGCGCCTTTGACCACAAACAACTCTTTTGGCTCGCGCGCTTTTTTATACAGCATTTTCGCGTGCTCGACCGGCACGATCTCGTCCTTTTCCCCGTGTATAAACAAGACCGGCCGGGGGCTGATTCTACTCACCCATTTAACAGACCTGATCCGGTCGAACTCATCAAGCCAGTCCGGAACCGACTTGGGGAATTTCGGGTCCTTGATCAGGCCTATTTCCCTGAAGCGTCCTATCCATGAGTCGACGTCTTTTTCCACCCCCAGCACATCGAAAAAAGCGGGCGCGCTCGCTGACACCACCGCGGAGACGCGCTTGTCCCTGGCCGCGTTGTAAATCGCCACCGCGGCTCCGCCGGAAAAGCCGAGCAGGGCGATGCCGGAGGGACGATATTTCTTTTCCAGCCGGTCGAGCAATGATTTCAAATCATCTGACCAGCCCAGGATGGAGAAATCGCCCCCGCTTTCCCCGCAGCCGCGGAAGCTCAGGAGCACGCAGAGAAATCCCATCCCCGCAAGTTCTTTTGCCATGGGCGCGTAGCCTTTGTCTTTGGGATCGGGCTTGTTCCTGGGGATGCCGTGGAGGACTACGACCGCGGGCGGCCTGCCTGCTGATTTTTTGGGGCTGAAGACCCTGCCTTGGATGGCGATCCCGTCAACTTTCAGCTTAAGGAGCTCTTGCTTCATTTTTCAATTAGAAATAATAATCGAACTATCATAAAAAGCAATGAAGCGAGGATCGTGCCACACAATAAGTTATGGCTGGACTTGTCATATTAAAAAATTTGGGTTAGCTTTAAATATCTGGAGGTGGAGCATGGTTGGCTACAAATACGAGGACCTGGTTAAAAGAAGCGATCCGGAGCTGGAGGCCATTTTCAAGGCGGCCAAGACCCCGGACCGGAAAAACCTGGAGGGATGGGAGTTCCGCGGTTACAATGTGCCCTTGATCGCCGAGCTTATGGGCATCCGCAAGTTCAAGAAAGGTTTCTTCGTCGGGCCGGGCCAGACCCGCGACGGCCTGGAAATGATGGGCTTCAATGTGCCGATGGTCCAGAACGGCCTGTTCGGAAAATGGCTGGCGCGTCCGAGCGAGAACAAGCCCAAGCGCTTCGGCTTTTACCGGGTTTACGACGTCCGCCCCTATGAGAAAGATAATAAGTATCCCAACGCGCTGCTCCTGAATTACGGCATCTCCAGGAACGGGGTCAACCCCGCGCGCCTGCTCCGCGACTACCTGGTCCAGCCCGACCCGGACAACATTGACATCTATCTGGGCAAGGCCTATTTCGCGCTGGGCGGGCTGCGCGTGTTCCCCAGCTTCTTCGTGCTCGAACGCCACAACAAGATCGAAGGAAAAATCGGCTATTAGAAAATTGCCTGACAAAACGCGAAAACACCACCCGCATGAATATTTGTGGAAGTCGATGCAGCACAAAGACAAAGAGATAACCGGTAAAAAAGAAATCAAGTCGATAATCGAGAGAGCGCAGGTCTGCCGGCTGGCCATGGCCGAGGGCGCAAAGCCATATCTGGTGCCGCTCTGCTTCGGCCTGGTCGGGAATACCCTCTATTTCCATTCCGCGCTTGCGGGGAAAAAACTTTCCATCCTCAAAAAAAATCCCGAGGTCTGTTTTGAGTTTGAAACCGGGGTCGCGCTGGTCCCGTCATCAACCGCTTGCAAGATCGGACTGAAATTTCAAAGCGTGATCGGCTTTGGCAGGGCGCGGCTGGTGGAAGACGAAAAGGAAAAGCTGAAAGGTCTTTGCGCAATAGTGCGGCATTATTCGAAAGCGCCGTGTGAATTTACTCCGGAAATTCTGGAAAAAACCGTGGTCTTCAAGGTCGTGATCAAAAAAATGACCGGCAAAAAATCCGGCTGAATACCCTGCCCTGCCCCTGGCCTCAACAAGAAGATTTTTCACCACAGAGGCACAGAGGACACAGAGATTTTCGTACCACCAAGGACGCCAAGAATATTAGTTCGCTTAATATTGACCGCTGTTCGCATTTTCCGTCATTCCCGGCTTTGACCGGGAATCCAGATTGTTTTTACCATTGCCCTTGCAACTATATAAAAATATTGCCAATTATCATATTTTTGAAATTCTTTTTTCCTTGACATGGTTTAGGAAATTTGGTATAAGCATCATGGGTAAGAAGTTAGGCAAAGCCTAAGTTTAAGGCTGAGTTTTAACTCTGAACAAAAGAGGGGCGGCATGGGTAGAAAATTTTGGAGCGTCTTTGAGCCAAGAAATTGGCCGAGGGCGCTCTTTGTGTTTTCAAATGGGATCTGAGAAAAAAGAAAGGTGAATGAAGGGATGAATAAAAATTCCAGAAAAATCTTGATTACATTAGGTGCAATTGCAGTGTTGGTTACAGTCCTTTTAATAGGCTATAAGATATTTGAGAATAGCGTATTCGGAATGCAGTTGATGTCAGAGATAAACAAAAAAAGTCCGGAACAACTAAAACAACTGGTAAATTTACGAAATAGCATGGATAAAATCAAGAATAATCCGAATACTGGAACCCTTATGCCCCCGGAAACCAAGAAAGAATTAAAAGAGCTTGTGAAACAATATCAAACGGCAACCAAGAACTCAACCGATCCGGATAAAGCCAATGAAATCCTACAAGCCATCATGGGCACAAAAAATCCCAAGTTGATATCCCTCCTCTGCGATTATGCGGAGGATGGTGTAAGTATTAAAAATAACCAGCCAGGATTTGATTCATATTATAAGATGAAATTTCAGGTTTCTTCTGTATATGCTTTGGGCAATATAGGTGATAGAAAAGCAGCTTCCTGTTTAACAAATATGTTAGATGATAATAGTATTCTTGCCTGTTCGGCCAGCGTTACGCTCGGGAAGCTGGGCGTAACCGAGGCTATGGGTAAGATGATTAAAAATATGGAAAATACGAATTATTGTTCAATAGCCGGGTTTCCTTTATTTGGTAAAGAAGGACTCCAGGTTATAATGACAAAATTAAATGATTCATCACTATCAGATGATAAAAGATATGAATTAATTAAAAATATATATTTTATTACGGATTCAGAAGCAAAACCCATTTTAAAGGAGCTTTATGGGTCAACTAATTTAGATATAAGAAGGTTTTCGGGGCATGCTTTATATATAAATGCATCATCTGAAGATTATGATTTTTATATTGATGTTTTAAAAAACATTGATTTTGGTAGCGAGAAATGTTATGCAATAGATGCGTTGGGTAAAATAGGTAATAAGAAAGCCGGACCAATCATTGAAATTATTTGGAAAGAATCAAATGTTGGAAGTAATGAATGGATGTCAGCTTTCAGGGTATTATCTAAATTAGAAGGGCAATCCTTCTATCCTGAGCTCATAAAATTTGTTTACGATAAAAATTATGAAGTCGCTGAACAAGCGATTCGTGGCTTAAAATACTGTAATCCAGAGGATGCTACAAATGTATTAATGCAAATAATTGATTTTCACAAATCAAACCCAAATTATTATAATAGTATAGCCGAACAAACTGAACTAAATTATGCAATTATAGATTCGTTAGGCTCAATTAACTCTCAAGAAGCGGTGTATAATGCAATTCAATTGACGAAATCAGATAATGATGGATTAGTAATAATTGGCATTTCTAGCCTAACTAAATTGTCAAATATAAATGAGGAATTCAAAAAATATGCGATAGAAAATATACAATTAATCCTTGATAAGGAAATTAGTTTAAAACTAAAAAAATATGCAATTAGCCAATTAGCTCAAATAAAAGATGACAAAATAATACAAATTCTTGAAAAATACACTAATGATCCATTATTAGGTGAAGAGGCGACAAATAGAATAAAAGAAATCAATGGAGGTAAGTAAAATGATAATGTATAAAAAAAATTCGGGGGTCAGACCTTCACATTTTACTTTTGAAGATTGTGATACAAATTACGATGGGCCAAAAGTCCAATCCTGGATTCCCGGTCAAGGACTGGAATGATCTGCCTTCGTCCCAGAAAGGCTCAAGCGAGAAGAAACTACGGCGGGCAAGCGCGAAACAATCTTCGTGTTCTTTGTGTCGTTGTGGTAAAAAATCTTTCTTTGTGTTCTGCGGTTAAGCGCTGTTTCCTATTTTATTATTGATCCGCTCTGAGCCAGTTTTCCGGGCCTTTGCTGAATTTGTCCAGGTCGTCGAAAAAGATCAGCAGGAACCTGGTCTTGAAATCCTTGCACACATGGCAGGCCTCGCACATAAAGGACCCGGGATTCCGGTCGTAGGTCTGCTTTTGCCAGGCGGCCGATTTTTTATTGAACTCGAGCCCGGTCTTGATGCCCGGGCTTTCGGTTTCCCTGATGATGATTGGCGCGCCCGCATAATTCAGGGGCGACATCGGTCTCAGTTCTTGTTCGCACTGGCCGACCACCTCGGGCCTTCCGATCCAGACCACGGGCCGGTCGGGGTCAATTGCCGGAAGCGTGTCGCTGACGCTCATGCACATATGCGCCACGCATTCCAGTTTGACCCCCTTCGGGACCGGATCATGTTTGCACTTGGCCTCGCAGCTTTCCTGTTCCGGACGACTCATAAACAATTCTTGAAAATTATTTCTGCTATAGAGCTTGCTCATGGGAGTGGTTGAACAGCAGGCATACCAGAAACACTCGTCAGCCTTGCTGCAAAAAAGCCTGCTGTCTTCATTCACCAGCTTTGAAATCCCTTGATCGGCCGGTTCTTTGCGGTAGCTGAAAGTGCTGAAGGGCTCGCAGGAATAAATCCGGTTGGGATCGCTCAAGTCGCCGGAGCATTTCTGGATTTCGCCTTTTTTGTTCACGCGGTACCAGGCGGTGTACTTTTTTTTGCTGCAATCCCGCGAGTCATGGCAATTCCAGAAATTTATTTCCCACTCCTTTAGTTTTTGGTTGTATTTGCAGTCGGCCCCGCTTTGCTCGCCTGGTTTTGGCTGCTGAAAGCAAATGGGAAAAGTCTGCTCGACCACTTTCTTGGCAGTGTCTTTTTTTGAGGATCCCGCGCAGGCCGGCAGGATTGGAAGCAAAAGCGCTATCAGGGTAATTAAGATCTTTTTCATGGTATTTCCCTGAAAAGAAGCGTAGCAACAATCCCGCAGGATGACAAGAGGACGGTTCTTGGTTATGCTTCTGCGCAGTGATTGGAGAAGAGAAAGTCAAAAAGCCCGGCCTGGCGTTTGATGTGACGCTCCTGGTCCTGGCCAATGTCTCCTGGGGCTGCACTGATGTGGTGGCCAAGTTCGCGCTCTCGGAAATGTCGACCCAGGCCCTGATCTGGCTCCGGCTGAGCATCGCCCTGCTCGCTTTTCTGCCCGTGCTGGTTATCCGCCGCAAAGAAATCCCCGGAACCATCCGCGGCTTGATCCCTTTCGCGGCGCTTGGCCTTTGCGGGTTCGTGCTCGACTTCGTGCTGGTTTACCAGGGGCTTAAGCTCTCTGTGGCATCGCACGCCACCGCGTTCCGCATTTCGGAATCGCTTTCGATCCTGGTCCTGGCCGTGATCATCTTGCGCGAGAAAGTGGGCGCCCACTCGCTCGTCGGACTGATCACCGGGATGGCGGGCGTGGTCCTGGTGCTGGATATTGATTTAAAAAACCTCTCGCTCTTCGCCACCGGCACCCGGCTAGGAGACCTCCTGATTATCTCGGGAATCTTCGTGGAAGCGCTTTACACCATCATCGGAAAGAGCGTGCTAAAAAAGACCAGCCCGCTCCTGTCCACCGGCCTGGCGATTCTTTTCGGGTGGCTGATCATGAGCGCGGTTTATGGAGCGGGAATTACCAGCGAGTTTATGAGCAAGCCGCCCAGTCCGGGCGGCATTCTTTCCGCGGCCTACCTCGGACTTATCGCAACCGCGCTCGGGTTCTGGATTTACTATATTGTGCTTTCCCGGCGCGACTCGCACCGGGTGGGAATTTCAATCATGATCCAGCCGGTGGTGGGCATCCCGCTCGCGGCCTTGATTTTTCACGACCGGATGACCCCGGTATTCCTGGTCGGGACCGCGTTGATCGCGCTCGGAGTGACAATCGCGTTCAGCAGTAGCAGTCAGGAAAGCCCGGCCCCGGGATAAAAGGATGATTGCGCAGGCAAGCTAATTTTTTCCGAGGATTATTTCCCTTTGGTCTCTTTCGCCTTTTCCAGGAAGAAGGAAGATTTCCGGTATCGGTCCAGTCCGTCGCGGATGAAAACATTGAGCACTGCGGCCACCGGCACCGCGATCAGGATCCCTAAAAAACCAAGCAGGTCCGCACCGATCAGGAGCGCAATGATCACCACCACCGGGCTCAGGCCCACGCGGTCGCCCAGGATTTTGGGGGTGAGCAAAGTTCCTTCAATGGCGTGCGCCACGGCAAATACTCCGAGCACGCCCAGTATGCGCCAGCTGAGCCCGTATTCCAGCAGGATCATGATTAATCCGGCCACTATGCCCAGGACCGTCCCCATGTAGGGCACGATGAAAGCCAGGCCCGCGGTCATGCCGATGACCACGGCCAGGTCCGTGCCCACGATCCACAGCCCCAGGCTGTACATGATCCCCAGGAGCA
>Ga0315287_10004907_pt1 | contig 13098 bp, 12 predicted proteins | sample YL17G11_0_MG_FD_205037 | JGI IMG/M metagenome (GOLD analysis project Ga0315287, IMG submission 205037) | Sediment microbial communities from Yellowstone Lake, YNP, Wyoming, USA - YL17G11_0 | ecosystem: Environmental > Aquatic > Freshwater > Lake > Sediment | place: USA: Wyoming | collected...
CACCGGGGAGCAGAAGACATCAGAGCAAGTCGTAGCAGAGTTGAAGGCTGAAAATGAAAAGCTTTCTAAGCAGGTTAAGGATAAGGAAGCGTTCATTGGCCAGCAGTCAACTGAGATAGGCGAGCTTCGCAAGAAGACCGTTCCGGAACCCAAGGACGAACCTCAAGACAAGGATGACCTTATCGAAGAGATAGTTCGGGACCTGAAAGCGGAAGGCCTTGATGACGAAACCGCCCGATATAACGCGAAGATACTAGCGCGGTCGGGGACGAAGACAATTGACAAGCGACTCAACGAGCGCATGATGAGCGAGGTCGTTGACCTTGTCGAAGAGGCGATGGAGGAGAAGAAGATCGACGAGTCCATATACAAGGACAACGAGTCCGAGATTCTCTCCGAGTTCAAAGCCCGTAAACTCGCACCGACAGCCAGAAAGAACTACAAGATCCTTCGCGACTGTTATGACATAGTTGTGAGGCGCAAGGCTGAAACCCTGCGCTCACAAAAGGATAAAGAGGACGCAGAGAAGCGCGACGCAGCGATCGCGGAGGGACAGCAGCCACCGTCCGGAGGCCGAAAACCGGTCGTCCCAGAGGACGACAAAAAGGCTGTTGAGAACATCCGCAACGCCGGCACCAAGCGCGACAGCGCGTTCTTTTAAAAGGAGAATATGCCTCCACCGTATGTATCAAATCCAACCATAATATCGGCTGGGACTGGCACAGGCAATATTAACCAGACACGGAGAATCTTTGACGTTTCCAAGGATGTCGCATTCTACAATCCGAACGCCAACCCGTTCTTCCTTCTGGCCATGGAGTCGTCGAAAGAAGAGTCGATCGACCCCGAGTTCCGTTGCCTTGAAGCCCAGATTCAGCCGGTGTTTGACGACGCAGCTGCTGCCGCGAACGCCGCAGCCGTTGCGCTCACAGTAGACCATGGGACGTATTTCAAGGCCAATGACTTGGTCTTGGTTACGAGAACCCAGGAAATACTCAGGGTGACTGCAGTAGTCGGAAACATCCTGACGATCGTCCGCGGATACGGCACGGTAGCCGCAGCGGCAATAGTCGTGGACGACGAACTCCGTAGGATCGGCAACGCCTTCGAAGAGGGCGCGGCCGCAGACACCGCCAAGACAGTTCAGGTAGACACAATCGTCAATTACTGTGAGATATTCAAGACCTCACTCACTTTAACTGGCACCGAGATGGCTACCACGCTGTACGGCGGCATGGACCTGCCCCTTCGACAGAAGATGGCGGGTATCGAGCATTCAATGAAGATAGAGTCAGCGTTCCTGTTCGGGCAGGCGTATGAGAGACTGACCACGTCGGCTGTCAATGCGGCGACCAGTCACCCCATCAGGACCACGCGCGGCATCTTCAGATTCATAACGACAAACAACGTTTCCATTGGTGGACCGCTTTCAGAGGCGACCTTCAACCAGGAGTTCCTGCGGTACGTGTTCACAGCCGACAAGAACTACCGGAAGAAAAGGACGATATTTGTCTCGCCCCTAGTTGGCGCGGTTATGAACCAGTGGGGCAACGGCAAGATTCAATTGGTGCCGACGGACAAGACGTTCGGTATCACGGTGAATCGTTACCTGTCGTTCTTCGGAGAAGTTAACATCGTTCTGCATCCTCTACTCGAGGGTGACGTGTACGGTGGGGTGGCGTTGGCGGTGGACCTTGAGAATGTCGGGTACAAATACCTCTCGGGCAGGGACACAAAGCTCGAGACCGACATCATCCAGGCCGGCGCAGACGCGAGAACCGATCAGTTCCTGACGGAGTGCGGTCTAAAAGTGAGGCTGGAGGCGGTACACGGTTACGCCTACGGCATCACGGGTTAAGGGGGGACATATGAGAAATAAGATATTTGCAATTCTCATAGCGATCCTCCTTATCGCTAGCACCGCGCAGGCAGTGGAGTGGACGCAGGTCATGACGGCTGAGTATGCCGCGCAGACGAAGGGAAGAAGCGTCATCTCCGGTAATTCGGTCATCATGAACATATGGTACACAGGAACGGATGCTGTTCCGGCAGTAGGTGTGTCGAGCAACGTCTCTCTGCTCCTGTACTCCAACGTTACGACGGCAACGTCAACAGCTGTACCGTTCGCGACGTACGCCACCATAGGCGCGATGGTCGACTTCATTAACAGTAATGCAGGATGGCACGCCACGGTCGGCAACGATGCCTATCGGGCAATGGCCTCAAACTTCATGTTTCCAAAGAACTGGGCGTCACCCGGAGACAGGGAAGACAATGCGTACACTGTTAACCTCGACTGCTCAACTGCTACGTTCATGTCTTGCGGAGTACTCTCGTCCGTGGGGAGAACTGGCAGGATCAAGGAGTTCAACACTCACTTGGAGTCCCTCGGACAACCAGTGACCATAGACATTTATGAAGGCGATACGTCGGTGTATCACAAGAACATCTCGGCCGCCAACTATCAGTCTTCGACCGCTCTCGGGTCGTCCCAGTCTACGGTTGTATTCGGTGGGAAGGGGATAGTGGGAACAAAGAACACGCCACTCTGTCTGGTTATAGATAGCGCCGGTGCCTTGGATGTTTCGGCTACCGCAACCGCGCAGAACAACATATCTATACTCTATGACAAACTGGCTGAATAAGTAACGGGCTAAGGGAGGATGGGCTAGAAACCCATCTTCCCGGTGCCTGAAACAAACAAAAGGAGATTTATGGCAAGGTTCAGCCTAAAGGTTCCAATAAGATTAATTGTAAGAGGCGCGGGGCAGTCGGTCATACCTAACCCGTCCGGCATACCGATGGTGGTCAATACACCGTCAGTAGTGGTAACCCTGAAGGCCGGTATCAATGACATCACTGACCAAGAGATAATCGATAGGATACGTAGGGATCAGCAGTACAATACCCCAGAGGGTATGATAGAGATCACTGAAGACGAAATCGAGGCGACCCACATCAAGTCCAAGAAGATGAAGGAAGCCGACGAAGAAATAAGAGATCGGAAGAACAAGAAACCGAAGGTTTAACAATTAAGGGGTAGGCGATGTTACAGAAGATAATCGCCGCCTCGTTAATCCTTATACCGGTAATATGCTGGCCTGGATGGAGCGATGGAATAAGGGCACCTAAGGAAGCGGTAGGCGTAGTAAGTCTAATGGCGATAGTCATAGTGTCGCTATTGACCTATCATCTAAAACCCTTCAAGAATAAATGGCTCCTAATCCTTATGGGGTGGTGCTTCCTCACCACACTCGTCGGGATTAATATACCTGTCTACCTTGAGAAGGGCATCCTACTTCAGATGCCTCCCCTCATGATCGCCGCGAAGTCCCTGTTCTACGTCACACTTTCCGTAATGTCCATCGTATGCCTATCCTCCGTATCATTAGACCTCGGAAAACTATCAAAAATAGTCAATTTTACTGTCATAGGTCTATGTGTATATGGAATACTTCAAGCGTTAGGATTAGATGAAATATTCAAAGTAGCAAATGGACGGGGATGGATAGCTGAAAGTGTGTGGACTGGATTAAATACTCAAGACGTTGGTGCTTTTAGTCATAGGGTTGTAGCAACGGTCGGCAATCCCGCTATCCTTTCGATGTTCCTCGCAATCTGCGTCCCGTTCTCATTATATAGAATTAAGGAAGAAGGAAAGTTATCCTTAATACTCGCATTGTTAATAATCGGTATTGCTCAGTCGTTTACCGGAGTTATTTGTGCGCTGATATCCTCGTTGGTTTATTTCTTCTTTACCAACAGAAAGATGATCGTCGTCATTGTCGCAATCATATTATTGGTGGGGGCAGTTTCGTATAGGCAACTACCGTCATTCATAAATCCAACGGGAAGATTAGACGTAATAAAAGAGTCGTGGCAGATACTTGATAGAAAGCCGTTAACAGGGATGGGGTTGGGAAGTTTTGAAAATATGGTGGGTGGGAATCCTGACGTGGTGGCTAAACTGAAAAACGAAGCATGGAAGGAAGCGCATAATGAATATTGGCAGACATGGTTTGAAACCGGCCTTATCGGGCTGATATTACTTCTTATGGCGATAGGGTCGACCATAAGAAGGTTCATGAAGAAGATAACACTGGAAACCGTGGTATTGATGTCCTCGTTTGCTGCCGTCATGGTGGCAAGTGCCGGATACTTTACATTTCGCGTCAGTCCAGTGGCGTATTATGTGGTTATAATCTACGGGTTGCTTGAAAACAAAATAGGAGAAGTCACATGAAGAGGATTTTGGGGTTGGTATTAGTATTGGTTTTAATCGCGTCAAGTGCTCACGCTACGATGGTGGCGACGAGGGTATCGGGAAACGCGGTATCGTTTTCCACGGTAACAGGAGTGTGGGCGACCACGCCAAATGTGGTGACGTTCAATTCGGTTACCAATCACATAGTGATAAGAAATTTCTCCCGGGTATCTACACTTTTTGTTGACCTGAGATGCGTGGACAGTAATGGAACTCGAGGTTATATGACGGCGACTTCCCCCCAACTTGCCATTGCGTCATCGAGCACAGTTCAAATTGACTTTGCCACGAAGAATCTTGGGTTTATGAGTACGGCTGACCAAGTGGGCGACAATTCGGTTGTAGGAAGTAATCAGGTAGTAACCTATACCGTTACTGGAGACGTAGGAGAATTTTAATGGAAAGAAAACCTCTATCGTTCTCGGTCCCGATTACTGTGGTTGCCGGAGTGGGGTCTACTACAACTCCCATAAACTCCGCCATCGCCAATGCCGGCGGATACATAAGGCAGATCATAGTCAAAGCCCCATTTGCTTCGGCAACATTCGATTTCAGGATCGAGAACGAAAGGGGACATAATGTATTGAGGAGGACCGAACAGGTGGGGGAGATAGCCGACGACGTGGCTACCCCCATGCCGGCGGGGATATATACCTGCTATTTATCAAAATGCTCACACGAGGGGACATACGAATGCGAAATCGTATTTGCGGAAGTCTACTAGCGTTACTCATTTGCGGTAGTGCGTACGCCGCAGATGTGAGCATCCAGAAGGTCGAGGTGTCTCCTTTGACAGGTGGCGTGAGTTTTAACACCGTTAACGTGACCTCATGGGTAACCTGTCCCACTGTTGAGATGGTCGGCCGGAAAGAGGTCTCAATACTGAATACCTCAACCACCGATAATATCTACCTAACAGGAGTATCCGGATCGACAGCAAGTGGAATAGTATACCCAAGAGAAACGGTGACATTTAAAGCAAGTTCTAATCTCCATATCTATGCCTCGGCTGATACCGTAACACAAATTAAGGTAACAGAGATACGTTGAAGAAGATACTAATCTTAATATTGATTTTTGCTTTTGCCTCTACCGCAGGTTTCTCCGAAGAGGGATATATCAAGAAGACCCCTTCGGCATATACCTATAAGGCGATATATGACCAGTATTATCAGACGATTACCGGATCTGTAAATAACTATATTCCGTATATTGGCGCAAATAAGAACGCAGATCTTGGGACAAACCATTTTTCTGCTCATACAGTTGCCTCACAACATTTGGTAACAAATACCGCAGAAGCAAATAGGATTAAGGCAAACGACTATATCCAGTTCCCGTCAAATTCTGTAAACCAGCATACTACCTATATATGTAACACAACCGCTCCTACTGGAGTACCGTCTGAAGACGCGTTCAGGATCATGTGGAACAACGATTTTAATGCGCCGAATAACGACTATCTCGTTTTCGAGAAAACTGATGGGAATTCACTTACTCCAGATGGAGGTATAGCGTTTGTCAATACGGGAATTGACGGTATAGCGCGACCTTCACTGATTATCCGTGGATCTGGCGATGTTCTCATGAACGGCGGCGATGTCTACATACCGAAGAATCTCTATTCCACGCATCAACACCCAAATTATACTTCAACCCATAGCGGATATGCTCCGATAGATCACCAGCACCCTCTTTATGTTCCCTTTGTTAACGACGGAACGAGCCAACATGTAGCGGTAAGTGCAGAGGTAGAGATAGGTAATCTTTTAGTCAATGGTACAGTTACCGCCGCTCCTGATATAGACACGATAAACTCTATCGGGAAATGGAAAATGGGTTATGTGACTGGCTGGGCAGATTATGCCGTCTTGGCGCAGTATGATAATTTTACCGCACAGAGTTATGCCTTGATGCAGATTGCTGGAAACAATACCTACCTGAACAGTGTTTTAAATTCATTTATATATTTCAATGAAGATGGAACTGGATATGCCCGCTCTCGGGCAGACGAGTTTAATTTCCACACTACGCCGTTAAAATTCGGATCTTTATGGGGATCTGAAGATGTCGAAATAACGAGGACAGCTATACAGACTTTGAACCTATCGTCAGATTATGGAGATGCTGAATGGGTGGTAAGTGGGAATGTCACCGCGCAACATTATAGATCTATTGCGACAACGGGACAGCAACCGTATGAGTGTCTGTCAACTACTGTTAATACGAACCTTAACGCAGACTATCTTGACGGATATCATTCAACAGCATTTGCTCCTGCTGATAATCAGCATCAATTATATGTTCCATATGACGTCTATGGAATTCATAGTCATCCTAACTATTCAACAAATAGTGATCACCAGCATCCAGTTTATACTTCGGCTCATGCCAACGCTACAGCATCAGCGGCAGGATTTTTACCGATCCTTTCAAATGTTGCGACAGAATATCTCAATGGTATCGGAGGATGGTCAACGGTATCTGCTGGACTTTCTGGACATCTGCATCCTTACTACACTCCTATAAGTGAGTACGGTGTCCACGCTCATTCAAATTATCAAACTACTGGAGACGCTTCACATATTCATTCATTGTATACTCCATATTCTGTTTACGGTATTCATACTCATTCGAATTATGCACCAGTAGATCATCAACACCCAGAATATACTTCGTCTCATACGGAATATGTTCCTTATACTGGAGCAACCTCAACATTAAATCTTGGATTACAACATATAGTTGCATATTCAGGAGAAATTACCGAATCATTTATCGCTCAACATGCGATGGTAAAAAACCTTGAGGTATCAACTCATCTTGTTTCAAAAACAATGCATCTTAGTGCATCTACAAATCAGATTATATTTAATTCTGAAGGTAATTCGTGGTCTACTCTTACTGCTCCAAGTACGAGTAAAAGGATCTGGACTCTTCAGGATATAACTGGAACGATCTATTCAACTGACGGTACTGATGTTACAGTCGCAGATGGTGGAACGGGTAGATCAACAGGTACAACTGCATATGCACTTATCGCGGCAGGAACAACTGCCACGGACGCACAGCAATCTCTTGCATCTGTTGGAGTGACAGGACAGATCCTTGCAAGTTCAGGAGCTGATCTTCCCACATGGAGACCCGTATACGCGAGCGCTGCGGGAGTACTTCAGGCAACTTCAACACTGTATGGGACACCAGTTCATTCCGCAACTATAGTTACTGCTTTAACAAATATGCACTCTCTCGTTGCTACAGGAACGCAACCCTATCAATGTACCTCAACGACAGTAAATACAAATCTCAATGCTGATTATTTAGATGGGTTCCATTCTACAAATCTGGCGAGTTCAAATCATTCTCATTCTCAATATGCTCCGGTAGATAATTCTCACGCAACCTATACACCTTATTCTGTGTATGGCGTACACACCCACTCAAATTACCAGACTGTTGGTGCTGCTTCGCACAATCACTCAACCTACTCTCCTATCGACCATCAGCATCCGACTTATACGAGCGCTCACGCTGTGGCAACGGCAGGAGCGGCGGGATTCATATCTGCGATATCAGGAAACTCGAATCAGTATTGGTCAGGGGCAGGGGGGTGGACAACACTCTACGCAGGAGGGACAGTCATAGGATCGGTTCCGTTCCAGACACTTGCCGCACCTCAGGCCTTACAAGGGATAGAACAAGTCAGGCATCAGGTTCAAACATATCAGAATTACGGAGATATTATAGTAGACGGTCTTATTGATGCCACGGCAATACGTGGTGTTACAAACTTATCACATAGCGGAGCAACAAATTACGAATATTCAATAAGCGTTGGTATGGACTCATATACCAGTTTGCTTGCTCACTTTAATGGCACGACCGGCGAAACTCCAAATGCGGAAACGGGGCAGGCCATCACCTACGCCGCAAGTGCGGCCATATCATCCGTTCAGAAAAAGTTCGGAACGGCAAGTTTACTTCTCAATGGCACAACTCAATATGTAACTGTTCCTGATAATGATACATGGAATTTTGGGACAAATCCGTTTACACTGGAAGGATGGTTCTATCCTACGACTGATCAGGACAGTCTTCTTTTGGGGCAGTTTGTAGACGTAAATAACAATGTAATGCTTTTTTATCAGACAGGATATCTAAAATTTGCTAGTCTTGTCGGAGGTGTTGCAAAAGCAGATTATAGGACAACCGCAACATGCAATCCCAGTATCAATAACTGGCATCATATAGCATTCGTTAGGGATGGAACATCGGTTTATATATTCCTTGACGGAGTTCCTCTTGCACTTACTGTCATTACGGCAATAGGTACGAATGCGATGCCTGATCTGGCAACGACATATAGAATCGGCGCTGATAATGGATATGGATATGGATATTTTAAGGGATATATTGACGAGGCAAGGGTGTCTAAGGGTGTGGCGCGGTGGGTAGCTGATTTTAGTGCTCAACTTGCATCATTCTCAGAATATGGAGCGGCAAATACAAACGGATATCTTCATACACTGGTGTATCCAATGACACTCACTCCGCAACACGTCGGCGCAGTGCTAAAAATGGATTCTTCGTTTACGTCAAATCAACACGCCTATCTTAAGGTTGACGTTTCGCGCGATGGTGTAACATGGACGGACTGCCATCCCATAACAGCAGTCGGTACTGCTGGTTATTATAGGACCTCTATGGCGAATGTTACGGGAACGGGAGCGACAGCAACGGCGAAAGTTACGCTTGCTGGATCCACTGCTAAAACACTAAGAGGATATGGATTATATGGTGAATAAAATACTCATTATTATTTTTATCATGACTTCTGTCTGTTATGCAGAAATTACAAAATTTACGGCAGACGACGTCAGAAATCACGGTAAACTTGCAGAGAAGTTGAATTCAATGGTTGACGAGGTAAACTCTTCCTTGAATAAAAAAGGAACCGTATCTGACATATCTGACGTAAGAAATCACGTCTATATCACCACAAATAAACTATCTTCTTTGAGTAGCAAACTCAGTAAAGTAAGGGCTACCGTTGGCGATCCCACGGGAACTGTTACCGATATAAGGACAAAATTTATATTACTTATGGATACTTTAGACGATACACCGCAGCATACGGAGATACATCCTTGAGAAAAATATTTGAATTCCTATTAGGTCTGTTTATATTCTTGTCGTCCGTTGCATATTTTCCAGGACAAGGATTTGACGACGGGCGTAAACTGATATTCCGGGTAGGTGTAACAGCACTACTGATATTTTCAATGTATCTTAAACCTATCCGGTTCGTATGCAGCAAATGGTTGAATTCTTGCCTTGCACTTTGTTTTATATCTTATATGTTATTGGGTAATGGTGTTCCTCAGGCAAATGCTACCGATCCTTTAATAAATATACTACTGTCGATAATTCTATTTTACATCATAGCAAATTATGTCGAAAATAAGAACTGCATCATAAATGCCCTTTGTTTCGTTATTTTAGCGAATGCGTCATTGGTCTTGTTGCAGGTCACAGGATATGACCCTATATGTCTTAATGACCTTCACCAGCCAAATACTATCACTAAACATATGACAGGATTCTTTGACTACAAATTTTATTTCGGGGTGTATTTTGGGATAATAACGCCGTTCTTATTATTTAGTCGTAGATGGTTTTTTGGAATATTGTCCGCAATTCTTACTATATGTTCTTTATCATGGTCAGCAATAGGAACAATGTTAATGGCAGTAATCGCTATTCTTTATTTTAAGAACAAAAAAGCCTGTATCGCGTCTATTGTGGTTGTAATCGGTTCGGTCTTAATTTTATACTTTGGGTATTTACAGCCAAGAGAATATTTTATGGGTTATACGAAAGATTCATCGGGAACAGCATGGCTTATGAACGATGACGGTAGCTTCAAACTCACCAAGCAATTATCTCCACTGTCATTAAAGTATAAGATACGGTCGCGCCTTGACACACAAATGAAGGTGTTTATACCGGTGATGGCTATGAAACCGTATTTCGGATATGGACTGGGTTCTTTTGTCCATATCGGACCGGCTCTTGAAACTAAACCGTATGGAACTGCAAAAGATTGTTGGTCAGACTATCTTGAACGAAGTATCGAATGCGGGATAGGAATCGTTGTTCTTATGGGATTCCTATTCTGGTCAGTCATAAAGAGATTTAATAACACGCCGCTTTTCTTCTCGATAGCCGGAATACCTATTGCGATAGGATTTCACAGTTTGTTAGGAAGTGTAACCATAGGAGTATTGTTTATAACCCTCTATGCTATGTGGGAAAGTGAACATGAGAAAAATTGACGTAGTTATTATAGCGTTTCTTATTGCTTCTATGATATTGAATATCGTGCAAATTTGCATATCACGAGAATACTTTAACTGTATGATAAAGTGTATTCAACCTGTATGTGGGGATCATTGTGAAACCGAGTCCACTAAGCCAGTGCTGGAAAAAATATAAACTGGACTGTCTTTGCCTTATTCCGGTAACGGTCTTTATGTTATTTTTTATAATAAAACCGTGGAGGAATAATGAGTAGCGGAAATGGATCGTCTAAGTGGGTGATGTGGCTTGCAGGTATTATTGCTACCACGCTTACAACGGCAATGTTTACCATCGGTAATGCAGTGGTAAATAATGATAAGGATGGTAGGGCAAGAGACGATAAAATAGAGGATACTGTCTCAAGTGCTGTGATAGAACAAAAAGAAATAAATCAGAATATACTTATTGCCCTTAAAGAAATCCAAATGGACGTGAAATTCATCAAGAAAGAAACTACCAATGGAAGGAATAACTAATGAACCTACGTGCAATTGAAACGCTCGTACTTCAGAATATTGGATATGATCGGTACTCTTCCTTATCGATAGACACGGATCCAGCCAAGATGGAAGACTTCGCAATGCTCCACAAGTGCGTTAACCTTGCTCGCGAGGAAATTAAGTTAAATACCAATATTGGGGATATCATGGCGTTCGGGGCGGCAATAGTCACATCGTCAGGAGTCGCAGGATACTCGCTTTCAGCGGACTTTGATATTCCCGTTACGATGTATTATGCCCTCATTGCAGGGACTGCGGGGTTTAAACTGACCCGTATGTATCCCCAGAACCTTCCGTCAAATATATCTCTTACAGACATAGGGACTCCGGAGAGCTATGTGATATTGGGAAATACGACGGGTGTTCTACAGATATACCTTCTTCCAACCCCCAATGCCGCAGGAGTGATACTTCCTCTTTATAAGCCGGTACTCACTGAACTTATACTTCCAGCAGACGAAGACAGTATCATGAAAAAATATTCAAAGACGGTGATAGACTTTGCCTCGGCATTCGCGTTCCAGTTTATCAAGAAGGACGGTGCAAATCACGACAAGTATTATGGACTTGGAATAGCAGAATGTTCCAAGATAGACTTAAGAGAGATAAGGGCTGACAGTAATTTTAAGGAACTTCCTAGCAAATATCTAATGGGTCAACGTTCAGCGAGGCTTTCCAAATAATGAAGAGAATATTAACTATCATACTTTGCCTATCAATTACGGCATTTGCTGTCGGCGCGGAACTACAGTCTTTTTATAAGTCGAAGTTTTCCGGCCTGAATAATAAGGTAAATGTCCGACTTCTGCAGGACGACGAGTCTCCCGACATGTCGAACTTCAACCTTGATATGGTCGGAGCAATTAAAGAGAGAAGTTTGTTCGGACAGTATAATACGCTTTCAGGCGCGCTGGGTTCAAACTCTGTCACGGGGCTTTTTAAGTTTTACACCACCACGTCGAAGTTTTTCATAGCGTGTGCCGGAAGTAGGATTTGTAAGGGAGCGGGAGGAGTATGGACGGATATCACCGAAGCTGGACTCTCACCCACCTCAGGTTCGTTTTGGACATCGGCTACGTTTAATAATCAGATATATCTTTTTAACCCCAGCGTTACCCCAACCCATTGGGATGGAGCATCTGCGACCACAACTCATCCGGGTGACCATCCTGGTACAAATTGCGCCTATGCCACTGTCCATAAGAATAGGGTGTGGGCTGCCAAGTCAGATACGTTGCCATATAGACTATATTTTTCATCATTAAATAACGCCGAAGACTGGGCGACCACCGGAGGATATGCTGATCTTCCAGACATGACCCAGACGATAACGGGTCTTATTTCATGGGGTGGGTATCTGTATGTCTTTACCGAGACGAATATATTTGTACTGCTTGGGTCAACACCTAATGATTTTTCCCTTCGCAAGACAAGTTCAATGGTGGGAGCGATAGCGCCTCGTTCAATTAAGATAACTGATATAGGAATGTGTTTTTTGTCTCGCTCAGGGGTGTACGCGTTTGACGGCAATAACTCGAGTAGGATTTCAGATAAGATCGACACGACGATAACGGGCATGTCAAAGACTTTGATACAGAATGCCTGTGCCTTATATGACGGACAGAAATATTGGCTGGCATATTCTCCGTCAGGGTCGTCATACAATAACCGGATAGTCATATACGACATAATGCTAAAGGACTGGTATCTTTATCAGGGGGAATCTTGCAATATCAACTATTTTGAACGAGCGTACGGGGGAACGGATAAAGGGGAGTTATACGGTGGTTCTTCACTAAATAATGGTTTTGTATACCAGCTTCAGCCGGCGATAGGTACGGAAAGCACAACCCACGAGACAGCAATAGACTTCAATAATCAGGTGACGTATAACAGTGTTGTCTCCACCGTTCCGTCGGTGGTTGTCCAAAACGGTATTGACTGTTACACTAAACTTGCGGCACATTTTAATGG
>Ga0315287_10004908_pt1 | contig 13098 bp, 11 predicted proteins | sample YL17G11_0_MG_FD_205037 | JGI IMG/M metagenome (GOLD analysis project Ga0315287, IMG submission 205037) | Sediment microbial communities from Yellowstone Lake, YNP, Wyoming, USA - YL17G11_0 | ecosystem: Environmental > Aquatic > Freshwater > Lake > Sediment | place: USA: Wyoming | collected...
TGCGGGAACGGCTTGTGGATCGCCTTGCGCTTGCTGAGGCCCATCTCGAACTCGCTCGGCACCTCCACCGGGCATGCGGCCGCGCAGTCCCCGCAGCCGGTGCACTTGCGGCGGTCCACGTAGCGGCTCCGCTCGCGGATCACGGCCCGGAAGCTACCGACGCTCCCCTCGAGCCGTTCGAGATCGGCGTACGTGTGCAACGTGACGTTGGGGTGGTTCGCGCACTCGATCATCTTGGGCGCGAGGATGCACATGGAGCAGTCGTTGGTCGGGAACGTCTTGTCGAGCTGCGCCATGCGACCGCCGATCGACGGCGTCCGCTCCACGAGGTGTACTCTGAAGCCCAGGTTCGCGAGATCGATCGAGGCCTGCAGGCCCGCGATCCCGCCTCCCAGCACGAGCACCGAGCCGCCCGGACCGCCGTTCGCCTCCACCGGATCCTCCCCGCCTCGCCTAGACGAGGTTCCTCATGAGCTGGGAGAAGCGGGCGCCGGCCGCGCGCTTCTTGGCCAGGTTCGCGGTCTCCGCGTCGACGAACTTGAGGGCTCCGGCTTCGCAGAACGACACGCACGTCGGATCGCCGTCGCACTGATCGCACTTGATGACCCTGGCCTCCTTCACGTCGACGCCCATGGCGCCGAACGGGCAGGCCATCACGCACATCTTGCAGCCGATGCACAGATCCCGGTTGATGACCACGCGATCGCTGCCCTTCTCGCGCGATAGGGCGCCCTTGGGGCACACGGCCGCGCACGCCGGTTCCAAGCATTGCTGGCACAGCATGGGTAGGTAGAACCCCTCGGCCTCCCACTTGATCACGTTGATCCGCGACCTCGACGGGTCGGCCGTGCCCGTGTGCTTCACGGAGCAGACGAGCTCGCACTGCCGGCAGCCGGTACAGGCCTTCTGATCGATGATGACGATCTTCGCCATGGCTTCCTCCTTCAGACCGCGTGCGAGGGCTCGTTCTCGATGCCGAGCCGCTTGAGGGTCTCCGCCTTGGGCCGGCCCTTCTGATCCCATCCGTGGAACTGGTAGTATTCGTCGATCATCGCCTTGAGCTTCTTGCGGTCGATCGTCTTGCCTCGCACCTCGTCGAAGCCCAGGGGCGTGGGCTCGTCGAAGTAGCGATCCACCAGCCAGTCGTCCTGTCGTGTGGCGCCCTCGCGGTTGTTGAACAGCCGCTCGAGGTTGTACGCGCGCTCGGCGACCTCCCACAGCTTCTGCGGCGTCATCTCGATGCCCGGGATGAGGCGCAGCCATTCGCAGAACTCGTCGAACGCCGGCATGGTCGGGCTCAGGAACACCGTGTGGAACTTGCACACGCCCAGGCAGTCGACGGCCATGTAACACATCTCGTGCCACACCACCTGCCACGGCTTGCCCTCGTAGTCCGTGTAGCTCGACGACAGGGGACCGTCGTATGGGATCGGCGAGTTGTAGATCTTCCGCAGCACCGGCTCGGGCAGGTGGTACAGGTCGATGGCCGGGCGGCTGCGCAGGTGGTCGGAGCCGCGCGTCGCCGTGGCGATGTTGAGCGCCAGAGCCGGTGTCGGCCGCTCGTCCGAGTGGAGGTTGCTCATGCCCTTGACCTGGATGCAGTACTTCGCCGCCTCGGCCGGGAGCCGCTTCATGGCGCCGTTGTAGCCTTCCGCGAGGATGTCGCCGATCCCCTCGCGGTTCGCGATCTGCTGCACGAGCTTGATCATCGTGTCGGCGTCGCCGAACTTGAGCTCGAGGCCGCCCGTGTCCTTCTTCGTGATGATGCCGCGCTCGTAGAGCTCCATCGCCCAGCCCATCAGGCTGCCGGTCTCGAGCGTGTCGATGCCCAGCTTGTTGACGAGGTGGTTCCCGTACAGGATCGCTGCGAAGTCCGTGCATCCGACCTCGGCGCCGAACGCGCCCTGCGACGTGTACTCCGGCCCCTCGCCGAACGTGCCGCCCCAACGATCATCCTTGATCACGTACCTGTGGCGGCAGTGGAGCTGGCAGCCGAAGCACCCGGAGGTGCCGACCGAGTGCTCGTCCATGTTCTCGCACTCGATCGCCTCGCTTTCGGTGAGCTGGTTCTTCTGGAAATTGTTCACGCGCACGAGGCCCGTGGAGTTGGTCACGCCGTAGATGAACGCGGTGCCGTACCGCTGCATGATCTGGCCGAACTTCGTGCCGGCGATCCGCTTGCACATCTCCTTGTCGTACTTCAGGGCCTCCTCGGGCTTCGCGAGGTCGATGCCCATGGTGCCGCGCACGGCGACCGCCTTGACCTTCTTCGAGCCGAGAAGTGCGCCCATTCCCGTGCGGCCGGCCGCGTTCTTGTGGCCGGTGACGACATTGGCGAACCGCACGAGCTTCTCGCCGGCCGGGCCGATGGCGAGCGCCTTGATCTCCGGATCGCCGAGCTCGTCGCGGATCGCCTCCTGGGTCTCGAACGTGTCGAGACCCCACAGACGCGATCCGTCGCGGATCTCGATCTTCCCGTTGTTGATCCAGAGGTACACGGGCTTCTTGGACGCTCCGAGCAGCACGAGGTGATCGAACCCCGCGTACCTGAGCTCGGGCGCGAAGAATCCGCCCATGTTCGTCGAGCCGAGGTATCCGGTGAGCGGGCTCTTCCCCATGATGTGGGTCCGTGCCGACGCGCTCGCCGGTGTGCCGCCGAGGATGCCCGCCGAGATGCAGCAGACGTTCTCCGGACCGAGCGGATCGACCCCCGGCTTCAGGTAGTTGTAGAGCAGGTAGATGTCGAGCCCGCGGCCGCCGAGATACTTCTCCCGCAGCTCCCGCGGGATCTCCTGCACCTTGATCTCGCCCGTCGACAAGTTGATGACTGCCAATTTTCGTTTCAAGGCCATGGCCGTTCCTCCTCGAAGATCACTTCTTCGCGCCCGGGTACTTTTCCCAGACCGGCCCGCGGATCTTCGCCGTTCCCGGGAAGGGCCACGAGATCCGCCACTCGACCCCACAAGAGGGGCACAGGGTGCGCTCCGACTTCGCCGGCGGTCGGAACCGCTCGAAGCAGTTCAGGCACCGCACCTCGCCGTCGCGGGACTTGTCATCGGTTTTCATGTTCATCTCCTCGTTCCCCACGCGTGGGCCTTGCCGGCTTGAACGCGCGGCCGCGCCCGAAGGCCGGCCAGCATCAGATCCAAGGATTGGTTCGACAGCTTCTCGAGGCTCCGCCGCGATTTGAGCCGGTAGTACGGCGGCGCGAGGAACTCGAACAGCTCGGCGAGGAGCTGTCCGGTCGTGTCGGGATCCTCTACGGTGAAATCGCCGGACTCATTCCCCTCCCGGATGATCCCCGCCAGAAGGACGCCCTGCGCACGGACGTAGCGGGCGATCCGCTCGACGATCTCGGGCAGCAGGGTGCCGATGAACTCCTCTCCGTGAGGGTACTTGTGCACGATGTCGAACAGGGTCAGCACGCGGTGGTTGAGACACGCGCGCAGCCTCTCCTCTGGAGGGGACGTGCCGGCGGCGATCTTTCCGAGCGCCGCCTCGATCCTGTCGTTCGTGAGCTCGGTGAGCGCGAGCATGATGTCCGCCTTGGACTCGAAGTGGAGGTAGATCGTGCCCTTGCCCACGCCGGCGCGCTTGGCGATGTCGTCGATGGTGGTTTTCGTGAAGCCGTAGTGTCGGATCATGCCCCAGGCGGCGTGCAGGATGGCCGCGCGCCTGTCATCCCTCGCCGACCGGTTGTCGTGACCAGAATCCATATCCAGTCAATATTCCATGCGGGATCACTGTCGGCAAGGAGAAAAATCAGAAGGCGTTATGCTAAATTAAACGCAACGAACAGAGGAACGAAAAAACAGCGGTTAACCGGTTGAACCGAGTCCCGACGGAACCTATGATGACGCCCATGTCGAACAACAATGGAATCCCCGCCGGCGCGGGGGGGGCTTGCGCCGGGGCCGCCGAGCTCGCATCGGCATTGAAGAAAATCTCGTGGCGGCTCATCCCGTTCCTGTTCCTGCTCTACGTGGTCGCGTACCTGGATCGGGTCAACGTCGGGTTCGCGCAGCTCCAGATGAAGAAGGCGCTCGAGTTCTCGGACGCGGTGTACGGGTTCGGCGCCGGGCTGTTCTTCGTGAGCTACTTCATCTTCGAGGTGCCGAGCAACCTGCTGCTGGAGCGGTTCGGACCGAGGCGCTGGATGGCGCGCATCATGATCACCTGGGGCATCCTGTCCTCGTCGATGATGTTCGTCCAGGGCGAGGCGAGCTTCTACGCGCTCAGGCTCGGGCTGGGCATCGCCGAGGCCGGCTTCTTCCCGGGGATCATCCTCTATCTGACGTACTGGTTCCCGCAGAAGGATCGCGCCGGGGCCGTGGCGAAGTTCATGACCGCGATCGGGATCGCGCTGATCGTCGGCGGTCCGATCTCGGGCGCCATTCTGGACGGGCTCCAAGGGGTCGCGGGCTGGGACGGGTGGCAGTGGCTGTTCCTGCTCGAGGGGATCCCGTCGATCATTCTCGGGTTCGTCGTGCTGTTCTGGATGCCCGACCGCCCCTCGGACGTTTCCTGGCTGACCGGCGACGAGAAGGGAGCGCTGACCGAGGCGCTCAAGCACGCGCCCGTCGAGCCTGACCAGGTCAGGCACAAGGTGCGCCACGCGTTCACCGATGGCCGCATCTGGGTGCTGGCGGCCATCTACTTCTGCTTCTCGATGGGGCTGTACGGCCTCACGCTGTGGATCCCGCAGATCCTGAAGGACCTGACCGGGGGCTCGGCGCTGAAGGTGGGGTTCCTGTCCGCGATCCCGTACCTCGTCGCGTCCGTCACGATGGTGTTCTGGGGCAAGTTTACGGATCGCACCGGCGCCCACCGTCGAAACCTCGTCATCACCACGGCGGTCGCGAGCGCGATGCTGTTCGGCGCGGCGGGGCTCCTGGGTGCGGGGCCGGTCGTGGCGCTCATCGCGTTCAGTCTGGGCGTGATGGGGCTCTTCGCTTCGTTCGGGCCGTTCTGGGCGCTGCCGAGCGCCTTCCTGCGCGGCACCGCGGCCGCGGCGGGCATCGCGGTGATCAACTCGTGCGGCAACCTGGGCGGCTTCGCGAGCCCGTGGATCGTGGGCCTCGTCAAGAAGAACACAGGTTCCTTCGTGGGTGGGGTGTGCGTCATCGCCGGCGCCATGGCGCTGGCCTCCATCCTGATCGCGGTCGGCACGCGCAAGCGACGCGAGAGCTAATCACAGCTCCAGCCAGGCGCGATCGCGGCGGCGCTCGAAGACCGCCCCGCGCGCGGCCGACGGCGCGACGATCTCGGCGAAGAACTCCTCGAGCAGGCGCCCGGTCGGGATCCGCGGCTGGAACTTGACGAGCCGGTTCTGGGTCAGGAGCGGCACCACCTCCGCCGCCGCGAGCCGGCCGGCCGCGAGGTGCAGTTGCACGGCCATGCCGAAGCGCTGCGAGCGCGGCACCGGCGTCCCGAAGGCGTAGTTGCCCAGGCCGTAGAAGATCGGCTTGCCGCGGTACACGCCCGCGGGTTGCGCGATGTGGGCGTGGTGGCCGATGACGACGTCCGCGCCGAGGTCGATGCAGGTCTTGGCGAGGGCCACTTGGTCTTCGTCGATCGGCGCGTAGTTGTGCCCGAAGTGGGGCGCGACCGCGATCACGTCGGCGTATCGCCGGAGGCGCGCGATGTCCTCTGCCAGATCCGAATCGCGCAGGCGCGCGGCGCCGTGGAAGTCGTGGAAGGGCGTGTCCAGGGCAAAGGCCAGGTTGCGCAGGCGCCAGTGGCGCTGGTTCTCGAGATAGGAGAGCACGCCCAGGCGGCCGCCCGGCGTCTCGAGCACGAATCCCTGGCGCGCCTGCTTCTCCGACAGTCCGGCACCCGCGTGCAAAAGGCCGGCCCTGTCCAAGGTGCGCAGCGTGTCCTCGATGCCGCGGCGCCTGTAGTCGTTGATGTGGTTGTTGCCCAGTGTCACCCCGTCCACGCCCGCCTCGCGCAGGGCCGACACCGCCTCGGGCGGGATCTTGTAGCGGTACTCGGCCGGCCGCCGCGGGTTCGGATCATCGCTCTCCGTGATCGGCGCCTCGAGGTTGACCACGGCCGCCGTGGCGCCGCTGACCAGGGCCCGCGTTCCGTCGAACGGGTACCCGTGGCCGCGCTTGCGGATCGTCTTCAGCACCGCGTCCGCCGAGGCGGTGTCTCCGAGGAACAACACCGTGGAACGGCCGGGCACGGTGTCGGCGAACCGGCGGACGACGGGCGGCGGGACCTCGACACGCGGGTCGTAATACGTCCAGAACCAGAGCCACGCGCCAAAGCCTGCGCCCGCGAGCGCGATCGCCGCGATCAACAGGCGGAGCGCGAGACGAGCTCTCCGGCTCGAGCGGATCTTCGCCCAGAGGGATGATTCGGGCGCCACGCTGTCTTCTCTTTGCTCCAACCTCGCCGTCCGATCTAATGGATGTCCTGACCATTTACCTTTTCTCTCAGAATTGCGCCTGCTCCAACTCCCGTCTTTCTGGTACTGTTTGATTCGATATTGCCATGTATTGGACAGTCGGGCCGTCCAGGGCTGTGGGAGAGCTACGCATGACCACCGAAAAGCAGCGAAGCTCGCTTGCCGTCTGTGTCGCCGGCGCGATCCTCGTCTTCGCCGGGACCATCAGGGCAGACGACAAGGATGAGGCGAAGCGCCACTTCGAAGCCGGGATGACACTTCTCCAAACGGACGATTTCGCCGGCGCGGCGGCGGCGTTCGAGACCTCGGTGCGGCTCTTCCCGACCAAGACAAGCCTGTTCAACCTGGCCAACTGCTACAAGGCCCTGCAGCGCTACGGCGACTCCCTCGAGACCATTCACCGCCTGGAGGCCGAGTTCGGCGGCACGATGGGAGAGGAGCTGGAGGTCGAGGCATCCAATCTGCGCCGGGAGCTGGAGAACCTCGTGGGGCACCTGTTGGTCGAAGTCGACCCGTTCGGTGCGACCATCCGGGTGGACGGCCGCGAGGCCGGCAAGGCCCCGCTCGGCAAACCTCTGGTCCTGGGTCCGGGCGATCACGAGGTGGAGGCGTCACTCGACGGGTATGCCGCGGAGAAGCGCACCGTCCGCGTCGAGTCGCGAGGCGATGCCGCGGTCTCGTTCGAGTTGCAGAAGGTCCAGGCCCCTTCACCCGAGGACGATGCCGACTCCGCGGCCCCGGAACCGGTCGAACCGCTGCCGCCTCCCGCAGAGGAGCCCGCTGCCGGGCATGGATCTCTGTGGACCGGCGGTTGGATCGCCGCCAGTCTCGGTGCCGCGGTCATGATCGCCGGGGGCGTGACCGGCGGCATAGCCCTGGCCAAGGGCAACGAGTTGGAGACCGACTACCCGGACGGCGTGCCCGGGGACAAGAAGAGCGAGGTGGACGGCATGGACCGCTTGGCCGTCGCCACCGACGTGCTCCTGTGTGTGGGCGGGGCCGCGGTGGTGGCAGGGGTGGTGATGCTGGTGGTCGATGGCAGATCAAAGAGACGAGACGTGGCTTTCGTTCCCGATGCCGGGCCGGGGTTCGCCGGCGCGTCGCTTGCGGGGAGGTTCTAGGATGTGGCGCGTCATCTTCCTTCCTCCTCTCTTGGCTGCAGCGGGCTGCCAGCTCCTGCTGCCGGACATACCGATCTCGGACGGCGACGGCGGGACCGACGCGGACACTGACACGGACACGGACATCGACACGGACACCGATACCGACACGGACACCGATACGGACACGGATACAGACACGGACTTCCCGCTGATGACGGATTGCGACGGTGGGGTGCGGGATGAGGCGACGAGCCTCTGCTGGCAGGAGCCCCAGACGGGCGGCATCATGGATCGGGATTCCGCGGCTTCCCACTGCGACGCGCTCGCTCAAGGCGGGCACGACGACTGGCGGTTGCCGACGATCTCCGAGCTCCGGTCGCTGATCTGCGGTTGCCCGGTCACCGTGACGGGAGGGGAATGCGGGGTGACCGACGACTGTCTCGGGGACGGTTGCTGGACCAGCGTTTGCGACGGGTGCTCCAACCTGGAAGGTCCCGGCGCCGACGGGTGCTACCGGAATCCGGCGCTCGGCGGGGCCTGCAGCTATACCTGGTCGTCAGGGGTGTACACTTCCGAATTCGGTTGGCTCGCCGACTTCGGTTCCGGCCGCGTGGACCTCGGATATATCTCCTACGACTACTACGTCCGCTGCGTGCGTTGATTTCGCTGCTCTATCGGACCCGCAGCCGCACGTCGACCGCGGCGGGAGCGGTGCCCGCCGGGTAGGTGAAGATCGGGTTGAGATCCATCTCGACGATGGACGGGAAGTCGGCCGCGAGCTTCGAGACGCGGCACAGGAGATCCTCCAGCGCGGGAAGGTCGACGCCCTTCTCGCCGCGCACGCCCTCGAGCATCGGGAACCCCTTGATGCCGCGGATCATCTCCGCCGCTTCGGGCTTCGAGAGCGGGGACACGCCGAAGATCACGTCCTTCATCACCTCGACGAAGATGCCGCCCAAGCCGAACATGACGAGCGGGCTGAGCCCCGGGGCCTCGGTCACGCCGATGATCACCTCGCGGCCCAAGGGTTTCTGCTCCATCGCGACGTACGTGGCCTTCACGCCCGAGAACTTGTCGTGCATGGACTTGAACGCCGCCGCGAGCCCGGCCTGGTCCTTGATGTTGAGCTGGACGCCGCCCGCGTCGGACTTGTGCACGACCTCGGCCGAGTCGACCTTGAGCACGCACGGGAAGCCGACCTTCTTGGCCGCGGCCGCCACGTCGCCCTCGGCCGCGATGAGCGCGATCTTCGGCACCGGCACGCCGTAGGCCGCGAGCAGATCGAACGCCTCCGCCTGCGGCAGGTACGCGTCCTTGCCCGCGAAGCGCTTCACGATCGCCTCGGCCCTGGCCTTGTCGACCTCGAGCTCCGGCGGGGCCTCGATCTTGCGCGCCTTGATATCCGAATACCTCGCCATCGCGGCGAGCGCGCGCGCCCCGTCCTCTGGGAACTCGTAGACCGGCACGCCGCCCTTGCGCAGGTTCTCGATGAGGCTGTACCACTTCTCGCTGGTCTCGATCACCGCGACCACCGGCTTCTTCGACGTGGAGAGCGCCACCTTGATCTCCGCCGCGATCTTGTCGAGATCCACGAACGGCGCCGTCACGAAGAAAACGAGGACCATGTCGGTCTCCTTCTCCGCGAGCAGCGTCTCGATCGCGAGCCTGTAGTGCTCCGGGCCGCCCGTCGCCACGACGTCGACCGGGTTGCCGACGCTCGCCTCGGGGTGCAGCCCGGCGCGCAGCTTCGCCTTGCCCTCTTCGGACCACACGGCGAGCGTGAGGCCGCGCGTGATCGCCTCGTCCACGGCCTGCACGCCCGGCCCGCCGGTGTTCGTGACGAGCCCCACGCGGCGCCCGGGAGGCGGCTCCTGCGAGGACATCGCGATGGCCGTCTTGATCATCTCGTCCGTGTCGCGGAACTCGAGCACGCCCGACTTGCGGAACATCGCCGTCGCCATGACGCCCTGATCGACGAGGCTCCCGGTGTGGGAGCAGACCGCCACCGAGCCCTCGCGGGTCTGGCCGGCCTTGATCGCCAGGATCGGCTTCTTGGGCGTGATCTTCGACGCGACCTCGAGGAACTTCGCCGGGTTCTTGAAGCTCTCGATCTGCACCATGATGGCGCGCGTGCCGTCGTCCTTGCCGTAGTACTCGAGGATCTCCGGCATCGTGAGGTCGCTCTCGTTGCCGTACGACGCGTACATGCGGTGGCCGAGGCCCACGTTGTGCAGGTGCAGCTTGAGCATCTCGCCCACGCCGCCGCTCTGCGCCAGGATCGAGACGTTGCCGGGCTTCATCGGCACGAACGTGAAGTTCGCGTAGACAGAGACCTCGGGGGCCGAGTTCTGCACGCCCTGCGAGTTCGGGCCGAAGATCCGGATGCCGTAGCTGTTGGCCATGGCGACGAGCTCCTGCTCGCGCTTGATCCCTTCGGGGCCCATCTCCTTGAAGCCGGCCGAGTGCACGATGGCGAACTTGACGCCCTTCTTGCCGCACTCCTCGATGACCGCCGGCAGCAGCTTGGCCGCGATGGAGATGTTCACGAGGTCGATCTCGTCCGGCACGTCGAGCACGGACTTGTAGCACCTGAAGCTGCGGATCTGCGCCGCCTTGGGGTTGATGGGGTAGATCGGCCCCTGGAAGCCGAACTCCGTCAGGTTGCGCAGCACGATGTGCCCGATGGAGAGCGGGTTCGCGGACGCGCCGATGATGGCGACGGAACGGGGTTTGAACAGGCCGTCTAACATGGTGTCCTCCGTTTTCGTGGGGCGAGAGCCAGTCGGGATTCTACAAAGCGAGGGCGGAAGTTCAACCCGTTTTCGTCTATACTCTGGTAGCGTGTCGGAAAGGGGAACGAGCCATGTTCGCCAAATCATGGTTACCGGTGATGCTCCTGGCGCTCCTGGGGGCGGCCCCGGAGGGCTGCGCGAAGGCGTCGATGGATCCCGGATCGGATTCGGACGCCGACTCCGATTCCGACTCGGATTCCGATTCCGATTCCGACACGGACACGGACACGGATACGGACACGGACGCGGATGGAGGGACGGACACCGACACCGACACGGACACCGACTCCGACACCGAGTGCGAGGATCCGGTGCCCGGCGCCCCGACCGTGACGAGCGACGACGCGATCCAGCTCGCGACGGCCGTGACCTCGGGCACCTACACCCTCATGTTCAATGAGGACGTCGAGAACGTGGACGATTTGTCCGTGACCTGGACCGCCACCTCGGGCGGCGCCGGCGTCCTCGACTCCATCACCGAGGTCGACGCTGCGACCTACTCGCTCGACTTCTCGGGCGTCGCCTACGGCGAGACGTACACGATTTCGGTGGGCACCGCGGTCACGGACACCTGCGACACGCCGCTCGCCGCCGCCTTCGTCATCGACGTGGGCTGGGCGACACCGACCTGCCCGCTGCCCAACACCTACACGACCGGCGTGCCGTTCTCCACCGGCTCGTACACCGACTACGAGTCCTGCAGCTCCTCCTACGCCTCGTACAAATTCTGGGACTTGAGCGGGCTCGGGGCGGTCGCCATCTGCGTCACCGGGTCGTACGACACGGAGTCGTGCTGCGACGATTTCTACGTCGAGGACGGCGTCGGCACCATCCTGTTCACCGGCGAGGGCGCCGGATCGTACACTCAGCTCGTCAACGACGATCAGATGATCACATGTCTCTACACCGATCTCTCCATCACCTACACCGGCTACACGGTCACCGGCGTCACGTGGCTCTAGGCGCGTCCAGGCTCGCGGCCGCCCTCCTGTTCGCCCTCGTCGCCGCGTGCGACGACGGTGCGCGGACCGGCGACGCGGACGACGGCGGCGACGACACGGACGGCGGCGGCGACACGGACAGCGGCGGCGACACGGAGTCGGATACCGGTCCGGACGCGGAGAGCTGCGACTTCGGCTACGAGGAGATGTTCTCCGCCGGCAAGGGGCTCGCCGCGGGCCCGGCCGGACCGCCCGCCGGATGGCACCGCGCCGGGAACACGCTCGTTCCGGACAGGACGCGCCGTGTGGAGGTCGGGAAGGGGCCCGTGCCGGACCCGCTCGTGATGCCCGACTGCACCGACACCATGCCGCTGTTCGAGCGCGGCGAGGCGTGGACCCAGGAGACGCGCTGCTACGAGCTTCGCGACGGGGCGTACTTCCTCACCGAGGACGAGGCGTTCGATCTGTACGTCGCGCTCGCGGAGGAGACGACCGGCGTCCCGCTGAACACGGCGACCGAGGTGCGCACCGTGGTCGGGCTGCGCGGCGCCTATCCGGGGACGTTCGCCTGGCACGGCAACGAGCCTGATCTGTTCAACGACACGCTGGCGCTGCTCTGGATCGAAGGCGACGGCGCGCGGCACGTGCGGGAGTTCCCGGCCGGGATCGACACCGGGGCGTACCCGTACTCCGAGATGTCGTCGCTGCGGCCGAACATGCGCTACCACCACACCTGCGGCTGGCACCAGGACACGTACAACGCCCTGCACATGGGCGACGACGCCTACCGCGTGCGCGACGACGCGAACTCGAACGGCCACTGGGACGGCGACCGCAACGGGTGGCTGCCGCCCGCGGCGCCGCTCGACTTCGATCGCGACGGGAGCGCGCACAACATCCACCTGGCGTGCGTGGACGGGCCGCTCGGTTCGGCGCACGTCGGCATGTGGTCGGCCGGGTGCCAGGTCCTCGCGGGCATGGCGAACTGGACGGAGTTCATCACGAGCGCGTGGACCGAGGAGGGGGATCCCGTGGACTACTTCCTGCTCGACGCCCGGGACCTGGCGCCCGAGGTGTTCGAGCCGTGCGCCGAGCGCGACGGCTCCCACCGCTGCCCGTTCCTCGTCGACGCGCTGCCGTTCTCTTCCGCCGGGGACACCGCGGTCTCGGCGGAGAGCGCCTTCGATCTCTACAACTGCTCCGCGGCCGACGAGTCCGGCCCCGAGGACGTCTACCTCCTGCGGCTCGACGCCTCGGGGACGTTGACCGCGACGGTCGAGAGCGCGGCGCCGGCGGACGTCGACGTCCACCTCCTCGACGGGGACGACGAGCTGGCGTGCCTCGGCCGCGACGACGCGGAGCTGGTCTACGACATCACGCCCGGCCGCTACCTGATCGTCGTCGATACCTACTTCGACGGGAGCGCGCTGGCCGGCGAGTACGAGCTCACCGTCACGCTCGAGTGACCCCGCTGGACCGGGGGATCAGTCTTTCGCGAACAGCGCCGCGCCGATCGCCCCCGCGAGCTGCGGGTCGGGCGGTGTGCGGACCTCGGAGCCGATCGCCTCGGAGAGCAGCGCGACGATCGTGGGGTTGTGGGCCACGACACCGCCCGTCGCGACCACCATGCCCTCGAGCGGGTCCATCTCGGTCACGCGCTTGACCACCGAGCGGAAGGCGCCCTTGACGATGTCGGGCACGGCCGCGCCGCGGCGGACGAGGGCGAGGATCTCGGTCGCGCTGAACACCGTGCAGAAGGAGCCGATCTCCACGCGCTGCGTGCTCTGCCGCGCGAGCCCCTCCTTCTCCTCGATCCGCACGCCGATGCGCCGCGCGATCTCGTCGAGGAA
>Ga0315287_10004909_pt1 | contig 13097 bp, 12 predicted proteins | sample YL17G11_0_MG_FD_205037 | JGI IMG/M metagenome (GOLD analysis project Ga0315287, IMG submission 205037) | Sediment microbial communities from Yellowstone Lake, YNP, Wyoming, USA - YL17G11_0 | ecosystem: Environmental > Aquatic > Freshwater > Lake > Sediment | place: USA: Wyoming | collected...
TGGGGCGGGGGGGGGGGGGGGGGGGGGGGGGGGGGGGGGGGGCCCCGCGCGGGGGCCCGGGGGGGCCCCCGGGCCGGGGGCCCCCCCCCCCCCCCCCCCCCCCCCCCCCCCCCCCAGGTCGCCCTCCCCGACGGCACCGCCGCCCGCCTCCGCCTGGGCATCGATTGCGGCCCCCTGGGCGACGGCCTGCTGGGCGCGGGGGCGACGCGGCAGTATCAGTGCGTGGCGGGAGGGGGGGCGGGGCGGCGGCGGCGGCGGCGCGCGCGCGCGCCGACTCCCTCCCCGCGCCCCGTTCCTCCAGAATCGCGGGCCCGCCCCTGCAAATCGCGCGCGGCCTGGCCTCCGCCGCGCCCGCGGGCTGCACGCTGGTCTCTGCCGCCGCGCGCGGCGCGGCGTCGGCCGCCGCCGCGGCCCCGCTCGCCGAGCTCGACGCGGCGCCCGCGGACGCGGCGGCGGCCGCCGCGGCGGCGGCCGCGGCGGCCGCGGCGGCCGACATGAAGACGGCCAAGGGGCGCGTGGTGGCCGTGGGCGCCCCGGCGCGCGCGCCGCCGCTCGCCACGCTCGCCGCGCTCGCCCTCCCCCCCCGCTTCCAGGCCGCGGCCGACGAGGCCGACTTTCGGGCGTGGTGGGCGGCGTCGCGGTGGCCGGCCGACGCCGCGGTCGCGGTCGCGGCGGCGGCCGTGGCGGCGGCGCGCGCCGCGGCCGCGCACGCAGGCGCCGCGCCCTGGGCGCCGGCGGCCGAGGCTGCCGCGTTGGCGCTGTTGGCGACGCTGGCCGCCCTGCTGCGGCCCAGGGAGGGCGTGCGCGGCCCGGTCGCCGCCGCCGCGCGCGCCGCGCGCGGCGCCGCGCTCGTCGCCGCCGCCGCCGCGGGCGCCCCCGCCCCGGCCGCCGCGGCCGCGGGCCCCCTCCTGCTCCTGTCGCTGGCGGGCGCCTCCCTGGCCCCCTGGCACCTCGTCGGCGACGTCGCGACCCTCGTCGCCGCGCTCGCCGCGCCCCCCGCCGGCGCGGCCGCCGCCGCCGCGCGCGCCCTGGCCGGCGTCGCGCTGCCCACCCTCATCCTGCTCGCGCACGAGCGGCGCATGCGCGCCGACTACCTGGACGCCGCGCCGCGCCGGGTCGCGAGCGACTGAGCGCCGCGCCGGGGGCCAGGAGCCCCGCCGCCGTGGCCGCTCGCCAACGACACCAACCAACATTCTTTCTGCATCGTCGAAGATCGGGCTGCCGGCCTGGGGGCCGGCAGCCCGATGCCTCTGCCGGCCCCCAGGCCGGCAGAGGGTGCGGGGCGAGAGGGACGGGGGTGCGCGCGCCCCCCCCCCCCACACACACACACACACCCGCACACGTCTCGCGGCCCCGCGCCCGGATGCGCGCCTCGCGCGCTCCCGCGAGAGTTTTGGCGTGATGCAACCACGACGCCACGCCGCGGCGTTCCGCCTGCGCCGTGTCTCCGCCGCCCGCATCCCGTGCCGCGCCGCGTGGCCGCCGCCGCCCGCCGCCTCCCTCGTCACCGTCCGCTTCACCGCGCCCGACGGCCGCTTCGGCGAAACGACCGTCGCGCCCGGCACCCCCCTCCTCGACGCGGCCGACGCGGCGGCCGCGCCGCTCGGCCTCGACGTGCCCGTGGGGTGCTGCACCGGCTCCTGCGGCATCTGCGAAGTCGAGGTGGGGCGCCGGGGGGCGACCGACGGCGTGAGCCCCGACGGCGCGACTGCGGTCGTGCGCGCGTGCGTCACCGCAGTCCCTGCCGGCTACGCGTCTGTCGACCTCTCCTTTGTGCCCGATGACGCGGCGTGGGGCGTGGACGCGTGGGACACGTGAGGGGAGAGGTGGGAGAGGAACCGCGGCCAGAGTTGCAAGCGTCCGCGCCCCCCTCAACCCCATTTGCCGCTCCGCGCCCGCATGCACACGACCGCGGCCGCCGCTCCCGCGGCCGCGCCGACCGCGGCGGCCGCCGCCAGGGCGGCGCGCGGCGCGCGGGGAGGGGCGCCGGCTTCATCGACCGCCGGGAGCCGCCGCAACGCGCGCGCGTCGGTCGTGACCCCCCCCTCCAACCCGCGCGGCAGCCCCGGCAGCCCCCCACCATTGGCCAGCGACGGCGCGGGCGACAGGCGGCCCGCGTAACCGCCGGACGGGGCGCCGAAGCCGCGCGGCGGCGCGAGCGACGACGCGGCGTCGAGCGAGTCGTACTCCGGCAACTCCGCCGCTATCGCCAGCCCCGCCCTGACCACCACCCGGTCGCTCTGCGGCCTCGCAAACAGCTCGGAAAAGGCGCGCGCGCGAAAGGCGACGAAATGGGCGGGCAGGGAGGGCGCGAGGCGGCCGAGGTGGGGGAGGGACATTGCGTCGGCCGGCGTCCGCGTGACCGCCGCCGGCCACGCGCCGTGCGGCGCGTCCAGGTGCGCGATGGACGTGGCGCGGGCGAGGACGGCGAGCAGGTCGTAGTCGCCGTAGGCGTAAAACTGGTCCCGCACATTATCCGACGCGAGCGCGACCCGCACGCCCGCGGCCGCCACCTCGAGCAGCGGCGGCACGCCCCGCCAGCGCGGCGCGCGCCTCCCCGCGGGGTCGCGGTCCTGCGTCCACTCGTTGACCAGGGGGAGGGAGACGACCGTGACACCGGCCTCCCGCACCACCGCCAGCGCGGTCGCCAGCGCGGGCGCCGGCAGGGCGGCGAGCGAGCACGCGTGCCCGCACACGACGCGCCCGCGAAACCCGCACCGCAGCGCCGCGCGCGCGACGTCGACGAGGCCGGTCGCGGCCCGGTTGCCGTTTTCGTCGACGTGAAAGTCGAGGTCGAGCGAGCGGGCGGCGGCCAGGGAGAAGGCGCGGTCGAGCAGCGCGTCCCGGTCGCCGTCGCACGTCGTCCAGTCGTCGTCCGGGTCGCCCCCGTTTTCCGCGCAGCACACGGCGGCGCCCAGGATGCCTCCGTGGGCCGCGACGGTGTCGGCGAGGGCGGCCGCGGCGTCGGCGTCGCGGAAGTGGGAGAGCGCGACGAGCGACACGCCTTGCAACTCGACCCGCCCCGCCCACCGGTCCCGCACCCGCGCAAACGCGGGCCAGGTTAGGGCCACTTGGGCGGGCGTCATGTTGATGAGGTGGGTGCGCAGGGCGGCAGTGCCGTGGGCGTAGGCAGAGGCGAGCGAAAACTCCATCCGCGCTTCAACGTCGGCCGCCGACCAGAGCGCGGCGTCGCGCGCGGTGGACCGGTCCGCGCCGGACAGGGAGCCGGTCGCGTTGCGGGAGCGCTCGCAGGTGTGGGATTTGTCTGGGACGAGGCGAGGAGGAGACGACGGGGTCGGGGTCGGGGAGGGGTGACCGGTCGCGCGCCCCGCGCCCGACACCCCTTTCACCACCACACGCCACCATGCCCTCTCTCCGCTTGCCTATGTGGGTGTGGAGGTCGCAAAAGGCGGGGAACACGATCCCGCACCGCGCGTCGACGGCCGGCACGCCCCCGCCGCCCACGCCGCCGCGCGGCTTGGCGGGGTGGACGGAGGCCACATTGCCGGCGGCGTCGACGGCGATGTCGACGTGGACGAGGGAGTCGGGGTCGGGCCGCAGCGATGGCGTGGGGCGCACGGGCGGGGAGCCGGGCGCGCCCGCCTCGCCATCCAGGCACGCGGCCGGCACGAAGCAGTTGTGCAGGATGTAGGGGGGGGGGGGGAGGGCGAGCCAGCGGTCGGGCGCCATGGCCGCGACCGACTGCGGCGGAGCGCGGCGCGGCGGCGGCGGCCTCACTCTCTCCCCCGGCCCGTCCTCCCTGCGGCCGCCCGCGCGTGCGGCGCCTGTCGGGCCGCGCGCTTCCGCGGCCCAGCGGTCGCTGGCGCGCTCCCGAGGCCAGCTTCCAATGGGGCGCGCCATGGTTTGGGTGGTGGCGTGCGCCGCCCTCCTGGCGACGGCCGCCCCGCCAACGTTTGCCGCCCCCCACCCCCTGGCCGACCTGGCGACCGCTGCCGGCGACGCCGCCCTGGCCGCCCTGCGGGACGACGCGGGCGGCGCGGGGGCGGTGCTCGCGCTGAATGCGGTGCACGCCGCCTCGCTGACGGTGGGAGCGGTGATGGTGGTGGGCGTGGAGGTCGGGCGGGCGTGGGAGCGGCGGCCAACGCCTCATTCCTTTCCTCTCTCAGTTTTCGGTCGGCCGCGAAGAGGCGCTCACCCTGGAGATCGACGGCCACCCCTTTAAACTGCTCATGCACGCCATGGACGAGCCAGAGGCGGCGGCGGCGCCGGGCGGGCGGCCGCTCGCGCTGGCGGCGGCCGCGTCGGCCGCCGCCGCGGTCGGTCGCGGCGACGGCGCCCGCGTCGCCCTGCCGCCCGCCGCCGCGGCGGCGGCCCTGTTGGACACCGAGCCTGCCTCCTCCACCCCCTCCCGGGGCGCCCCCGCGCCCCCCGACTCGCTCGCGCTCGCGCCCTTTGTGCTCGCCGGCCCGCTCCTCCTGTGCCTCACCCACCCCGGCCCCCTCGCCCTGCGCCTGCCGCGCCATGTGGACGTGCCACACGCGACGAGCGTGGCCGTGCCGGACGGCGCGGCGGTGCGCGTCGTGGGCGCCGCGCGCGCGACCCTCGCGTCCGCCCTCGACCTCGGCGCCCCGTCCCCCGCCTGGTTGGCGGCCGCCTATGGCGAGCCCGTGGCCGGCGTCGCCCCGGGCGCGCCCGTGTCGCCCGGCGCGGGCGCGCTGGCGGCGGCGGCGGGCGCGCGGAGGGGCGCGTCGGACGAGCCTCCCGCCGTCGACCTAGACCTCGCCTCCCCCGGCGCCCGCCTGGAGCTGGCGTCCCTGGACGGCTCCCCGGTGCGCCCGCTGCGGGCCAGGGCCATGGGGGAAGGGCGGGTGGAGCTCGTGCCGCGCGGCGGGAGCGAGGTCGAGGCCGAGGCGGGCGACGCCGACGCCGACGCCGCCCCGCTCGCCCCCGCCTGGGCCTGGCCCCTGGTCGACCTCACCGGGCCCTCCCTGGCCCGCGCGGACGCCGCGCTGGCCGAGCTGGTGGCGGCCGCGCGCGCGGCGCGCGCGGACACGCGCGCGCCGCCCGCCGCGCCGCGCCTGCGCCTCCAAAAGGCGGGCGCGGAAGCGGTCGCTTTTGTGCGCGTCAAGTTTGACGTGACGCGCACGATCGGCGGCGGCGAGGAAGAGGGGAGCGTGGTTGCGGCGCCCGGCGCGGCGTCGGCCGCGGCCGTCGCCGCCGCCCCCACCACCCACCGCGAGTCATGGGAGGCCCTCGTCCGCGTCGCCCCCCCCGACGCGCCCGGCGGCCCGCCCCGCCTCGCGGCCCTGCGCGCGGAGCGGCTGCCCGGCGTGGGCGTCGCCGCGGGCGGCGGCCGCGTCGTGTCGGTCTCGCTCGGCGCGCGCGCGTTCCTGGCCGCCGCGCGCAACGCGACACTGCCAGAGGCTGGCGGGCACGAGTTTGTGTACCCGCCGGCGGGGCTGGCGGGTTTGGCGTGACGGAGGGGAACGCGAGGCGCAGGGGTTCGCGTGCAACCCACCGCTGCTCCCTCGTCACACGTCGAGCACAAAGTTGAGCTCCCGCAGGTCGGCGGCGACGCCCTTGCCCCGCTTCTGGACCGATGCCCGGATTTCGGCCTGGGGAGGCAGACCAGGGTGGGGAGGGTTCGGGTTGGGGTTGGGGTCTCAAGGGGGAGCGTCGGCCGGTGGACCGCCGAGCCCGCGCCCTCGCCCGCGCCGCCCCTCCCACCTCCCCTCCTCTGCTCACCCCGACCGTCCACGGCACGTCCAGCCCTGGCACCCTGAGCGTCGCGAGCGGCATGCCCTTGGCGCCCGCGACCGTTTTGCCCGCGGCCAGCGCCGCCGCCGCCGCCGCCGCGACCAGCGGCGGCGGCGACACGTCGTCGATATCCACGCCAAACACGGGGCGCCCGTCGGCGTGCGCGCCGGCGACGAGGCGGAGGAGGACCGACGCGCCGGGCAGGCGCACTCGGAACGCGTGCGACGCTTGGACCAGGCCGGGGGAGGAGACGCGCAGTTGGGCCAGAGGGCGGCCGCCTTTGGACTCGATCTGTGGGGATGGGTGTGTGTGTGTGTGGAGGGGGGGCAGCAGTCGCTGGCTCCGCGACCGCCAGAGCGACTTTGAACGCAGCGCCCCGCCCCCCCGCCCCCCCCCCGCCCCCCCTTTCACATTGTACGTCAACGCCGCGTGGCGCACCACTTCCCCCGACCGCAGGTCGGCCGCGACGCCGAGCTCCCCGGTGAGCCCGGGCGCCAGCGGCACCAGCTTCCGCACGCGCACCGCGTGCCGCGCGTCGGGCGCGGCGGCGAACACGCCCAGGAAGCGGGGGGGGGCGGCGAAGGTCGGGAGGTGGGCGGCGGAGGGGTGGGCGGACCCCGAGCGCAGTGCGGGGGCCGCGCGGTCTGTCATCGGGGGGCGGGCGGGTCGTGCGAGATGCGGCGGGCGGCCTGCGACGGCGCGGGCAGCGCCCGGCCGGCGGCAGAGTGCGCCGGCGCAAGGCCGGCAGCAGTCCCGACGCCGGGGAGGGCGCGGGCGCCCGCATCGCGCGACCCCGCCCGCCCCATGCTCACCGTCGCCATCGTCTACTTCTCCCTGCAGGGCCGGCTGGTCACCCTGGCCAACGTGATCGCTGAAGGCGCCAAATCGGTGGGCCGCGACGGCGCGAGGGGGGTCGGATGGGCGCGCGGCGATGCCTGTGACGACCCTGGATGGCGCACACATGCTCTGGCCGCGGCGGACGCGGCGCGCGAGGCGCGGCGGGCGCCAAACGCCGGCGCCGGCCGCGACCCCGGTCACCCCCCTCGTCCCCGCAGGTCCCCGGCGCCCGCGTCTCCGTCTACCGCGTCCCGTCCCCCGTCCTGGACGACGCCGCCTTTGAGGACGGCGTGCTGGACGCCCCCCTGGCGACGCGGTCCGCGGTCGAGGCGGCCGACGTCTTGATTCTGGGCGCGCCGTCGCGCCAGGGCGCGCCCTGCGGCGAGATGCGCCTCTTCCTCGACTCGCTCGCGCCGTTGCAGGCCGCCCCCGGCGGCCCAGCGCTGCGGGGCCGGGTCGGCGCGGCCTTCACCTCGGTCGGCGGCGCCGACCGCGGCCCCGGCGGCGCCGAGACCGTGCTCGCCTCCCTCCACGCCTGGTGCCTGCACCACGCCATGGTCGTCGCCGGCAACCCGCCGTCGCCCGCGATGGCGGGAGCGGCGGGCGCGACGCCGCTCGGGGCGGTGGTGGTGGCCGGGGGGGCCGCCGGGGGGGGGGCGGGCCTCGAGCCCGCGGAGGTGCGCCTCGGCTACGCCCTGGGCCAGTGGGCGGCCCAGGTGGGGTCGCTGCTGCACGACGCGGCCGCGCACGGGCCCGCGCCGCCGGCGTCGCCCGGAGGGTGAGGGGCGGGGAGAGGCGCGCTGCCGCGCCGAGCCAGGCGCCCGCGCGTGCAAAAAACCACCCCCCCCACACAAAACGCCGGGCCTCGTCACACGCGCGCGGCGGCGGCCGCCCCGGCAACAAAAATCGAGTGGACACCCCACCCCACCTGCTCCCTCCTCTCATTTCTTCTTGTTCGCCACCGTCTTGGCGCGACCCTTGCGCGTGCGCGCGTTGGTCTTGGTCCGCTGCCCCCGCACCGGCAGGTTGTTGATGTGGCGCCGGCCGCGGTAGCAGCCAATCTCTTTGAGGCGGCCGATGTTGAGCGCGACGAAGCGGCGCAGGTCGCCCTCCACCGTGAACTTGTCCACCTCGTCGCGCAGCGTGGTCAGCTCGGCCTCGGTCAGCTCCCGCGTGCGCTTGTTCTCGATGCCGGCCTTGGCGAGAATCGATTTGGCGATCGTCGGGCCGACGCCGTAAATGTATTGAAGGGAGAACTCGACCCGCTTCGCGTTGGGGATCTCCACGCCGGCCACGCGCGCGGCGACAACGTGCAGGGACGCGCGGCGGGACGGCAGGGGGCGGGCGGGCGCGGGGCGGCGGGGCTGAGGGTGGAGGTGGGTGGTCGGCCGCAGCCGCCGCGGCGCGGCGGGCGCGGGGAGGGGCGGTCGGGCCGGGCCTCCGGCCGGTGACGCGCGAGCATGTCGCCCGCGCGGCGCGGGGTGGCCGGGCGGGCGCAATGCGGGCGGTGGCGGGCGTGGCGGCGGGCGGCGCGGCGCGGCGGCAGCGGGCGGCGCGGGTGGACCGCTGCGGGCGTGCGCCGCGCCGGCGCCGCCCCCGGCGGCCGCCTCGCCTTTGTCGCCACCCTGCGGCCGGGCGGCGGCCTGCGCCTGGCCGCGTCCGCGCCCGCGCGCGGGCCGCCGGCGCGCGCCCCCCAATCCGCCCTTCGCCCACCTGCGCGCCGCCCAGCGACATGCCTCCCAGGCGGGCGGACAGGGCCTGCATGGCGGACGGGCTCCAGGGATGAGCGTGGGAGTGGGAGAGGTGGCGGTGGTCGCGCGCGGTCGTCAGTCTCACTCTTCGAAACGCCGCCTCCCTTCACCCGTCTCTCCTCCATGATGACCCGCCCGCGCACGCTGCTCCTTCTCGCCCTCGCCGCCGCCGCCCTCGCCCAAGCCGACGTCGCGGACGCCGCCAAGCGCGCCAAGAAGGTCAAGGCCGATACGACGGTGACTGACAAGGTAAGAGAGGAGCGAGGGTGGAGGCTGCGGGGTCTCAGGGCGCGCGCGTGGCCGGCACAGGCTCCCCGTCATTGGCGCGCACGATCACCGCCCGCCCGCCCTCCTCCATCCCGCCACGACCCCCCACGCGCGCCCACCAATCAGGTCTACTTTGACGTCGAGATCGGGGGCGAGAAAGCTGGTGCGCGGAGAGAAAGGAGGAGGGGGCGCGATGGAAGGCATCGCGCCGGGCGCCCTCCCACCCCCCTCCCACCCTCCTCCAGGCCGCATCGTCATGGGCCTGTTTGGCAAGACCGTCCCCAAGACCGTCGACAACTTCCGCGCCCTGTGCACGGGGGAGAAGGGCGTCGGCAAGGTCTCCGGCAAACCGCTCACGTACAAGGGGTCGACCTTCCACCGCATCATCCCCAAGTGAGGGAGGAGAGGGGAGAGGAGAGGGGGTGGGGGCGTTTTGTGTGTGGGGGGGAGGGCGCGCGGCGTTCCCCGTGTCCTCGCCGACACCCCCGCGCCCCGCCTCCCGCCTCCCCCCCCCCGCAGCTTCATGATCCAGGGCGGCGACTTCACGCACGGCACCGGCACCGGGGGCGAGTCCATCTACGGCGCCAAGTTCGAGGGTGGGAGGGGGAGAGGGGCGGGCGGCGGGGGACGAGGGCGCGGCCCGCGCGCGCGCGCACCCCTCCCGACCCCGTCCCTCCTCCCTCAGACGAAAACTTTGCCCTCGCCCACACCGAGCCCGGCATGCTCTCCATGGCCAACTCGGGCCCGGACACCAACGGGAGCCAGTGCGTCGAGGGTCGGGGGGGCGCGCCGCGCCACCGTTTCCCTCCACACAGCCCACCAAACCACCCCACCCTGTCGCCCTCTAGGTTCTTCATTACCACCGTCGTGACGTCCTGGTTGGACGGCCGCCACGTGGTGTTTGGCAAGGTGCTGGAAGGCATGGACGTGGTCAAGGCGATCGAAGCGGTCGGCACGCCGTCGGGGACGCCCGCCAAGACGATCAAGATCGTGGCGTCCGGCGAGCTCAAAAAGTGAAGGGCGAGAGAGATGCGGGGTGGGCCTCTGTGGTTGCAGACGGCGCGCGGGCGCGACCTCAAAACCGGCCCGCTCGCTCTCCCGTCGCCCTCTCGCTCGCCCTCGGCCTCGACGGCTCCCTCCTCTCTCTCATCTCTCCCTCCCTCCCAAACAACCCTTTTCACGCCCCCTGCCCCGCGGAGTTGGCGTCCCAGTCGTAAGGGGCGTACGCGAGCCGCGGCGGCGCCCCCCCGTCGCCGAGCATCCGCCCGACCGCCGCGGCGGCCGGCGGCGGCATGAACCGCGCGAGCCAGGGGAGCAAGGGATCCGCCCCGGCCGCCCGAAAGTCGCGCGCATACCATTTGAAGATCGAGGAGACGGTGACCGTCCGCCTCGACTCGTCCACCGCCGCGTCGCCGCACAGCGCCCCCATCGCGCCGTCGAGCGCGGCGTCCAGGTCGGCCGCGTCGTACACTTTGATGGGGGGGCAGGACCGGGCGCCGCAGTTGAGGGCAGCGTGGAGGCGGGGGTCGAGGGTGGCGAGCGCGAGCGTGGCGCGCGGGTCGCTGCGCGAAAAGTGGGTCCCCCACGGCAGCCGCAGCACGCCCGCCAGCGACGCCACGCTGGGCGCGTTGCGGCGCAGCACGCCGTGCTCCATGTCGTCCGCGGCGAAAGGGAGGCCGCCGACGTCATACGTCGAGACTTGAGAATAAAATTTTGCGCGCTCGCCCGGCGTCGCGCCGGGGCCGCCCCGCTCCGCCACCGCGTGCACGACGACCGCGTTGTAAAGGTTGACGAAGAGGGCAAACCGTTCACGCGCGGGGAGGGCGGCGAGGGACGAAAGGGGGACCGCTTGCAGCTCGGCAGCGGCCGCAGCATAGTCGGCAAAGGCGGGGTCGGCCGTCAAAGCCCCGTAATCGACGCCCCTCCCATCGGACGCCAAGTGGGCGTCGTAGAGCGCCAGGATGCGCGCCCGCAGCGACGCGGCGACCGCGGTCGGCGGCCGCGCAGCGCCGACCCACGCGAAGCGCGCGTTCAAAGGGGCGGCCGGCGGGGCGCGAGGGGCGCGCCGGGCGAGAAGGAGGGGGGCGTCGGGGTCGGAGGTGGCCACGAGGGCGCCGGGGGCGGGGTCGGGGCGCGGCACGCCGTGCGGCGGCGCGACCAGGCGCGCGGCCGCCAGGTCCTGGAGCAACGCCGCGGCGTCCTTGGCATCCAGCGGCGTCTTTTCGGGGCCGCCGCGGGCGGCGAGCCAAGCAAGAACGACGCCCGTGCCCACTGGGCTCCCCGCCGCCGCGTCGGCCGACACCGGCGACCCGCCGCGCACGCCCGCCAGCCTCGATTCCACCGCTTTCACCTCATCGTACCGCTCCTTGCTCATGCTGGGCGGCCGCAACCCCGCGTCCGGGTCGCGCGTCGCGCCCGGCGCCGCCGCCCCCAACACCGCCGCCACGCTCGCCGGCAGCGGCGCCAGCCCCGCGGCCGCCGCCATCGCGGCGGCCAGGGCGCCATTGGCCAGCGCGGCCTCGGTCTCGTCGCAGCCGCCGAGCAGGCGGCCGCCGACAAAGACTTGCGGCACGGACGCGCGGCCGGACGCGGCCTTGACCGCGGCCAGGGCGGCCGGGGAGGCTGCCAAATCCACCTCGGCGTACGCGATGGACGCGGCCGTGAGCACGGCCTTGACGCGGGCGCAGTAGGGGCAGCCGGCGGTGGTGACCACGGCGACAGGGGCAGGAGGGGGAGTGCCCGCGGGCGGCGCCGCGCCCGTGGCGGAAGCACCAGGAGCGATCGCGGTGGGCGGCGAGGGCGGCATGCGGGCGCGGAGGGGCGTGGTGGCGCGGCAGGCTCGGCTCGGAGCGGCGCGCGTGCCGCCAATCGGGGGGCGCCTAGACGCGCGCGCCGCGGGCGGGGGCGGCCGCATGTGCCCCGCGGCGGGCGCGGGGGTCGGGGAGGGGGGGGCGGCGCGCCGGGAGGCTCGGAGAGTGAGGGCAGAGGCAGCGCCAGACCCCGCCCTCCCTCCACCACGTCTCTGTGGGCCCGTGCTTTCATTTCACTGCTTGCGGCGTTTGCCGCGGCTGCCGCCACCCCCCAGCTTGCCCCGCCCGCGGCCGCCGCCCGCGTCGGCTGTGCGCGGTAGAAAGGCGGGGCCCGCCCCACCCCCTCTTTTGCTCTCCCCAACCCTCCCGCCGCGGTCGGGCACCGCGCCGACCGTGACCCGCTTGATGGCGGACGTCGTGGAGAGGGCCGACGTGCGGCCGCCGGCGGCCAGGAGGTCTCCCAGGGTCACGGCAAAGGCGGACGGCGGGTCGACCGCGGGCGGCCCGCCAAACGTTGCCACCGCCGCGTCGACCGCCGCGCCCGCCGCGGCAGCCGCGCGGGCGTCCGCCATCAGGCGGGGGGAGCGCAGCATGGAGCGCAGGGTGACGGCCGCGCGGCCGGCAAGGAGGCGGCGCCGCAAGCTGTACTCTTCCTTCAGCGCGGCGCCCACGTCGGCAAGAATCGCTAGCGACGCCGGACTCATGTTCGCCCGGTCCGCCACCGGCGCCGCATCAAAGCCGGGCGGCAGCGCGGCCGCGAGGCGCGCGGCCGCGGCCGCGGCGGCCGCGGCGGTCACGGCCGCCGAGTCTGCCCGCCCTCCCGCACCCAGCAGGGACGCGACGCGGCGCAGAGCGGCCGACGCGGAGACGGCGTGGGCGGGCGGGAGCGTGGTGGGCGGCGGGGCGGGCTCCGCCTCCGGCGCGCGTTTGTGCGCGAGCGCGGCCGCCGCGGCGCGCGCGGCCGCCCGCTCGAGCGCGGCCAGGCGGCCGCAGTCGGGTTTGCCGCCGAGCGCCACCGCCAAGCCCCCCAGCGCGGCGTCCAGGTCGGCGGGCGGCCGCGAAGGCGCGGCCGCTGCGCGCAGCGCCCGCGCCGCCGCCACAAGGGCCGGTGGCGCGCCGCTGCCAGCCAACGCAGCCGCCAGGGACGCCGCCATCGCCCGCATGGGGGCGCGGGCGGTGGGGGAGAGCACGTCGTCCTCGGTGAGCGACGACGCGAGACTGGGGCGGGGGAGGGCTGTGCGTCGGCCGCAATCTGGGGCCCGCGCCCCATGGATGCGTTGATGGGGCGTCTAATCCGGCGCCCACGCCGCCGCCGCCCGCGTCGCGCCCAACCCCGACCGCGCGCCGCGGCCGCCGCCCTCCAGCCTCACCCCAGGCTCGTCAGCAGGTCCACGACGTCGCTCGCGCGGTCGTCCATGCCGGCGGTGCGGCGCGGCCGGCGGCGACTAGCTCGGCGGCCGGCGCCGGGATGTGTGCGGCGCGGCGCGCCGATTCTGCTCGCCGCACTCCACCTGGAGCGCCGCGCGCCCCGCCGCGACCCCACTCCCCCCCCCCCCCCAAATCCCGCGTCGCCCCATGGCGCCCCCCCCGGGAGCGGGCGGCGGCGCCCCCCCCCCCCCGGACGCATACCATGCCGGCGCCGCGGTCTGGGTCGCCGACCCCGCGTCCGCCAAGGCGACGCCGTCCGGCCGGCGCGCGCCCGCGGTGTGGCTGC
>Ga0315287_10004910_pt1 | contig 13096 bp, 10 predicted proteins | sample YL17G11_0_MG_FD_205037 | JGI IMG/M metagenome (GOLD analysis project Ga0315287, IMG submission 205037) | Sediment microbial communities from Yellowstone Lake, YNP, Wyoming, USA - YL17G11_0 | ecosystem: Environmental > Aquatic > Freshwater > Lake > Sediment | place: USA: Wyoming | collected...
TTGATGATTTTCCCAAACAATCTCACAGGTTCCTCTCGATCCAGGATCTTCAAAAGTCCCTGGATCTGGCAGTTCTGAAGGATGAAGTTGATGGAAGCAGGTTGAATGCCGGAAATCTTCACATTGCCGCAATTGGCCATAATGAAATGAGATGAGACGGAGAGTGTGGTTGTTTCGAGAAGGGTGATCCGATCAGTGGAGGAGGGGGATGTATAGAGCCTCAAAGAGAAAGGAAGTTGGATTTCAAATTCCTCGGAAGTAACCGGATGGACCAATTCCATGGGAGGGGGAACGCTTTGGGAGGGAGAGGGGATTTCCTCGGGAGGCGGAGTGGGGATGATTTTCCCCACCTGGGGTTTGGGTTGAACAATGACCTGGCGTTCGGCGAGTTCCGCCACCTGTTCCGCGATATCATTGTCGCCCAGGAGTTTAAAAATCTCGATCAGATTGATAATCGTCTCATGGTGAGCGGGCTGAAAGAGAAGCCCATGATACAGGGCCAGGGCGGATTCCTGATATTTGCCCAGGGCCTTATACAGATCCGCAAGACCGACACAGAGCCGATGGGCTTCAGGGAAGTGATCCTGTTTGAAATGACAATGGATCATCTTGTCAGCCAGTTCCGGGGTCATGGCGCCGGAATCGAGGGTTTTTTTCAGGCTGAAGAGGGCCTCCTCATATTTCCCCGTCTGCATCAGGATCTGGGCGTAATCATACTCCTTTTTCAGAAGCATCTCCTCGAAATTCCTGAGGCGGTTTTCGACCTCCTCCCGCCGCGCGGAGACGCCTCCCCGGTCTATGGCTTTGCGCGCCTCGAGAAGGGCTTTCTTGGCCGAATCATAATCTCCCAGCTGGATCCGGAGATCCGCGAGCAGGATGAAGAGATCCGTGGGATCCTCATACTGGGAGATGTTGCGATCCAGTTGATCCGCCACGTCCCTCAAATGAATTTTCTGTTCATCATCGAGGTCTTCGGGGAGATCGACATAGAGACGTTCGATCATTTTCAGGCGATTATTTTTCAGACAGATTCCGGTAAGGCTGACGCGCAAGGCAGGGGTGAGAGGGACGTCGTTCAAGGAGTCGAAGAGAGATTGCTCTCCTTGAGGTGCATGGGGGGAATTATAGAAATCAGACCATTCCTCCACCAGGATTTCCGCCAGGAGTTCCCTGGCCTTGGCATTGTCCGGGTCCAGGGCAAACACGCGTTTCAGCGCGGTTCTGGCGCTGTTGAAATTTTTATTTTTGGCAACGATCCTGCCGGCCTTCAGGAGGTAATTCGAGACTTTTTTATTATCCCCTTCACGGGTATAGATATTGATCAAACGGCTGATGATCACGAGGTTTTCCGGATACTCATTGCAGGCAGCCAGGAGCATATTCTTGGCAGCCTGGGACAGTTCCTCGGCTGTGAGTTTTTCGGAAAAGGCGATATAAAGATTGCGTTTCAGAACCTGGGTGTCTTCTGTTTTTGCCAGTCCGAATATATTAAAAACCTGAAGACCGGCATCTTCATACGAGACATTGTGCACAAGGGCATGAAGCCGGATCAGGTCTCCTCCGGCGTGGCCAATGCAATCCTTCGCTTCGCAATAAAAAGTGTTTTTTGTCTTGTCCACCTTGAGAGAATTATTATCCGTTTGTTTATGAAGAGGGCAGAAGGAGACCAGGACATCGGGATTCTTGGGATCAGGTTCCGGATTCAGATCGAGTTCCCGAAGGAATCTCTGTGCATCAAGAGAAAGATTATATTTGCCGAGAAGATTCTCAAGTCCGGATGCCATGGGGTCATTTCACCATTAACAATTTGATCTCTGCATGGGATAAAAAAACAGCCCCTGTCTATCAACAACACGAAACACTTTCTATTTCATTGTAAACTCTTATAAAATATGAATACATTTTTAATGGAGGGGGGGCTCCAATTCAAGGGAAAAATACCCGGAAAACACTTCTTTTTCCTGTTGACACGAAAAAGGGCTTTCTGGGAGGTATTATATTTGTCATTTGTCAAGCGGGAGTAGTTCAGTTGGTAGAACACTAGCCTTCCAAGTTAGTTGTCGCGGGTTCGAATCCCGTCTCCCGCTCCACTCTTTTCCCTGAATAAACAATTCATTGCGTGTTCTTTTCTTTTCACAAATATCATGAAAAATCCCTTATCAATTCAGGATCGGGATTGACAAGGATAAGGCAGGTTTTCTATCCTTTATCTGTTCATGGGACAATCCAAAGATACGCGGACCGGGATATTTTTACGGGAGTCTGGCGATGATAGAGAAAAAGGGCGTTACAAAAAGGTCGGGGCGATCCTGGTGGTTTTTATTCTTCTTCCTCTCTCTTCTTTTTATGGGGAATAATGAATGGGTTTGGGGCGCGCGGAGCGGTAAGCGGATGATGCACATTCCCATCAGCGGGACCATTGATTCCGCTCTTCCCTTTTTTGTGAAACGGGGCATTGTCAAGGCTGAGCAGTTCAAGGCAGATATCATCGTCCTGGATATCAACACACTGGGAGGAGATGCCAACGCCGCAATCCTGATCCGGGATGCCCTGGTGGAGTGCAAGATCCCCACGTATGCATATATATCCCGCGCGATCAGCGCCGGCGCGCTGATCGCCCTTTCCACGGATCAGATGTGGATGGTGAAAGGGGGCACTATCGGGGCGGCGCAGCCTTACATTTTAGGTTTGGGTGGAGAATCCGGCAAATCCCCGGTTCCCGAGGGAAAGCTGATCAGTTATCTGTCCGGGGAATTCGCCTCCACCGCGCGGAGAAAAGGGCATGATCAGGATATTGCCCGGGCGTTTGTGGATCCGGACTATGGGCTCAAGGGGATCCAGGAAAAGGGGCGCCCCCTGACCCTCTCGGATGAGGGGGCAATGAAAAACAACTTCATCAGCGGGACTTGCATGGACTATGAGGAATTCCTGGACAAGATCGGATACAAGGATGCGGAGAGGCGCACCGCGCAGCTCTCCAATGCGGAAATCATCGCCCGGTTCATTTCCAATCCCCTGTATTCCTGGATATTCCTGGTGATCGGGATTCTGGGTCTGGCGATCGAGTTCAAGACGCCCGGATTCGGCGGCGGGGGACTGGCAGGGGGGCTGTCCCTGGCGCTTTTCTTCTGGGGAAATCACATCGCCCGGCTAACCAGTTGGTTTGAGATCATCCTGTTTTTCATCGGCGCCGTCCTGATCCTCATTGAAGTTTTTGTCATACCCGGCTTCGGTTTTGTCGGTATATCCGGCATTGGGCTGGTCTTGTTATCCCTCTTCCTTGCCATGCTGCGTCTCCCGCCCAGCGGCTTCGGGTTCGGATCATGGCGCCTGATCGGACCCCTGTCCTCTCTCGTCATTTCCCTGGCGATTGCGACCTTTTCCATCTTCCTCCTGATCAAATACTTCCCCAAATCGCGGCTGTGGAAACATCTCCGGCTCAAGACGGAGATCGACGCCCTGGGAGGCCATGTTGCCCCGCCGGATCTGGCCAGGCTTCTGGGCGCGACAGGATATACAGAGAGCACGCTTCGCCCTGCGGGCGCAGTCCGGATCGAGGGCGTGCGGTATGATGCGAAGTCGGAATGCGGGTACATTCAGGAGGCAACCCCGGTAAGGGTTATCCGTATTGATTCCGCGTCTTTGGTGGTGGAACCCGTGGAACAGAAACCTGCGGAGAAATAAAACACGTCCGCCTTCGGCGGGACGCAGTTTTCTTTGCGCCTTTGCATCCCTGCGTTAGATCTATTATTTTTTCGGGACGAATTTCACGGCATCTGCGATTACCTGATTGTTTGCGTCATTGGTGAGCATGACATGGCCCGTGCGGCCTTTTTCAAATTCAAACTCGCCCAGGAGATTCCACTGGCCGAATTTTTCCTTGAAATTCACAACCACGGTTTTGGACCCCTGACTGTGCCTGATCGTGAATCTGGCATCCGTGGCATGATCATTGACCGGATCTCCGCCATACCATAGATACACCTGATACACGCCGGCCTCCTTCAGATCCGGGATGAAGAACGCCTTGCATTTTCCATCGCCTTTAAACGCCCAATGGGTGATCCCCTCATAATCCCTGCCGCCCTGTCCTTCGTGCCATTCTCCTTCAAACCGGATATTATCCGAAAGGGACATATCATCAATGACAATAGCGCCTGGTTCTTCCTTTCGTGATATTGCCTGGGAGTTGAGTCCGATCTGAACATCTCCTGAGGAATTATTGGTAATACGGATCTTTCCGGAAAAACGATTCCCGGAGATCACGGCAGAGGCGACATCGGGATGGAGGAGGATGTGATGCCCGGGGCGGTTGAAATTGCAGGAATTGACGATCAGATTCCCGTTAAAACATTCGAGAGCCGGCAATTTTTTCTGCGCCTGATCCCAGAACACAAAATTGCAACTCGTGAACATTGTCGTGCCAATGCCTTTAATGGTTGCGATTTGTGAGGAGGGACCCCAGAAGGCGCAATTCTGGAACTGGATCACGCCGGTGTTGGAGTCTTTGATTTCCACAGAGACGGGATCAGGCCCGAACATGCTGACAAATTCGCCGTTGGTGATGAGAAGTCCATAAGGGGCGCAATCGTCCACCAGGATCGCACGGTTGGTGGCGTCCGCTCCGATGCCGAGGAAATTGCCGTTCGTCATCCCGCTCGGGGTTTTGATGAAATGATATCCGATCTTATATCCCCAGCAAAAGGTGTTATACACGTATTCCCAGTCCGTGCGTCCGAAGATGAACGCCTCGCCATTCGCAATGACGAAATCCTGAACAGGCTTGAGTTCCTCGTTATTGCAGGTCCAGAAAGGCCAGAAGTGGACATTCTCCACGCGGCCCACGTCGTAGCATTGATCTATGTACAGTCCCTTGAAAAGGGGCTGACCGTAAAGGTTCCGGATGTAATGACGCCCTGAGACATGGGTGCCGAAATCCACAGCCTGGTACGGATTCACGAGAAGGACGTCAATGATCGAGGGATTATCAGCGCCGCCTCCAGCAATGCACCAGGGATAGGATTTGGGGGGATTGGTTTTCACCTGGTTGGGGTAAAACACCGTGATCCCTTTTATCACGGAATTACACCAGAGCGTGATAAAGGGGGGACCGTTGGGATCGCCCTCCCCTTCCACTGCGAGGAGCGTTGTGCCCTGATACTGGGTCCAGGCGGTGGGGATATTCCAGATGCCTTCGAGGGTGACGTTTTTGGGAATAGAGAGATGTCCGGCAATGAGGTAGGCGCCGCGGGGAGCAAACGCAGTGCCGCCGAGATCTCCTTTTCCTGCGGCATCGAGAGCTTTTTGAAACGCTGCTGTATCATCTGTTTTACCGTCGCCGCGAGCTCCAAAGTCAAGGACGTTCAAGGTGTTTGCGGGGGAAGAAGCGGCGTCCCTCATCTGCCCGGGCTGTGCCCAGGTCAGGGAAACAAAGAAAAGACAACCGCATAAAAGCACATACATTTTTAATGAACGAGACATTTCGCCAGCCCTCCCATGACATGGATTATAGTATTTGACTTCAGTTCCCTATGATCCCCGAGGGAATTTGTCAATCATTACCACGATTTTCAATAAAGTTCGAGTCCGAATACAGGTATAGGCGATGGGGTTGGCGTTGGCGTTGGGGTCGGCGTTGGAGTTGGAGTCGGCGTTGGAGTTGGAGTTGATGTCGCCGTCGGCGTTGGTGTTGGCGTGGGTGTTGGCGTGGGTATAATCAAAGAATCAATCACCGTTCCATCAGGTTTGATAGCCTGAAACAGGAGGGTATCATCTGTTATAGCGATCCTGCAACAATGATATTCGCTGGCGGAAAACTGTGTCCAGGAGCTGTATCCATTTGCATAAAGAGGGGCGCCGCCCCCGCCTGTTACGATGTAATAAACACCGTTCACAAAACTTCTCTCATAATCATGATCATGTCCGTTGAATACGATATCCACGCCGTATTGTTCAAACAGATGGCAAAAGGCGTTGCGCACACCCAGGCTGGATCCATGGGTGGATGAGCTGTAAGGAGGATGATGGAACGATGCGAAAAGCCAGGGAAAGTCCTTGTGGGCAACAAGGTCGCTTTTCAACCAGTTATGCTGTGCGGTGCCGGTTGTATATGCAATAGTGGTATCGAGCATGATGAAGTGGGCATTGGCATAGTCGAAGGAATAATACCTTTCCGTGCCGGAATTCGTGGTGGGGAGGTCGAAATAGGCGAGGTAATTGGCTGCGGTGCCTTCGTGGTTCCCGATGCTCGGGAAGAAGCAGCTCCGGGACATGACATCCTTTTCCGGAGTAAAGAACTGGGGATCCCAGTTGGCCGCCACATTGCCGTCGGACACGAGATCTCCCGAATCAACGATGATATCCGGATCAATCGCTTCGACGCGATCTGCAACTGCCGTATGCTGGGCGGGATTGGAGCGATGATCTCCCATTGCGACAAATACAAAGCTGTCGAATCCGGCGCCTTTGGCGGAGTGAAACGTTAGGTCGCCGGTCAACGTTTCGCCTGCGCTTTTCACCTGGTAATGGTAAATGGTTCCTTCGTCCAAACCGGAGAGCGTGACAGTGTGCTGTATTGCAAGGGCGGGATCAGTCGCTGTGTTGGTGTAAACAGAAGTCAGGCCATATTGCACCTCGCTGCCTGTAGTTGCGATGTCCGTTTTCCAGATCACGATTGCGCTTCCCGGCTGGACATCCTGGATGCAGGGACCACGCGTGAGGGTCAGGGAAAAGGCGGGGGATATGAGGAGGAAGATCAACAGGAAAAGAATATAGAGAAAAAATCCCGCTTTTTTCATTCACCGCTCCTGTTTTTGAAATTAATCAATCCAATATAAAAAGAGATTTTAACCACTGGCCTGCCTCGCCGTAGTATTGACGAAGGCAGGGATTCACAGGGAAAATAATTAAATACATGATGATTTTCAATGACTTTTATTCCCCGTGACTCCCCGTGGTTAAATTGTTTCTCATTCATTCATACTTTCCTATTTTACTTCCATGGCTTTGTCTTTTGGATGAATGATTTCTTCGACAATCTGGCGAAGTTCAGGATTTAAGGTATCGAGGATTTCCGCGCGTTTGTTTTCATCCTTTTCCTTCCAAAAATCAACAGCCTTTGCAAAGGGTGTCAGGAGTTCATAGATATCCATGAGATTTCTCTCTTTTATCATATTGAACAATTGTTCACAGATTTCCATGTTTTGTTCATTAACGATTGATTCGAATAAATTCACAACTATCTCTGAATATTCCTCTTTCCCCAAAAGTTTTTGCTGATCAAGAATAGCGCCATACAATTTAATGGCTAAACCCATATTTCTATTTCTTATTGAAAGAACATAACGAGCTATAATTACTCTAACAAGATTTTTTCCATAAAACTTCTCATCTTTTTCTAATTTCAAGTTGGATACAATTGAAATTGCCTTTTCGAGCTTTTCAATGGCGTCTCTTAATAATTGATCTTTTTCATCATAATCCTTCTTAATATAAGATAGTGATAGTAAAGTCATCCCCCAAAAATAGAATGTTTCATGGAAATCAGATTTGAATTTCACAGCCTCCTTATATTTCTCCATCCTTTCCTGCAAAATCTCTTCAGCATGGGAATAATCTCCGGATTCTATACAGGTTTTTATTAAATCATCTTCAACTTCATATTTCATCTCTGGTTTGGGTGAAGAGTCAAAGAGATAACCAAGATGTTCAATAATAGGAGAGGCATCCTCAAATCTCCTTTCACTTGAAAGGGATTTATAGTCTTCAAGGAGTCTTTGGATTTCGGTTTTCCATTCTTTTTCCGAATACCAGATGCGGAGGAATTCTATGAGAAATTCCAGGCGGCGGCGGGACTTCTGGGAGTAACGCATCTGATGCCAGACGCGGAAAACGCGATCGCTGACCATGTATAAAGTTGATTTCCTCCTCTTCTGGGGGGCAATAGCGACAAAACCGGGATCTTTCAAGCGGATGAGGATGGAATTGATCTGGTTGATCGGGATGCGGGTCAGATTGGAGAGCTCCTTTGGCGTGGCGGGTCTTCCAAGGGAGGCAAAGGTATCCATAACCTTCCGAGGCTGGGGAGGGAGCTGTTCCAACCTGGCTTTGTAATAGGGCGTCAGATCATCAAGCAATTCCCTGAGGGCGGTTTTCACTTCATGAAATTCCCTTGTGGAACAAATCTGGTAAAGCATAAGAGCAAGCCTGGGATTTCCTCCTGTCAGATGATGCACAACCTTGATCCTTGAGACAAGATCATCCATATTTTGAGTAAGCGCTGTGTTGCCATCGCATTGCGCCCTTTTGTGAATCAGTTCAGTCATTTGCTCAACAGACAATTCATCAAGGTCAACGAGATGAAAAAACTCATAAAAGGGCCTGGTATAGCCGCTCACCTCCTTGAAAAAGCTTGGCGATGCTCCAATCAGAACAAGGAAGGATTGGTTCATCAATATATCTCTCAGCTTCCCGATCTGGGCAACATCCGATATTTGATCCCCGAGGATCAGATCAAAATTATCCATAAGGAGAACAAGTTTTTTATCAGAATGGGTGCAGAAATCCCTTAATGCGTTGACAGCAATCTCAACAGCATGATCATCGTCGGAATTGTATTGTATCCTGGAGATGGCTTCTTTCAAATCCTGATCCTGTGAAATATCGAAGAGAAGTTCCAAAATCCTGGAAAAAAGATCGCGGAGGCAATTAATCGAATACTCCTCTTCGGAAGTCTTTACAGGAACATACCCCTGGGATAAACTCGGTTCTGCAAGTAACCGGTTTCGAATCATGACAAGCAGATTACTTTTACCAATGCCGCGGGGACCTGTGATGAGGAAGTGCTGGTTCGTGGGGGATTTGATTCTTTCCCTCAGTTCATCGAGTATGGATTGAAGGATCGCCTCGCGGGCAACAAACGTATCCTCCATTTCCTTTTGTGAGTATTGATCCGGATTATACTTATATAATTCGAGTCTTCGCATAAGTTTCATCTCCTTTAGAAGGCATAACAGGCAATTCATCAATAATGATCAGGATTTTTTCATTATCATCATAATCTCTTAAAACCCGGAGGAGATTTTGCCCTTTTTCCTCCCAGTTAAGACCAATCTGTTCTTTCAATTTAATTTTAAATTCAACATCCTGATAAGGTTTAAAGCTACATTCATCCAAAAGCTTTCGGGGCCAATTGGAGAGAGATTGCCATTTTTTGATCAGGAATTGAGAAATCTTTTTATCAGCCAAAAAGGCTTCAATAAGGGCTATGATGAAATTGACAGGCTCGCGGATGGATTCTGCATCCACATGGATGACTTTCCATCCGGTTTTGGGATTATCCAGAAGCTGATACATAATACTTGTTTTTCCGAACCTGCGAGGGGCGGCAAGGAGGACATTTGCTGTTTCCAATTCCTCCCATATACCATCAATAATTACGTTTCTTTCAAAGAAATCGCTTCCCCTAACCGGAGTGCCTACAGTATTTCGCATTTTTTCCTCCAAAGCCATATATAACAAAACTAATGTACAACAATACTGTTGTACAACAAATTTGTTGCACATTGTCAAGTGAAAAATGAAGGAAAATGATATTGTTGATGTCAGAGGGGTAATTAAATGTCTCTTGGCTAAGTTCAGGGCTTGGGAGATTCACCCTGAAGGGACTTGATTTGTCTTTCGAGGATGATATCCTGCCCGATTTTTCCATGGTAATCAAGGGCCAGCTGCAAGGCTTGTTTCCTGGTTCCGTATTCCGCTTCTGTCATCACGGCAAGACGCACGGATGCAAGGGCATCTTCTTCGTTGTAATCCGTCCAGGAAGGACCGGTTTTCCCGTTGGGGGGGCGCTGTTTGACCGCCCTTTCCGCAGCCTCGCGATATGATTTTTTCGCCTCCTGATTATCGCCCAAAGCCACAAACACACGCCCATTCATCAGGTAGAGCTGGAACGCCTCCGGGTTGTACGCGATCCCTTCATCCAGGAATTTCAGGGCTTCCTCAAGCTGGGGTTTTGTCTTGAACCGCTTGAGCCACCATGCGCCGATCATATAGCCCCGGATGTTATGGGGATCGCTCATGGTCATGAGGCGATACCAGGGAAGGAGTTCCGTTCCGTCGGTGTGGAGATGGGGTTTGGAGGGATCGAGCCAGGGTTTGACCTGGCGATGGAGATCGCCGATAAATCCCCGGAAGTCTTTCTGCCTTGACCTGATAACCGTATCCGCGCCCGTGCAATCGAAATGGAGATCTTCTTCACCTGGAGACGCTTCCTCCTCATGGGAATGACCCGCTTCCTCCTGTTTTGGCGGCGCATTTGTTTGCCCTTTTCCCTTATCCGTAACCTCTCCCTTGCTGCTCAACGCATCATAATCCAGATTGAGCCTGTAAGCCACGCCGCTGTGGAGATAGAGTTCTGTTTTGATGAACATCATGTCGCTCATGCTGGAGCGGATTTCGCCCAGGATAATGGCTATGGCGCTTCTATTGCGGAGTTCCCTGTCCGCCAGATCCCTGGAACGGCCTCCGGAGTATGTATTCGGAGCGAGTCGGAGGATTAGACCAGGGCTTGCGAGGAAAAGAACCAATGCCACAAGCGGAACAAGGCGTTGGAATTTTGATGTTTTCGTTTTTTCCATCATCAGCGCATTCCCCCTCTAAAGGGAACGCCTATCCAGGATTTTGATCCCCCAAAAGAGGAAGAGGTATATCAGCAGAACTCCGTAAAAAAGAATGCACCCGAATTCCCAAAGGGAAAGGGGCGCAATGCCGTCTGTATAGCGCGTGGTGAGGTTGAAAAGGCTGAAGTCGGGAATATAGGAGATGATCCAACCGAGCGTTTTGCCCCAGGGATGGTGCAGGGAGCGCAGCCGGATGAATCCCAGGATTTTATTCCCTGCAAAAACCAGAATGGTTAATAACAGCACACTCGCGCCCTTGGGAAATAGAAGAGACAGGAACAGGGCAAGGGCGGAAACAATCATGAGGGAAACAGCGTATAACAGAATCGTCTGTAAGAACAAGAGGGAACTGTAACTCTGCAATTTGGGCACAGGGAGCCATCCGAGAATGAGAAAAATGAAAAGGGACACAATTCCGCAAAGGGAAACAGCAGCCCATTTACCGAGGAAATAATCGCTTCGCTTCAGGGGTTTGGCAAGAAGGGGATACAGTGTTTTATTCTCCATATCGCCGGTCAACTGCCTGGATGCGCTTATCAGGGTGAGGATATGGGCGAAAAACCAGGCAAGGGTCATTCCCAGGTTCAAAAGGAAATTCGCAGTTGCCGGATTTTCAATCCCAACAAGCATGACCACGCCAATTCCAAGAACAAAGAGAAGCGAGAGTATGATCAGGACATACAGATCCCTGCGTCTCAGGATTTCCAGAAATACGCCCCTGCCGATGATCAGGATGGGGTGCGGCGCCTGGAGCCGGGCTGGCGCGGACAGGATCATAACGCCCTCCTGCGAAAGAGGAGATTGGAAAGGAGAAAATAAAGTCCGGTGAACACCATTGCATAGAGTGTGAGTATCCCCAGGGTCTTTATCCCGATGGGCGGCCACACCTCGGAATGAATGGTTTTGCCCGAGAAATCGAAAAGGCTGAACTGGGGAAGCGCAAAGGTTAAAACAGCAAGAACTCCCCTGCCCCAGCTTCCCACAAAATCATAAATATAAGAGATCCCGTTGATCAGGATGTCGGATGTGACGAAGATGAGAACGCCCATTGTAATGGCTGCATCCAGGTTCATGACAAGCGACAGGAAAAAGCCCATGGTCGCGAGAATGGCCATTGCCCACATCTGGAGATAGATATATTCCAGGAAATGAACCCAGGGGATGGATGCTCCGAGATACAATGTGCCCAGCACAAAAATGATCATGAACAGGGTGAAGCAGAAGGCCGCTGCAAGAAGAACGCCCAGGAGTTTGCCGGATAAAAAGGAAAAACGACCCACGGGTTTGGCGAGGAGGGGATAAATCGTCCGATTCTCAAACTCCCTGGGAAGTTGGCGGCACGAAAGCACGATCACGGTCAGGGCTGTGGCAAGGCTCATGATCTGGAGCGCGGCTTCACGGTAAAATTTCGCAAGGCCTTTGATCTCGAAAAAATCTATGGACAGAATCCCTGTTATCAGGATCAGGGATAAAAGAACAATGGCGTAGATCTCCTTTCGTCGAACTGCCTCGATCAGCACGCTTTTTGCAATCAGCCAGATGGATCTCATAAGACAGTGCTCCTAACTTTTTCCCACAAGATTGATGAAGTACTGTTCGAGAGTGGTGGACTTGGAAAACGTATGGCGGATGGATGCTCCTGCATCTGCCAGAGCGGACACAGCCTGGGAATAACCCTCAACTTCGTTGATCACCGCCTTAAAGAGATCCCCCTCCTGCACAGGATGAAAACGGTTCAGGATCTCCGGCATCTTCCCACCGTCGGGAAGGCTGAATACGATCTCAAACACATTCAGAGGTTTCATGAGATCTTGAACGCAAGATTCTGAAACGATCTTTCCCTTGTGGATCATGATCACCCGGTCGCACAGGGTTTCAACTTCTGAGAGTTCGTGAGAGCTGAAAAAAATGGTTCTTCCCCTCGATTTCAGATCCAGGAGCACGGAACGAAGATCATACCGTCCCAGGGGATCGAGACCTGAAGAGAGTTCATCGAAAATGAGAGCCTCCGGATCCGCGATAATCGCCTGGGCTATGCCGAGCCTCTGCTGCATGCCCTTGGAAAAATGTTTCAGAAGGATTTCCCCTTTGTCCTCGAGTCCCATCTTTGTTAAAAGACGTGGAATTCTATCTTTCAATTCGAGATTGTTCAGTCCATGAAGTCCGCCGTAGAGTTCCAGGAGTTCCCGCGCCTTCATAAAGGGATAATAGAGCGCCACTTCCGGGAGATAGCCGATCCTGCGTCTGCTTTCCACAGTGCCTGCGCGCTCCCCAAATACCCGCGCCTCCCCTTTTATGGGAAATTGAAATCCCATGAGAACCTTGATGGTTGTGGTTTTCCCCGCGCCATTGGCTCCGATGAAACCCACGCATTCGCCTTTTTTCACATGAAAGGAGATTCCGTCAATTGCCCGGAC
>Ga0315287_10004911_pt1 | contig 13095 bp, 11 predicted proteins | sample YL17G11_0_MG_FD_205037 | JGI IMG/M metagenome (GOLD analysis project Ga0315287, IMG submission 205037) | Sediment microbial communities from Yellowstone Lake, YNP, Wyoming, USA - YL17G11_0 | ecosystem: Environmental > Aquatic > Freshwater > Lake > Sediment | place: USA: Wyoming | collected...
GACTGCCCTCCAAAAGCCCTCTGCCCAAGCGCGATAGTGCTCAGTCTGAGGTTGGTTCAAGGCGAGCGCTTCGGTCACTTGCTCGATCTGACCGTACGCCGCAGCGGCCAGCCCTTTGTCTCCGCTGCCGAGAATGAGTGCATCGTAGAGACACATATGCTGCAGGATGTCTCTGCGCGCGGCCCACGCATGGCCCGGCGAGTAGCCCAGACGGAGACTGGCGCCCGTCGTGCGGAAGACCGCATCAGGGATGGCCCCGCTATGTACACCAAACGCGAGCCCAAGCCTCCCCCTCATTCGCTTCGCCGTGCCGGCGACAGGCACACCCTGGCCCTCTCCAAGGTCGAGTATCCTGCGGAAGAGCTGCACCAGGGGATATTCCCTCAGTAACGTCTCGCACTCTGCAGGCCACTGCTCGTCAAGAAAGACGATGTCGCAGTCCAGCCAGGCGACAAGCTTACATTCAGGCGGTAGACTCAGCAGGGCGAGATTCAGCAGGCGTTCCTTCTGCCAGAGGATATCGGCGTCCCAGCACCGGACGACAACTTCCGCATCGGTCTGCCGGAGCTGAAACATGCCGTCATAAGTGACCTCCACCGCGACCAAGGGAACGATCAGACGCGAACGAAAGACCCTGAAGTTCTCCAGTCGCCGCCGATATCCCATCGGGTTGAAGTAGCACGTGATAGCCCAGAGGTCATCATCTTGCCGCTGCGCCGTCATCGCATCTCCCGAGCGTCGCTGAAATCGCATCGCCATTCCACTACCTGGCGTTCCAGAATCCGCGACAACTGACCGACGTCTTCCCGAAAACGATCCGCCAGAGCTCGGCGATCCGCGAGCCCAAACCCGAGGGAGCCAGCGATAGCCGCAGCGTCCCATTGCGGGCCTAGGGCACACGGCCCCAGTGCTCCCAGCAACTCCCTCTGAGCCTCATTCCTGGGTGCAGTTGATCTTCCAAGGAAGGACCGAAGCCGTCTCTCTGTCGAGCGCCGCTTCTCCGTCGGAAACGTCTCCGGTAGAATCTCATCCACTCCAAGAAACCGATGTAGGTGACGCAGCCCGGCGGCGCGGTCTCGCCAGAAGGACTCTGAGACTAGGATGCAGAAGCGCTCACGCGGATACCAACGGAGGTACTGCGCTAGCTGAAGGGCATACAGTCCGGTGGTGACGTAGTAGCCCTTCGCCAGCTCAAGTAGTGCGCGGTGAATGGGTCGCTCCTCAAGGCCATCGAGGACGCTGTGCAGGTAGTGGGACAGCGCCCTGTCAATCGGGTTCCGAACCAGGTAGACAAAGCGAGCTTGCGGCAGCGTCTCGTGGATCCGGTCAACAACCGCTGCGTCGCGCGGGAACTTGGTGTATCCGGTCGACGCCTCGCCCCGTAACCCGGGGCCCGGCGGAAAGAGGCTGAGGTACCATTCTAGGCCGTGGTTCCAGGTGCCGCCGAAGACGTCGGGCGAGTTGAAGAAGTGGGGCTCTTTGATACTAGACATTCGAATGTGAGGGTGAGAGCATAGCAGCGAGTAGAGCGCGGTTGTACCCGACTTCATTGCTCCGATGACGAGGAAGCTCGGGAGATCGAGACGCTCAGGCAACGCCGTCATGCGCCCGTAGACCGCTCGTTCCGAAAGGAATAGCCGAATCTCGCTATGTCCACTGCGTACACCTGTGAGGCCAACATCCGCGACTCTCGATCGTAGTAGTCCGCGTACGGGCCTCTGCACGAGGAGTTTAGATGTGGCAGCCTGATACAGGGAGCTCCGATGTACCGACAGACCTCGCGGAAACCCGCCTGCAGCTTCTCCCACCGGCCAACAAAGTCCACAGAAGAGCGCCCCCCCTGATCGATGACATAGTCTGCTTGCGGCCTCACGTGCTGCTCGTACGCTCGGAGGGAGCGATAGCGACCGATCACCCTGTGGTCTTCCCTCCCCGCTATCGCCGAGACGAAGTCATGGAACGAAACACAGTCGTCAGGGAACTTCCACGCATACTCGGAGACGAGCCGATCCCATGGGTTACGAACGAAGGCGAACGAAAAGAGGCGACGAGCGAGGACCGGGGTCACGAAGCCCCCAGCCCTTGACTCTTGAACTGATAGGTGATTCAGCCAGCCAAAGGACGCATTCCAGCCGTAGAGATGTCTGGGGTCCTCCCGATCCGAAAACGAATGAGAGGGAAAGAGTGCTCGTTCCACGCTTTGGCCGCCGGTGCGAGGAACGTGAACGAACATGAAGCGCCGCTCGCGACAGATCATCAGTGAAGACGCCGGCTCAGTTCCCGCAAGACCGTCTCCGGCGCGAGCCCACTCATGCATGAATGGCTCCGGGGACAACCTCCCCGAAGCCAGCAAGGACTGCATTCCACTGACAGTGCCAGCCGGTCGAAGTGGTACGCCCCTGCCCAGTAGTTGAAGTCGCAGTACCCGCTCTGAAGAATGACCGCCTTGCCGTTGGCGAACCGGGAGGCGTAGTGACTCGCCCCCGTTTCCAAACCCAAGAAGACTTGCGCCTTCTTGACATAGTTCAGCATACGTATGTCCCGGATGCCCTCTGCCGAGAGATCGACGTAGGTGATTCCCGCGCTGTCCAGCATGCCCTGAAGCGCATGGAAGTGCGGCCAGTTCCGGTATGGCGTCCAGCAACCGGTGCGTGTGACCATCGCCACGTGCACAGAGGGCACGTCTGGCAATTCTCGGTACTTGACTGGGATGCAATCCCTGGTGATGGCGATGGTCTGCGCACACCCAGTCGCTTGGCGGAATCCCCTGAGGAGGTCACTGTATACGGTGAACTGCTCGCAGGTCTGAAGCCCCGGCCGATGTCGCCTTCTGCAGTCAAAGGTCGAGAGTGGCGACTCACGACCGCTGTCGATAGGGCACTCAACCAGTGCGGCAATCTTCGGATTAGATAGAACCGCCGGAATCCCGTTGTCGTTCAGCACGGCGGTGATGAAGGCGCTGAAGAGGTTGTCTCCGAAGGCGTCGCCGGAGTAGGTGATACGATATGGGCGCAACCCGTTCACGCCCGCTCCCTGCCTTGTTTCCAGGGCCTCTCCCCGTTGTGGCGCAGCGGAACCGCAACTTGCCAGCGCGCTGACTTGCGTCCACCCCAGTTTGCCTTGCTGGGTCCAAGGTGCAGCACCTCATAGTCCGATAGGAAGCTCCTTTGGTGCTCCGGGAATGACAGCGCAAACTCGACATCGTAGTCAGCCGCTGTCGGACTCCTGGGAAACTGCTTCATTCCGACCGAGCACATTGGGTTCCACAACTGAAAGTAGGCGCAAAGCGCCGCTGGGTTGGACGTCGGCCGACTGCCCCAAACCCGGCCGTTCTTGACCGGGGGAATGTCAATCGGGAAGCTCTCGAAGGAGCGCCTCTGATCCACGAACTCGTTCCAAGCGGCCTCGCTTGTACAAGTGCGCCGGCGGGCGCCGTAGAGGCCCCTCGTGTCAAGATGCGCCAGCGCCAGACTGAGACCGGGCGGAAGAACGATATCAGCGTCTACGGCAAGGAGCCAACGATCCGCATCGACTGGACCCACACTGCAGATCCACTCATTGAGCGCGCGCGCCTTGCTGAAGGGTCCGTCGCGGTACCATGCATCTGTTACAAGCAGATCCGCACCAGCTTCCTGCGCCAAGCGGATCGTCTGCTCATCCCGGGGAGACGTCACGACCGTGAGGCATCCCAGGCGGCCCATGTTGTTCGGTAGCGTCAGACGGAGGAAGTCCTCGTAATCAACGCAACACACACCCGTTTCAATGCGCACTGGTTGACACTCCATTGGCTACAGGTAGACCCTCCGTTCAGCGGCTTCGGGAACAAGCACATCCTCGAACTCAACGTATCTGTGACGGTAGCAGCGTGAGCATCTTGAGAAGTTCGGTCCGGAAGCATCACGCCGACCGACATGTTCGCGGCGCAATTCCATCCAAGCGACTCCGTTCCAAATCTCCTGTAATGGGGTTGTTCTCAAGTCTCCCAAGATGAACCTGTCGCCGACCGGGCCGATGAGGTGGTCACAGAACCCGAGGCGACCTTCGTAGTTGACTGCGACGTACGCCCAGGGCCGAATGCACGGCGGGATGATCCCCCCGTTCTCGGGCATGCTCCCGAGTTGGGTCGTGACGACCACGGCGATGCCGCGGCGCCTGCATGCATGAGCAAGCTCGCTGAGTGCTTGGTCGACGCGACGGGGGGCTTCGCAGAGGGCTAGCGGCGACCCCGCCGGCACAGAAACAGCGGCCAGTCGAACCTCCCCAACGCCGCACTCCCACGCTAGCTCAGCGAGCTTGTACAGGCCAGCTAATGCCGGGAGTTGCACAGTGCAGAGGATTGTGAGGCGCTCCGCGCTCCCCCAGATCTCTCGATAGCGAGCTGATAGGGTCTTCAGGTTCTCCTCGATCAGCGGGAGGTGCGCTCCTGGTCGCAGCCCGGCCAGAACGGATGGCTCAGCGGAGTCGAGCGACACGGTCACGTGGGTACCTGCCGCCGCAAGAGCTTTCAGCACAGCAGGCTGCCGAAACGACAGGTTTGTCACGACGCGTGTCTGCGCGCCAGAGATCTCCGCTGCGCGCATGCACTCGGCAAACTCCGGAAGCACCAAGCTCTCTCCCCAACCCCGCAGATCGATCATCTCGGCCGACTCAAAGAGCTCTGCACTGACCTTCGCGAACACCTCGGCTCTCATCGTCTGCTCGCGGAAGCCAACGCGCCTCTTCCGACACATCGGGCAGCTCAGGTTGCATCCGCGCGTGAGCTCGACCATCACGTAACGGGGATGACTGGCAAGACGAACTCTCCCTTCACGGTACTCGCTCAAGTTCAACGCCCTATTCCGCAACCGAAGTGCCAGGCTCACTGGCCCCTCTCCTTTGCAGCCCTGCACAACTGCACCACATGGACGATCCGACACCCGACCGCCAGACAGCCCCGCGCGTGGGAGTTGGATAGTATCCTGGCCCAAGCGGGCGCGACCACGCTCCCGGCCGCGCCATATCGCCATCACGACCCGCCTGGGCACCTACCCCGCGCTGAGCGCCGTCCGGCTCCTCGAGGAGTGCCCGCGCCGCTGGCTATCTCGGCGGCATCACCCAGCTCCGCGGCTTCGTCGCTCGCGCCCGACCGCATCGGCAGCCCTGTACCGACCCTCAACCTACGCGCTTTCAGAGAGCCTGTCCGGTCCCAACGCCGGGCGGACCCGCCCTTCGTCCGCGCCGATGTAGCCCTCCTGCTCGAGGAACCGCAGTACCTGTTGGGCCGCCGCCTCAGGAGTCAGGGCGGTGGTACCGAGGACGACCTCCGCGTCGTCCGGCGCTTCGTACGGGTCGGAGATACCCGTAAACTCCTTCAGGATGCCCGCGCGCGCCTTGGCATAGAGCCCCTTGCGGTCCCGCTGCTCGCAGACCTCGAGGGGCGTGGCCACGTGCACCAGCACGAAGCCACCCACCTTCTCGATCACTGCTCGGTTCTCCTTGCGCGTCTTGTCGTAAGGCGCGATGGGCGCGCACAGCGCTATGCCCCCGTTCTTGGTGGTCTCCGACGCCACGAAGCCGATGCGCCGGATGTTGATGTCGCGGTGCTCCTTCGAGAATCCCAGCTCCGAGGAGAGGTTCTTGCGCACGAGATCGCCATCCAGGAGCGTGACCTGGCGACCGCCCATCTCCAAGAGCTTGACCAGCAGCACGTTCGCGATCGTGGACTTACCGGACCCCGAGAGCCCAGTGAAGAACACGGTGAAGCCCTGCTTGTGGCGCGGCGGAGAGCTGCGCCGGAGCTCCTTCTCGACCGCCGGGAAAGTGAACCAGGAGGGCAGTTCGAGGCCGAGGTGGAGCCGCCGCCTCTGCTCCGTTCCGGAGATGTCGAGCGTGGTAGCGCCCTCCGGGACCTCGTCCTCCGGGCAGTAGGCGTCGAGTGCGGGCACATAGAGCATCTGCTTGAACGGCACCATCGCGACGCCCAGCTCGGTCTCGTGCGTCCGGAGCAGCTCCTGCGCCTCGTATGGGCCGTAGAACCACTTGCCGCTCGCGTCCCTGCCCGGCCCCGCGTGGTCGCGCCCCACGATGAAGTGGGTGCACCCATGGTTCTTGCGGATGATGGCGTGCAGGACGGCCTCCCGCGGGCCACCCATCCGCATCGCGAGCGGGAGCAGCGAGAGTATCGCGGTATTGTGCGGGTAGCTCGGCATCAAGGCCTGGTAGCAGCGCACCCTGGTGTAGTGGTCCACATCGCCAGGCTTTGTCATCCCCACCACAGGGTGGACGAGGAGGTTGGCGCCCACGTCCTTCGCGGCGCGGAGCGTCAGCTCCTGATGCGCCCGGTGCATCGGGTTGCGGGTCTGGAAGGCCACCACCCTGCGCCACCCGAGCGTGGTGAACTCCTCGCGCAGGGAGACCGGGGTGTGCCGGATTGCGCGGTAGTCGTAATGCACCGGCGGCTGAATCCCCTCGATCCGCCCGCCCACGTAGCACGGGTGCGTCCGCTCGCACAGGTGTGCGACACCAGCATGCTCGCGATTCCTCGTCCCAAACACCATCTCCGCCTCCGCTTCGCGGTCGGCCTTCCAGACGTCCGCGACGTGGATGACTGCCAGCATCACCCCCTCGGCGTCCCGCAGCGCGAGCATGCCGTCCGGGCCCAGCCTCCCGGCGAGTTCCTCGGGGACGTCGAGCATGATGGGGAGCGGCCACAGCGTCCCGTCGGCGAGGCGCATCGCCGTGCAGACGCTGTCGTAGTCGGCGCGCGTCAGGAAACCGCGCAGCGGCGAGAAACCGCCGTTCATCAAGAGCTCAAGGTCGCACACCTGCCGCGGGGTGAGGTCCCAAGAGGGACAATCGCGCGAACGCTGCCTCAACTCAACGGAGCGCTCGTCGCTAGCCAGCAGGCTAAGGAGGGTGCCTCCGTGCGGTGCGATCAGATGGTCGGTCATTGTCCACGTGCTCAAGAGGCTGGATTGGAGATACGACAATTGTTGAGAGACAACCACGTGGCGGACAACCGGTCAGCCGGCAGAGCTCTCCCGCAAGGGCTCGCCGCCAGCCCTTTCGCGCTCCCTTCCCCGGCCAGGTGCGCTTCGAGCCGCTGCAGCTTGAACTCGGTACTATGTCGAGGAACGCGACGCACGCCCATGATGAACCTCCGAGCTGCCCGACCCTAAGCTCAATCCCGAAAGCCTCGACTGTCCATTTCGGGAGATTGACTCCAAACTGGAGTGCAATCTGCGGCCGCTGCTAACACCCCAATTGGGGGTCGCTTGTGCGCCAGCTGGGCGCTCTTTCGCGAAACTGAGTTCGAGCAGAACATCGTAACCCGGACTGTCCCAGAGGAGGCTCTGAGAGAGTGCGTCGCTTGGACTTGTCCATGGCCCATATGGGAGACTCCTTCGTTCGATCGTTCGCACCTTCAACAGCAACTGGCTCCGGGTCTACTCGAGATTGTTCCGAGGAGCGTCCTCTCTCCTTCCTGCTATCCAGAGCCATCCCGATCCGGAACCCCGAACAATCGTTCTAACGTCTACACATAATCACGGACACTACCACATGACACCCCTCCCGCTGACGACATTGCCAGCTTGTCTCGCTGTGCCTCAGGTCAGAGGAAGACGAAGCCTCGACGTGAGCGATGAGTCTCCTGGCTCCATCAATGACACGTAGTCCATCGTGACCGTGCAATGCGGGATGCACTAGAACAGGTGGGGGCAGGTGTGAGTTGCGTTTGATGGCGGCAACCATCGAGAGAATCTCAGACCATCTACTTTCACCGGGTGCTCGGTTCTTGTCTTTGCTCTTCTGGAGTTCAATGCACTTCGCTCGATCGTCTGGGCTCCTCCAACGTAGGCGAGCGATTCCGACGACTGCTTCAATCCCCGGTTCTGCCCTGAATCTGGCGAATCTCCTGCGACCCTTCTCGTCGAGCCTACACTCGTCGATGTCTATCGTTTCCTCCGTGAGTGCAACTTCACCAGTCAGGTACTTCTCAAACACACCTCGAGGATGTCTGCTAGGAACATGAAGCGGCAGAGTTCTGGCACCACAGTCCACGCGGTTCATCTCAGTAGTACATCCACGACATCGGGCGACCCTCTCGACTCCGGTACTGACGTGTAGGAAGCTCATTTCAACAAGCCATTCGACTGCTGAGCATGGTACCCGACACGCTGGGGACTGGAAGGGCACCAACGCCAGGGTGTCGGCTATTCGTATGTGGTATGCCGAGTTGTCGCAGTAGTTCTGATCTCGCGTGCAACACGCTGCCTTCCAGCAAGACACCCATGTGAGTTGGCGAACTTCGCGAATTCGGGACTGACACATAGGAAGTCCATTTCAACAAGATCATTCACGGATTGGTACAATCGCCGGCGCACTGGAAGATGGACGGGTGCCAACGCCAGCGTGTCGGCTATTCGTTTGTAGTGAGCCGAATTGTTGTAGTAGTTCTCCGCCTGTGCGCAACGGGCCGCCTTCGCAGCAAGATGATGATTCAGCAACATATGTCGAAGAACGCAAGAAACATCAGCAAGGACTGCTCCTTCAAGTCGATGCGATGTACTGACGAAGGGGACGATAGGTTGAACAACTCTGAAGAGCGACATCTTCGTTAGAATGGGAGTGACACCGAAGAGCCGCCACCGCACCCCCCGAGCCATCACAGGGAGGCTGGGGGTTGAGACTATGTTCCCGGAGAAGAACCGCTTCAGTCGCTCATCAGGACAGAAGTCGCCACCGCTGGGAATCCCTCTCCAACGGAAGATATCAGAGAGGTCGAAGAACCGCAGATCCGCGAGCGATCCATCGGTCCCACCCGCATTAGTTATTGTCCCTTCCCCAAAAAGGTCCAGCTGATGTGCAACACAGGCAGTGAAGCCAGACTCCTCCAAGTACTGCACAAACGAGCCTAGAGGCATCTGATCCCAGAAGGGGAACTCCCAGAGTTCATCTATGTCGACACTCAGGCACCAGTGATTGTGTCCGTAGGCCTCTGCAATGAACTGGCGCATGGCCAGCTTATGTTCGCCAAACGGCAAACGACATTCAACACTCGTTACGCGATCGTATTCTGCTGAGATGTCTAACGTCCGGTCAGTGGAACCGTTGTCCAAGAGAACGATGTGGATAGCCCCGATTCTGAGATAGTGTTCTATGAAGGCGCGAACATAGTACTCGCCGTCCTTCACGAGACAGACTACAACCACGCCCCCAATCGGCAGGCTCAGACTCTGCACCCCGTGAATGTGCCGAACGCTCTGGGCAACACGCTGAACCTTGCTGCGAGCCGCTGGCGGATATAGCGCTGCGCGCTCGAAATCAAGAGTCATGACATTCCTCCTGGAATGCGACTTCGACGCACCGAGGAAGACCCGGCGGTAGAGGCAGTAGAGCGGAGCCGCTTGGGGATGGTGAGGTTCACCTGGCGGTGCGGGACGGGGGCGAGCAGCGTTTCGTCGAGGCAGAGGGTCCAGCGAGCCAGCCGCTTGGCGTGGCAGCTGGGGCAGAAGTTGCGGCTCTTGCAGGAGGAGGCGAGAAGGTACTCGTGGGCGCAGGCGTCGCAGCGGATGCGGCCCAATGCCACAAGACCCTTATCTGGTTCTCCCACCCCATCCACAGCAGGTCCTTCTATCGCCAATGTCCCACAGGCGACGGTTCTGCGACGCAAGCCACCACCTCCTAGGACCACTCCGTCCGCATGAGCAAGAGGCCGAACAGCCGACCGGCTGCGCCACGCCAGATGAGCACGAACCAGCACTCAGGCGAGGCGCATTCCGAACCGCTGAACGCACACGGTGTGCGTCTTCGTTACCCCTGGCATTCAACTCCTGAGTCGAGGGCCGCAAGCCTCTCTCTGTTCTCAAGCCATCGTCTCGCGATCTTCGGGTGCCAGTCTACAACGAATGCAACTAGGGGCCCAATCTCGACTGAATCGTCGGCCGCTCTGGGAAGTACGATCTCACCGCGCGTCAGGTCCACACCGTTTGGATAGAGAACCTCATCACCTTCCAGGTTGAGCCGTAGTCCCTCGCCGCGGGCCTTGAGCATTGCCGCCTTCAAGAGAAAGATCTCGTCGCTGCGGATTCTCCACCTCAAATAGAGACGTTGACAGCGCATCACAAGATGCCACTGGCTCATGCCGGCGCCGCTCCGCCGTGGCCGGCGTGCTGAGCGGCGTAAGACACGGCTCCGAACCGGCAGGCGCAGCGCCAAATCCAGTTGGCGACCGAAAGCGGACCGGAATCTGGGGGCTGACCGCCACGTGCCTGGCTCACCGCGCTGTCAGCTGCTCGCATCGTCATGTGCGTCGTCCTCGGGAACCGCGGAAAACGCCGACTGAAACTCGCCCGATGAAAGGAGATCGCGCACGACGCTCTCGATGCTGACGCGCGACGTGTCATCTATGAGCACCATGTCTGACGCCCAGAAGTACTTGCCACCGAGGCACTCACCCGACTTGGCGTAGTTGCGCCGCAGCGTCGCGACATTGTCAAAGGAGAAGAATGTGGCAACCCACCGCGATCCGTCAGCCAGCGTCACGTTGACGTCCGTGTTGTTGTCGGCGGGCGGCCATTCGCCCACACAATGCTCGTCTTCGATCCAGAGTTCAAACTCCGCTGCTGGCATTGGGAACTCCTCTCTTGCGAACGACGCCTGACGCGCGTGCGGCCGACGGCCGCCCCATCCCAGCTTCGACGACTCCCGCTTCGCGCAGGCCAATCACAGTCGCGTTCTCCACTGGAGAAGATCCTCCTCAACCGAACTGCCGACCTGTGCGACTCAGATTCGGCTCCAGCGTCCCCGCCCCGTTTCACCACACGGACGACCCAACACCGTACGCTGCCAGCCCGCCCTGCGCGTAGTAGCGCGACATGATCCTGGCCCAGGCGGGCGCCACCACGCTCCCGGCGGCACCGTGTCGCACCACGGGACGGGGGTGCGGATAGCCCAGCCAGACCAGGCTCACAACTCGCCCGCTGATGCCCACGAAGAGTAGTTCCTTGTTGCGCGACGAGGTACCTGTCTTGCCCGCCGCGGGGATGCTCTCCTCAAGGTAGCGGCGCACGCTTCGCGCCGTGCCCGCTTCGACAACACCCTCCAGCGCCGTCAGTGTAGCGCTACTCGCGTTCACGCTGAACACGCGCTCGCCCCGCCTCTGGGCGGCGGCGTGAGTGAACGACGCCTCCCGCCACTCGCCACCGGCGGCGATGGCCGCAAAGCCCATCAGGAGGTCCAACGGTCTCATCGGCGAGATGCCGAGTCCCTCGACCGGCTCCGTGCTGTTCGTGGTCACGATACCCCGGCTGGCCAGCCGATGTAACGCCTCAGGCGGGATGGCGTCAAGCAGGCACGGCCCGAGATCGTTCGCGCTGGGCTGGAAGGCGCGCTGCACGGTCCAACCGGGGTTCCCGCGCCCGCGCATCCCCCGCGCCCACGGGAGCATCCAAATGCCGGGGCACCTGTCCCGCTCTACCTCCCACAGCGGTTGCTCGAGCCGCACCCCGGCGTGGTCGTACGCGGCCGCGAACAACAGCGCTTTCAGCGTGCTCGAGGGCAGGATCCGCGCGGTCTGCACCCAGTCCGGCCCCGATGGATCGTCCCAACGCCGCGAGACGTAGGCCAGCACCTCGCCTGTCTCGGCGTCCACCGCCACGTACAGGCCGAGCAGGCGGTCCGAGTCCCGCTTCCGCGATGCTCGGCCCTGCTCACCCACCGCGCGGAGGAGGTGGAATAGCTCGCGCTCGGCGGCATTCTGGAGAACCAGGTCGAGCGACGTGTGAAGCGTGTCCCGGACCGGGCGCGCCTGCTCTGCCGCGACCGAGATGAAGTCGCGCACCGAACGAGCGCGAGCATGGCGAGGGGCGATACGCACCGACTGCTGCAGCACCGAGTCTCCGACCCCCGCGGCGGCCAGCAGAGGACGCGCACTTTCGAGCGCCTCGGTCCGGACGGCTGTGCGCCGGACGTCCGAGAGCTCCGTGGGATCCAGCCTGCCCGGAGCGCGAACCAGCGCTGCGACCTGCGCCGCCTCCGGCACTGTTAGCTCCTCGGCCCTCTTGTCGAAGTACTCGTCTGCCGCCGCGTCGAGCCCCCGACGTCCGTGGCCGATGTAGACTCCGGAGATGTACAGCTCAAGGGTGCTCTCCTTCCCTAGCCTGTCGATGAGATCCAGCCCGACGGCCGCCTCGGCCAGCTTTCCCCTCCACGTGCCGTCGGGGGGCATCTCGGGCCCGCAGAGGATGCGCGCCGTCTGCATCGCGATCGTGCTGGCGCCACGGCGTCGGCCAGCCAAGCTCCAGAAGGCAGCGGTCATGACCCCGACCGGGTCCACTCCGCGGTTGTACCACGCCCAGAACCGCTTGTCCTCCCTTCCGACAAACACCTCCACCACGCCAGGTGGAAGGTCACTCAGGCGTACGTAGCGGCCGCGCAACGGATCCACCATACCCGCGAAGGCGCCGCGGCGATCCACAACCACCGTGGGGTGCTGCAGATCCTCAATCCGCTTCTCCAGCGGACACTTCACACCGGTGTCGTACGGCCAGAGCATCCAACGTGCAGCGAAGACCACCGGCACGAGCACCGCGAGCAAGAGGACCACCGGAGCCACGCGCCGGAGGCTGCGTCGCCCCGAACCCCGCGACGGCCAGGCGCGCGCCGCTGCCACCGCGAGGCACAAGAGGACGGCCACCAACAACGCGACCAGTGCCACACCAGCGATACGCATACCGGCCTCCTATCCGCGCCCGGACCGGCGCCACGGGCCCAGCGGCGCGCTGTGCCGGCGGCCCACACTGCCACGGCGTTCGGGCGGTATCCCGAAGTCGGCATCGTCCCTCAGCCGCTCCTGTCGCACCGCGTCCCGGCGCGCTGCTTCCCGCCGAGCCCGCCACTCCTCCCGCTCGGCCCGCACGGCGTCGAAGAACTCGGTGCTGGCTTCGCTCACGAGACCCGCAAGCCCCGCACCCACGCGGAGGACCAGTTCGGCCACCGCCATCAGCACGCCCGCGAACCCCAAGACACCCGCTACCAGCATCCGGACCAGCCGAGGGATTGCCGTGCCCGCGACGAAACCCGTGATGACCGCCACAGCCGCGAGCCCGACCAGGA
>Ga0315287_10004912_pt1 | contig 13094 bp, 14 predicted proteins | sample YL17G11_0_MG_FD_205037 | JGI IMG/M metagenome (GOLD analysis project Ga0315287, IMG submission 205037) | Sediment microbial communities from Yellowstone Lake, YNP, Wyoming, USA - YL17G11_0 | ecosystem: Environmental > Aquatic > Freshwater > Lake > Sediment | place: USA: Wyoming | collected...
CTTCGGGACAAATCGTCGAGAATTATGACCCGAAAATTCTCTTTGAGTAGCTTGAGTGCCAGATTGCTCCCGATAAACCCCGCACCGCCAGTAATAAGAACCGTCTTTACGCTCATTTTCCCATCTCCTTTAGCTTCCAGTCGTAGTAGCTGAGCATCCCGGCATCGAACGAAATCTCGGGCTTGAACCCGAACTGCTCGATGAGGCTCGTGTCTGCGATGAAGCTGTTGACTTCTCCGGCACGACCTTCGGTGTGCGTGATAAGGTCGGCGGGGCGTCCGGTCAGCTTGTTCACCGTTTCGGCGATGCGATTCACGCTGATTTCCTCGCCACTACCGAGATTGATGGCTTCGCCGTTCAACGCCGGTTCGTCGGCGATGAGTAGGTACGCGCGCACGAGGTCTGTCACATACAAATAATCGCGCGTCTGCGAACCGTCACCGAAGATTTTCAACGGTTCCTTCGGTGCGTCGATAGCTTTCTTGAAAAAAATCGGAACGACGGCCCCGAACCCGGAATCCTTTTGCCGCGGGCCGAAGATGTTGAACGGGCGCACGATTTTGACCTTGAGCCCGAAGCTTTTCCAATACGAGTAACAAATTCTATCGCCCGCCGCTTTCGAGGCGGCGTATGGCGAGGCGGGAAACAACGGATGATATTCGTCCATCAGATGCTTGCTCCCGATACCGTAAATTGACGCACTGGACACTACCTCAAGCTCGGCCTTGTACTTCCGGGCGCTTTCGAGCACGTTAGTAGTGCCGTAGATGTTGTCCCCGTAAACCTCGCAGGTACTAGCATGAACGACATCGGCCTTCTTGGTCGCTGCCGCCGCCAGCACGTTCTCCGTGCCCTTGATATTGATGTTGATGAAGTCCAGCGGGCGTTGCAGGCTCTCGTCGACATTGATTTTTGCACCCAGATGGAACACGCGCTCGACATCCTTCATGCACATGTCGAGCAGGTAGCGGTCTGAGACTGAACCCCACACGACCTCGACCCTGCCCTTATCCACGAGCGGGGCGAGGTACTTCCGGACATTGCCCTTGGCGTGCTCGCTCGGGGTGTTCAGGATACGAACGAAGTGCCCTTGCTTCACGAGAGCTTCGACCAGATGTGAGCCCTGAAAACCTGCGCCGCCGGTCACGAGTACGTTCATCCGTTAGTCCCCCGCAACGGGTCTCCGAAATTGAAATTGTACTTGGCCCAGTACACGAACATCGCCACGCCCATGCTTCCGAGCAGACAGCACTTGAACACTTCGAGTGTAAAGCCATGTACAATCAGGGCTTCAACGGTCAGCCCCGACCATATAATCAGCCCGATTGGTCCTGCCCATGCGCCCGTGAAGATACTGGCGACCGCAAGTAATGCCCCGACAGCAACCTTTGCTCCATAAGTTATGTTCATGATTTCGCCCCCCGCTCGATAGCATCGCAAATCATCTTGAGCGGAAACTTCTGCGTGTTGAGTTGCGAGCACTTGGGGTTCTTCTCCTTGTGCGTGAGCAGTTCCAGCGCCTTCAGGACGGCGTCCCGGACGGTCGACGGCTGCCACATGAGCCCGTGCTCGATGAGCCACATATCGTAAGTTGTCTTGAACGGACGGCACGATAGCGCCCATGTGCCCCACCAAGCGGCTTCCTCGCACATCGTCCCGCCCCCGCCTATAAATAAATCTGTATAATAGAGCAGGGACTGCACATCGACCATCGTGTGCTTCGTGTATCGCGACAGCCCGTAGAAGGTCGCTTCCGGCATCTGCTTCTTGAGCATGTCCACTACGGTCGGTGTGAAATCGTAGTACCCCTGAAAGTACGCCGCTCGGGTTTCGGCCTGACGGTAAACTATGAGGGGGTGCTTGTTATCCCGCACGACATCGGGAAGCATCGGGGAGTCCTGCGAAATGGGTTTCTCCGGCATCCAACACGCTGGGTCCAAACAATCATAAAAAAGTATTTCGCCGTCGTAGTACCGTCGCACGGATGCTTCCGGTATATGGGTTGGAATGAAAGCTATCTTGCTCTGGGGGAGCGTGAGCCTCGCCACGGCGTCGGCCTCGATGATGTCACAGAATCCAAAGATTGGTATCTTCAGCCCGAAGGCTATTCGACTTACCTCGGGATTCATCAGCGTGATAAGCCCGTCGATTTTCTCGAACTCGAACCGTTTCACGAGCTTGTGAAGTCGGTCGATGCTATAATAGAGCTTCTCGTGCAGGTTCCGCCCGTGCCGCCCGAAGTTCTCCACTTGCAACCCGTAGTGCTCGATGAGTTCCTGCGTACCGCTATAAGTCCGTGAGGTGTAGGTAATGTTGTGTCCACGACGAATAAGCTCGTCTGTAATGACCTTGAAGAACAGGACTTCCTTTGGACTGCTCATATCGACCCAGAAGTGCATTTAACCACTCGCCGTTGTTCCAAACTCCACGGGTTTGCCATCTATGGAATAGTTCGTCTTGTGCATGGCGACCGGCATCGGGCATGGCTGGCACGATTTGTGCTGCATCTTGAGCATACGCTCGTGCGCTTGGGGCGTGTTGAACATGTCCGTGAGGCTCAGGGCCTTGATGTTCCCATAGCTCGTCTCCGGCTTGTAGCACATGCACGGGTACACGTCACCCATTGGGCTGATATCGATGCTGTGCTTCCACATGTAGCAGTCCGAGAGCACGCGTTTGCCCTCCCACACGGCCTTCTGAGTCTCCCATGTCTGGCGATTCAGGGGCCGCATGGCGCACCATGTATCGCGTAGCTGTTCGTCGAGTGAGTCAATAACTTCCTGCGAGTGCGCGTGCGATGTGTCCGATTCGTGCCCGAACCTCGGGCCATTGCGCGGAAAGCACACATAGCAATCGATGTCCATGCTCTGCGCCAAATCCCAGACCCAGCGCAGATACTTGTAGTTGGAATCCATCACGGTGAACTGAAGCTGGATATAGAGGTCTTTGATGGTTCTGAGATAATCTATTGTGCGCATGACGGCGTCGTATGCCCCCTTGCCCCGATTTTTCTCGTGGATGTCCTTCGGGCCGTCAACGCTGATATCGAGCCGCAGTTGGGGCAGCACTGGATGGATTTTCTTCATATACTTGAATGTGACTTCCGGGAAGAACCCGCTGATGCTCATGTTGGCGCGAATGTCGGGATGCCGCTCGCGAACTATCTGGCAGGTTCCGTAGAGCTTCGGGGACAGGAGCGCTTCACCGCCAGTTAAATGAATATTTTTCATTCCGTCGAGCATTGGGTCGGAGAGCAACCTGCGCGCGTGGGGCAACTGCCATTCCTCGTTGAAGTCGAAAACCTTGAGCCGGTGTAGTTCGCAGTACACGCAACTCCCGAGGCAGAAATTGGTCACCGAGAGCAGCACATCCCGAATGTCTATGTCCAGACCGTTAATAGTTTTCACAGGAAGACCTCCGGTGTCGCCATGACGGGTGAATTGTCACATACATTTTAGGCTCGCCCTTCTCTATCCATGAACAGAGGCATCCTTCACGCCATGCGTGCGAGGAATCCGAGAGATACTTGAGCCCCAGCTTGCGGAGAATCGTGTGGTCCGTGCACCGGATATCAAAGCTCTTGAGCAGTGCCTCGGAGAACTCTCCGCCGTCCGCCGACCCGCTCTTGTTATGGATGTTGGCGACCTTCGGCTTGGAACCGATGATGTGCTTGAAGATTGCAACATCGCGGTCGACCTTGAGTTCGTCGTGCTCGGACTTGAACAGCCCGTAGAAGTCGGTATCGAAGTGTATCCCGACCTCGTGCCCGCTCTTTAAAAGCAGTTGTATAAGTTCATACGTCTTAAACGATAGAACATTATACTTGGCATGCAGCCGGAAGTACCATGTGGAGCGCACGCCAGCCTCGCGCTCGACCTCCATGAGTTGCCGTATGTTGTTCACATCGATGTTGTGGTCGATATCATGTCCCAGCACGATAAACGGCGGGCTGGGAGCGGACTTCTCGAACAGGTCGGATGCCAGCAGGAAGTCATAGCCGTTGCTGGTCGCCAATCGTAGCATCTCCAGATAGTGCGCAAACGTAAAGTTGCAGTTCATGTGCTCCGCCCCTGTTCGATTTTCAATCGCTCTAAGAGTTGCTTCGCCCGAACCTCGTTCGTGTGATACTTCACAGCGGTTTCACGACCTCGGAGGGCGATTTCCTCTCTAGCTAGAGTATTATCTAGGTAGTATAATATCTTTTCCTTCCAGTTGCTCGCATCGATTGATATGAAGTTCTTGTCGGGCTCGAAGTGCAGTTCCGAGGCGTTCACGGGCGTGTCAGCCACGACCGCCGTTCCAGCCATCATGCCCTCAAAGTATTTCGCAATAGGAGCGGTCGCAAATGAAGAGCAGAATACGAACATCTTGCTCTTGGCGATACGCTCCGCATAGTCCGTACTGACGCTGTATTGCGCGCGTAAAGCGGGATTTTGAAGCATGGCGTCCGTATGAGCCCCATACACGTCTGGCGGGCTGGGATGGAATAAGAGGCGGAGCCTGTGGTCGGTAGTGAACCGTTGTATTTCATTACTGATGGCCAGCCGGAGCGGATAATATTGCGTTAGGACTCCAACCATGGCAATGTCGTAATCCTTCTCCGCTATTGGATGGTAGAACTCTGGATTCATGCTCAATGGAAAGAACATATAGTTCGTTGTTATGCGTTTAGTGTAGTAGTCCCGCTCCTTCTTGACGCAGTATCCATTGGCCAACCATTCCTCGGGAGTCCCGCCCCTGCACTCGTTCCATTTCGCCAGCGTTGGAAAGAAAATCCCAGCTTCGGTGTACCGCATGAGCCACAGGTCGATTTTAGCATTTGCCTCGGCGATAAGTCCTTCGGGGTCTACATGCAAGTCGAACGCCCATTCTGCTATTTTGCCAGTGAACCCTTCGGGGCGAGGCTTTGGGGCAGGGTTTGTGAGCCAGTCCGGGTACAAATGATAGTGCCCGAGTATCCAGTCTATGTCGTTCTTGAAGTATTCACGGGAATAGTCGCTGAATGCCCAGCCGGGAACATGGTCGGGCATTCCTGCGCCAACGAGCCTGCACTCGTGACCCTCGCGGGCGCACAGGCTAGCGAACTCCATGAGGAGCCTAGTATCCCGAGATTCGGCGGTCTCTTGTAGCCGGTTGGCGTACTGAACCATGATTTTCAGACGCTCGCCCCCTTCAGGTGTGCAATCAGTTCCTTCGCCCGAACCCTGTTCGTGTGGTACTTCATAGCGGTTTCACGACCTCGGAGGGCGATTTCCTCTCGGTCTTGAGTGTTATCTAGATAATATAATATCTCGTCTTTCCAGTTGCTCGCATCGATTGATATGAAGTTCCTGTCCGGCTCGAAGTGAAGCTCGGCAGCGTTTGCAGGCGTGTCAGCCACGACAGCCGTTCCAGCCATCATGCCCTCGAAATATTTCGCAATCGGTGCTTTAGCGAACCCTGAGCAGAACACCAACATCTTGCTCTTGGCAATGCGCTCCGCATAGTCCGGACCTAGGCTGTATTGCTTGCGTAACGCAGGGTTTTGAAGCACGGCTTCGATATTACCACTATACTTGTCCGGCGGGCTCACATGGAATAACAGGCGGAGCCTGTGGGCTTTCGTGAAGTCGACAATCTCATTACCAATCGCCGTCCTGATTGGGTAGAACGGCGATAATACCCCGACCATTGCAATATCATAGTCCTTTTGGGAGATAGGTTTGAACACCGTTGCATCTGCGGTCAGCGGAAAGAACCTGTATTGCGTTGTAATCTGTTTGGTGAAGTAGTCTGGCTCTCGCTGAACGCAGTATCCGTTTGCTATCCATTCGTCGGGCGTGGCACCCTTGCACTGGAACCACGATTTCATCGTTGGAAAGAAGGTAGATGCAATAGTGCACCGGAGCAGCCATAGGTCGATATTGGCGTTTGCTTCTTCTATGAGAGCGTCAGGCGCAACGTGCATATCGTAGTTCCATTCGAACAGTCGCCCGGAAAACCCCTCCGGGCGGGGTTTCCGGGGCGGGCTGGAGAGCCAATTCGGATACGGGTGATTGTAGCCCATAATCCAGTCCACATTGTTCCTGAAATATTTCCGCATGTACTCTTTCAGGCCCCAGCCCGGAATATGGTCTGGCATCCGCTCGCCCACGAGGCGACACTCGATACTGTTACGCCCACACTCGGTCGCAAAATCCTCCAGAAACTTCGTTTCCGTCCAGCCCGCAGATTCGTTTCTCTTATTGGCGTAGAGCACGAGTATATTCAAATCGAGTCCCCCGACCAATCGCTGTACGGCTTGACTATTGCGGAATAGTGCTGCTTGTAGTTCTCGAACCTCGCCAGCATCTCCCGTTCCTTCTCGGGCGATACCGCCTTGTTGTATTTTCCAACGCTCGTAGTGAACTCAAACTTTCGACCGCTTTCGATGAGCCTGACGGATTCCAGCATGAGTTGCTGCTCGACGCTTTGCACCCGGAGCAGTATATCCAGCAAGGTGTCATCCGTATATACTTCGCACACTTGCGACGTGATTTTTCTACCCCAGTCAATTCTTGCATCTATCAAGTGTGCCGTTGCACCCTGCGGAATGCTATCGAGAATCGCCCACTTGACAGTATCGAGCCCTCGATTTTCGGGAAGCAGACCGGGATGTAGATTGAGAATCCCGATTTTGAACGAGTCGATGACGGGCGATTTGATGATTCTGGCTCCGAGAATAATGCCCAAGTCCAGCCCGTGGTGCTTGATTATGTCGACCGCTTCGGGTGCGTTGTGCGGCACGACCGTGTACGGGATGTTGAACCGGGCCGCTATCTTGTTTGGATGTGGGTACACGAGCCCCTTGGGCGAGATTCGAACCTGAGACTGATAGAAATCGAGCTTCACGGGGTTGGTTGCGAGTATGCACTCTATCGGAATGTCGTGAATGAGCAGGTTCATTAGACCCTCGAAGGTCTTCTTATGCGGAATATTGTAAGCAAACACGCCGATTTTCAAGTGTCGCCCCCCTTTCTGTATATCAATCCGATAGAGAACGCTATTCTCTTATCATCGAATATAGAATCGAACGTCCGCGATTCTATAAAATCAAATCCGAGGCTGTGTAAATCTCCGCTCAACTCGTGTGGCATCCAGTGATGTTTGTGGGTCGGGTCGAGATAAGACATAGAGATATGGGGTATTACTATCCCCAACACGCCACCCGTTTTTAGCACTCGCTTCACTTCTCGTAATGCCTTTTGATGGTCTTCGATGTGTTCAAGCGAGTGTATCATGAGCACGCTCTGAAACGCTTTATCTGGAACCGGCAGGGCACAGGCATCGGCCACGAAATCTGCAACGCCATCCACCACATCGACGCAGACATCCCCGCCCCGGCGACTACCACACCCGACATCTAGCGTGGGAGATTTTCCGTGTGCTTTAAGATATTCCAGTTCCTTTTCGTAAACCTCATCGGAGTGCACGGCCTTTCGATACCCCAAGCCTTTCATAGCGTCCGGTATCGACTTATAATATTTTAGCCCGAGAGCCGCTGCTATTTCCATGTCATGCCAGCTATCTCCGATTACTATTGAGTCATTACCAAAATCCTTTATGGAATCCGTGATGTGCTTTGGATTTGGTTTGAGTTCTTTGGCATCTTCTCTTGCTATGATTTTATCTGGCACGGGCAATCCAAACTTTATAAAGCACTTTACTATTACCAAATTTCCAGTTCGTGACACTATCACTATTTTATACCCGTGCTCATGGAGTTTCTTGAGCAATCTATCGGACTCCAGCGCCCACTCCGCGAGCGGAAGCGCCTCGTACTCATATCTGTCTATGATATAATATTTATCTCTTGGCGCTTCAGTATAATGCTCGACCCCGAGTGCCTTTTTACAGGCGACATGGTCGGTCTTGAGCCTGACGAGTGTTCCATCGAAGTCTATGAAGGCGTACTTCATTTTATTTCCCCGCGAACTATCTTCGGTTCCGAGTCGGGCAGTCGTATCCAGTAGATATCGGCCGGGAGCGCATTATACTTGCTGAGCGGTTCGATAGGCTCGTCATATCCCAGCTTGAGATATATATGGGGCATGTTGCACCCCAGCTTGCTAAAGAAGTAACTGGTTGTGAAGAACCGGCCTGCGTTTATCTCAGTGATGCACGGAATCCCCAGCCCGTTTTCTTTCATATCAAGACAGAACACTCCAGTGGCGTGTTCGTCTATTGCTCGGACAGCAGAAGTCGCAATCTGATTCACGTCCTCACGATGCACGGTACGAGCGACCGAGGGGCTCGATGACTGCCCGCTCACGTTCAGATTCCCGAATAGATACTCTACGCGCTCGCGCGCTTGAGAAACTATAAGTTCGCCGTCCTTCCAGACGCTCTGCCATGCAAACTCTTTTCCGGGCAGATATTCGCTCATCATGAAGTCGTTTGTTTCCATTTTCTTACTGCTTATCCAATAGAAAATCCAGTTCATGAGTTGGTCGGGAGTATATACGGGGAGTGCGGCCTTCGACCCTGCCCCCCGCACTGCTCTCACCCACACCTTCTTCGATATTCCATATAACTCATTAAAGAGGCGTGGAATGTCCGAAGCGTTTTCTATCAGGTAAGACTTGGGTACTGGAATGCCGTTGGCCGCAAGAATGCGATTGGCGTTCATCTTATTTCGACACCGCTCTATCGTCTGGTTCGTTGGTAGCATAGTCTTGGCTTTGATATGGTTCCGGTTCGCCCCCAACACTTCTACCTCGACATCTGGCTGCGGGTGTACGAACGTTATACTATACTTTTCGATTAGCTCATTGATTCTGTCCACATAGCCGTCCGATGTACACATCGGGACTATCTCTCGCTCGTCGATGTCTGGTAAATGGATATGATATTTGTTTATATCGGTTCCGACTATGAAGAATTTCTCCGGGGATGCTCTGAGCGATTGAACAAAGTTTATTCCGGCAGAGCCCCCTGCGCCCAGTAGTAGTATCCGTTTCATTCAAACCGCCTCTTACACTTGTCTGTTTCATATTCGGAGCATTTCGAGCAGAACCTAGGGTATCTTCCGACCTCGTGTGCCTTTCTGATACTACGGGCTCTGCCGCCGTTCCATATATCTTCAAGCGTGACGCCTTGATTGGCGTCTCCCAGCGTCAACGCGCCGTTGTAATCGGCGCAACACGGGGTTACTCTCCCGTCAGACAATACGACAAGCTGATTGTTGAACAACTCGGGACACGGCGTTCTCCGGATGTGGCTTGAATCGTATGTAATCTCTGGCTGGAGCCTGACCTCGTCGACTACGCCTTTCCAATCGTCGTTCAGTACATCCAGATTCGCTTCGGTTTCTTTATTTACGACCGCCTTCACTACCAACCTGACATCATTCCCCGCGTCATGCTTGGCTTCTATGAAGGACAGTATGTTCTTTTTTGTGCGCTCATAATCGGCTCCCCTCATACCAGCATAGACCGCACCGACCCCGTCGATTGAGAACTGTATTTCGTGTATATTATACTTCAATATCATATCGGTCCGGTCTTTATCTAACAACGTTCCATTGGTGGCGAAGTATATCTTGCAATCGAGTAGCGTTTCATTTATGTGCTTGAGAATCCGGAAGAACTCAGGGTGCAACAGCGGCTCTCCCCAGTTATTAAGAGTTATTCTCTTAACCTCCGAGTTCTCTCGAATTATCTTATATATCAAATCCATCGACATGGTCCTTGCGCTACGCTCGATTTCTCCTCGTCCCGTCGGGCATATCTTGCATTCAAGATTGCACTGAGCGGTCGTTTCAAGCGTGATTGCTGTGATTGGTATGTTCATAGCGCTTCCCTCACCATACATGTGCCGCCGCGAACTCGACCCTTGCCCGCTCGGCTCCTCAGAAACTTCTCTCGACCCTCGTGCCGAACCGCTTCCACTTGCTCCGCCGTCCAGTTCTTGCTCTTGATATTGCACTTTCCATATCGCAACATCATCGGGTGAAAGCCGTCGATGAACTCGACTTTATTCCAAGATGGAGAACCCGGTAACGGCTGAGCGATAAAGAACACCGCCGTATCGATGTCCAGACTGATAGCGTAATCGACCGTCTTATTCATGTCCGCTATGGTCTGGTCGGGGAAGCCAATCATAAAGAAGGCGTTGGTATAGAACCCGATATCGCGACACCACTTGACCACGCGCTCTGCATGTGATATGTTGACATCTTTGCCCGGCATGGTCGAAAGAACCCCCTCGTGCGGGCTCTCGATTGCCAGATTGATGTAGTCCATACCGGCATTATACATGGTCTCCAGCAGGGTCTTATCGAGGGGCTGTAACCACACGCCCTCTGGATATCCCCAACGGATATCGAACGGTTTGAGCGCTTTAGCCACGCTCTCTACAAAGTTATACTCGGCCAGTCCGTTATACTCGTGATATTGAATATCGGTCACTCCGAGCCCGACGGCGAACTCGGCCTCTCTTACGATATCGGATATTTTCCGCTTGCGCCACCCGCGCCCGAATATAACATCATGGGGGCAGTGCTCACAGCGATTCACGCAGCCCCGACTAGTTGTTGACGAAATGGTTCGGCCATTTAAAGGGAAGAAATAATATTCGTGTTTATTCCATATCTCCACGTATTTATCGAGCGGCAATAAATCATGTGCTGGGGCGGGCTCCGCATCCGTTTTCGTTAAGGGGTGACTGTGAATCTGATTGCACCGTGGCTGGTTCTCATTCTGAGAGTTTACTATATCGAGTATTGCGAGTTCCCCCTCGCCTTTGACTATATGATTCAATGCGCCTTCGCAATCTTTCAAGACCATGTCCGGAAAGCATGATGGATGAATACCCCCCATTACGGTCGTGATTGCCGGATTGCAGCCCTTTGTCCACTTAACGACATCGCATGCCTCGAAGTGTCGCAAAGAGGCCATGCCACTAACCCCGACCACATCTGGGTTGAACGATTCTATTCTGCGCGCTAAGTCGTCCCGATTGTCTCCATATCGAATGAATCTGCCGTTCGGGTAAAGCGATTCCTTCTCGTATCCCTCGGTCAGCATATCGTAGATTTGAACCTCGTGCCCGGCCTGCCGCAGACTACCGGCGAGGCACACCAACCCATAAGGCGGCAGGGCTGGTTTGCCCTCCTTACGGCTGAGCATTATATTGCTCGGCGGCTGAATTAACATCACACGTTTCATTTTTTAGTTCCCCGGCGGGTTATGGGTACATATTCGACACACGAGCGATGGTCGTCCCAATAGTATTGCCAGTCGCAGCAGTTCTTGCATTCCTTGGTTATTGTATGCATGGGATGGTGCTCGCATGATTTTAGCTTGCATTCTTTCACTCCATCGCATCTGCCCATCTTATTAACCATTGTTAGTCCTCCTTTGATACGGCCTCGCCGGATTTCCGATTACCGTCACGCCCGGCTCGACGTCTTTCGTGACTACGGCTCCCATGCCGATGAACGCTCCTTCGCCAATCGTGATGTGGTCGCGAATGACCGCCCCCATGGAGATGTACACGCGGTCGCCGATGACTGTCGAGCCGCCGATTATGGACTGAGCGACCACAAGGCAATTCTTTCCCAGCTTTGCCGCGTGAGCAATATGTACGTGGTTATCAAGTTTTGTCCCCGCCCCGATGACCGTATCATCGAGCTTGCCCCGGTCTACGACCGTGAACGACCCGATGCTGACATTGTCCCCGATGACGACCCCAGCGATGTGCGGGAATAGCTCGTACCCGAGACCGTCCGGCTCGAACCCGAAGCCGTCATACCCGATGACCGCGTATGGCTTGACCGTAACATTGGTTCCCATCTTGACATACCGAGTATCGATGATGGCCGATGGGTGTATTCGGGGCCCGCTCAACGGAGCCTTGGAGCGCAGCACGCGGGCGAACGCCGCTTTCGGGTTCTCGACCTCGATGACCGTCTGGCCGGGCTGCGCTATGTGATGCGCCCCGATACCAGTGATTATTATCTCAGAACGCGTGTTCTTGAGGTTCGTCGGGTCTGAGCAAAAGGTCAGGTTTATTGGCCGCGCCTTGGAGGCAGCCGTGAAGCCGATAATGCTCTTGTCCGAGCCGTAGAACTTGGCCCCGAGCATTGTGGCTACGGTCGAGGTCAGCATGGGAGCCTCGCAGAACGCACAGCGGCTTCCGGACATCCAAGCGTCACAGGTCGGGCACTTCACAATTTGACCCCCTGTTGCTTGAGCTTGACCTTTGCGACATCGTCCAGATACTCGCCACAGATGTCCAAGTACTGGTTCACGACTGTTTCGTAAGAGAAATTCTGAACCATATAGTCCCTCGCTCGCAAGCCCATTTCCGCCCGGAGCGTGTCGTCTTCGAGCAATGAGCGCAGAGCGTCCTCCATAGCAGGCACGTCCAAGAACGGCACGAGCCGCCCGTTCTCGCCGTCGTGTACTACCTCGTCCATGCCGCTATTCGAGGCAAAACCCACAACCGGAAGCCCCGTCGACATCGCTTCAAGGACCGCCATGGGCTGGTTCTCATCGAGGCTCGTAGTGAGTAAGACACACCCGCCCCGTAGCGCAGCGGGCATTTCATTCGTGCCCTTGCCGAATACATATGTAACATTCGGGAGACTGGGAGCGTTCGGGATATGGGATGCCGAGTAGACTTGGAACCGCACATCCTTCATGGCTTTAGCGAGCACGAGGAACTCCGGGAAGCCCTTGCCGCGCCCAGCGTGCCCAGTCCACAGAACCGTTTTCGGGCGAGCGTCCATGGGCGTGAACTTATAGCGAGTTTGGGTGTCTATCGGATTTCGAAGTTGCATCATTTTTCCATCGTAACGACAGAGTTCCCGGTATGAGCGGGCCTGATACTCGGATTGATATATCCAGAGGGCGGCGTTCATCGACTCTAAAATTCCTTGGTCTCCGGCACGAGCGGCTTCCCAATCTCCAGCAGTCTTGTACACGTTGAAGAGCGTTCTCCGACCGGGAAACCCGCAGTTGGTAACAATCGTCGAGCCACAGATGGGGCGAATGCCGAGCTTTCTCAGTTGTTCGATACAGTTTCCTGCGAAATTGTGGAATACATTGTAGTTTTTCACATGATATTTGAAG
>Ga0315287_10004913_pt1 | contig 13094 bp, 10 predicted proteins | sample YL17G11_0_MG_FD_205037 | JGI IMG/M metagenome (GOLD analysis project Ga0315287, IMG submission 205037) | Sediment microbial communities from Yellowstone Lake, YNP, Wyoming, USA - YL17G11_0 | ecosystem: Environmental > Aquatic > Freshwater > Lake > Sediment | place: USA: Wyoming | collected...
GAGACAAAGGTGTTACTGGATATACTGGAGCTACTGGTAATACTGGAGACCAAGGTGTTACTGGAGCTACTGGTAATACTGGAGACCAAGGTGTTACTGGAGCTACTGGTAATACTGGAGACCAAGGTGTTACTGGAAATACTGGAGCTACTGGTAATACTGGAGACCAAGGTGTTACTGGAGCTACTGGTAATACTGGAAATACAGGTGCTACTGGTAATACAGGTGCTACTGGCAATACAGGTGCTACTGGCAATACAGGTGCTACTGGCAATACAGGTGCTACTGGCAATATAGGTGCTACTGGTGCTACTGGTCCTACTGGTGTAGATAATCTTGCTGCATTAACTGATGTTTCAATAGGACAGAATTGTGCATCTACAGGAGCAACAGGTCCATTTCCTAGAAACGGAGATATATTACAATATGTATCAAGTACCGAAACTTGGGATAACCAACCTGGGTTATGGGAGGATTTAAGAGTACCAATAACTTCTACTGATAGATCAGGCAGTAATGCTCCGACCTTTTCTCGATTTAAGACCAATAATGGTTCTAATCCACCATCTGGATCACAAGGAGTATTCTTAGCTTATTTTTCTAATACAGTAGAAGAAGAAGTTTATTTTACATGTCAACTTCCTCATTCATACAAAGAAGGAACGAACTTATATCCACATGTTCATTTTGTGACTAATACATTGGCGGGCAGTCCGTCCACAGGATCAGTAAGATGGGGATTAGAATATACATGGACAAATGTGAATGATAATTTTGTAAATACAACTATTATTACTGGTGATAAAACAGGAATATTATCTACCCAAGGAAGTACACATTTTATTACAGAATTAAATAATATTAATAATGTACCTGTTGATGGTATCGATGGTACAGGTAAATTAATATCTAGTATGTTAGTATGTAGAGTATTTAGAGATATTACAATTACCAATAATTATGGAGCAGCCGTAGGTTTGATGGAAATCGATTTTCATTACCAACAATGTGGTATGGGTTCAGGTACTCAATTTCAAAAATAATAAACTTTAAAATGATAAATAATATAAATTTCGTAAATATCATATAAATAAAATTAATAATTAAAAAAATTATTAATTTGATAGTTTCTATAAATGTCGATCATAGAATACTTCAACTTTCAGAAGAAATACGAAGCTTTGTACGGGGAACGTACGATAGTATTATATCAATCCGGAGTCTTTTATGAAACATGGGAATATGATCCCACAGATTGTAAAGATGATAAGGCTAGAATTGACAAAGAAGGTAAGATCTGGAATGAGCATATCGGTAAAAGTTTAGCTATAAGTGCAATTACTGATTATAATATAACTTGTGAAGATAGTGGTGAACCTTATTCAATTAGAAACCCTTCTAAATGTGGTATTCCATTAATTGCATTAGAAAAAAATGTAGTTAAATTACTAGCTAATGATTATGTAGTTGTACGAGTAGACCAAAAAGGAACTAGTAAAACTAAAGACATAGTTAGGGTTGTAACAGAAATATGTTCTCCGACTATGCAAATTGATACTATATCTTTAAACAGAGCAACTAGCAATATCGTATGCATTTACATTGAATATCAAAAGGGACCTATAAATAACACTAAATATGAAAATTTCTTGATAACTACAGGTATTTCAGTGATTGATATAATTACTGGAACTAATAAAGTTTGTGAATTTCATAGTAAGTATGATGATGAAGTTCACGCACTCCAAGAACTATATCGGTTTTTAATTTCTCATAGTCCACGAGAATTAATAGTACATGTAGCTGATCTTCCAAAAGGATTAGATGTTCATACTGAAGATAAACCAAATCCTTATATAAAATATCTTGAAAAAGTACTTGAATTAAAGAGATTAGATAGAGTAAACACGTATGTTAATTCTATTCCTCCGGATTATAAAAAAATAGCTTATCAAATAGAATTTTTCAATAAGATTTTTACTAAAAATGATGATGCTCCGAAAAAATTAGTTAAAGGATTAAAGCTTAATATTATCAAAAAACAAAATAATAAAATTATTGAGGAATTAGGACTAGAACGAATGAGTTATGGTACTATTTCTTATATGTTATTACTTCAGCATTGTAATACATACAATTCAACTACTATAGGTAAATTATCTAAACCCGATTTACAATGGTTAGATGAAAAACGTCATCTTATTTTAACTCATAATGCTATAGTTCAATTAGATTTAATACCGCAAAAAGAGAATAAATTTCGAAAGAAGTCTGAAATAGATTCATTATTATCAGTTTTAGATCATTGTCGGACCCTTCTTGGTAGAAGATCATTAGAAAATTTACTTAAAAATCCTATGCTAAAAGTAGAAGAAATAAATAAATACTATGATATGATAGCAGAAATGAATATTTTAGTGGATAATGATCCACTATATAATGTTTTAGATAGACAATTAAAGGAACTACCTGATGTGGCAAGACTTCAGCGTAAATTACAATTAGGACTTATCAATCCTAAAGAATTAGCTATTCTATATAGAGCATATATAAAAATTATCAATATCTATATTTCAATTGTTAATGTTAATACTCCAGTTCTTCATAGTCAATTGTTATCAGCTGAAGAAGTAGGAAATTTTAATTTATTTTTATCACAATATGGGAACATGTTGGATATTGATGCTTTAGAATGTTGTTCTATTGATAGTGGCGAATCAGGAAGTAAATGGTTGGAATTTGTCGATTGTCCAATTAGAAATGGTATTAATATTGAAATTGATAACTTAAATAATAATTTAATAATAGCTGAAAATAACTTACAATTAATAGTTGATCATTTTAATTCATTTCTTCAAAAAAAGACAGGTAAAAAGATTGAGTTCAAGAATGCTAAGCGGAAACCAGGGTCTTCTAAACAGGACCCAACAAGTACTATAATATTGACTACAGCAGCAAAAGCAACCACTCTCAGCAATTCTAATATTGATAGATATTTATGTGGCGACGTACAATTTTTAAATCATAATGCATCAGAGAAACGAATATCATCAGACATTATTGATAATTTATGTGAAACAATTGATATTATTAAGTTAACAATGAGAAAAAATTTACTGACAATATATGAGAATATGTTAGAAGAAATGAATATCAAATATAATTTTTATGTTAGTATAATCAATTTAATATCTAAAATAGATTTAATACATTGTTATTGTATTGTAGCAAATAAATACAACTATCATAGACCGGAAATTGTTGATGATGAGGGACCTTCTTTCTTGGAAGCCAGGTCGCTTCGTCATCCTATCATAGAGAGACTTCTGGACTACCCATATGTAACTAATAGTGTTTTTCTGGGAAGAGGATCTTGTGAATCTGGTAGATCAAACGGAATGTTAATTTTTGGTCATAACGGAATAGGTAAGACCTCACTATTAAAAGCAGTTTCAATCAATATTATCATAGCTCAAGCTGGTTGTTACGTTCCGAGTAATTTAAGATATAAACCATATTCCAAAATCATAAGCAGATTGAGCGGAAACGATAATATATTCAAAGGAGAAAGCACGTTTATTATCGAAGCTTCAGAGTTAAGAACTATAGCTAGACAATCAGATGAAAATACTCTTTTGGTGATTGATGAATGCGCGAAAGGAACGGAGTCAAAATCAGCTACCGCTATAACCATTTCTACTATAGATTCTAACATTAAAGCAAAAAGTAGTTTTATGTTAAGTAGCCATATGCATTCGATAGTAGAATTTCCTCAGATATTAGAATTAACCCAATCTGAACTCAATATTTGTCACCTGGCTGTTAGTCGTGATATTCAAAATAACACTCTAATTTATGATAGAGTACTAAAGTCTGGTAGCGGTTCTAGTATTTATGGTGTTATAGTTTTAGAAACATTAGACTTTCCTAAAGATTATATAACAAAATGTTATGAAGTTTTATCTTATATAGAAGGAAATTCTGGTAATATCCTAGATACTAAAAAGAGTAAACATAATTCAAAAGTTTATATGCATTCTTGTGCTGTTTGTCAAAAAACTAACTTACAAACAGAACTAAATACACATCATATAATAGAACAAAATAAAGCTAATGTTAGTGGATTAATCGAACACTTCCATAAAAATATTAAAGATAATCTTATAATTTTATGTAAAGAGTGTCATCAAGATTTACATAAACAAGGATTAATTTTAGAATCAGTACAGTCACCGGAAGGTACTATGGTAAAATTAAAAATCTGATTAATAATAATTTTATAATAAATTATTATTAATATAAATAAATGACGTCTATATATGATGTACCTTACGAAGACATTAAAATATTTTTAGATACTAACAATATTGATTATTTAAATGAAGATGATGCTTACAATCAAGCTTTAAATTTGTTAAAAGATAAGAAATCTAAGGGACATACAACAAGTATAATAGAATGGATAATTGCTCATAATTTATTACAAAATAAAATTATTATCCCTTATTATACTATCGAAGAAATAAAAAATATGTATCAATATGAAATAAATCAATTAGCTAAAATCTTAGGGATGAAAGGTAACAATAGAGAAAATATTATAAATATTTTGAGATATTTACATAAATTAGAAGAAATATCATTGCTTCCTGAAATTAAAGATATTATTTTAAACAATTTAACACAATTAGAATTACAAAATATTGATATATATGAATTAACATTTGATAATATAATAGAATTATTAAAAACTCATAGAAATAAAAAAGAACTAAGAAAATTAATATCTGATAATTTATCAAAAATTATTGTCTATAAATCATTAGGTCTGTATCTAACATCACTTTTCCCACATATTTTAAATGAGCTTGGAATAACAACGGTATTAGATGATACATTACAGTATGTTAGATTGAATAATAAAAAGATTATTATTGACATTATCAGAGATTTTTCTGATAAAATTCTTGAATTTTATACTAATAAAGAATTAAATGATTTTATAGATAAAATTAAAAATAAAGATGTTGATTATCGGGTGCATGATAATAGAATTATTTACCATATTGGAAATGATAAAATGCATAATTTAGTCCAATTTACGATCAATTTAATTCGTATTAATGAGATAGGATTAGTCAAACAAACAATTGCTGTTATCAAAAAATTAGAGTATAATACGGGTTGGAATTATCTACCTTATATTCATTTTTTACTTGATACAATCGATAAATCAAAACTCAATTTATCTACATCAATGATAAATAACATAATTGATTCAAAATAAAGAAATTAATATTATAGTCAATAATATTAATCAGAAATCATATTTTAGTTCAGGGTAATTTTGTTCAAATTCTTTAATCAATGGATCTATTTCATTCAAGAATTTTATATTATATTTTTTATATTTTACTCTTTCGTCAGATTCAACCCACCAGAAGTGATATATAGGTTGAGAAATTTCCGTTTTATCTGTTATTATAGCTGCTTCAAATATAGAAGGTAAATATTCTCTTTCATTATCTTTAAATTCACCAAGAGGATTTAACAACACTCCTTTGATAATATAATCAACATTACCGTTCTCTTTATAAAGAGAATTAATGTATTCGGATAATTCAAAATATTTAACTATCAAATTGGTGTTTAAGCTCATAAGAACATTATAAGTTAAACTAAACAAAATTTGCGATATGGATAATTTAAAATCATATTTACTAGCGAATTTGAGAGCCTCTTTAGCCAATATAATTTCGTTGGATACCATAAAATCAAAAATAAAATTAGCTAATGAATGAGCACTATCTTGTGTTAATTTACTATTTTCAATTTTAATATTATTACTGATTATTTTATCCATATTATCATAAATAAATTTTCTCATAAACTTATTATTTTCAAAAATATTCATTACTTCATCTAACGGGGATGATAAAATTTGTAATTGTAATATAGTATCTAATATTAACGGTTTTACATCAGGATGTTCAGGTAATATTGATAATTTATTCATGTAACTTAAAATATTTTTAATGTTATCTCTATTATTACCACTCATCGTTAATATTTTAGCCAATTCATCAATTTGAAATTGCTGCATATTATCTATTTGATAAATAGTAAAATCTGATATTTTAACTTTCTTTTTAATGAGATTATGTGCTATTATCCATTCTATGATGCTCATTGTATGTCCAATAGCATTCCTATCTTTTAATAATATTAATGCTTTATTATATGCATCATTTTCGTTCAAATAACTTTTCTTATTAGCTCTTAAAAATTCTTGAATGTCTTCATATGGAACGTCATGTATGCTATTCATTTCTTTTTAAAATAAAATTAAATATTAAATAATTAATTAATTAATTAACGACATCTATTTGATAAGATCTTCTAATTCTTGCATTAATAAACCGATTTCTTTGAGTTCGTCATAAAGCTCGTCTTCGATTTCATCATAAAATACATCCTCCAGATATTCAGTATAGACCTGCCTATCATGGTTCTCCCAAATATTAATTAGATTGGATCTACTTTTTTCTTTTTCAAATTCTAGAGATACTTTTAGAAATGGAATATATAATTTTTTGATTCTATCAAGAAGAGTATCTCTATAGTCTCTTCCTGCTTCTGACATAGAATTATCAACGCCATCGTAAGCTTGTTTGATTAAAGAATCATTATCTATTAGTTTAAAATATTTCCTTAATAAGTCATTATTTGAAATATCGTTCAATCTAATTACTTCATAAAGTATTTTACTAGGTAACGATGATAGATTCGAAGTAATTTCATAATTTCTACTATTGATGATGTCTAAAACTCTTGCTGATAAACCTAATTCATTTATTTCCAATAAGTTAACAATAAATTTTACTATTATATCTTTGAGATTTACTTCATAAAGATTATTATATTTTTGTTCAACATTTTTTTCATGTATAATTTGTTTATTATTATCAAGTATCGTTTCTAAATTTTCATAAATAATTAATCTGACCAATTCTTTATTGTGATGATATTTTAATAAATTAATAATTTTATCAAAATCTAAATATTTTTGGTAGACATCTCTTACATCTAGTTCATTTAAAAGATCATCAATAATATCCACGATTTCAGGTAATAATTCCATATCTTTCAATTTATTAATGTATCTCAAAATGTTTATAATATTTTCACGATTATTAGATTTCATAGTCAGAAGCTTAGAAAGTTGATATACTTCGATTTCGGGCATATTATTTATTTCATAGCTACTATAATAAGGAACATTAACTTTCTTCTTAATGAGATTATGAGCTATTATCCATTCAACAATTTTAACTGTATGACCAACAACTTTATTATCTTTCAATAAAATTAATGCTTTACTATATGCATCGTTTTCATTCTTATAGCTTTTCTTATTTGCTTTTAAAAATTCTTGGATGTCTTCATATGGTACGTCGCGTATGTCTGTCATTTTTGTATTAAAAAAATAAAATTAAATATTAATAATTACAATTAATAATATCAAAAATTAATATGGATAATATTTATCGTAAAATGGTCTTATCATTTGCTAATAATGAAAATTTAGAATTTACGGATGATGAATTTGTTCATTATGATAAGTTTATTGATTATCAAATTTCTTGTTGTCATTTAATTAAAATTGATGAATATAACTTTATGGGTGATTGTTTTGTTGATATATTTAACTTAGAATTAGAAAATAAAATTACAGAATTACATCCATATGATAATAAAATTGATACTCGATGTAAAGGACAAGCAGCATATTTTCTTTGTAATAATCAAATAGCAGTATTAACTTTTTCTCTAAATGCAATAAATTTTTTCTCTATGAAATAAAATTTATTAAATTTTTTTCATAAATATAAAAATGAGTACTAATACAACATTTGGTACGGGTAATGTTATATCTGACAGTGCAAATAATTCATTAGCCGCTGGAGATCGTAATACTGTTGAAAATGGTAATGCTAATATGTGCTTGGGAGGACTTAATACTATTAAAGGTGGTATTCGTAATGTTTGTTTAGGTTCACTTAATACTATTGATGTTAAATATACTTCTGGCAAAATTGGGGGATATGGAAATCAATGTAATGGTCAAGCTAATAAAATTTTATCAATAAATAATAATCCTGTCAATTTAGGCAGTGAAGTTAGAGGAATAAGTAATACTATTCAAGACGGACAAGCTATGGATGTTTGTGGTTTTGGGAATCTAATTACGAAGGGCTTTAATTCTAATATTGAAGGAAATAGTAATCATTTAATATCAGGCTCGTTAGTTCATATGGAAGGATTTTTTAATAAAGTAGAAGGGAACCCAGTAAACGATATAACTACGGATCTTGATCGAATTCATGTTGAAGGATTTGATAATAAGGTAGTATTTGTTGGCGATGGTAGATCAGGAGTACATATGGCAGGACAAAGTGGTTATTTCTTATTCGATAAAAATAAAACAAAAGCTGAAGATACCTATAACTATTCGAACCAATTAGCTGGTGGAGCGCGTACTACAACAGAATCAAGTCTAAATCCAGGAGAAGGAATATCCATGATAGATAGAACAATTATTAATGGAATTTATCCGATCGGCAAGCATCAGTCATACCTAAATACGTCAGATGGTTTAAACTACGCTATAATGATGAAAAGTAATATTGAATTGAAGAATGGTACTTTTGTCACATTAGCTCATGATAAATGCAATAAATGTGATAAAACTAATAAAACATCAGATGAAAGAGTATTAGTTCCAGCTAAAAATAATGATGAAGTAATAGGAGTTATAACCCAAGCAGCAGGATTTATTGCTAATGCAGGACAATTTGCTGCAAGTGAGCGTATAGAATATGATGAATATCATTATCCTATTATTAAGTTAAATATTGCAACAACTGAAAATTTACAATTACTAAATACTATGAAAATGGGAATTAAAGAAGAATCTGAAGTTAAACAAGAATCTGAAGTTAAAGTAGGAGAATTATTGTCTCCAGCATTTTTAACTGTACCTCTACCTAATGTTGATAGATCCGTACCATTTGTTCCATTTAATGAAAGACCAAATTATTATCAAGTTGCATTATTAGGATCGGTTATAGTTAACGCTAATTTCAAGAAATGCGATAGACATCATTTGAAATGTGATGTTAAAGATGGCGTTGCTGTTCCTGGATCAAAGTACTGGATTGTTAAATTCATCGATAAATCTCATTTAGAAATATTATTAAAATAAAACAATATATTATAATCATAATATATTTTGATAATAAATGCATATGATTATCGATCTACCTATTGATGTTATAAGTGAAATATTATTTATATGTGATTACACATCAATATTACGTATGAATTGTACATGTAAACTTATTAATGATATTGATTTAGAAGTAATTTTGGTTAATAAAAGTAAAAGAATTATTAATAAAGTTCATTATATTCCTCAACCGATTATTTTTCATAATGGAGATGTTACAGTATATGATGATTTAATTATATCTTGTCTTAAATATTTATTTGATAATGATGTTAATCTTGCTTATAATGATAAATTTTTACCTAATAAAGGTGAACCTTATTCAGATGGATGCTTTTTGCTTAGCGGGATTAATAAAATTACTAAAACATCAAGTGGTATTATCGTTAAGCCAACGTATGACATATTCTGTAAGTTCCTTAATTTTGATTTTAGATAAAAATGAATTTATATTATAATTATAATATATTTGATTATAAATGATTATCGATTTACCTATTGATCTTATTAATGAAATATTATTGATGTGTGATTACAGATCAATATTACGAATGAATTGTATATGTAAACTGATAAATAATATTGATTTAAAATCATTATTAATTAATAAAAGTAAATGAGTTGTCGCTAAAGATCATTATATTCCCTTATCTATCTTTTTGGGTAAAGGTATATCTACTGCTGAAGATACGACCATATCTTGGTTAAAATATCTTTTTGATAATGACATTGAACTTGGTTATAATGATATAGAAGGGAAGCCGATAGATATTGGATTTACTGCTTGTAAAGGGTTAAGTGTTACATCACGAGGTATCATCATTAATCCAACATATAAAATATTTACGAAATTCTTGAAATTTGATTTTCATCCTAATTTTAATAAAAAATAAAAATGAAAAATTAATATATAAACATTGATATATTAATTATAAATGGAACCACAACCAGAGTCTGGATTTCGTAGTTGTAGTTCTGGACATACGAAGTGTGTAGGTAGTATTTATCCCAAAAACCAAGTCCCCAATGAAATGTTTGAAAAGCCAAATGGTGGTTATTATGCAACTTGTTTAGATTGTCGCAAACACAGTGCAGCAAGAAAAAATAAACTTAAAAATAAGATCGATGAAAATCAACCTGGTTCAGGATTTCGAAGTTGCACACATTTACACACGAAATGCGTAGCTAGTATTCATCCTAGGAATAAAGTACCAGATGAACTGTTTGAAAAATCTAACGGTGAACACTATACATCTTGTTTAGATTGTCGAAAATACTATGCTATCCAAAATAATAGATATGAAAATAAAAAGAAAGAGAATGATAATATCAAAAAAGAACTTGTTGAAAAAGAGTCTGATAGAAAATTTTCTATCTGTCCTTACAATGGACATTCAAATGTTGTTAAATCTCCATATCCTAAAGACTTAGTTCCAATTACCCTTTTTAGAATGGAACCAAATAATCCAAAAAGCGAATTATATGTCAATTGCTTAGATTGTCGTGAATATATAAAAGAAAAAAAGCATATATGGATTGATAATGTCAAATCGTTAGCTGAGGATAACGGACTGTATGTATGTGGTATTTGTTGTAAAACAATTGATCACGAGGATAGAGCTATTAATTTGGATGGTACTCTAAGTACAGTTTGTACTAGATGTAAACGAGATAGAAAAAAATTATTCATTAAAAACAAACAAAATTACGTCAATACTAAATTGGAATTCATTGAAAATTTTCAATGTAGTTGTTACAAATGCAAATTTTTATTCTTAAACCCAATGGATGATAGTCTGATCGTAAGAAAAATTCCTACGTATGAAAAAGATGAAAGTGGAAATAGATATGGATTGATTGATGGTAAAGAAATGTCTCTAAAAGATATAATAAAAGATTATCATGATGAACTAGAAGTTGGTATAATAGACTTAGATCATTTACCTGAAAAAGAACAAAGAGAGAGGGGATTATTATTATCAGATGAAATTTACGTACCAAAGAAAAAGAATGTCAGTGCAATTTGTGGTAAAGCATCTGTAAAATTAGAATCTTTAAAATGCCAGCATCTATGTATATTATGTCATACTAAAGAAACTATGGAAAGGGAAAAAGGTGAAAGTACAAAAACTGGATTTATTAAAATTAAATATGATTATGTTAGTAAATGTAAAGAAAAGGGATGTTCTTCGTGCGGATTCACAGATCCTAATCCTAAATTTTTTGATATGGATCATTTAGATATTTCTGATAAAAAAGCAAATGTAAGTAAAATGTGTATTAGACCAGAATATTCTTTAGATGATGTAATTAAAGAGTGTGAGAAATGTAGGGTTTTATGTAAACATTGTCATAGAATTAGAACTAATAAACAAATGGAACAAGGACTATTTTTACCAAAATCAAAAGAAATTAAAAAATAAAAATTAAAAATTAAAATGGACCCAATAAAAAAATAAAAATGATTTTTTATTTTTAAACTATACTTCCAGAAATGGAATACTATGTTGATGTACTCCCGATTATTACCAGTAACTGTAACATTTCTGATGCATTGTCATTATCTCATACTTGTAAGACTTTCAATGAAGTAATAACTAAAGAATGGTCTAATAAGAAGCTTTTTCCTTATACTTTAAGGATGTATCAATATATGTTCGCGGCTAGAGCAAATGAAGCTTTCAAAGCAGTAGATAACTGTACAATCTCAAGTTTACTCGGATCGGGTAAAACATTAACGGCTATCTACTTTATGATGACTTTTTATAAACATAAGAATATATTGATAGCGGTACCTCCTGGAGTATTGAAAACTTGGCTGACTGAACTAACTAAGATGGGGTTACTAAAATCCAAAGTTGAAGAAAGTACAGTATTAGTTTATCATTCTAATCGTCCTAAACACCAAGCCCATGCTAATTCATGCGCTGATGTCTATATGACTCATAGAATAGTTCTTACTACTGATACTATTGTTAGTAAGATTAAGGGTGTTCCTGATCTATTAATTAGAGATGAAACTCATAAGCCTGTTAAGAAAAGTATTGGTTCATGGTTCGATTCTAACTCCAAAGTAAAAACGTTAGGATTAACAGCAGAAGATGTTAAATCATCATTTGGTCATCGTGTATTAAAATTAATAGATAATAACTTCAATGATAAGATACCTAATATCGAGTATAATTTTCATGTAGTAAATAATGAGAAAGTTGGAAGCTATGCTAAATATGGTGTACATGTTACTGATGTCATGGACAATGCTGACGATTATAGAAGTATCTTAATTAAATGTATCCAATCTAAACAGAAAGTTGTTATCTTCTTAGATAAAGGAGGAATTGGAACTTCTGTACGAGAATGGATTGATGATGATTTAGAAGATTATAAGGTATTTGAGCTATTATCTACAACTAAGACTCTTGACACTTTTCATTCTTATACAAAGAAAGCTATCTTATTTGTTGGTTCAAGTAATAATGAAGGATTGAACATTTTTGAAGAGAACTTAATTCTCTTCAAACCTGATATCATGGCTGTCACTCGAACAAAACAATCTATTGGTAGATTAAGAAGACCCGGTAATAAATATGAAACAGTACATTGTGATATTATTGTTGGAGATAAGATCGGTTTACTCAAAAGTTTTTATGCTTCATGTTATGCTGATCAAACGTGGGATTTTGGGTTCGAGGACTCGCCTAATTGTGATTTCTTATTAAAATGTATAGGTATCATGGGATTAATGGGATTTAAGGATTTTCTTGATTTTCCCCGGATTGATGCGAGCGTGATTTTTGATAATGTT
>Ga0315287_10004914_pt1 | contig 13094 bp, 16 predicted proteins | sample YL17G11_0_MG_FD_205037 | JGI IMG/M metagenome (GOLD analysis project Ga0315287, IMG submission 205037) | Sediment microbial communities from Yellowstone Lake, YNP, Wyoming, USA - YL17G11_0 | ecosystem: Environmental > Aquatic > Freshwater > Lake > Sediment | place: USA: Wyoming | collected...
TGAGCACTTCTCACAGGCCATGTGGTGGTTTCCAGCCAAGTTGCGGCTGGGCCTGTCCGCGACGCCTTACCGTAGGGACGGACGGGACCAAGTTTTCTTGGGCCATATCGGTGAGGTGCAGCTGACTGCACGGCAAGAGACGATGATCCCGCGCATCGTCATCAGGCATTCCGATTTCAAAGTGCCTCGGGTGTATCGGAACGGCAGCTACATCAAGCTTCCGCATGAGGCGGGCAAGACGGGGCACATTACGAAGATGCTGTCACGTAACAATGCGCGCAATCAGTTGATCGCCAAGTTTGTGGCGGCGGCCCATCGCAAGGCTAGGAATACCATTGTGTTCTCGGATTCACTGGCGCACCTAGACGCTATCCATTCGGAGGTGGTCATAGCAGGTGTTCCGGCACAGGACATCGGGTACTACGTGGGGTTGGGCGGGACGGCTTACACAGGGCCTGAGCGGGAGCGCAAGAAACAGCGGGAGCGAGTCAAGATCCTGCCGGTGATCCTCGCTACGTACCAGATGACTTCAGAGGCCACGGATGTACCATGGCTCGATGCTTGTGTGTTGGGGACTCCACGATCCGACGTAGTGCAGATCATTGGCCGTATCCGTCGTGAGTACCCCGATAAGCCTATGCCGGTGGTGCTTGATATCGTGGATGGGGACTCCCCTGTGTTCGCGGCATTTGCTGCCAAGCGGATGCGCTGGTACGCGGAGTTGGGCTGCGAGGTGAGGGTTAGAGATTGACAAACGGTGTATCATCAACTCATCATTCAAAATTCCCCCTGTACGAACACATAACTATGGAAAACGAAACTACCCGCCTAGAGAAGAATCGCGACTCTGTGCGTCGCTGGTACGTCCGTCATCGCGAGGAATACGCGAAACTGCGCAAGAAACGCTACCGCAGTGATCCGAAAGTGCGGGCGAAGGCGCGCCGTGCGGCGGCTTGTTACCGTAAGGAGAGGCAGGCTGGGCTGAAGGTTCAGCGCGTCTTGCTGCGGGAGGTCGGCGGGGAGTTGGTCGAGGTTTACACGTCGGGTTACGTTGCGGATCGTCTCAGGTGCAGCGTGGGGATACTGCGTAGCTGGGAGGAGCGTGGCTGGATTCCTCCCAGCATATTCACGCAGGGGACGCACCGACTGTACACCGCTAGGCAGGTGGCGCTGATCCGTCTGCTGGCGGATTCCCTGAAGGCCAATTCAAAGACCGGCCCTCGTCGCAAGCAGCCAGATCCTGTTTTGGACGAGGTTATCACTGTAATTCACAAGACGTGGAAGGTGGACCATGGCAATCAAGGTAGTAAAAAAGCCAGTCGTAGCCGACGTTGAAGTCGAGCAGAACAATACGGTCACGAAGCAGGAGAAGGTGCCCGTTTCGATAGCTGACGTTCAGGAGCCTGCGGCTAACGTCGGGTTCTCTGCGGCGTACACAAAGAATCTCGGTAACTTTGAGTCACTGAAACTCACGGTGTCTCTGTACATGCCGGTGCGGGTTAGCCTCGCACTAGGGGCATCCAATGAGGCGGCTATCGACAAGGCGTTTGCCGAGGTGCAGGCGTGGGTGGACCAGAAGGTCAACGGACTCCTTGATGAACTGAATGACTAAACTCAAAACCTTGTTGGATAAGTTCAACAAGGACCATCATTCTGAGGTCGTCAAGGTTGGTATCCAGCGGGAGGACCCGCCCCGGTTGCCGTCTGGAATCTTCCAGCTGGATCTTGCTACCGGCGGCGGGATCCCACTGGGGCGCATCACCGTGGTCTATGGCACGGAGTCGTCCATGAAGACGACCCTGTGCCTGAAGTGGATCGCCATGGCGCAGAAGTTGTGGCCGCAGAAACGGTGCGTCTTCGTAGACTTGGAAGGCACGTTCTCCGTGGGGTGGGCAAAGCGTCTAGGGGTAGATACCGACAGCCTCGTATACGCGCAGCCGAGTAATGCCGAGCAGGCTGTGGATGTAATCGAGCATTTGACGTATGCCGATGACGTATCGGTGATTGTGGTGGATTCCCTTGCGGCGCTGGTGACGCAGCATGAGTTGGACTCTGATGCAGAGAAGGCCATGGTCGGCACGCAGGGTCTCGTCATCAACAAGTTGTATCGTAAGTTGACGCGAGCATTGTCTGTGGCCTCCGATGAAGGACGGCAGCCGACATTCATATTCATCAACCAGATACGTTTTCGTGTTGGCGTGCAGCATGGTGATCCGGAGACCATGCCGGGGGGGCCATCCTTCAAATACGCGGCTAGTCTCGTGCTGCGTCTGTATGGCAAGGATGAGTACACGAAGGAGTTGAGTACGGCGCTTCCGGCATACAAGGTTGTCTCAGTCATCGTGAAGAAATGGAAAGTGCCGGTCACTTCACGCAACTGCAAGTTCATGGTGGCGACGCTACCGAATGAGAAGCTGAGGTTAGCCGTGGGGGATTCCTATGACATGGGTACCATCATTCATTACCTCAAGCATTACGAACTCCTCCTCAAGGACGGCAAGACCGGCTGGGTTCTGCGTGACGAGCACGGCGAGGTCGTTGCGGAGACTAAGACGCTCGATGCCCTTGAAACTAAGATTACGGATGACGAAGCCTTCGGCACCCTCGTTCGTACCCTGATCCTGCGTGTCGTGGTTGAGAAGGGTGACGTGATTGAGGCTGATTGATGAACCCCTATCTGAAGCGCAATCGAATACCGCGCCATGGGCAGCTGGCAGAGAAGCGCGCAGCCAAGCGTTTAGGGGGCAGGCTGACACCCGCTTCCGGGGCCAAGGATGGGGCCAAGGGAGATATCACCAAGTCGCAGTTTTTGATCGAGAGCAAGGCTACCAAGCACGCCTCTATTACGATAAAACTTGCGTGGTTGGATAAGATCAGCAAGGAGGCTGAGGACTCCGGTAAGGTTCCAGCCATGATCCTGCAATTCGTTGACGTTGCAGGCAACCCGTGGCGAGGTAGTGGGTGGTTTCTGGTACCAGAGCGCATCTTCAATGAGTTAAGCGAATGAAGGAACTCAAATCCAGATTGTCGCCGCCATTGCGGATCAAAGAGTTGCTGGCCAAGCACGTAGGAGGCCATGAGGATGCGCGGTCAGTCGAGGAGTTGCACGCCTCTGAATTGACAAAGCAGGATGTTCCGTTCTGTCCTCGTGAGGTGGTGCTGATGCGGTTGCTGGGGGTATCGCGCCAGCCTCAGTACGTGCCGCACGCACTACGTGCAACTTTCGATGCCGGTAGAGATCAGCAGGCGCGGTTGAACAATCGTTACCTGCGTGACTACATGGTCGGGGGGTGGCGCTGTATCAAGTGCGATGAAACTCATGCATGGTCGAGATACCCGGATGAGGGGGACACCCCCTGTGTCAGGGGGCCGCATCTGTGGGAATACGTGGAGCCTGTGTTTCACCACCCGTCTGGGTTTACGGGGTCGATTGATGGCGTGGTGCAGTTCTCTCCCGCCAAGTTGCGAATGGTAGAGTTCAAGATCGTCAAGGGCGAGCCATCTGCGGGGTCATCTGCCCCTAATTTCAAGGAGATTATCGCGCCATTGGCGGAGCACAGGTTGCGGACTATTTTGTACCTGCGGCTGATAGCTGAATCTCCGGATGCGCGTACGTCGCAGATTGATGTGTCTGTGGCGCATGTCCTGTACATCTCTCGGGGACACGGAGCGAAGGATGAATCCGGCAGGATTTCGCCCTTCAAGGAATTTCTTGTCCATCGTAACGACGAGTATGTGTCGCACTATGTCCGCATGGCCAACGCCGTGAAGGAGGGTATGCCAGAGGGCATCTGTGCTTCCGCTCTCTGCGCTCGTGCGACTAAGTGTGCCGTGGTGAAGCAATGCTTCTCTGGGAAGTATCCTCCCACCGTATTCTGGGACAAGGCCCCATGATCATCGCCGGATTGGACATCGCAACCCATCTGGGTGTGGCGGTGTGGAGCGAGGACCTGATTATTCACCGGGAGGTCATCCACTTTCCGCCGGAAGGGGCCAACAAACAGAATCATCCGACTCGCTATGTCAGATGGGACAAGTACACGGCTGCTGTGGAAGACCTACTGACCCAGTGGGCCATCACCCATGTCTTTGTTGAGGGCTATGGTTACGCCAATGCGCACACTCTCGTCACGCTGGTGGAGTTGGGGGCGATGGTGCGGCAGGTGTTGCATGAGAGCACGGCTCAGTGGCACGAGGTGCCCCCCTCTTTGTTGAAGAAGTTCCTCACCGGGCGGGGTAACGCTAAAAAGGACGAGATCCTGTTGGCTGTTTACAAACGCTTCGGCATCGAGTGTGCGTCGCACGACGAGGCGGATGCGGTGGCACTGGCGTTTTTCGGCGCAGTCCAGTTGGGCCATAACGTGGATCTCCCTGTCGCGCAGCTTGCTGTCGCCAATCAGCGGAGCACGGCAGCCACTAAGCGCAGGCCAAGACTTGACAAACTGCGGTAAACATGGTCTATTGCTAACAGACAAAGCAAGCAAGAAATTTCTGGCTTTGCTGTTGGATACGAGTCTACTGGAGGATCTTATGAGCACTGCCCCGTCTGAAGTCCTGATGCCGACGACCAAGAAAAAGGTCAAGAAGCCTGCTGCGGCAGCGGTAGCTCTGCCTGTCGATGCGCTGGTGCAGCTGGCGCATGAGGTCGAGAATCTGACTCGTGAACAGGCGTTCGCGGCGGTTCAGCCTCTGATCGACACAGTAGATTACAGCTATGTCCGTCTCGGAGGCGTGCTGGCTGTGATCCGCGATCATGAGTGGTGGAGGGACGCCAAGTGCGAGTCCTTCAAGGAATTGCTGGAGAAGCAGTTCGGGATGCGCTATCGAAAAGGTGCGTACCTGATCCAGATTTATGAAGACCTGATCAATTCAGGGGTCGAGTGGGATCAGGTGAAGTCGCTGGGTTGGACCAAGCTGAAAGAGATCAGTCCTGTGCTCACCAAGGACAACACGGCGGAGTGGGTGGATAAGGCGCACGGTCTGACCGTGCTTCAGCTGCACGACGTGGTGGGCAAGTTCACTGAGCAGGCGCTGGTGGCTTCAGGCACCAAGCTGGAAGACGTGCAGACCACCACGACCACGATCACATTCAAGGTTCATGTAGACCAGAAGGAAACGATCCGGCTGGCTGTCGAGAAGGCGCGTAAAGAGGCGAACACGGAGTACGATGCGGTGGCGCTGGAAGCTATCTGCATCAACTACCTTGCGGGAGGTAAGGTCACGAAGCCGAAGAGCCTGAAGGCGCTTCTCGAAAAGCATAATCCGGAAGAGATTCTGCATACCATCGGTGAGATTTGGCCGGATATCGAGATCGAGGCGAAGATTCCGTGAGCTATCTGGCTGAGAAGATTGAGGCGCGGTTGCGGTCGATCCATGAACGGCTTTCGACCATTGACGAAATGCGCGCCCGGTGCCAGTTCATTCTGGAGTCCGGTCTGGCGAAGGAGGTCATGGGGGTTAAGGTCCATAAATTGGTAGCCCAGTACTCGACCCTGATCGCCTCACAGGCGAATCTCGTGAAGGTCGAGGCGGACTACATCACCAAACTGATGCGAGACTTAGATGACAACGAAAGCGGAACTAGCGTCCCTTCCGGCTGACGCCAGCCTCCAGTGCCCGGAGTGTCTGTACCCTTGGCCATGGCTGTCAGATCAGGGTCAGTGCATCCAGCTGCACGACAAATGCCTTTCGTGCCTTTTGGCCGAAGAGCGTCCGGAGGAAGAGGCAGATGAACTGGTTCGACTGGTGATCGAGGCCCGTGAGAATATCGAGCGGCAGCACGGACGCCGGGTGTTCCCTTGCCCCTTTGGTCCCCACCCCGGATGCAAGCGTTGCGGCGACCGAGGGTGGATACTGGGGTACCCTCCCGGCTATGTTCCTCCTGTCAACGGTTGACAGTCTTACAGGTACGGGCTAAAACTCCCGCCAGCACGCGGGGGTTTTAATGAGCAAGGTCAAAGCGTTAGCCAACTCCACAGAGTTTGAGCCACAGGCAAGTTCCTTACGCTGGGCTGCCATCCGAGAGGATTACATCGCGCAGAATATGCGCAGGGAGAAGGGCCAGCCAGCCTACAGGTTGCCGCAGCTTGCGGCGGCCCACAAAGTCAACTACCACTATCTGCGCCAAATCTGCGGGACGCAGAAGTGGAACGCAGAACTGAAGCGCCGTGTCGAAGAACGTACGCGAGCGGCCACGGAGACGCTTAAGGGCGTCTCCCTGTTCAATGAGCTAGAGATCCGCACCCGGCAGGCTACCTACGCACGGCTGGCCTCCTCGTTGGCCCACAAGAAGCTTCTGTCCATCAAGGACGATGACGTGAAGAAGCTGACCATCAAGGACGCCATTGAACTGTTGAAAATTGGCTTGGGCGAAGAGCGGCAGGCGCTGGGCATCGGGGACACCGTGCGGGTTCCACAGACAACGGAGGAGCGGGTGTTGTCAGATAGCCAGTTGTTTGCCGTGGCACGGCGGGTGATCGAACTAAGGCAGCACGATGATGGCGTCTACAGTACCGATGCCTCCAGCTGAGTCCCCGTCCCCGTCCCCCCACGACGAAGAGACGATTCACGGTTTTCTACGGTTCCTGACTATTTTCGGGATGACCCCGGAAAAGGCTGAGAGAACGTATTTTCGTCCTCCGGTGGACGTGGCCACGTTCATCAATTCCCCCGTGTATATGAATAAGTCCGGGACGGTGTACCCGGTAGTGATGGATGAACTGGTCAAGTGCAATTCCGGGCGGTATGTCGAGGGCGTATTTACAGGGGGCATCGGTTCAGGCAAGACCACTGCGGCTCTCTATACCAATGCATACCAGCTGTATTTGCTCTCTTGCATGAGAAACGCGCATGAGCAATTCGGATTGGACCCGGCTTCAGAGATTCTGCTGATCTTCCAGAACAAGACGGCGAAGCTGGCCACGGATGTCGATTTTTCCCGGTTCAAGGCCATGATCGACACGTCACCGTACTTCAGGCGGTATTTTCCTTACGCGCCGAATATGAAGTCGAAGCTGGTGTTCCCGAATCGCATCGAGGTGGTGCCAGTTTCTGGGCAGGAGTCGGCAGCCATTGGTCAGAACGTTATGGGAGGATTGATTGACGAATTGAACTACATGGAAGTGATTCAGGAGAGTCGCAAATCGGTGGATGCGGGCCTGTATGACCAAGCCATTGCGGTATACAACAGCATCGCTCGTCGCCGGAAGAGCCGTTTCATGCAGCAGGGTGCGTTGCCGGGAATTCTCTGCCTCGTGTCTTCACGTCGGTATCCGGGGCAGTTCACGGATCGCAAGGAGGTGGAGGCGCGTACTGATCCGACGATCTTTGTCTACGATAAGCGGACATGGGATATCAGGCCGGACGCTTACTCAGGTCGTACTTTCAATGTGTTCATCGGGGATCTCAGCCGACGCCCTCGTATCCTAGACCTCGGTGAGGAGCAGGCGTTGCCAGATGAGTCTGTGCGCGCTATCCCGGAGGAGCACCGCACAGAATTTGAGAACGACATCATCAATGCTCTGCGTGAGATCGCGGGTGTCTCAACGCTGGCGACGCACCCATTCTTCGTGAATCAGGAGCGGGTGTCGGCGTGCTTTGGTCGCACCGAGAGCGTTTTGTCTGAGGTCGAGGTGGATTTCGTCACCCGCAAGCTGCGCATTCTGCCCTCACGGTTCAAGGACTTAGAACAGCCGCGCTGGGTGCATGTGGACCTTGGCTTGACGGGGGACTCTGCTGGGGTCGCGTGCGGCTACGTCTCTAAGTTCGTGAAGATCAAGCGGGATCGTGCTATCGAGACGTTGCCGCAAATCTCTTTGGATTTCACCCTGCGGGTAAACCCCCCGCGTGGCGATGAGATTTCTTTCGAGAAGATCCGTCTGTTGCTGTACAAATTACGCGACCAAGGGCTGGACATCCGCTGGGTGTCGTTCGACTCCTTCCAGTCACGGGATTCCCTTCAGATTCTGCGGCAGAAGGGGTTCCATACCGGGCTGGTGTCCTGCGACAAAGACACGCATCCGTACGATGTGCTGAAAACTGCGGTCTACGATGGTCGCGTATCCACCCCCGAGCACAACTGGGCATTGCGTGAGTTGTTGTCGCTGGAACGGGTGCCTCTCAAGGATAAGGTGGACCACCCTCCCCACGGGAGTAAGGACATTGCGGATGCTATCTGTGGTTGCGTGTATGGGCTGTCGCTGCGGCGGTCGATCTGGATCGACCACGGGATCACCCTGTTTGAGATCCCGATTGCGTTGCGGGAGAAGGTCGTGAAGGCTGAGGCGTCAATGCGGACGGGGGAGCAGCCCCCGGAGATTGAGGAGGACGAGGTGGCTTGACGGAGTTTGGACCTTTTAGACTGGCCTCAGTCACGGTTGACTATCTTTCTGCACGGACGCACGCAGGTTAACCACCCGATAAAGGAAAACGGTGCTTTATGACTACTTATACATTCCCGGCTGCCTCCAGCAAGTCAGTGTTCGCTGCTATCCCTCGTGACACGGTGAAGGGGGAAGCTATCGCTCGACTGGCGATTGCCTCCTACGGCTCAGATGAGGTCGCGGTCCTGCGTCTCGCGGCAGATGCTGTGGATCGGGAACTCATTACGGTAGGCCGAGACGCCTATCAGATCGTCGTCATCAATACGGATACCACCGCCAATTCCACGGTGCTGGACAGCACGTCGGCAGCGGATGTGGTCGAGACGGTTGCGGCTCACGGGCTGACGCGCGGTGCGGTCCTGCGCTGCGAGAGCGAGTTCCTGCTCGTCAAAGAGGTCCGTAGCGTCAACACGCTGTTGCTCCAGAGAGGCTACGCGGGTTCGACCATCGCCAGCCATGCGGATGCCACAGACATCTTCAGGAAGGGTGCAGCGGCTCTCACGGCAGGGAAGATTGTGCTCCCAGTGGCTTCGACACTCACCCCGGCAGCGGCGGGTCCGCAGCTTGCCACGGGCATGACGGCGCTGGGGACTCTGGGTTGGACGTTCACGTACACAGCCAATACCCTTACGGGTTTCCGCACGGCGAACGGCGTTCATGACACGCTGTCAGAGACGCTGGGCGGCACCAACAACGTGTGGGCTGCGGCAGCCTCATGGGGCGGTATCGAGGCGGCGGGCCAGAAGCGTGGCTTGGCCATGCGGGTGCCGACCGCTGCTGAGGTCGCGCTGGGTGCGCTGGCCGTGAAGTTCCCCTTCACGCCGACCTTCGTGCGAATTACGGTCTTCACCACCGCCACAGCTGCTCCTGTGGCGTGGAACGGGGCGTACGCCGTCAACGGTGGGGTGGTCACGCTGGATAACTCCAGCACGACGGACTGGAGCGTGGCTGAGACCGTCGTGGTCGAGGCTTTCGGCAACTGACCTTCCGAAGACTCCCATTAGACCCCCTGCGAATGGGGGTCTTTTTTTGTCCTTCGTCATTTGACAAACTAGTCTTGTGTGGTAAGCTACTTTTAGGTTTACAACACAGAGGTTTCATTGAAGATCCAGTTGGTCAGCGATATCCACGTCGAGTTTGACGACGATGCAGCCCCGTTTCACCTCCCGGAGGTGGAGCGCGATGTGCTCGTTGTGGCGGGGGATCTTGGCGAGGGGATTAACGGGACAGAGTTCCTGATGCGTGAGTTAGCGCGCAGCCCGGTCGTTTATGTGCTGGGTAACCATGAGTTTTACCAGCATTACTATCAGAACATCCGTAAGCACTGGAAGGCTCAGCACGGTAAGTTGCGTGTTCGCGAAAACCCGCTATGGGTGTTGGATGACACTGCCGTCACGATCAGTGGCGTGCGGTTCATTGGGTCTACGCTATGGGCGGACTTTGACCGCAACAGTCCCCTCACCAAGCTGGCAGCAATGAACGGGATGTCTGATTTCAGTTGCATTGGCTTTGAAGAGCCGGATGGCGGGGAACGGATTCTTCTCCCTGATGACACCTACGATGCGCACACTAAAGGGCGTGCGTTCATTGCTCGTGAATTAGCCGCTAACCACAAGCGTAGCGTGGTGGTGTCTCACCACGCCCCCAGTCAGCGGTCCATTCCAGTTGGGTATCGGCACGATTCTATGAACGGGTGCTACGTGTCGAATTTGGAGGAATTGATTGAAGCCCATCAGCCGGATGCTTGGTGCCATGGGCACACCCACGTCGTGCAGGATTACTTACTGGGCAAGACCCGTGTTCTTTGTAATCCACGTGGGTATTCTGGGTACGAGCCTACGCGCGGCTTCGATCCGTCCTTCACGTTTGACGTGTAAGAGTACAAACGTAGTACAGGTGTAATACATATGTGCTGGACTAAAAACGGGAATACGGGCGCAAGATTCTGAGTTTTTGCGTGCGTATTTTCTTTTAGTATCAATAGCTTAGTGACTACTAGCTAGTTTGTTGAACGAAGATTCCGTTTTTCCCCGCTTTAACTTTGTTAGTTATTTCCTTGACATAGGGCGCTGTGCTTTCTTTGTCGCATGGTATGGACGTAAGATCGAGACCGCAGATAACTACCTGCGAGGGGAGAATGGCGGTTAGGACAATCTCTCTGTGGTCTGGCGTGCCAGACGCAGATACGCTGAAGGACATGCTGGCTAAAGCTCGCAATCCTGAGGTACCTCTCCCTGCTCGGCAGGACGCCATTGGGTATCTGACTGGGGCAACCAAGGTACTGGCGACGCTTGAAAAGCGCGCTGCCTTAGCAGAGTATCTGCAATCACAGATCACGGTCATCAAACGCAAACTCTACTACTGAGGTAGTCATGGCGAAGCTCGCGAGCAACACCCAGTTCTTTTCCAAGTCGCCTTCCAAAGGCACAACTCGTTGGGAATTCAGTAAGCCTCCCGCAGTGGTGCGGGGGTACGCCATTGATCTGCTTACCATGCCGTTGCCGAATCGCTGGTACGCCATTGCGCTGGTCTATCAGGCGAGCAAGTATTCGATCCGGGTCTATGGCGCGGGTACGGATGCGGACCTTTCGTTAGAGGACGTAGACCTGCAAGCCGTGCTGGCTGGCGGCCCCATCATCAATGTCGAAATGAATACGACGGATGTGGCTGTTGCTACGGAGCGTTTCGAGCGGGCAGTGTCGAACGTGATGCATGACCTGTTGGCTCCACTCGCTTCGGTAAATTCTCTCTGGGTGAAGCTGGCGACGACAGACGGTGGCAATCTGTATGTGCCTTGAGCCATGGTAGAGCTACAGTTCTTCGCGGACATCAACTTCAAGAATTTCTTGGATGAGGTTGAACAGTACATGGGCGAAGGGTTCGGCAAGGTGAATAAGGGTCGCCGGACATTACAGCTGAGTGGGGATCTGTACCTCAGTAATGAGGGCACGCTGGCTGAGTTGGTCAACGACTACGGGGGCCGGGTGCAGCACTGCAAGTCAGCTTGACAAACTAGGGTACCCAGAGTACGCTCTGATCTCGGGGTCTTGGTCAAGGAGGGAACGTGGAAGACGTATTGAAACTCTACTCATTCGGGGCAGGCGACCAGTCGCACAAGTGCCTCGATAAAGCTATTGTGGGTGGCAAGGGTGCCGCCTTGATTGAAATGGCTGCCATGGGCCTGCCGGTGCCTCCGGGCATCGTGATCCCCACATCTGAGTGCCGCATCTACCTCAAGAATGCCTTGAAGCCCGATATGCAAAGGACGCAGCTGGACCAGCTGACGGATCGCGTCATCAAGTTTTACGAGCAGAGCGTGGTACCGGAGTTTGGGTACATGCCTTTGCTGTCCGTGCGTTCAGGTGCCCGTGTTTCTATGCCCGGAATGATGGACACGATTCTTAACGTCGGCATCAATCAGGCGAACCACGAAGAGTGGAAGACGCGCTTGGGAGCCGAGTGCTACCAGAGTTGCTCTGAGCGACTTATCAGCATGTACCTGCATACGGTCGGGCATGGAGTCCCTGACACTCTGTTGGATCAGCTAACCGGAGCCATCGGCGCGGTGTTCAATTCGTGGAACAGTGAGCGTGCGGTCGCGTACCGTAAGATGCACAACTATCCGGATGACTGGGGCACGGCTGTAACGGTGCAGGCCATGGTGTTCGGTAACCTGAATGAGAAGTCTGCGTCGGGCGTGCTGTTTAGTCGCGACCCGGCGACGGGCGAAAACTTCGTGGTCGGTGAGTTCCTGCCGAATGCTCAGGGTGAGGACGTGGTGGCGGGTGTGAGAACCCCGCGCCAGCTGCACCAGATGGAGCAGTGGAACCCGGCGATGCTTGATGAGGTTCTGGCGGTCAGCGGCAAGCTGGAAGAGCATTACCGCGAGGCGCAGGACATCGAGTTTACGGTACAGGACGGCAAGCTGTGGGTGCTTCAGACGCGCACGGCGAAGCGGTCGGCGGAAGCGGCGTTCCGCATCGCGCACGATCTGTCGATTGAGGGGATGATCTCAAAGACTGAAGCGGTGAGGCGTGTCACGGCTACTCAGTACCGGATGTTGATGCGTCCGTGGATTGCGCCGGATTTCGATGTAGAGGCTACCTTGACCGGCATCGCGGCGTCTCCCGGAGTGGTGAGCGGGGTGGCTGTGTTCGATTCAAGCAAGGCCACCAAGGGTGCCGTGTTGGTGCGGAAGGAAACCAGTCCGGATGACTTCTCGGCTATGGTGCAGTCGGCGGCCATACTCACGGCCATGGGCGGCGCGACTTCGCACGCGGCAGTGGTGGCGCGAGCCATCAATCGTCCTGCGGTGGTCGGGGTCTTGGAGGCATTCGATAAGATCAAAGAAGGCGACTTGATCACCCTTGACGGCTCCACGGGGCGTGTGTGGGTGAATACGGTTGTTCCGGTGGTTGGCGGTACGTTGATTCCGGAAGCGCGGGTTTTGGTTGAGTGGGCGCTGGCAGCGACGCAGGCCATGATGTTGCACACGGCGTCTCCTACTACTGAGTTGCCGAAGGCTGGCCGGTATTACGTGTCAGTGGCCACCCTCGCGACTCAGGCGGGATTCCGGGCATTGCTGAAGAAGCTTGCGGATGCTCCGCTGTTGACGGGCGTGCTGGGGTTTGAGCAGCGCAGTCGTGCTTTGTCTGAAGAGGATCAGAAGTTCCTGTCCCTACTCGCGCTGTCGAATACGGTAGCCCCGGTGCA
>Ga0315287_10004916_pt1 | contig 13091 bp, 15 predicted proteins | sample YL17G11_0_MG_FD_205037 | JGI IMG/M metagenome (GOLD analysis project Ga0315287, IMG submission 205037) | Sediment microbial communities from Yellowstone Lake, YNP, Wyoming, USA - YL17G11_0 | ecosystem: Environmental > Aquatic > Freshwater > Lake > Sediment | place: USA: Wyoming | collected...
ACGTCATCGATGGTCACCCGGCCGCCGGGGCCCGTGCCACTCACCAGAGCCAGATCTATACCGAGTTCCGCCGCGCGCTTCTTGGCGGCCGGCGATGCCGGCACCCTCGCGCCGGGGCCTGCCGAGGAGATCGGTCGGCCATCGTCGGCCGTCGGGGGGCCCGGAGGGGGCGATGCCGCCGCCGCGGGCCCCGGCCCAGGCGCTGCCTCGAGCGCCGCCGGCGCGGCCGCATCCGCGTGCCGGCCTGTCGCGCCCTCAAGAAGGGAGGCGATGTCGTCGCCCGGTTGCCCGAAGATGCCGATCGTGGCCCCGATGGGAGCTTCGCCATCGACGGGCACGACCACCCTCAGAAGGACTCCGTCGGTCGGCGCTTCGAGTACGTAGGTGATCTTCTCGGTCGTTATCTCCGCCACCGCGGCGCCGGCGGTCACGCGCTGGCCCTCACTCACGTTCCACTCGGTGACCGTGCCGGTCTGCATGGTGAGCCCGAGCTTGGGCATGACGATCGCTTCTGCCATCTGCGCCCGCTAACCCAGGGACACGACGGCCGCCCTGATCTTCTCCGCCGTCGGCACATAGGCGGCCTCCAGCGCCGGGCTGAAGGGGACGGGCGTGTCTGGCGCGGTGACCCTCTTGATGGGAGCATCGAGGAGATCGAAGCCCTCGTCAGCCACGAGCGCCGCGATCTCGGCTCCGAAACCGCAGGTGCGCACCGCCTCGTGAGCGATCACCAACTTGTTGGTCTTCGCGACCGACTCCAGGATCGCGTCCTTGTCCAACGGCACCAGCGAGCGCAGATCGAGCACCTCGGCGTCGATGCCCTCGGCCGCCAGCAGTTCCGCGGCCGCTAAGGCCGTGTGGACCATGGCCGACCACGCCACGATGGTGACGTCAGCCCCCAGCTTCTTGAGGTCGGCCACGCCTATCGGCACGACGTGGTCTCCTTCCGGCACGTCTCCCTGCAGACCGTAGAGCATCTTGTGCTCTACGAACACCACCGGGTTGTCGTCTCGGATCGCAGCGATGATCAGGCCCTTCGCGTCGGCGGGGGTGGCCGGCGCCACCAGCTTCAAACCGGGCACGTGGGCGATCATCGCTTCCAGCGACTGGGAGTGGTGGGCGGCCGCCCCGATGCCGGCGCCACTCACCGTGCGCACGACCATGGGCACCTTCAGCTGGCCCCCGAACATGTAATGCATCTTCGCCGCCTGGTTCCACAGCTCGTCACCCGCGATGCCCACGAAATCCATGAACATGAGCTCTACTACCGGCCGGAGTCCCGCCGCCGCGGCGCCCACCGCATGCCCGATGATCGCCGTCTCTGAGATCGGGGTGTCGCGCACCCGACTGGGGCCGAACTTCTGGAACACCCCGTGACCGGTTACGCCGAAACTCCCCCCGAAGATCCCCACGTCCTCGCCCGCGATGTAGATGGTCGGATCTCGCTCCATCTCCAAGGTGAGGCCCTCGGCGATGGCCTCGCCGAAGTTCATCCTCTTCATTCCTTGTACCCCCAGTACCGGGTTCAGTCGGTGTAGACGTCGGTGAGCAGGTCCGCTTCGGTCGGCCACGGACTGCCGACGGCGAACGCGACCGCAGCCTCGAGCTCGGAGGCGATCTCAGCCTGGATGAAGGCGAGATCGTCCGGGGTGACGTGACCGCCCGAGACCAGGTCCGCGCCGAACCGGGGGATCGGGTCTTTCTCCATCCACTCCTGATGCTCCGCCGGGTCCCGGTAGGTGGCCGCGTCGCCGACGAAGTGCCCGTGGTGCCGCCAGGTCTTACACTCGACCAAGGTGGGGCCCCCGCCTTCTCGCGCTCTGGCGACTGCCTCGGCCGTCGCCTCGCGCACCGCGAGAACGTCACTGCCGTCTACGATGACGCCGGGCATGCCGTAGCTCTTCGCCCGGTCGGCGATGTCGCAGATGTTCATGTGCTCGCGCTGACAGTTGGCCACTCCGTAGAGGTTGTTCTCGCAGATGTAGACGGCGGGCAGCTGCCACACCGAAGCCAGGTTGAGCGATTCGTGGAAGGTGCCTCTGTTCGTGGCGCCGTCGCCGAAGAAGGTCACCGAGACGGCTCCTTCTCCCTTGAACTGGCAGGCCAGCGCGGCGCCCGTGCCGATGGGTATGCTGGCACCCACGACTCCGTTGGCCCCCAGCATGCCCAGCTTCACATCGGCGACGTGCATCGAGCCGCCTTTGCCCTTGCAGTATCCGGTCGCCCGGCCGAAGATCTCGGCCATCATCAGGTTGACGTCGCCGCCTCGGGCGATCAGGTGGCCGTGCCCCCGGTGGGTGCTGGTGACGAAATCGTCGTCCCGGAGAACGGCCATCACCCCTACCGCCACCGCTTCCTCGCCGCTGTACAGATGGAGGAACCCCGGCATGGCACCCGACAAGAACTGGGCATGCGCGGCGTCCTCGAAGGCTCGGATCTTCACCATGCAGCGGTACAGATCGAGCAGGTGCTCGCGATCCTGGCTCAAAGCACTACCTCCCCCTGATCGCTCCTGCCGCTCTATGCGTATACCCCGTATTCCCTGGCGGTGTCGATCATGGCGTGCAGGTTCTCGCCCCGCCCAGAGTCGGCGACGGCACCCACGTCGAGGATATAGCCCCCGCCCGGTCCCACTGTGTCGATGAGGAGTCGCGTGTAATCGGCTACCTGTTCCGGTGTGCCCGCGTGCAACAGTGACAACGGCACGTTGCCCTGCATGCAGGCTACCCGGCCGATGGTCTCTTTCGCCTTCGCCATGTCGGTCTGGTCGAACAGCCATACCGTCTTGCCCTTGGGCAGGTCGCTGATGACCTCCAACCGCGAGGTGTAGCGCCCTTCGGCGAACAGGAACGGGATGATGCCTTCGTCGATCAGACCCATGATCACTTTTCGCAAGGTGGGCCAGTAGAAGGTCTTGAACTGCTCGTCCGACATGAAGCCGTCGGCGCCCTTGTGCAGGGGCAGGAAGACCACCGGGGTAGCAGGTCCTCCAGGCCGCTTCAGGGCCCACCTGATCGCCACCGGCACCAGCCGTTCACAAGCCTCCAGCACTTTGTCGGGGCAGCGGAACATGTCGACTATCAGCCCACGCGTGCCCCTCAAGGTGTCGCCCAAGATGTCGAAGGGCGCCTTCGAAGCGCCGCCCAAGTATCCTGGGAAACCCATGGCCATCAACTGACCGAGCACCGGGAACACCTGTTGCCCCCAGGCGCCGACCTCACGGGCGGCCCGAGCGAGGTTCTCGAGGCCGGTCACCATCTCCGGCGACCCCCAGCCACCCACGTGACCCGACACGAATGGAAGCTCGATGAAATCGAGCAACGACGAAAGACCCGCGAAGCCGGCGAAGGCACCGACGGTGCGGGGGAGATACGTGCGCAGCAGGTAGTCGCTGGGATCGGCGATCAGGTCGTCGTACTCCTCGGGTAGCATCCATTCCTGCTCGATGTACTGGTAGCTCGCCTCATCGGGCGTGCCGTGGCCGGGCCAGGAGTAGAGGCGATAGTCGAGAGCCTCGAACACGGCGGCCGGAGTGGTGTAGAGAAGGGGTCCCACCATGGTGTCGGGTTGGAACTCCACGTTGAAATCGATCCAGGCTTTGTTGGCGCGGGCCGTGTCGTGCATGGCGTCGTACGGCGTCAGACCCGCGTGAGCCGCCGGCCACCAGCCTGCGTTGATGTTGATGGGCACCCGGTCCGGCGTCTTCTCAAGCAGGATGGCGTCGATGAGGCGGCCGACGCGCGCCTTGTACGTGGCCGCGGCTTCGGGACTGTCGAACTCCATGGGCGGATTCCGCCAGGCATCCAGTCTCTGCGCGCGCTTCTCGTCGGGAGTCATGTCGGCCCAGGGCTTGTCTGTGGCCATGTCAGCTCGCCCCCACAGTCTCTTTGGCGATACGCAACGCGGCCATGGCGTCGTCGCCGTACGCGTCGGCACCTACGAAATCGCGCACTATGTTGTCGATCTGACCGCCACCGATGATGACCATGAGCCCTTCACGCAGACCGGCCTGTTCCAACGCTTCGATGGTGCTCTTCATGGTGTCGAATGCCAGCGACAAGAAGCCCGAGAGAGCCAGGATCTGGGGCTTCTTCTCCCGCACAGCCTCCACGAATCTGTCTTCGGGCACGTTGATGCCCAGGTCGGTCACCTCGAAGCCGTTGACGTCGAGTACGAAGCCCACGATGTCTTTGCCGATGTCATGGATGTCGCCCCGTACCGTTCCCAGCACCACCCGACCGACCGTAACGCGCGCCGACATCTGGGCGGCCATCCTCGGCTTGAGCAACACCCCGATCCTTTTCAGCATCTCGCCGGACATGATGAGTTCGGGTAGGAAGAAATCACCCTCCTCGTAGCGCTCGCCCACGATGCGCATGGCTTCGCCTGACTGGGTGAGTATCGCCTCAGGGCTCTCGCCCCGGTCCAACATGGCCTCGACGATTCCGAGAGCATCCTTTTCTCTCATGCCCACCAGGGCTTCTACCAACTCTGAAGACATCTAGGCTCCTCTCGTAGTGACCGACCTTCCGACGCCCTAAGAACGCGCGCGCAGCCTCTCCTTCTTGGAAATACAGTCCTGCACCGCCACCACCAGGTCCTCGGCGGCGAACCCGAAGTGCTCTTTGAGCTCGTCCCGCTCCGCCGTGATCAGGCCCGACTGACTGAACTCGTCCTCCACGCCCACCCGCACCATCGGGGTGGGCAGGTTCTCGGCGAGCACGGCCGCCACGCCTTCTCCCAGGCCGCCGATGATGCTGGCGTTCTCGGCAGTGACGATGGCCCCGGTCAGCTCGGCCGCCCGGATGATCGCCTCCTCGTCGAGAGGCTTCAGCGTGCACATGTTGAGGATGGCGACATCGAGGCCGATCTCCTCGAACAGCTCGACCGCCCGGATGGCTTCGGTCAGCATGTAGCCGGTGGCGATGATGGTCGCGTCGGTGCCCTCCTTGACCGGGTAGGCCTTGCCGATGTCGAACGGATAGTCGTCGCTGAAGATCCTCAGCGGATTCGGGGACGACTCCTGCCGCAGCAAGACGGGCCCGATGTACTGCATCATGGCCATGGTGGCCTTCTCGGCCTCCACCACGTCGGCGGGGTTGAGGATCACCAGGTTGGGCAACACGCGGCTGCAGCCGACACCCTCGATGGTGTTGTGCGAGATGCCGACCTCCCCCCACGCGCCTTCGCGCCCGATGAACTTCACGTTGAACCGGTCGACCAGGACGCTCTGCCGAACCTGGTTGAAGGCCCGGCCGATGTTCGCGAACAGGAAGCTGTTGATGACGGGGACGAATCCTTCCGACGCCAGCGCCGCCGCTACCACCGCCCCGTTCTGCTCGGCGATGCCGCACTCGACCATGCGTTCGGGGATGGTCGTGGTCCACCACTCGATGCCGGGGAAGCCCATGTCCTCGAGCACGGCGAGGATCTTCGGGTTCTCCTTCGCCGCTGCGGTCATGGCCTTCTCGATGCCCTTGCCGAGCATCGCCGGTTCGCCAATCTCGATGTGCTTACTGAACGTCGCCATATTTAGCCCTCCCCTCCCTGACGCCCTTCATCATCTCTTCGCCGCGGCCCAGGTGCATGTGGAGTGCCTCCCAGTTCGATACGCCAAAGCCCTTGACGGTGTGCGCGATGATGCATTTCGGCCGATTGTCGCCGTAGAGCCGATCGCACATGTCGAGAGCGTCGACGATCTGGCGCATGTCGTGGCCGTCGATCTCCTTGACGTACCAGCCGAACGCCTTCCACTTGTCCACCAGCGGCTCGATGGGCATGACGTCGTTGGTGGGCCCATCCAGCGACCACTTGTTGTAGTCCACGATCGCGATCAGGTTGTCCAGCTTGAACTTGGCGGCGAACATGGCCGCTTCCCAGATCTGGCCCTCCTGGCACTCCCCGTCGCCCAGGATGCAGTAGCTGCGGTAGCGGGGCGCGTAGCGCAGGATGTACCGAGGCAGGAACGTCTCGCCCCGGTCGGGCGGCTCCAGCAGCATCTTCAGTTTCTCCGCGTATGCCAACCCGGCTGAGAACGAGAGGCCCTGGCCCAAGGATCCGCCCGAGTAGTCGATGCCGGCCGTGGACCAGCGGTCCGCATGACCCTGGAAGGGAGACCCGTAACGGTAGTAGGTGCCGAGAGTCTCCTCGGGGTAGACACCCAGTTCGACGAGTGCGGAGTAGATGGCCTCGCAACAGTGGGCCTTCGACATGACCACCCGGTCGCGGTCCGGCCAATCGACGTTCTCAGGATCGAACTTGATGTGGTGCAGGTAGAGCGCGGTGACTATGTCGATCACCGACATGGTGCCGCCAGCGTGCCCCTGTTCGAAGGTGCAGAACTGCGTGAAGCAGTGGTTGCGGAGCCTGTCGGCCTTCCGCTCGAGACTCTGTATGAGCTCCTCGTTATGCGCCATGCGTCCGCCGCCTCTTGATCTCGATCTTCACCGTGTCGTCGGACAGCGCTCCGCCGCAGCGCGGGCACGCGTGGTTGTAGAAGCCCAGGACGGTCTCCTCGGACGGGATAGCGCGCATATAGAGCCGCCTCGCTATCTCCTCTCCGTAGTAGAGCATCATGCCGCATGCTCCGCAGTTGATCTTCTCGCTCATGTGCGACCTCCTTCTAGCAGGCTGTTTAGAAGTGACGCTTCGCCATCAGGGCGCGATGGTCGAGCGTGAGACAAGGACGCAAGAAGCGCTCGTAGCAGCGCTACGTGCGCGACCGAGGACGCCGTATCGCGCCGTCCAGTGCGTTCTGGAGGCCAAGGCTTCGATTCTCAACAGCCTCCTAAGGCCGGATAAGGGTCTTGATGGCCTGGCCCTTCTTGTGGTTCTCGAAGGCCTCCACGATGTCACTCAGAGCGTAGGTGTGCGTGACGATCGGTTCCAGGTCGAGCTTGGGCAGCAGACTGAGCGAGCGGGGGAACGAGTAGGGCGAGACCATGGCCGATTTGATCGTGAGTTCGCCCGCGTACATGTCGAACGGGTTCACGGGGATGGTGGCCTCATCAGGATAGACGCCCGCCCAGACCACGGTGCCGCGCTTGCCCACGAGTTCGAGGGCCTGCGTGGCCGCCCTCAGGTTGCCGCTGGCTTCGATGACCGTGTCGAACCCCCGGCCTTGGGTGAGTTCCATGCCCCTGGCCACAAGGTCGTCGGACATCGGATCCACGGCAGCATCGGCTCCGAACCTCAGCGCGAGTTCTCTCTTACCCGCCACGGGTTCCGAGACCATCAGGGGCGCGGCGCCCGACCGCACTGCCATCTGGATGGTCAGCAATCCGATGGTTCCCCCGCCCGAGATGGCGACGGAGCTGCCGGTCTTGATCCCGGCAAGATCGGTCACGTGCAGCGCCACCGTCAGCGGCTCGAGAAGCGCCCCTCTCTCGAAGCTGATGTCGTCGGCGAGCGGAAAGATAGCGCTCTCCTTGTACACGGCGTACTCGGCGAAAGCTCCCGACCCCATGGTGACGTGCTCGCAGAAGTGCTCCATCATGTTCCGGCAGTAGTGGCAGGCGCCGCAGGAGGAGCGGAAGTTCATGGCCACCCGTTGGCCTACGTGGTATCCCTGTATGACCTCGCTGCCAAGAGCCACGATGGTGCCCGAGGCCTCGTGACCCTCGATCTTCGGCCCCTTGGGCCACCCGTCGGTCTTCATGAGACCGAACGTGCCTGCGAAGATCTCGAGGTCGGAGCCACAGACGCCGCAGTACTCGATCTTCACTTTGACCTCGTCCGGCCCAGGCTGCGGTTCGGCGATGTCCTCCACCCGCACGTCGCCCGGGCCGTATTGCACGGCTGCCTTCATGCGCTCAGTCCTCCCCGGGCGTTCTGAGTTCGATGGCCATGCCACCGACGCTGCTGGGGTCGAGGAACAGGAAGCTGGGGGCATCGGTGCGCTTCGACATGGTCCAGATCGTGGCCCCCCGGGCCAACTGGTCGGCCATGTCGCCCTCGAAGTCATCGGTGAGGAAACCGATGTGATGGATGCCTTCGCCGGTGGCGTCCAGCGTCTCGCGCAATGCCGAGGCCCGTTCGTCGGGCTCCAGCAACTCCAGCTCGATATCCCCGATCTTCGCGTTGCTGATCTTGACCTTCCACTCCGCGGGCTCGCCGTGCAGCTCACCCGTGAAGTCGATGGTGAAGGTGCGCACCCCCTCGCTGAACTGGAACGGGCCGAAGCCCAACGATTCGAAGTGGGCGATAGCCTTGTCCATGTCGCTCACCACCACCCCGATATGGTGGAGTCTGCCGTATGGCGATCCACCGGGTGCCATTTCCCCCATCATCTCCCCTTTCGCTTCTGTCCCGACCGCGAATCCCCGAGGCGGCTAAGGCTGACCATGTCGCGCACGAAGAATGCAAGAGCAACGGAGTTTCAGCATACCGACACAACGGGGGATAGCGGCAGCCGAGAACAACGGCGCATACCGTGCTTCTTTGCCCCTGGGATGACGGCCCTGATGTTCCCCCCGTGTCGCCGCCCAAGCCCCTATGCACTCTACCTAAGAAGAGACCATTGCGCCATGCCAAGAGGGTTCGCTTCAGCCTCCCGCCGCCCCGGGGAGCAGAAGGATCTCGTCTCCATCCAGGAGCACGGTCTCCGGTCCATGGAGGAACTCGGCCTGGCGCCCGTTGACCATCACGCGGATACTCGCGAGCGGCACGGAGGTCCCCGCGCGGAACAGCGCGTCGCCGCGAGGTGTCCCCACGCGTCTCGAAAGAACGGTGAAGAAGCCACCCAGGGTACTCCCCTGTAGGAGCTCCACCTCGACGTCCCGGCCACCAAGCACACTGACCAGTTTAAGGATCGTGTGCACGTTCACGGTGATCGACCCGCCGCTTGCCGGTGGCAGCGGCATCACGCGGAACACCCGGGCGCCAACCGCGTGCCCGGGCGCCGGAACGTGGGCACGTACGACCGAAAGCTTCTCGCCTGGATACAGCCCACCAGCACGCCCGCCTGGTACGCCGCGTGCTCGGCCAGATAGAAGAACAGGAAGGTCGGGTACCAGAGTCGGGGGTGCTTCACGGAGTAGTCCACCACGGAGGTGTACAGCACCGCGAATGCCGCGAACAGCCACAAACCAGGGAGCGCGAACCCCGCGGCGACCATCAGCAGTAGGTAGTACCGCACCAGGTGGAAGAGCAGGAAGTACGACGTCGACAGATGGCCGCGCAGCACCGCGAACCATACCCATCGCACGGGTACGCGGGCGCCTTCCCGTCGCAGGTGGAGAAGGCGTCTCGATCCGTCCCATAGGATCGGAGCCAGGCATGCAGCCAGGAGCCACGGTTGACGCCCGATCAGAGCGGCCGCGAGGGCCACGAACGTCACCGCCGGGGCGAGCGTCAGCCGGAACCTCTTCCGCTTATTTGGATGGAGAACATCCAGCACGGCCTCGGAAGTACCGTAGTCCGCCCGCCTGCGCAGCATGGCCGCCAGGCGGTTGCGGTGTTTGTGCCGTACACTGCCCTGGGGCACGTAGAGCAGGTAATCACCCCGGGCCCGCAACCGCCAGCAGAGATCCACGTCTTCGCCCACATGCAGGTCTTCGCGGATGCCTCCCACGGCGTCGTAGGTCGCGTGCCGCACGAGAAGATTGCAGGTGGGCACGTAGAAGGTGCCGGGGTCGTCAGCGCCAAGCAGGAGTCGTTCGCCCATGTTCAGCGAACTCGCCACCTGCTCGTAGCGGTCCAGCCGCGAGCTGACGTAGTAGCCCGCCACGTACCCCCCCACGGCAGCCACTCGAGACCAGGAGAAGAAGGGCACCAGGTCACGCAGCCAGCCGGGCTCGGCCACGCAGTCGCTATCGAGGAAGGCTAGGATCTCCCCCGAGGCGCGCCGCGCGCCGGCATTGCGCGAGTACGACTGGCCCCGGTTCCTGTCGTTCGACACGAGGTGGCACGGATAACGTCCGGCCGCAGCAACAGTGCCGTCGGTGGAACCATCGTCCACCACGATGACCTCGTATCTATCGCGAGGATAGTCCAGGGCGAAGAGGGCGGCGAGACACTCATCGAGCTCCGCTTCCCGATCCTTGGTCGGCACGATCACCGACACCATCGGCGTGACGAGCGGATCCGGCCGAGTGGAGGTGACGTCCAGCATCCCCTTGCCCCGGAAGTACTCGCAGAGCTTCAGCACCCGCTCCTCGCCCACCGAAAGGGCGGCCGCGAGAGCGGTGACGTCGACCCCTTCCCGGGTCAGTGTCAGAAGGCGGGCGGCGGCGGCGTTGACGCTCACCACGCCCAGCGGCAGATCGCAGAGCGCCCGCCACCGGCCGCCGCCCAGATCTTCCAGGCGAACGCGGTCGCGCAGGCGGTACGAGAGAGGGATCACGCCCGCATGTGATCCAGATCCGGCGTGGTGGCCGCCCGCAGACACTCCGGGTCGGGCAGGCCGAGCGAATGGGTCAAGAAGTAGGCCACCGCCGGACAGCCGCCGTGACACACCGAGAAGCGGTCACACGTGCGGCAGGACTCCACCTCCAGTTCCCGTAAGCGCTCGAACACCGCCGAGTCGCGGAAGATCGAGGCGATCGACTCCCGCGTGGCGTCACCGGCCAAGAAGGCGGGGTCGCAGAGGAACGCACAGGGGTAGACACTGCCGTCGGGGGTGATCGCGATGGTCATCTTGGCCGCCCCGCACATCTGCAATCCGAGCGCCTGCCGACTCTCGGGGGCGAGGGCGAAGAAGGAATCGCCAGTCAGGATCTCGGCGTGGTCGCCCAGGAACCGGGACAGCTGGGTGAGCTGGGTCTTCGTCAGCCGGTAGTCCTCCCACATGGTGCATCCACCGCCCGAGGGCCGGAAACGCGACAACCTGGTCTTGGCCCCGGAGCGCAGGGCAAGTTCACGGAAGGCGGCGATCTCGTCGAAATTGACGCGCGTCACCACCATATTGAGACTGAAGTCGGGGAAGCGGTGGTCGGTCAGTTTCTCGATGCCCGCGACGATGCGGGCGAAGGTGCCCGCGCCCCGGATGGCGTCGTTGGTCTCGGGATAGGCCCCGTCGAGGCTCACCTGCAGAAAGAGTCCCTCCATAGCCAGGAGCTCCTCGACCAGCGCGTCGGTCAGGAGCGTGCCGTTGGTGCTCACGCAGGTGGTGATGCCTTTCGTCTGCGCATAGCGGAGGATGTCCAAGAAGTCGGGCCGCAGGAACGGCTCGCCGCCCCCGAAGTTGACCTGGAAGACCTCCATCTCCGCGAGCTCGTCGATCACCGCGAGGCACTGTCCGTAGTCGAGTTCCCCGGACCCGCGCGCGCGCAGGTCGGCCGACAGACAATGCCGGCAGTCGAGGTTGCACACCTCGGTGATCTCCCAGGTGACGTTGACCGGCGCCTTGAGGCGCCCGCTACTCAGGCCCAACCGCCACGACCAATCCCTTTGCTTCGAGCTTCTCCAGCAGACGGCCCACGACCTGCTCCCCGCGCTCGCTCTCGCACTGCACGACCAGCCTCCGCTCCAGCCCGGTGAACGAGGGAGCGGTCAGGCTGGAACCCGACCTGACGAAGGTGAGCCTGGTGTCACGCGTGTCATAGAAGAGCAGGCCGAAGTCCTCTCTCCTCACACGCACCCATGGTGGCACCACGTAGTCCTTCATAGTGATCCCAGGATACTGATTCAGGCCGACGAAACCGCGAGCCGTGCGACCACCCGTCGCTCTAATAGACGCCGCAGATGCCGTCCACAGCCAGGTCCTCTACTTCGATCTCTTCCATGACTTCGGGTTCCTGGTCGCTGCCATCCGCGTCTGCGGGCGACGGACCTTGGTTCACACTGCTGTTCATTCGAAAGACCTCCTTACTCGCGGCTCGTGGCGGCGCCGACGGCGCCGCCACCTCCAAGACGCACTCTGGCGCGCTCAGTCGCTCAGTCCCACTCGCAGACCCAACGGCCCGTGAGTTGACGCTTCTCCATCTGCTCTGCGATGTCGTTCAGCTGCTCCAGTTTGAACTTGCCGGCGACCAGCTTGTCGAGCTTCATGTCGCCGGTCATGGCCAGGTCGGCCAACTTTGGGATGTCGTCGTGGGTCGAGATCGAGCCGTAGAGGCCGCCCAGGATCGACTTCTGGTGGAACGGCATGGTCTGGAGGGGGAGCTGGGCCTTCTGATTGTCGGGCATCACGCCGACCACGACCAGTTTGCCCGCCATACCGATCGCCCACCAGGCCTGCTCGATGGACCCGGCATCGCCGATCGCCTCGAAGGCGATATCCACCCCAAGCCCGCCGGTGATCTCCTGGATCGCGGGAATCGGATCGACGTCGGCATTGCAGATGAAGTGAGAAGCGCCCATCTCACGGGCCATGCCCTCGCGGCTCTTCTCCAGGTCTATCGCTATGAGCGGGTTGGCCTGTCTCATCTTGGCGGCCCTCAGGATGTTGAGGCCGACGCCGCCCATGCCCCAGATGGCCACGGAATCACCCGGCTGCACCTTGGCGATATTGGTGACCGATCCCCAGCCTGTCGGGATACAACAGGACATGAGAGCGGCCTGCTCGAGGGGAAAGTCCTTGCGGACGGCGACTACACCGTCCTCCGGCACGACGTTGTAGTCGGAGAAGCCCGACACGAAGTTGCCATGCAGCACGGAGTTGCCCTTGGCATCCTTGATGCGCGTGGTGCCATCGAGCATGGTGCCGGCCACAAAATGGGGGAAGTTGCCCATGCAGATGTTGCCCAGACCGGCCCGACAGGTGGGGCAGTCACCACAGGGGATCATCCAGGTGCTGGCCACGTGGTCGCCCACCTTGACCCGCGTCACACCTTCGCCTATCGCTTCGACCACGCCCGCGCACTCATGCCCGGCCACCATGGGCAGGGCCATCTGGATACGGCCCTTCATCACACTCAGGTCGCTGTGGCAGTAACCGGTGTATGCGTACTTGACGAGGACCTCGCCGGCGTGCGGCGGTTCGAGTTCCAGCTCCTCGATGTTGTACCCCTTACCGTACTCCCGTAGGACCGCTGCTTTGATCTTCATGCACTACTCTCCCTCTGCTACGGTTGCTTGTGCCCGACGGGCCGCGCTACAGCCGGGTTTCATCCGAGAATGCTTACGACACCTTCAGATCGTCGGCGACGTAC
>Ga0315287_10004917_pt1 | contig 13090 bp, 21 predicted proteins | sample YL17G11_0_MG_FD_205037 | JGI IMG/M metagenome (GOLD analysis project Ga0315287, IMG submission 205037) | Sediment microbial communities from Yellowstone Lake, YNP, Wyoming, USA - YL17G11_0 | ecosystem: Environmental > Aquatic > Freshwater > Lake > Sediment | place: USA: Wyoming | collected...
GGCCAGACCGTTCGTGGAGGCGATGGAGAAGCTGGGGTCGGCTACCAAGACCATGGGCACGTATATCGTGGGGTTCCAGAAACACATCCGGGCGGATGGCATGTTTCACCCCACGTACCGGCTGGGCCGGGGGTCCTCTCTGGATGACCCCGAGGGGGGCACGGTTACGGGCCGCCTCAGCGCCACGGACCCGGCCTACCAGACCATTCCCAAGCGTACGGTGTGGGCCAAGCCGTTGCGCTCCGTGTACCCCTGCCCTTCCGGCATGGGCATCGCCAAGTTCGATTACGGACAGGGGGAGTTGCGCATCATGGCGTGCCTGTCTGAGGACCCGACGATGTTGCGGGCCTACCAGAAGGGGCAGGACATACATGCATTGACCGCTGCGGCCATGATGGGGATGCCTTTTGGCCAGTTCCTGTTGTCGCCGGAGGACGTGATTGAGGCGGCTCGTCGTGCGGCCAAGGCGGTGAACTTCGGGCTTATCTATGGCATGAAGCCCCCCGGTTTGAAGGACTACGCCCGAAAATCATATGGAGTGCTCATGACGCCGGAAGAGAGTATCCAGTATTGGGATACGTTTTTCGGCACGTACAAGGGGCTGCTCCCCTACCACGAGAAGTGCAAAAAACGCGCCCACATGCACCAGATGGTGCGTTCCCCGCTGGGCCGGATCAGGCATCTGCCGCTGATCAACGGACCCGATCATGAGATCCGTTCGTTGCAGGAACGACAGGCAATCAACAGCCCGATTCAATCGACTCTCAGCGACATGATGCTGATGAGCATGATCGAGATCGACCGCAGGTGGCCCGACATCCACATCTTTGGCATGACGCACGACAGCGTGGAAATGTACCTGCCGCTCGACCATATCGAGGACATCGCGAGGGACGTTCGTGACGTGATGCAGAACTTGCCACTCGACAGATTTGACTGGACCCCGCAAATCAATTTCACGGTAGACGCGGAGATCGCTACCGAGGGCACACTGGCTGATGTTAAAAAGGTGAAGCTATGAACGATCAATTCACTCGGGATATGTGGGAGCATGGGCGAATGAGTCACGATGACGACTATCACGTTTCAGGGGAGTACCACGCGGCGATTGCCGCCAAGGCGATCAAGCACACGAGTACGATCTTTCAGGAGCGGATGCAGACGCTGGCTATGGCCATCGCACTGTGCCGGTCGGAGTTCGACGGGTCTATGCTGCGGGAGTTGTACGAGCAGGTGTACGTGCCGCTGGCGAATGACGGCACACTGGCATGGGAGGATCGGGAGAACCTGTTTCCAAAGCCGCGTGACTGTAACTACACTCGGGATGGCAAGTTGAAGGTGCAGGGCACCTTGAGCGATCAGCGCAACTACTTCACGTCGGCGTCCAAGGTGTATCTGTTCCCGCTGGGCATTCCGCTGGGGCAAGTGGTTCCACACCGTAAAGGCACGCATGCCATGGTGTTGTCCTACAAGAGCGATCTGTACGGCTCCGCGACCAGTAAGCGGGTGTCTCCGAAGCTACGGTCGGCTATCGACAAGATGCTGGAGAAGTGACGATGAAAAAAGCAAAGACCGCAGTGGTCCTGCGCAAGGGGGCCAAGAAGAAGGGCAAGCGGATGTCCAAGGCGAAGACTGAGCACGTAGCGCCGCTCCAGCCGGACTACATCTACGCACAGGTGCGCCTGCCCAAGTTCGTGTTTAATCTACTGCAACGCGCCGCAGAGATTGCGGAAATGGATCAGACCAGCCTCACGCTGGCGCTGGTGGCGGTTGCCGTGGCGCGGGCTGAAATAGCGGGCACAGGCGAGGTAAAGTTATGAGCGTTGATGCACTGGAGCGCGAGATTGTCGAGCTACAGGCGGCGCTGGAGCAGGAGAAGCGTTTTTACAAGTTCGTGGTGGATCAGCGCGACCGGGCATGGCGCGAACTTGACGTGCTGTTGAAGCTGAAGCCCGGTACGACTGCCCGTAAGGCTAAGCTGGAGCAGCTGGATCTTTTCATTCCCAAGGAGTAGGCTTCGATTAGTCTAACCAAGCGCAAGCAGACCCCCGGTTTCTCCGAGTGCGCCTAAATCATAAGTTACCCATTGCTCCAAGCGCACCACAAGAACGTAGATAACCAGTGGTAGGAAGTGAGTCAGCCCCACCTAGATACCCGCGAACAAAAAGCGTGCCAGTTGCCCCTAGACCACCAATTCAAGTAAGCGTTTGTGCATGAAGCTCTGGCAGCGATTCTTTCTGGAGAACCCACTTGCCACTTTTGAGCCAGACTCTGAGGATATTCAGGGTTGGCGTTCGCACAGCACGGCGTTCAAGCATGTGCTGGACCTTGTGCGCCCTAAGCTCATTGTCGAGGTCGGTTCGTGGAAGGGGGCGAGTGCGGTGCATATGGCTGCACTGGCCCCGGATGCGGAGATCCTGTGCATTGATACGTGGCTGGGATCAGTGGAGGCTTACTACCCCCTCGTAGTGAAACAGTCCATTCACACTTCGTTGCGCGCTAAGCATGGCTGGCCGCAGCTGTACTACACCTTTGCGTCGAACATTGTCCGTCACGTCGGGCGAGAACGGGTGTGCCCTTTGCCTTTGCCGTCGTCGGTTGCGGCAGCGGTGCTCAAGCGCAAAGCTCTCCTTGCCGACGTGGTGTACATCGACGGTTCCCACGAGTACGCCGACGTGAAACGCGACCTTGAGGGGTACTGGCCCCTCGTGCGTCCGGGCGGGGTATTGTTCGGGGATGATGTGGATCAGCCGCAGGTGTTACGTGCGGTGGAGGAAATGTTCTCTCACGACACCCATTACTTCTATTTGATGCCGGAAGGTAAGTACGTGGTGCGGAAATCTATGGAAGGTATCGAATGATCGTATCAACCACCCTGACAGGCAGTAGTGCCCCCATCATTGCGGCGGCGCTGGCTTCCGTGGTGGACCACGTAGACCAGTGCATCGTGCTCGATACGGGCATTCGCGACGAGACCCTTGCAGTAGCGCGCAACGTGGTGGGAGAAAAGCTGCGGGTGTTCAAGTTCCCGTGGATAAACGACTTCTCTGCGGCACGTAATTTTGCCTTGTGGACTGCTGAGTTGGTGGGCGCGGATTGGGCCATCACCGTGGATACCGACGAGCGCCTGATCTTTGCTCCGGGATTTGATTTGCGCGCTCAGCTGACTGCAACCACTCCCCCCGTAGTGCTGTGTCAGACGCACGACAGGCGCTATATGAAGGAACGGATTTTGCGCCTGAATGTGGGCATTAGCTGGATAGGACTTACGCACGAGTGCGTGGACAGGCAGCCTACGGACGACAATTACTTGGTGATGCCTGAATTGACCTTTGAGGAATTGCCTAAGAGTGAGGAGACCAAGCGCCACAATTTTGAGCGGGATATCCCCCTGCTGAACCAGTTCATGGCTGAGCATCCGGAAGATCCGCGCTGGCCCTTGTTTCTGGGCTTGTCGTACTACAACCACGGTTTGTACGCTGAGTGCATCGACCCGTTTGAGCGAAGCGGCAAATTGAGTGGCTGGGAGCGCGAGGGGGTGACAGCGTGCCTGCGTATGATCAAGGCGCTGGGCATGTTGGGTCGCTGGGGGGAAGCGGTTGCCTTGTGTGAGCGCGTCGTTGCAGCGCGTCCTGAGGCGCAGGAGTTCCTGTTTTACTTGGACGTAACCCGGTCCAAGGCGGCGAAGTTTCGTGCCTCGTCTCCTGCCCCATGATCGTTTCCACCACCATTACAGACAGCAATGGCGACATCATCCGGGATGCGCTGGAATCGCTGGTGTACTGGGTGGACAAGTGCATCGTTATTGATACGGGCATCACCGACAACACGCTGGAGATTGCGCACGAGGTGGCAGGCAGCAAGCTGGTCGTGCATCGGTTCCCGTGGGTTAATGATTTTGCGGCAGCCCGCAATTTCGCATTGCAGGCAGCACAGGGAGAGGGGGCAGACTGGGCGTGGACACTCGACAGTGACGAGCGAATGTTGTTTCGGTCGGAGTGGTCCAATCACGAATTGGAGACCAACGGGGACTTATGGGTGCTGTTCACCTATCAGATGGACCAGAGCTACATCAAAGAACGGATCATCCGGCTGGGCAAGGGCGTGCGCTGGCAGGGCCTGACGCATGAGTGTGCGCAGACTATCCCTGACGAGAATCGGGCGTTGACCCTGAACCTGTCCTTTACGGAGTTGCAGAAGACCCCGCATCAGATGTACCAGAAGAACGTGCGGGATCTTGAGTTGCTGACCCAGCAGGTAGCCTCTCAGCCAGAAGAGCCGCGCTGGTGGCGGTATCTGGGCAGTACTTACCTGAATATGCGCAGGTACGAAGAAGCCCTACCCCCCCTCCTGAAGTGCGTTTCGCTGGCCGGGGCCGAAGGGGAGGGGGGTAATGCGGTCTGTCGTGCGTTGCAGTGCTATGGGCACCTGCGGCGCTGGCAGGAGGCCATTGACCTGTGCGACCGGGCGCTGGACAGCAATCCAGAAGACGAGAAGTTACGAGAGTTTCTGGAGGTTGCGAGGGGCAAATTGCTGAAGGAGATCGTAGTCGTTCCCTCGTAACCTTGGACGCCGTAGACTCAGCCCCGCACCCCCAGCGAGGTTCGCGAATGGCCATCTCCAACAAAACCCGCGCCAAGATCAATTTACACAAGGGCAGCCTGCCCGACGATTCGCTGGCCAGTGCGCTGGGCGTAATCGGCAGCACCATGATCGTGGAAGACAAGGTGCAACTGTCGAAAGCGGAGCAGGAGTTGCTGCAATCCCGCGCCCTCACTGTAGAGGACGATCCGTGGAACCAGTTACCCAACGAGCGCCGGGTTAACCTGATCCGGCATACCTACGATCCAGTGACGCTGATCGGCCTGTGCCTGCAAAACAACACGCTGGGGCAGTGCATTGATGCCATGGAAGTGAACGTGGACGGCTCCGGGTACGATATCGAACGGCTGGACAAACAGCCTGTCGAGGACAAGGAAAACGACACGACGATCAAGCCCATCAAGCAGTTTTTTGACACGGCTTTCATCCACGAATCGTTTACGTCGATCCGTCGAAAGATGCGCCGCGACGCAGAATCCACCGGCAATGCGTACCTTGAGGTGATCCGTAATCAGGCGGGCGATATCACGCTGGTGAACCACCTAGACGCCAAGCTGGTGCGCATGGTCAAGCTTGACGATCCGGTGCAGGTGGAGCACGAGATCGAGCGCGGTGGCACGACGCAGAAGGTGCAGATGCTGGTGCGTGAGCGTCGTTACGCGCAGCTGATCGGCAACAAGGTGCGGTATTTCCGGGAATTTGGTTCGTCCCGTGACATCAATTCAGAGACGGGGGAGTGGCTGGGACAGGCCAAGAAGCCTGCCAAGCCCCAGTTTCAGGCCACCAACGATCAGGACAAGGGCGTGCCTGTTGATGGGCAGAAGCCGGGGCAGCCCGTGCAGCCAGCTGCACCGAAGCCGGGAGAGCCCGTGCAGCCAGCTGCACCGCAGGAAGGGTCTCCGGTGGCGGATCTTGAGCAGCAACGCAAGCGGCGGTTCAAGCAATTCAAGGCTGAGAAGGATTCGTCTCCGACGCAGCCTACGCCCAAGTTCGGTACGGGTCCGACCCCGCAGGACGATCCGACCAAGCGCCCGGACCATGAGTCGCAGGACGGCACGGTGCAGATACCGGGGACAGAGGTGATTCATGTTCGGGTAAAGCCCGACGTATCCACGCCTTACGGCATTCCACGCTGGATCAATCAGATCCCGAGCGTGCTGGGCAGCCGCAAGGCGGAAGAACTGAACCTTGAGTACTTCGCGCATGGGGGAATGCCCCCCGTGATGATCTTTTTGCAAGGCGGTCAGTTGTCGCCAACTGCCAAGGCGGATTTGAACAAGTACCTGTCGGGAGAAGCGAAAACCAAGATGCGCGCGGTAGTCGCGGACGTGTATTCGACCGGCGGCGACCTGACGACCAACTCGCAGGTAAAGGTGTCGGTTGAGCGGTTTGGTGGCGACCGCATGAATGATTCAATGTTTGAGGGCTACGATGAACGCTGCGCCGGTCGGGTTCGCAGCGCCTTCCGGTTGCCACCGCTTTTCACAGGGAACACCGAGGACTACAACTTCGCCTGTTACGACGAGCAAACCGAGACCCTGACGGACCAAGGCTGGCGTAAGTGGTCGGAGTACAGACCGGGCATGAAGGTCGCGTGCGTGGACCGGCGCACAGGGCGCATGTCGTATGAAACCCCCGCTGCCCTGAGCGTGTATGACGTGCAAGACGTGCCGATGCACCATTTCACCGGGCGCGGGTTAGACCTGATGATTACTCCGAAGCACAACATGCTGTGGAAAGAGCATGGCTCATGGCGGTTGGCTCCGATTGAGCAGATGGAGGCCAAGCGCCGCGTGTTGTTCCGTTCGTCTGTGGTATGGGCCGAAGGCCAGCGATTGGAGCACTTTGAGTTCCCTGTGCCGCAGCATGTACAGGTACGCAACACAATGGCGGTGACATCGCTGCGCTGGGAGGCCGACGTGTTCCTGAGTCTGCTGGGGTGGTATGTGTCTGAGGGGCACACCCCCGCGCAGCAGACCTCCATCGTGGTGACGCAGAAGAAGCCGCATCGTCTGGACGAGATTCGTGCTTTGGTGGCCCGCACAGGGGTGGCGTGGCACGATCAGGTGTCGGCCACGGGCACGCACAACTTCCACGTCAAGGACGCGGACGTGGCGGAGTGGTTCGCGGCGCTGGGCCGTGAGTCCCACGAGAAAGCCCTGCCCCCGTGGGTGCTCAATCTACCTTTCGATCAGTTGCAATCGCTGTTCAACGCCTTAATGGCAGGGGATGGCACCGTGGATTCGCGCCCGGATCGAAAGACGTGCGCGTATGCGACCACTAGCCCTGTACTGGCGGATCAAGTGCAGGAGATTGCACTGAAGCTGGGCTATCGCGCCAAGATAGGCGTCAACCGTCCCGGCACGTACGCAGGCCCTGACGGTCACCCGGTGTATCGGGTCATGATGTGTGAGGCGGACACGATGGACGTGAGCCTGCCGCAGAATCGTCAACGGGTCAGCTACACCGGCAAGGTGCATTGCTTCACAGTGCCCACAGGCGTGTACGTGACGCGCCGCAACGGGTGTGTCTCTGTTCAAGGCAACACGGCGTATGCGAGTTACGTGGTCGCAGAGGCGCAGGTGTTCAAGCCCGAGCGCGAGGCGTTTGATGAGGTAGTCAACAACACGTTGATGGCAGAGATTGCCCCCGATTTCGTGTACCGCAGCCTGCCGCTGACGGTGCATGACGTTGCCGTGCAGTTGCAAGCCATGACACTGGCCAAGGACGTGGTTGATCGGGAGTCCTTCGTGGATGAGGTGAACGAGATCGCGGGCCTGAACCTGAATTTCCAAGACCCGATGACCGACCCGATGTCGCCTGCCAACCCGGATAGCCCCCTTAACCCGCTGAATGATCCACGCAAGGCCCTTATGCCGGGGCAGGACAACCCCTTTGACAAGGGTGGGGGCAAGCCTAACCCCTTCGACAAGAAGGTCGCAGGGGGCATCCCGCAGCCTGTGAAAGGCGGGCCTACTGTGGCTTCCACCAAGCCCAAGAAACCGATGCCCGCCGGGTTCGCTAAGACCGAGGAGGGGCTGGTCCTGAAAGATGACCAGTTCCTGAACCTAGCGGAGGACTGGGCTGCGCATTTGTCGGGGGATCGGGAATTCGGGGCGGCTAACGTCAATTTCATGCAATCCGTGATTGCTGGCCTGCACCCCCAGAACCGCAAGCTTTTTAATGCCTACGTGGGCATGAAGCTCGCGCCCGGTGCGAAGTATGACCCGGACGGGATTTCCGACCTGATCAGCTGTGCAGGCGATTGCCTGAGCGAATGAGGAGAACCACATGGAAAAATCGCAGAACCCGTCCCACAAGGACGATGACAAGAAGGTGCAACCCCCCGAGCCACCCCCCGCGCCTGCCAGCGTTGTGCTGAGGGAATCTGTACGTGCGGAGTTGCTGGTCGTGGAGGAGGCAGCGTCGAGCTACGAGTCGTCTCCCGGCAGGACCGCGCTGATCGCGCAACTACGGGCGGGGTACACGGTGTCGGGTGGAGCCTACGCCTATCTGCGCGACGTACTGCCCACGCACATAGCCCGTCTAAAAGCGGAGGCGGATGCCTTGGAGTATTCCTCTATGCAACAGCGGAAATTGCAGTTAGCTACCGCTATGAAAAAGTTGCTTTGACAAGGCAGACCCGTGGTCCGTCACTCTCTCGGATAAGTCTGCCCGCAGGTACACGATTCGGGCTTGATTAGACAAACGCGCCGTGCTACACTCTGCTCTGGAGTCAAGGAGGGAATCAGATGAGCGTCAAATGTTCTTGGAGCGGTAGTCAGTACCAGCGTAGCCAGTTGGCTACGACGCACATTTCTCCCGCTGCGTTGGTTGAGCAGGGCGTGGGGGCTGAGAAGGCTATGCGTCTCGGCGGCACCTTCGCCCACTGCCCCGGCTGTGGTCGAGAATTGAAGCTGCGTAAGGGGTTGCACAACCGTGCGTACCTGATGATCCCGCAGCACAACAAGGAGGGAATCAAATGAGCACGCGGAATCTCCAGTTCTACCAGAAGTGGAACAAGTCGAAAAAGCATATGTGGATCACCAAGGCTATCGCGACAGCGATGCCTGACCTGTACGCCAACGAGGGCAAGGCCCCCGAGGACGTGCCTATCGTCTTGAAGCTGTTCAACCCGTGTGGCGCAGGCACGTGGTACATCACCGAGGCGGACTTGGACGAGGGCGTTGCCTTCGGCTACTGCGTGATCCACGAGGGGGAACTGGGCTACGTGAGCCTCGCGGAGTTGCGCGAGTACAAGAGCCGGTTCGGGCTGGGCATCGAGCGCGACGAGCATTTCGAGGGCACGCTGGCCAGCGCCATGGCCAAGGAAGCTGCTTGATTAGACAAACGCCACCAGACGTGAGACAATCTTGGCTGGTGGTCAAGGAGGGAAATCGGTGAGTAAGCGGCTCTACGTGAACATCGGGGACCGGCAGTACACGGTCACGTTTTCTGATTGTGGTAGGCCCCCCAACATCTGGACGACGTGGGAGACGATCAATCCCCGGACGGTCTGGAGTGTGCACCCTGAGTACTGGACTCGCAGCCAGTCGGTTTCCCCGCATGGGAGGCTAGGCAAGAAGATCCTGAAGCTGGCGGAAGCGAAGCTCGCCACTTGATTTGACAAACCGCCTGTGCGATACTCTAGTTCGGTGGTCAAGGAGGGAATGTGATGATGAAGCTCTTCCAGATTTCTCTGTCGGCGTCTGACGCTGCACAGGTCAACAAGGGCAACACCCAGTTGCCGATCTACAAGGCGTATTGCGACGCCCTGATGTCGGGCGATTTCCCCGGCAAGAACTACTACACCCATGTCGCGGATCTCGCGACGGACGATCTCGACTACGCTTTCGAGATCGGCAACATCGGCCCGGAAGACAAGATCGTGATGCGCGCAGCGATGCACTCGGTCTCTGTGGGTGACGTGCTGGAAGTCAACGGGGTCGGGTTCATGGTCAAGAGCGTGGGCTTTGAGGCGGTCGAGGACTGGTCATGAGCCTGCTCAAATTCAGTGGGGTGTACACCGCGACTTACGTCAGTCCGAAGTACTGGCCGGGGCTGTGCTTTGGGGATCTACAGCGCGAAGGCTACCTCACGAAGTCACACCAGAAGGGCTGGTCTGACGACTGCTACGATATCGTCTGGACCGTCGTCGGGGATATCGAATTCACCGACACGCACGGCAATCACTGGAAACAAGGCGACAAGATCGTATGGGAGGGCTGATGGACAGGCTGGAAGGCTACGCCCCGCACGACTACAAGTCGTGGGGCGACGACATCCCGGACGTGGAAGCGCCGGACGATGAACAACCCGAGGACGACACGGAAGGCGACAAATGAAGCTGCATCCCAAGTTCGGAGTGAACGCGACGATTCCCCTCTGTTTCTGGTGTGGCAAGGAGCGCAACGAAGTGGTATTGCTGGGGGCAGCCTATAGGGGCGAAGCTCCCAAGAATCTGTGCCTAGATCGTGAACCCTGCGACAAGTGCGCAGCCAACATGGCCAAGGGCATCACGATCATGGAGGCGCGGGAGAAACATGGCCCCACGGGGCGCTGGGTGGTGGTTACCGAAGAGGCGGTGCAACGGCTGTTTCAGCCCGAGTCTACTGTGGAAGCGGTATTGCGGCACCGCAAGGCGTACATGGAGCCGGAAGTGTTCCAGAAATTGTTTGGCGATCATCTGACCAAGGAGTGACGGTATGGCAAACAGAAACGCAGAAGCCTTTCCAGTTTCGGATGAGGGAGCCATGGTGGGCGGACTCACCAAGCGCGAGTACGCGGCAATCCACATTCTCGCAAGCATCGCGACACGGGATGCGGGTCCTGCCACTTTCGACAGGCGCGATTCGGACAAGGCGCTGGCCGCGCAGGCGCTCCGGCTGGCCGACGCGCTGATGGATGCCCTTTGACAAACTACTGCGGTTAGCGCATACTCAAGGCTGGTGGTCAAGGAGGGAATTCGATGAGTCTGCATCCTTTTGAAAATGCCGGGTTGGGCAAAGCGCCCTTCCACTGCACACACGTGGTGGATTCGTGGTCGGCGTGCCAGTACTGCGGTACGGCAATTCGCTGGCAGTTCCACATCAAGGGCATTGACGGTGCCCATTTCTACGTCGGCAGCGATTGCGTCGCCAAGACCGGCGGCCATGAGTACGTCGAGAACTTCAAGGCGGTGCGTACGGCGCACGTCAAGAAGCTGCGCGAGATGAAGGCGGCAGCGCGCAAGGCGGAACGCGAAGCCCTGTGGGCGGCGGAGGCGGCAGCCAAGCGAGCAGCGTTCGACGCGGAGCATCCCGGCTTGTACGCCACGATGAAATCGCTGGGCGAAAAGTCGGGCTTCTGCGCGGACATGGCGCGGGCGATTGACCGCTACGGCAATTTGACGGTTCGCCAGTTTGAGGTGGCCCAGCGGATCATGATGGAACAGCTGGACAGGCAGCGCGCGGCAGCGAGCGGCGCGAACAAGGTGTTGGGCGACATGAAGCCGCTGGCGGATATGTTCCGGCTGGCTCGGAAACATCTGAAGTACCCGAAACTGACCGTGAACATCGGCGCGACGGCGTACACCTTCGCGCTTGCGAGCGACAACAGCAGGAATCCGGGTCACATCTACGTGAAGCGGGATCGGGTTTACATCGGCAAGGTGTCCCCGGCGGGTGAACTCCAGTTGTCTCGGGACGCGCAGGCGGGCGACCGGGAAGCGATCAATGAGTTTTCCAAGAACCCGGCGGCGGTTGCTGGGTTGCACGGCAAATTGACTTCGCAGTGCGCCTTTTGTAGTAAGACTCTCTCAGACGAGAGGAGCAAGGAAGTTGGGTACGGGAAAATATGCGCGTCCCATTTTAACCTCCCTTGGGGATAGATTCGGACGGCAGGTGGTGCTGAAAACTTACGTGGAGCAGGGACGCTCCCGCTGCCTCGTTCGCTGTGACTGTGGCACTGAGCGGTCTGTTCTCGCGTTTACCCTCCTCAATGGCAAGAGCCAATCCTGTGGGTGCCTTTCCCGTGAGAGGAACACCACGCATGGCATGTACGGCACGCCGACTTATCGGACGTGGATTGCTATGAAAGGGCGTGCGGATAACCATCTGGGAACTAAGCGATGGTACGCCCACGTCAAAGTCTGCACGCGCTGGCAGCGGTTTGAAAACTTCCTCGCTGACATGGGAGAGCGCCCCACTGGAAAAACTATTGACCGTATCGACGGCACCCGTGGGTATGAGCCGGGTAACTGCCGCTGGGCCACAGCCGTTGAGCAGGCCGCCAATCGACGCCCAAGAACGCGCCCGGTGGCTTTGATTAAACGTGCCCGGTCTATGCGAGCTAAGGGGATGCCTTTCTATCGCATCGGAGAGGCGCTGGGCGTGAGCAAGACAACGATCAGCAACTGGCTGGCGGTTTGACAAACGTGCTACACTCATGACTGGTGGCAAGGAGGGATGACGATGACGGAAAGAAAAATTGACGTGCGGGTGGAGAACCACGGCACGATCTTCATGATCAGACCGCAGACCAAGGCGGCGGAGGCGTGGATCGAGGCCAATGTCCAGACCGAGGGCTGGCAGTGGATGGGCAAGGGGCTGGGCGTGGATCACCGTTACGCGGAAAACCTCGTGGCGGGCATGATCGAAGCGGGGCTGGAGATCGAGTGACCGAAATGCACGATGCGCTACATCAGCATTTGGAGGCCATGGCGACCTTCATGCGGGCGTTGAGCAACCCCGGTAAGCCGCTGCCTTATGCGGGCATGGAGGACTTCGTACTGCGTGAAGGTAGGGACATGGACTTGACTCCTACGGACCCCCAGCTGGAAATGGGCACGGCCAAGGAGTGCTTCGCCAACGCGACTCACTACATGCTCCAGAATCAGGGTTGCGTATACGCTGAGGGCTACGTGATATCGCCCAAGCTGCCGATTGCGATTCATCATGCGTGGGTGCTCAATCCCGAGGGACTCGTACTCGACCCAACGCTGGAATGGCGCGAAGGGGCGGCTTACATGGGGGTGTCGTTCACCCGCAAGGATTTGTTGCGCCGGATTACCAAGTCTGGTTACTACGGGTTGTTCTGCGCGGACGGGATCAGGATTTCTGACCTCGTGCTGGGGCTGGACAAGAAATTCACCTACAAGGGAAAGTCTGCATGAAACGCAAGCACCGCAGTGGACGCCGTACCGAGTTCCCCGCCGGAACGAAGCTGCACCGCAAGGCCCTGAAGAGCCAGTTCGGTACCAAGGGCTATCGCGAGTATTTTAAGGCGAAGCCGGTCCACGCCCGCGTTTGACTGCTGTAGAGTCGAGGGCATTCGTCAGGAGTGCCCATGGCCACACCGAAACACGCGGCATTTTTGGACCTTGAAGAAACCCTCGCGCATCGTTTCCGCAATGCGTGGTCCCGATACTGGACCCCCTTGTCGGAAGAAATGGTGCAGCTGGCTGCACGAAGCGAGTTCGACGCTGCCCATCGGCTGGCCGAGTCCATCG
>Ga0315287_10004919_pt1 | contig 13087 bp, 9 predicted proteins | sample YL17G11_0_MG_FD_205037 | JGI IMG/M metagenome (GOLD analysis project Ga0315287, IMG submission 205037) | Sediment microbial communities from Yellowstone Lake, YNP, Wyoming, USA - YL17G11_0 | ecosystem: Environmental > Aquatic > Freshwater > Lake > Sediment | place: USA: Wyoming | collected...
TTTCACCGAGCCGATAACGGGCGGCGAATGAAAACGCCCCGAGCCCCCTCGACCCGGCGTCGATGGTCCTGAGCGTCCCCGACCTGCGCAGACGCGCGCGTTTCATGCAGCCGCCGTTCAGGAACGTTTGTTAGTATCGCGCCCGTCCTCCCTGGAGAATCCCGGATGAAGACCCTGCTCCCGCTGCGCATTGCCGCGCTCTCGCTGCTGGTGTCGGGGTGCGCGGCGTTCGCGCCGAAGCTCGAGACGCCGAAGCTGTCGATCGTCAAGGTCGAGCTGGTCAAGAGCGACCTGTTCGAGCAGCGGCTGCGCGCCCGCATCAAGGTCGAGAACCCGAACGATCGCGAGCTCGCGGTCAAGGGCATCACCTATACGATCGAGGTCGGCGGCGAGGAGTTCGGACGCGGCATCTCGGGCAGCAGCTTCACGGTTCCACCGCTCGGCGAGGCGGAGTTCGACATGAACGTGACGGCCAACATGGCCGGCACGCTGATGCGCCTCGCGACGCGCGCGCAGGAAGCCGGCCGCACGCCCGATACGGTCGACTACCGAATCGTCGGCAAGGTGTCGATGGCGACCGGCGTGCTGCGTTCGATCCCGTTCGAGGAACGCGGCACCTTCAAGCTGCGCTGAGTGTCGCGCTGCACGGGCGCCGCTCGTCGATGCGGCGCTCAATCCCCGACGTTGAGGCGGCGATACAGCGCCTCGTACTCGCGGGTCTGGCGGTTCCAGGAAAAGTCCTGCGCCATTGCATTGCCAACCAGCCGCGCCCAGACCGGCGGCTGGGCATGCAGATCGAGTGCGGTGCGCATGGCCCAGCTCATCGCCGGTGCATCGAAATGATCGAACACGATCCCGGTGCCGCTGCCGGTCGCCGGATCGAACCGCTGCACCGAGTCGGCGAGCCCGCCGGTGCGGCGCACCACGGGGATGGTGCCATAGCGCAGCGAGTACATCTGGTTGAGGCCGCAGGGCTCGTACAGCGACGGCATGAGGAAGATGTCGGCGGCCGCCTCGATCCAGTGCGCGAGCTCGTCGCTGTAGCCGCGGTGGAAGCTGACCTGATCGGGGAATCGCGACTGCAGGTCGCCGAAGAAGCCTTCGTAGCGCGGCTCGCCGTTGCCCACGACGATGAGGCAGGCGTTGCGCTCGGCCAGCAGCGCGGGCAGGGTGTCGAACAGCAGGTCGAAGCCCTTCTGCGCGGTGAAGCGACTGACGATGCCCAGCAGCGCCACGCCCGGCCACTGTCTCAACCCGTAGCGTGACATCAGGTAGTCCTTCAGGGACGCCTTCACGTCGAGGGAATCGGCATCGAAGTGGCGCGGCAGGAAGCGGTCGTGGCGCGGGTCCCAGTCGTCGTAGTCGACGCCGTTGAGGATGCCCCAGACCTGCGCCGCGCGGCCGAGCAGCACGCTCTCGAGGCCCATGCCGTACTGCGGCGTCATGATCTCCTGCGCGTAGGTCGGGCTCACCGTCGTGATCGCATCGGCATAGAGGATGCCATGCTTGAGTGAGTTGACGCGTCCGGCGCGCAGGTCGTCCTGGTGCAGTCGGGCGGTGTCGGGCGGCCCGATGCCGAGATCCGCAACCTGCGCCGCGGCGAACACGCCCTGGTAGCTGATGTTATGGATCGTCAGCACGGTGCGGGTGGCGTCGAACAGGCGATCCCAGCCGTACGCGGTCTTCAGCAGCAGCGGCGCGAAGGCGGTATGCCAGTCGTTGCAGTGCACGATCTGTGGCGCCCAGCCCCAGCGCTGGCAGGTCTCGATCGCGGCACGCGTGAACGCGATGAAGCGCAGGTGCTCGTCGGGGTCATCCGTGTAGAGCGTCTGGCGCGCGAACATCCCCGGGATGTCGACGAACCAGACGCGCGCACCGGAGCGCGGCAGGGCCGCCGCGTGCAGCGAGAAGCGCAGGCGGTGCGGGCCGAACTCGAGCGGCAGGTCCTGCAGCCCCTGGACGGGCGCGATGCCGAACGCGGCGCGATCGACCTGCGCATAGAGCGGCAGGAACAGCCGCACGTCGTGGCCGTTGGCGTGCAGGTGCTTGGTGAGCGCGCCGGCGACGTCGGCCAGGCCCCCGGTCTTGGCGAACGGCGTGGCTTCGGAGGCGAGCAGGCAGATGGAATGCGGCACGCGCGCCAGTTTACACGCGATGCCGCCGCCCAGCGCTCGCCGCATCCCCGCCGGCCGCGCGGGCGGCGGGGCGGACGCGTTATCATCGCGGCCCTTCTCGCACCGTACTGATTCGTTCCGGGTGATCCGATGACCGTTCGCCGGGTGATGCTCGTCGTCACGCTCGTGCTGCTCGTGCTCTGCGCGGCGCTGGCGGGCATGCTTGCGGCTGACTGGCCGTATTTCCGGCGCGTGTTCGCGATGACCCAGCTGGCCGACGCAGGCGAGTGGCCGGACACCTTCTACCAGCCGGTAGCGCGCATCGATGGCGGCGGCGCCGGGGCGTTCTTCCCGGCGGCGGCGCCGGGCGAGACGACGATCGATCCCGCCGCGCTCGAGGCCGCGGCGCAGTGGGCCGAGGCCCACAACAGCGTCGCGCTGCTGGTCCTGCACCGTGGCCGGCTGCAACTCGAGCGCTACTGGCAGGGCACGGATGCCGGAACGCCGTTCTCGGGCCGCGCGATGAGCCGCTCGCTGGTGGGCCTCGTGTTCGGCACGGCCGTTGCCGACGGGCGCCTCGCGCTCGATGACCCCGCGTCGAAGTATCTCGACGAGTGGCGCGGTGACCCGCGCGGCGCGATCACGATCCGCCAGCTGATGCAGAACGTCTCTGGGCTCGCGGAAATCGAGCTCGAGTCGCCGCTGCCGGCGCCGGGTGCGGGTCCGCTGGAACGCGCCGTCGCGCTGCTGCGCACGGCGGCCAGCCGCAACACGCGGCTCGCGCTCGGCACGGATTTCGGCGCGGCGGCGTTGTCGTTCCCGCTCGAGCACGAGCCGGGTGGCCGCTTCGCGTTCTCGAACGCCAACTCGCAGCTGCTCGGCCTGATCCTCGAACGCGCGACCGGGACCGACTTCGAGCGCTACGTCCAGCAGAAACTGTGGGCGCCACTCGGCGCGGGCGTCGGCGAGTTCTACATGGACCGCAGGAGCGGCATGCCCGCCGTCTACTGCTGCTTCCGCGCGACGCCGCGCGACTGGCTGCGCGTCGGCTCGCTGCTCGCCAGCGACGGCGTGTTCGACGGGCGCCCGCTGCTGCCACGCGGCTGGGTCGAGCAGATGGCGCGCAGCACCTCCACCGTCAACCCGTTGTACGGGCTGCAGGTGTGGAGCGGTCGCGCGACGCGCGGCCGACGCGGCTACGTCACCGGGTCGCAGCAGGGTGGCGTGCCGCACGGCGAGGACTTCGTCGCCGGCGACGTGGTGTGGATGGAAGGCGGCGGCGGGCGCAGCATCTGGGCGGTGCCCTCGCAGCAGCTCGTGATCGTGCGCCTCGGGCGCGCGTCGCAGACCTGGGACGGTTCGGTGCTGCCGAACACGATCCTGCGCGGCCTGCGTGCGCCGGCGCCCGCGGCGGCGTCGGCCTCGCGGCCTGCGCGGCCCCCGCTTGCGGCGGCGTCCATGTGAAGCTGCGCGACCTGCTCGACATGCTGCTGATCGGCGCCATCTGGGGCGGTGCGTTCCCGATGCTGCGCGTCGCAGCGCCGGCGTTCGGCCCGGTTGCGCTGATCGGCGTGCGGGTCACCGTCGCCTCGGTGGTGCTGCTCGCGTTGCTGAAGTCGCGCGGCCGCCTGCTGCAGCTCGCGCGACCGTTGTTCGTGCTGGGGATGCTGAATACGGCCATCCCGTTCACGCTGTTCGCGTTCGCGACGCTCGGCGTCACGGCTGGCACGGCCTCGCTGCTGAACGCGACCACGCCGATGTTCGGCGCGATACTCGCCTTCACGGTGCTCGGCGAGCGGCTCACCGGCCTGCAGGTGTTCGGCATCGGCCTCGGGTTCGCCGGCATTGCGTCGATCGTCTGGAAGGAGATCGGCACGCATGCCGACGCCTCGGCGCTGTCGGTGGCGGCGGGTCTGGTCGGCGCCGCGCTCTATGGGGCCGCGGCGAGTTACGCGCGTCGCCGCCTGGACGGCGTCGACCCGATGGTGGTCGCGACCGGCAGCGTGGTGGGCGCAACGCTGGTGATGGTGCCGGCCGCGGCGTTCACCTGGCCGCAACAGACTCCGGGCGCGAGCGCCTGGGCCAGCGCGGTCGGCCTCGGATTGTTCTGCACCGCACTCGCCTATGTCCTGTACTTCCGCCTGCTGCCGCGGGTCGGCGCGGCGCGCGGGGTCACCGTCACCTTCCTGATCCCCGTGTTCGGCATCCTCTGGGGCGCGGCCGTGCTCGGGGAGCCGCTGACCTGGACGCTGCTGCTCGGCTGCGTCGTGGTGCTGGCCGGTACTGCGCTCGCCTTGGGATTGTGGCCGCGACGCCCCGAGGCTCCCGGTCCCGTCGCAGCCTCCAGATGAACGACCGACCGCTTCGGCGGTCGGAAAAGGGTCCGTGCCGAGCGTTTGCTGCACGGCGTCGTGGGATAATTGCGGGATGGCTGAGACTCGAAACATCGTCACCACGGTCAGCGTGGTCATTGCGGTCGTCTGCGCGGGCTGGGCCGTCTACGCGACCAAGCATGCCGGGAGCGCGCCTCAGGGTGCCTTCGGTCCGCCCGGCATGGGTGGCGCTGGCCCCCCGGCCGTGGCGGCGTCGGGTCGTCCTGGCGCTGCGGGGCCAGTGGCGGGCGCGGCCGGACGTGGCCAGGCCGACGGCGGCTCGCGCGGCGGTGTCCCTGGAGCGTCCGCCGGGGGCCGACCTGCCGCGGTTGGCGCCCCCGGGCGCGGGGGGCCACCGGGTGTGGGTGGCTCCGCCGGCAGGGGCGGTCCACCGGGGGGCGGCATGCCGACGCCGGTGGTCTCGGCCGCGGTGCGCGAGCAGGCGCTGGCGCGCGAGCTGAAGGCGCTCGGCACGGCGCGCGCGAACGAAGCGGTCGAGATCACCACCAAGACCTCCAACATCGTCACCGCGGTGCGTTTCCGCGACGGCCAGCGCGTGCAGCGCGGTGCGGTGCTGGTCGAACTCGACAGCGCGCAGGCGCGCGCCGATCTCGCTGCCGCCGATGCGGCGCTGACCGAGAGCACCAGCCTCTACAACCGCAGTCGCGAGCTGGTCGCGACGCAGGCCGTCTCGAAGTCGCAGTTCGACCAGATCGAGGCGACCAAGAAGGCGAACGCGGCGCGCGTCGCGGCCGCGCAGGCGAAGCTCGAGGACACCGTGATCCGCGCGCCGTTCAGCGGCCGGGTCGGGCTGCGGCGCGTCAGCGTCGGTAGCCTGATCAGCCCCGGCGCCGTCATCACCACGCTCGACGACACCAGCGTGATGAAAGTCGACTTCGCGGTGCCGGAGAACTTCCTCTCGCAGCTGCGCGAGGGCCTGGCGCTGACGGCGAATTCCACCGCCTATCCGGGTCGGAGTTTCACCGGCCGTATCAGCAGCGTCGACTCGCGCATCGACCCCGTGTCGCGCTCGGTCACGGTGCGTGCCGAGGTGCCGAACTCCGAGGCCCTGCTGAAGCCGGGCATGTTCCTCAACGTCGAGATCGTCCGCGACCAGCGTAACGCGCTGGTGGTGCCCGAGGAGGCGCTGGTGCCGGAGCAGAACAAGCAGTTCGTGTTCGTCGTCGCCGACGACAAGGCGCAGAAGCGCGAGGTGCGCATCGGCGCGCGCAGCCCCGGCAGCGTCGAGATCCTGTCGGGCCTGGCGCTCGGCGAGCGCGTGATCGTCGAAGGCACGGTCAAGGTGCGCGAGGGCGGGGCGGTGCGCGACCTCGCGATGCTCGGGCCGGCGGGCGGTCCCGGCGCGGCGCCGCCCACGGGCGGTCGCCCGGGCGCGGGTCGGCCTGCGGGCGGGGCCGGGGGATGACGCTGTCGGATCTGTCGATCCGCCGGCCGGTCTTCGCGACCGTCCTGTCGCTGCTGCTGGTCATCCTCGGCGTCATGGCGGCGCTGCGGCTGCCGATCCGCGAATACCCCGACATCAGCCGCCCCGTCGTCGGCGTCAGCACCTTCTACCGCGGCGCCAACGCGGCAGTGATCGAGTCGCGAATCACCCAGGCGCTCGAGGACGAGATCGCCGGCATCGAGGGCGTCGAGAAGCTCACCTCGTCGAGCCGCGACGAGTTCTCGCGCATCACCGTCGAGTTCTCCATCGATCGCGACCTGGATGCGGCGGCCAACGACGTGCGCGAGCGCGTGTCGCGCGCCGCCGCCCGCCTGCCGCCCGAGGCCGAGGCCTCGCAGGTGACCAAGGTCGACGAGGGCATGGACGCGATCATGTACGTCAACGTCGCGAGCAGCACGCGCGACGCCCTGCAGCTGAACGACTACGTCGACCGCTACCTGCTCGACAGCTTCGGCGCGATCCCGGGCGTGGCGGCGGTGCGCAGCCAGGGCGGCGGCCGCTACGCGATGCGCGTCTGGCTCGACCGCGAGGCGCTGGCCGCGCGCCAGCTGACCGTCGCCGACGTCGAGAACGCGCTGCGGCGCGAGAACGTCGAGCTGCCCGCGGGCCGCATCGAATCGAAGGAGCGCGAGTTCACGCTGCGCACCGACACCTCCCTGACCAACGAAGAGGACTTCCGCAACCTGGTCATCGGCCGTGGCGCCGACGGCTACATGGTGCGGCTCCGCGAGGTCGCCGAAGTGCGCCTCGCCGCCGAGGACGTGCGCTCGATCGCGCGCTCCAACGGCCTGCCCGGCGTCAGCCTCGGCATCACGCCGACCTCGAAGGCGAACGTGCTCGACGTGTCCAAGGCGGTGCGCGCCGAGGTGGCGCGGATGCAGCCGAGTCTGCCGAAGGACATCCAGCTCGAGGTGAACCTCGACTTCACGGTCTCGGTGGTCGAGTCGATGCGCAAGGTCGTCACGGTGCTCGCCGAGACGCTGCTGATCGTACTGGTCGTGATCTTCGTGTTCCTCGGCACCTGGCGCGCGACGCTGATCCCGGCGGTCACGATCCCGGTGTCGATCATGGCCGGCGCCATGGTGATGGCGGCGCTCGGCTATTCGATCAACACCCTGACGCTGCTCGGTGCGGTGCTCGCGATCGGCCTCGTGGTCGACGACGCGATCGTCGTGCTGGAGAACATCGCGCGGCGCATCGAGGCCGGTGAGCCGTCGCTGCTCGCGGCGATGAACGGCAGCCGCGAGATCGGCTTCGCGGTGATCTCCACCACGCTGGTGCTGATGGCGGTGTTCGTGCCGGTGTCCTACATGCCTGGCAACCTCGGGCGCCTGTTCGGCGAGTTCGGTGTCACGGTCGCCGCGGCGGTCGGTTTCTCGGCGCTGGTGGCGCTGACGCTGACGCCGATGATGGCCTCGAAGCTGTTCGAGGGCGGCATCGAGCGCGGCCGCGCCGCACGCTGGCTCGATGGCGTGTTCCAGGCGCTGGCCGACGGCTACGAGCGCCTGCTGCGCGCGGCGATGCAGCGGCGCCGGCCGCTGGCGATCGCGATCGGCGCCGGTTCGTTCACGACGCTGCTGGTGGCGCTGATGGTGGCCGGCTGGCCGCTGCCGTTCATGAAGTTGCCGCAGGAATACGCGCCCCTCGAGGATCGCGCGATGATGCCGGTAATGGTCAGCGCCCCCGAGGGCGCGAGCCTCGCCAACCTCGACCGCTACCTGCGGCAGGTCGAGGCGATCATGTTCGACGAGCTGGCGGCCGGCAACGCGATGCGCGTCATCGCGCGCTCCGGCTCATTCGGGGCGATGGGCGACGTCAACCTCGGCACCGTCTACATGCCGATGACCCTCTGGGACCAGCGCAAGGAGACCGCGCAGCAGGTCGCGCAGCGCTTGCGCATGCGCACCGCCGGCATCCCCGGCGTGCGCATCATCGTGATCAACCCGCCGTCGCTGAACATGCGCGGCGGCGGCAAGCCGCTGCAGGTGGTGATCGGCGGCGGCAGCTACAGCGAGCTCGCCCGCTGGCGCGACCAGATCATCACGAAGATCGAGGCCGAGAACCCGAAGATCTTCAACCTCGACTCCGACTACCAGGAGCGCAAGCCGCAGCTGTCGGTGAGGATCGACCGCAACCGCGCGGCCGACCTCGGCGTCTCGCTGCAGAACGTGGGGCGCACGCTCGAGACCATGCTCGGCTCGCGGATCGTGACCACCTTCATGCGCGAGGGTGAGGAATATAACGTCGTGCTGCAGGCGCGCGAGGAAGACCGCGCCACCGTCAGCGACCTCGGAAATCTCTACGTGAAGTCCGAGCGCACGGGCGAGATGGTGCCGCTGTCGGCGCTGGTGACGGTCGAGGAATCGGCCGGCGCCAGCCAGCTGAAGCGCTTCGACCGCCTGCGCTCGATCACCATCACCGCGAACCTCGCGCCCGGCTACACGCTCGGCGATGCGCTGCCCTACGTCGAGAACCTGATCCGCACGGAGATCCCGGGCGGCCCGCAGATCAACTTCGACGGCGAGTCGCGCGAGTTCAAGGAGGCCGGCAGCAAGCTCTGGCTGACCTTCGGCTTCGCGCTGCTGATCGTCTATCTCGTGCTGGCCGCGCAGTTCGAGAGCTTCATGCACCCGCTGGTGATCCTCGCCACGGTGCCGCTGGCGATCACCGGCGGCCTGATCGGCCTCTGGCTGTTCGGCGCCTCGATCAACATCTTCAGCCAGATCGGCGCGATCATGCTGATCGGCATCGCCTGCAAGAACGGCATCCTGATCGTCGAGTTCGCGAACCAGCTGCGTGACCGCGGGGTCGAGTACATCGAGGCGGTGACCCAGGCGGCGGCGATCCGGCTGCGCCCGGTGCTGATGACCAGCCTCTGCACCGCCTTCGGTGCGATGCCGCTGATGACCGCGACCGGCGCCGGCGCCGAGAGCCGCCAGGCGATCGGTTCGACCGTGTTCTTCGGCACGGTGTTCTCGCTGGCGCTGACGCTGTTCGTGGTGCCCACGCTGTATGCCCTGCTGGCCCGCAACACCCGCTCGCCGCATTACGTCAGCGACCTGATCGACCGGCTCGCGAGCCGCGGCGCGGCGTTCGCGGGCGGCGCCGCGCCGGTGGCGGCAGGGGCCGGGGCGGAGGCCGGCGGCGCGGCCACCACGGCGGCGCCGGACCCCGCGCCGAACGCGGCGCCTGGCGGCACGTTCGGTGGCCAGCCACCCGGCTCGCCGGCCGGCTGAGGAAGCCCCCATGACGCTCGCCCTCTGGTGCCTGATGGTCGCTGCACTGCTGCCGATCGTCTGCGCCGGCATCGCCAAGTGGGGCTTCAGCGGCTTCGACAACAACAACCCCCGCGACTGGCTCGCGAAGCAGCAGGGCTGGCGGGCCCGCGCCCATGCCGCCCAGCTCAATTCCTGGGAGGCGTTGGCGATCTTCGCCGCGGCGGTGTTGACGGCGCACCTCGCCCGGGCCCCGCAGGGCACGGTCGATGCGCTCGCGGCCGGCTTCATCGCCGCGCGGCTCGCCTACATCGGCTGCTACCTCGGCGACCGCGCGACGCTGCGCTCGCTGGTCTGGCTGGTGGGGCTCGGTCTGTCGATCGCGCTGTTCATCGTCGGCGCCTGATCGCGATCCACCGTAGTTTGTTGCATCGCAACATCGGGTTGCCCGATTCTGACCGCGCTACGGTGTCAACGGGTGAGTTGGCTTTTAAGCCACTGATTTTAAAAGAATCTATGTCACCTCTTGGGGTCCGGTAGCCACCTCCAAGGTAGACTGGTCGCCATTCAAGCCGTCGGCCCCAAGCGGGCTTCGACCTCAGCCATGGCCCTCTCTCCCTACAAACAGCTCGAGCAGGAGTGGAAACGACTCCACGCGTTCCGCGGCGCCATGTCGCTGCTGCGCTGGGATGCCGCCGTGATGATGCCGCGCGGCAGTGCCGACGTGCGCGGCGAGCAGCTCGCCGCGCTCGAGACCGAGTACCACGCGCTGCTGACCACGCCGAAGGTCAGCCGACTGCTGGATCGGGCCCAGGCGAGCGCCCCGTCGCTGGAGGACTGGGAGATCGCCAACCTGCGCGAGATGCGCCGCCAGCGCGACCACGCGATCGCGACGCCGGTCGCGCTGATCACGCGCCTCGTCAAGGCGACCGCCCAGGCCGAGGTGCGCTGGATGGAAGCGCGCCAGCAGGGCAAGTTCGAGATCTTCGCGCCGCACCTCGAGGAGGTGCTGCACCTGGTGCGCGACAAGGCGGCGCTGCTCGGCCAGGCGCTGAACATGCCGCCGTACGATGCGCTCGCCGACGCCTACAGCCCCGGCATCTCGACCACCGAGATCGAGGCGCTGCTCAAGGCCTACGCGCGGCGGTTGCCGACGCTGGTGACCAGCGTGATCGAGGCGCAGGAGGCGCGACCGATCCTGCCGATTGCGGGCAAGTTCACGCCGAGCCGCCAGCGGGCGTTGATCACCGAAGTGCTGAAGGCGATGGGCTTTCCGTTCGACCGCGGTCGTCTCGACGAGAGCACGCACGCGTTCACCGAGGGCGTGCCGGGCGACATCCGCATCACGACGCGCTTCGACCAGGCCGACCCGTTCGTCGGCCTGCTTGGTGCGCTGCACGAGACCGGCCATGCGATGTACGACCTCGGCCTGCCGAAGGCCTGGCTCGACCAGCCCGTGGGCCAGGATCGCGGCATGGCGCTCGAGGAGAGCCAGTCGCTGCTGCTCGAGATGGTGATCGGCCGCAGCCGGCCGTTCGTGCGCTACCTGCGGCCGCTGCTGGCCCGGCATTTCGGCGTCTCCGGGCCGGAGTGGGACGAGGACAACCTCTGTCGCCTGCTGACCCGCGTGCGCCGCAGCCCGGTGCGCGTCGAGGCCGACGAGCTCACCTATCCGCTGCACGTGATGCTGCGCTTTGAACTCGAGAAGAAGCTGCTCTCGGGCGAGCTCGCGGTGCGCCACCTGCCCGAGGCCTGGAACGCGGCAATGGAGTCGCGGCTCGGCGTGCGGCCAGCGAACGACGTCGAAGGCGTGCTGCAGGACATCCACTGGGCACTGGGTTCCTTTGCCTATTTCCCATCGTATGCGGTGGGCGCGGCGATCGCCGCGCAGCTGGCCGAGGGGCTGCGCGCCGACGTCCCGACGCTCGACGACCAGGTCGCCGCGGGGGACTTCTCGGGCCTCTTCGGCTGGCTGCGCAAGAACGTGCACGGCTACGGCGCCAAGCTGACGGCGCAGGACCTGATCAAGCAGGCCACGGGCCGACCGATCTCGGCGCAGTCGGCGCTGCGCTACCTCGAGTCCAAGTACCTCGCCGAAGCGCCGGCCTCCAGCGCCGCCGCCTGACGATCCCGGCCGGCGCTAGAATCGGCACGATGGACGCGCCCGCGATCCCGGCTGCCGCCCCGAGCGGCGCCGGCTCCACCGGATCTTCGAATACCTTCCGCAAGCTGCAGGCTCACCTGCGTGGCCTGGTCGGCAAGGCGATCGCCGACTACCGGATGATCGACGACGGCGACAAGGTCATGGTCTGCCTCTCGGGCGGCAAGGATTCCTACACGCTGCTCGACATCCTGCGGTCCCTGCAGCGCAGCGCGCCGGTTAAGTTCGACCTGGTCGCCGTGAACCTCGACCAGAAGCAGCCGGGCTTTCCCGAACACGTGCTGCCCGACTACCTCACCGCGCTCGGCGTGCCGTTCCACGTAATCGAGCAGGACACCTACAAGGTCGTCAAGCGCGTGATCCCGGAAGGCAAGACGATGTGCGGGCTGTGCTCGCGGCTACGCCGTGGTGCGCTCTACCACTGGGCGGCCAACAACGGCATCACCAAGATCGCGCTCGGCCACCACCGCGACGACATCGTCGAGACGCTGTTCCTGAACCTGTTCTTCGGCGGGCGCCTGAAGGCGATGCCGCCGAAGCTGCGCTCCGAGGACGGCCGGCACGTCGTGATCCGGCCGCTCGCCTACGTGCCCGAGCGCGAGATCTCGCGCTATGCGCGGGCGCGACGCTTCCCGATCATCCCCTGCACGCTCTGCGGCTCGCAGCCGAATGCGCAGCGCACCCTGGTCGGGAAGATGCTCGAGGACTGGGAGCGCGAGTACCCGGGCCGCACCGAGTCGATCTTCTCGGCGCTGTGCAACGTCGAGGCCGCGCACCTGGCGGACCCGAAACTGTTCGACTTCGCGTCGCTGGCGCAGTCGCCGGCGGCGCGTGCCGCGATCGACGCGGCCCACCAAGCGGATGCCGCGTTCCAGGCCGACGCCGCATTCGAGGCGGCCACCGTCAAACTCGCGGTGCCGAGCGCCTCACCATGAAGTTCCTGCGACGCCTCACCGGTGGCGGTGCGGACGCGGGGCCGCCGCGGCCGTTCCCGAATACCTACTGGGTGCAGCCCGGTCACCTGCTGGCTGGCGAATATCCGGGCTCCCCCGACGACGAGGAGATGGCCGAGCGGCTCGCGAGGCTGGTTGCCGGCGGTATCGACACCTTCATCGACCTGACCGAGCCGAACGAGCGTGAGCCGTATGCGGCGGCGTTGCCCGCGGGCGTCGAGCACTACCGACTGCCGATCCAGGACCACGGCGTCCCACATTCGCCCGACCACATGGCCGAGATCGTCGGCGTGCTCGCGCGCGTGCTGTCGCGTGGGCGGCGCGCCTACGTGCATTGCCGTGCCGGCATCGGCCGCACCGGCATGGTGATAGCCTGCCACCTGATCGCGACCGGCCGCACGCCCGACGAAGCGCTGCTCGAGCTGAACCAGTTGTGGAAGCAGTGCGCGCGTTCGTCCGAATGGCGGCGCGTGCCTGAGACTGAGGAGCAGCGCGACTTCGTGCTGCAGCAGGGTGCGGCGGTGGCGCGCGTCGTCGTCGGCGACGATCCGCTGCCGGAAGAAGAGGCGCTCGATGCCGCGCGTCGCCTGCGCTCGCGGTTCCAGGGCACGATCTTCGGGCTCGCGACCGGCGATGCGCTGGCCGCGCCGACGCAGATGCTGCGCCGGGGCAGCTTCACCCCGGTGCACGACCTGATCGGCGGCGGCAACTACGACCTGCCGCGCGGCGCCTGGACCGACGACACCGCGATGGCGCTGTGCCTCGCCGAGAGCCTGCTCGAGAAGCGGGGTTTCGAGCCGCGCGACC
>Ga0315287_10004920_pt1 | contig 13083 bp, 11 predicted proteins | sample YL17G11_0_MG_FD_205037 | JGI IMG/M metagenome (GOLD analysis project Ga0315287, IMG submission 205037) | Sediment microbial communities from Yellowstone Lake, YNP, Wyoming, USA - YL17G11_0 | ecosystem: Environmental > Aquatic > Freshwater > Lake > Sediment | place: USA: Wyoming | collected...
GCAAGGCGCGGCTGGTGCCGCGGGCGCTGCCGGAGCTACAGGCATCGCCGGACCAGCCGGTGCTGCTGGCGAAGATGGCGAAGATGGCGAACCCGGCCCACCAGGGGACGTTGGCGCCGTTGGCGCCGTTGGCGCGACAGGCGCTGCCGGCCCCGCTGGTCCTGCGCTGTTTCTCACGCACGAAGACGCCTTCGACGACCCGGTGTCGCTGCCGCCCGGAGCCGCCGACCCGAGTGGAATCGTGCCTTACGCCGGCCTCTCCGGTTGCGTGCTTCAGATGGTCAACGGTCGCCCTCAGTGGGTGGAGCCGACGTTCGGGGTCTACCCTCGCGCGCTGCTATGGGACTGCTACGCCGGCAGCTTGACCGCGCTGTGGTCTGTTTCGTTTGCTGGTACTGGGGTCTCGACGAACCCCACCTCCGAAGTTCTCGCCTGCTACCTAACAGGGTTATCGACAGGCGCGGGCACGACAGGGCGGGCTTCTCGGTCACTCGCGACCTCGACAACCTCCGTCTGCTTCTCGTCGACCAGCGGCGTCCACACTTGGAAGATCTTCGGGTGGAACCTATCCGCTCTGTCCAACGGCACCGATACACACGTCACGCGGTGGGGCTACAGCGACCAGCCGGCCGCTGCCGCCGTCGATGGCGCCTACTTCGAGTTCGACGCCAACGTCAGCACGTTCCTGAAGATCGTCACGGCGAGTAACTCCGCGCGCACGACCACGACGACGAGTTTCGCGCCCGCCGCCGCGACGAACTACGACTTCAAGATCATCGTCACCAACGACACCGACGTGACGTTCTACTACCGGACCACCACAACCGGCGCCGCCGCTGCCTCCGCTCCATGGACCTCGCTCGGTAGCATCAGCACGAACATCCCCAGCGGTACGTCGCGTGTGACCTCCTCGACCACCGCCATCACCAAGTCGGCGGGGACAACGGTGACGGTGCTGCAATATCAGATGATTGTGATCTATCAAGAGTGACCACCCCGACCCCTCGGCCGCGGTGATAGACTCCCCGGTGAATCGTGACCAAGACCCACGTCCCCAACCCAGCGCCACCGCCTCCGCAGATTCGTATCCCGAATCTGAATACGGATGCGCTCGACGTCGGCGACTTCGGGTACGTCGCGTCGGCCAACACCGTCGCGAAGACCAACGCTGACATCGCGCTGACCACCGAGTTCGTCGGCTGCTACGACGGCACTCCGGGCGGCGTTGTCTCGAACGGCGTCGTCGAGTTCGTCAACTTCACCGAGGCCGGCGGCAAGCCGGCGAACGGCGCGACCGTCTGGCTGTCCCCTGCTTCGGAAGAGGCTGGTGCCGCCGGCAAGCTGACCGCGCTCACCCCGACGCTACCGGCGTCGATCGTCGTCGCTGGCATCTGCGTCGACAACGCGAACTATGACGGCTCCAAGACGTGTCGTGTGCTCATCCGGCAGGCCGGAGGCGGTGGCGGCGACCCAGGTCCTACCGGTCCTCGAGGCCCATCAGGTCCTCCCGGACCCGACGGCGCGGACGGTACGGACGGCGAGCTCGGGTTTCCCGGTGCGCAAGGAGCCCCTGGCAACGATGGTCTAGCCGGGTCGACTGGGTCGCCTGGTGTAGACGGGGCCGACGGCGAGGATGGGATGATGGGGCCTACCGGCCCTGTTGGTCCCATGGGCTCCGTCGGACCGGCGGGCTCCGTCGGAGCGGCCGGCGCGGCGATCTTCCTCGTCGGCGATGCTGGTGATGATGGCGAGCCCGGTCGACCGGGTGTCGCTGGTGACGTCGGCCCTCAAGGGGCGCAAGGCGTCGCGGGACCGCAAGGTGTCGCCACCTACCTCACGGGCGAGGATGGGGCCGACGGTGAGCCCGGTCGTCCCGGCTTGCCAGGCAGCACAGGCGCTCAAGGCCCACAAGGCGTCGCCACCTACCTGACTGCCGAGGACGGGGCTGATGGTGAGGTTGGGCCTCAAGGGCCCGCTGGTCCGCAAGGGTCGACGGGCGATGTTGGCCCGGCGGGCAGTGCGATCTTCTTGGAGGCAGAGCGCGGCGACGACGGCGAACCTGGCGCACCAGGATTGACAGGCGGCACTGGCGCTCAAGGGCCTGTAGGTCCGGCCGTCTTCCTCGTTGGTGAAGATGGACAGGACGGCGGCGAAGGACCGACTGGTCCGCAGGGCGTTCAGGGTGTCACGGGCGACCAGGGCCCGGCGGGCCCCGCCGTGTACCTCGATGCCGAGCCTGGCGAGCAGGGGGACGCCGGCCCGCCCGGCCCGCAGGGCCCGATGGGTCCGGCAGCGGTCGCGGGCGAGATCCCGATGCAAGAGGCGGTGCTCTATCCGGCGTCGGTGACGATCACGACGGCGGTGTGGACCGACATCATCTCGCTGACGATCACGACGACTGGCGCCTGCAAAATCGCCGCGTGGGCCGCGCTGGAATTCCAGGCGCCCAACAACACCGTCTTCGGACACCGCATCCTGATCGACGGTCAGACGGGGGATGCGATCCACCAGGACAACAGCGGTGCCACCGACGACCACACGTCGCCTGTGATGTTCCTGTCGACCGTGCTCCCGGCCGGAACGTACACAGTCACTGCGCAGGGCCAAGTCACGTCGGGCGCGGGCCCGGTGACGGTCACCAACTGCGAGCTACTGGTCCAGGGCGCGCAGGGAGCCATCGGCCCAATCGGCCCCGTCGGGCCGCCAGGCTCCGATGGCGAGGACGGTGACATCGGTCCCGTCGGCCCTGCCGGCCCGCAGGGCTTCCTCGGACCGCAGGGCCCGCTCGGGCCCCCGGGCGATGACGGCCTCGATGGCGAGGAGGGACCGCAGGGCCCGCAGGGCGTGCAAGGCATCACGGGCGCTCAGGGCGCCGACGGGCCGGCAATCTACTTGGCGGCCGATCAGGGCGAAGACGGCGAGCTTGGCCCGCAAGGGCCACAGGGCATCCAGGGTGTCGCAGGCGCGGCTGGTCCTGCGGGGCCTGGGGTGTACCTCGAAGCCGAGCCTGGCCCTGACGGCGAGCCTGGCCCTCCGGGCATGACTGGTAGCGCGGGTGTCACTGGTAGCGCAGGCGCAGCCGGACCGCAGGGCGTCGCGACCTACCTGGACGCCGAGCGCGGCGACGACGGGGATTCGGGGCCGCCAGGACAGTCGGGTGCGGCGGGCGCGGCGGGGACCACGGGCGCGCAGGGTCCGGCAGGGCCGGCGATCTTGTTCATCGGCGACGATCCCAACTACGACGATCGGGGGCCGATCGCGATGCCCCAGACGCCGGTGAACTCGCTGCTCGCCTACAACGTCATCGACTTCGGAGCCGTCGACGATCTGGTCACGGTCTTCGACGGCGCGATCACGACCGGCACCGCGACACTGGTGTGCGCGACCTCGACGCCGTTCACGGCGCAGGACGTGGGCAAGCGCATCACCGTCGCCCGTGCCGGTGCGTCGTCGGCGCAGTTGACGACGACGATCAGCGCCTTCACAAGCTCCAGCACGGTGACTCTCGCCGCCAACGCAGGCACGACCGCGAGCGCGGCTGGGACGAGCTTCGGCACCGACAACGCGACGCCCATCCAGAACGCGATCAACGCGGCGGCAGCCAAGAAGGGTGGCGTCGTGTTCTTCCCGGTCGTCAACAAGGGGCGCTACGGCGTCACGACGGGGCTCACGATCACGACCAGCGGCGTGCGCCTCCAGGGACCGGCGACGACGTTCACGTCGGACATCGGCGACTACACGCGCTCCGGCGGCGTATCGATCTGCTGGTGGGGCACGACCAGCGGCTCCTTCACCTCGCCGTTCCTCCAGATCAGCGCCGTGTCCGGCGCGAGCAACCAGGCGCTCTACGGTTCAGTGGCCGAGTACATCACCCTCGACTGCCGCAACGGCGATCAGAACGAGGCGCTGATCGGCCTCCAGTTGCTCTCCTGCAAGGGTGCCCACTGGCACGACTTCTACGTCATCGACGCGCTCGCCGTCGGCATCGACATGAACGTCGTCGCCACGCTGGGCGAGTCGCGCGACTGCACGCGCTGGATCATGGAACGCTTCTGCGTCCGCATGCTCGACAACCCGACGCCCGCGATGACGACGCCGATTCTGATCACCAGCGCCGTCACGCTGACGACGACCCCCCAGAGCCTCACCGTCGCCGCCAACACGCTGCCCGCCGCCGGTTACTGTTGGATCGAAACCAACATGGGCTACCCCGTGCTCGTCCAGTACACGGGCGGCGGCGGCTCGGTGACGCTCACGGGCTGCGTCATCTCGGCCGCCGAGGCCGTCAACGGACCGGCGACGGTCGCCAACGGCAACGTCGTGCAGGCCGTCCCGGGCAACGGTTGCGCCATGCGCCTCGACGGCGACTCGACCGCGAACACCTGCTGCTCATCGATGAGCATGTTCCAGCTTTCTCACGGCACGACGTGGGGGCCGGCGGCGATGGAGTTCCGCAACTGCGACTCGCTCCAGACCTACAACACGATGATCAACGGCGGCTCCGCGACCAACGACGGCGCGATCAACCGCATCCGCAAGCCCGGCGTTCGGATCTGTGGCTCGAACTCGTCCGGCGGCCTCTCGGCGCGCAACAACTACTTCAACGGCGGCAGCGCAGGCACGGGCGGCGTGGACGTGATGGGCGTGCTCAACACGGCCTCGCGCCTCTCGGGCATCCCCTACGCCAACTACTGGGATATGTACCAGTTGGGCAACGGCGAGGCGATTCCTACTACCGAGGGCAACGTCTACTTCCCGTGGACGCCCAACGGCGGCTTGGTCGTCAACCCGCCGACGGTCGCGGTCGCCGACCAGGCCATCGCGGCGGCGACCCTGACCCTGCTCACTGGCTCGCTCCTGAGCGTGCCGCCCCAGGGCTATCAGGTCGGCACCGTCCTGCGTTGGACCGTCACGGGAGCCAGCGCCGCCGTCGGCACGGCGGCCAACACCATCACGGTGCGCCTCGGCACCGCCGGCACGACGGCCGACACCGCGCGAGCGACGTTCACGACGCCTGTGGGCCTGGCGACGGTGGCCGAGTTCAAGATCGTGGTCGACTTCACGATCAGGACGATCGGCTCGACGGCGACGGCGGTCGCTACCTGCACCATCAACAGCAGCACGACGGCAGGCGCAGCGGGCGGCCTCATCAACTCGCTCGTCAACGTGCTCAACGGTACGATGGCCACGTTCGACACCACGACCGGCGCGCAGTTCTTCTCGCTCAACATCCTGACCGGCGCGTCCAAGACCCTGACCATCCGCCAGGTCATCTGTGAGATCGTCAACTCCGCCAACCCGTAAGGAGCCCGCATGACCGCCCGCGCCGTAGTGACCGACATCAGCGACGAGCACGTCACCGAGGCGGGCATCCACGTCTACGTCCACTTCGTCGTCGTGGACCCGGACACCTACCCGACGCAGCAGCCTGTGGTGAGCGCGGTCGCTGTCGTGCTCGACCCGACCGCCCCGACCAACGCGACCTGGCGCGCGGCGGTTCAGGCCGCCGTCGTGGCGGCCTGCGCGGCCATGCCGGACCCGTTCCAGGTCGACCCGGATGCCGTGGCGGTTCCGGCGCTCTCGTAGCTCTTCCACCCCGCCCTGTTTCGTGTAAGAGTTCGCTCACTCACCACCGCACCCACGGAGACACACCATGGCATCGAACAAGCTGTTTCGTCTCGGCCCCGTGATTCTGTCCGCTACCCTGACCACGAACATCCTCAACCCGCCCGCCGCCTCTGGCGGTGTCGGCGCGGGTTCGTCGGGCAACTACATCGTCCTGCGCCACATCCGCATCGTGAACAAGACCGCTGGTGCGGTGACTGCTTCGCTGTGGATCGGCGCGACCGCCGCCAACGCGGCCGGCACGGAGTTCGCCTTCCAGGCCACCTCGATCCCCGCCAACAGCTACGTCGACTGGTATGGCGTCCTGCGCCTCGACGTGGGCGACTTCCTCGTCGGCGGTGCCGGCGCTGGCGCGTCGCTCACCATCGACGGTGAAGGCGAAATCGGCGTCGCGGGCTGATCGATAGCCCAGCGCCCATGGCGCGGACATACACCTCGGGGAGCCCATGAGCGAGATCAAGAACCTCAGCACGTCCAATCTCGCCCCCGGCGAGTTCGGGTACATCAGCCAAGACGGCGCGGTCAAGAAGACCGACGCCGACGACCCGTTCGCTTGCCTGTTCGTAGGCGGGTTCAACGGATCCCATGGCACGATGATGTTCGGCGGTGGTGAGATCCCCGAGGCCAAGTTCACCATCAAGGGCGGCAAGCCGCGCAACGGTGCTGAGGTCTACCTGGCCCCCGGCTCTGAGGAGCTCGGGGCCGCGGGGAAGCTGACCGCGACCATGCCTACCGGCGGCAAGGAGATCATTCCCGTTGGGGTGGTTGCCGACAACCGCTGCTACGACGGCGCCAGGACCTGCCGAGTCATCCTGTGCTGGGCGTCGGGCGGCAACGTCGATGGACGCCCCGGTCCCCTCGGCCCGACCGGTCCCGCAGGACCGCAGGGTGCGCAAGGGCTCCAGGGCACGCCAGGTGGCGAGGGGCCGATGGGTCCCATGGGACCTGCCGGAGCGGCCGGTCCTGCTGGGCCGCGAGGTGACGTCGGCCCCAAGGGCGAGGTCGGCCCCGTGGGCGCGCAGGGCGCTGGCGGTCCTCCTGGCCCTCCTGGTGTCCCCGGTACGTCCGGTCAGGACGGGGTCGGGTTCGCAGGTCCCATGGGTCATCCGGGCCCACAGGGAGAGCCCGGCGAGCCCGGTCCGCGAGGGCTGATGGGGCCGAAGGGTCCGATGGGCCCGCCCGGCTATCAGGGTCCTCCGGGCGGCATGGGGCCGAAGGGCGACCCAGGCGGCGCATGACCGATGTCTGACCCGTGCCAACCGTGCGGCGATGGGACCAACCCCCCGGCGCTCGTCCCGCCTCCGGTCGGTGGGACCAGGCTCGTAACAAGCCCGGCATCGTGTAGCCCCCCGACAAGCACTCGCGAGTGTGACGCCGTGACGGCGCTCAAGCGGGGCCTCAAGGAGTACCTCGAGCAGATCTCGCTGGACGTGGCTGGGGTGCGCGTGCGTTACGTCAAGGTGCTCGACGTGTGGGCAGAGCCCGAGTCGTTCGCGCATTTTCCGTCGGCGGTCGTGCAGCCCGAGGGCGACATCACCTACGACGCGAGCTCGCTTTCCCCGAACATCAGCGTCAAGAACAAGACGCCGGACGGGCTGTGGCTCGTCAAGTACAGCGAGGTCTCGGTCGCTTTGACGATCGAGAGCCATTGCTCAAGCCCCGAGGAGCGCGTCCAGATCACCATGATGCTCGAGGATGCGCTCAACCCGGTTGAGTGGATGTACGGGTTCCAGCTCGAGCTCCCGCACTACTTCAACCAGCGGGCGCACTACGAGGTCCACAACGGGAAGATGGACGACACCTCTGACCAGGCTGTCCGACGTCTTCGACCTGGGGTCATCACGGTGGCCGCGAACGTTTCCGTGATGCGTGTACTTGAGTTGCCGGGCCTCCGTCCGGTGGTGCGACTGGGAGTCGAGCGGGGCTGAAACAGCCACCGCTCGTGTGATAGAATTCGACAACCGACATCCAGGAAGCGCCGCCCGCTTCCTCAAGGAGACGACATGGCTGGTTTCATTCGACGCTTTTCCTCTATGCCCTCGAACGCCGTTCTCACGGCGATCGAAGGCATCAACATCATCGATGTCGCTCCACCCTCCTCCCCGCAGGGTATCAACGAGAACGTGGTCGCCCTGGTCGGTGAGTTCGCCGACATGAGCTACGCACTCGCGGTCGACTCGGCCGGCGTGGTTACGACCAGCCCTCGGCCGGTCGAGATCTTCTCAGGTCAGGACTTGCTGAACAAGGTCGGTGGCTTCGACTCGACCCTCGGCCAGTTCGGCAGCGCGTGCGGCAACGGCTACGTCGAGCTGCGCAACAAGACCTTCGGGCGCCTGGTCGTGGTCCCGGTGAACCTTGCCTCGGGGTTCGGCGCCCGCTTCTGGCGTGAGCTCCCGACCAACACGTCGGCCACCGACGCGACCCCGGTCGTCCCGGTCCAGGGGGCGCTCGTCGCCGCCGGTACGATGTTCCGCAAGAGCGGCGTGCTCGCGTCGCAGATCAAGAACGCGACCGCGCTGACCTTCAGCAACGCGACCGCGTACACCAGCGGCACCGACGGCACGGTGGTCGTTGCCGCTGCCGCGGCGACCCAGGACTTCAACTCGGCGACCGGCGCGTTCACCACCTTCTCCCGCCTCGACGGGAAGACCGGGGTCGAGGTCGGGGACATCATCGTCGTCGGCGTCGTCAGCTCGGCCGGTGCGCAGGGCGACGACGCCGGTACCTACCGCGTGGTCTCGGTGACCAGCGCGACCAAGATCGCCGTCCAGAAGCTCAACGCGGTCAACTTCGCCTGGGCAACCGCCTCGGCGGTGCTTGTCTGGCGTCTGCACACCGGGGCCGTGGCCGATAGCTTCGGCTCCGGCTCCGGCTCTCTGACCTCGGCGCAGGGCAGCTACTCCGCTCCCGTGCGCCCGCTGACCGATTCGGCCGGCGTGGCGAACGTCGATGGGGTGTGGGCCGTCGCCACGGCCCTCGCCCCGGCGGTCACCCCGGCCTCCATCACGGCTACGTCAGCCGACCCGCTGTCTGGGCTGGCCGGGCTGGTCGGCCCGACCTCGCCGGTCGCGTACACCGTGCTGGTCCAGCGTGCGAACGCGGTCAACGACGCAACCATCGACGCGCTCTACACGTCCGCGTTCGCCTCGCTGCTCAACGACGACGAGACCGCCTCGGCGGTGGCTCACGTCTGGGCCGCGCGCAAGTCGGACACGATCCGCTCAACCACGAAGGCGCACGTCCTGGCAGCGAGCCAGAACGGGCTCGGCCGGTCGTGCTCGGTCTCCCCGAAGCTGGACCTGACCAAGAGTTCAGCAATCTCCACGGTCGTCGGGGCGGCGGCTCCGGGCGTCGGCGCGACCCGCGACGAGCGCGTGTTCTACGACTGGCCGGCGGTGATGACCTACGTCCCCGAGGCGCTTGGTGTGTCGATCACCGGGGCCGACGGGCTGGTCTACACCGACGGCATGGTCGACGTGACTGGCGACGGCTGGATGTCAGCCATCATGGGCAACCTGGCCCCCGAGCGGAACCCAGGCGAGGCGACCCCGACCACGCTGGGCACGCTTGCCCCGGTGCTTGGCTACGCCCGCAACACCCCGAACCTCGACCTGCCGACGTGGGAGCTCCTGCGCTCGCGCGGCATCGCGGGTATCCGCATGGACCGCACGGTCGGCCCGGTGTTCCAGTCTGGCATCACCTCCTCGCTCGAGGCCGGGCGCAAGAACATCGCTCGTCGCAAGATGACCGACTATATCGAGGACAGCCTGGCGCAGCAGATCAAGCCGTTCGTCAAGCTGCCGATGAGCGAGCAGTTCAAGGACGGCGTGCTGTCGCAGATCCAGGACTTCCTCGAGGTCCTCCTGTCGTCCAACAACTCGAGCGCGCAACGCATCACGTCGTTCTCGATCGACCCCGACGGTGGTAACACCCCGGCGTCTGAGTCGCTTGGCATCTACGTCGTGATCGTCAAGGTCCGCACGCTGGCGTCGGCCGACTTCATCGTCCTCCAAGTCGAGGCCGGCGAGGGTGTGGTCACGACCAGCGAGGTGTCGTGAAGCAGCTCATCGCCTCCCTCGACTCGGTGCCTGCAAGGGCGATCTGGGAGGCGGTGTCGGACGTGCGCGAGATGCGTCCGATCAAGGGTGCCGGGCTCGTGGTGGTTCATCACCGCAGGTGCGGCATCATCGCTGACCCGGAGGACGAGGACGCCTGCAACTGCACCCCGGTGCGGATCAGGGTCAGCCTCGTCACACCGCAGGCATGATGAACACCCTCGAAGAACAGCGCGCCAAGCGTGCGTCATCCCCTGGGGAGTCGGACAACGCGCTGATCCGGTCGGCGCTTCACCAGCAAGCCCAGATGCTTGCGCTGATGCTCGACCAGCTCACTCGGCTGTCCCAGCGAGTCGAGACCATCGCGCAGCAGCTCGGCGTCTAGCCTCTTGCGCTAGGCCGGGCGTGGCTGCTAGGCTACCCCTAACCGTCACTCGGACAGCCGAGTGGCAGGCGCCGCACCGCCGGTAACTGCGGGATAGGGCGCGCACCGAGGACCTGATCTTAGGGCCCACGATGCGCGCTTCGTTCGTTTCGGAGGACCCACCATGGCTCAGAGAATCAAAGGGCAGGAAGTTCAACTCCTGCTGATCGAGAACAACATCCCTCTCACTGAGATCACCGACGTCCGCTCCTTCGAGATGAGCGCCCAGCTCGAGATCATCAAGGAAGGGTACCTCGGTGAGACTACCGATCGCCGCGACTCCATCTACCGCGGCTTCAGCGGCAAGATGGATGTCCACTTCGAGAACCGGGATATCCTCGACTTCTCCCGTCGCATCATCGACAAGGCCCGGCGCCGGACGCCGGGCTCGCGCATCAACTGCAAGGTGACCCTGAACTTCCCCGGCGGCAACCGCGTGCGCGTGATGCTGAAGGACCTGGAGTTCGGGGAGATCCCGCTGGGCTTCGGCTCGCGGTCTGACTACGGCACTGTCTCCCTCAGCTTCGAGGGAGAGGACTACAGCGTCATCTGACGTTGTGAACACAGGGCAGAAACAAGGAACAGATGGCGGAATCGATCGACAACCTGGCATTCAACAAGCGCGACCGCGCGATCTACGTCTTTGACCTCCCCGACGGGATCCGGGGTCAAGACTCCTTCATTAAGGAGTCGGTCGGGCTTGTGAAGCTGGAGCTCGCGGAGGAGATCCGCGCCGGAGACCGGGCCGGGGCCAACATGGCGTCGATGGCCTACAACATGGCCAAGATCGCCCTTGTCGAGATCGACGGGCGCCCGCTCAACAAGGCCGATGGCGAGGACGACCGCGTCTTCGACAAGTGCGATCCCCAGATCCGCCAGCTCATCATGGAGGCCCACGCGGAGCTCTCGACCCCGATGGTAGGTGCCTCAAAAAAGTTCCTAGCGAGTCGCCGTATGAAGGTCTGACCGACCGCCAGCTTGAGATCCGACTCAGCTTCCTCGTCTCCTACTGCAAAGCTCACGCGGAACTTGGGGTCGAGGGTAGCCTCGATCGGATTCACAGGATGGTTGCCTACGCCGCACGCTACGGAAACCAGGCTAGGTCTGAGCTACTTCGGATGACGTTCTGGGATCTCGCTACCTTCAACTCAAGCCTGTCGCACTGGATCGAATTAGAAAACGCGCCTACGGAAAGGTGATCGACCGTGGCCGACGAAGAAAAAGAAGTAGAGCTCCGATTCACAGCGAGCGACGAGGCGTCCAGTCCGATCAGTAAGATCGCCGGCCTCGTCGACCACCTCGGCCACAAGGTCGAGCACATCGCCGAGGGGCTCATGCGGTGGGGCGAGATGCTCACCGGCTTCGTTGGTATCTACAGCCTCACCGAGTCGGTGCGCGGGGCGAACGAGTACCTGAGCTCGATCGACCGCGTTCGCCAACTCACCAAGATGTCCGCGACGGAGGTCGTCGGTCTCACCCACGCGATGGAGCTGTCGGACATGGAGGCTGGCGACATCGCCAGCACCCTCGGCCGGATCTCGAAGGCGACGACCAAGATCAACCACGGCAACAAGCAGGCGACCGCCGACGCCAGGCGGTGGGGCTTGGACCTCAAGCACGGCCCGGAGAAGGCGATCCTCTCGATCTCGGACGCGGTCGATAAGGGGAAGATGAAGGCCGGGGACGTGGCCAGGGTGATCGGCGGGGCTGGCGAAGGCCTCGGCAACATGATGGCCATGCTCAACAAGGGGCAGGCGACTCTCCAAGGCGAGATCTCCGAGGGCCAGGAGGAGAACAAGAGCGTCACCGACTCGGCGCTTGACGCCTTCGGCGAGTACGACACCAAGGTCAAGGAGATCCGCGGGTCGTGGCAGGCGCTCGTCACCAGCGTGGTGGTCAAGTTCCAGCCCTACATCACGGCGGTGATGGATTGGATGAAGAAGAAGATCGACGACCTACGCCCGGCCATCGAGGCGTTCGGTAACTTCTTCGTCAAGCACATCGACGCGGTCACAACGGCGGCGAAGCTCTTGGGGAAGGTCCTCCTCGCGAACACGCTTATCGGCAAGGCGACGGGCGGTAAGCTCGGGATCTACAGCGGCGCGAAGCGCCTCATCACTGGTGGAGCTGGGTTCCTCGAGCGGTTCGCGCCGAAGGTCGGTGGCATGTGGACCGCGGCGAACGGGACCACCGGCCTGAGCTTCGCCAGCGGCGGGCTCAAGATGCTCACGTCGAGCGCCACTCGCCTCGGCATCGCTGGCCTTGCTCTTGGTGTCATCGTTAAGGCTGTCTCGATGCTCATCAACAACACTGACGGCATTCGTGATCGGTTGAGTGCCGTCTTTAGCACGATTTGGGATAGCGTAAAGCGTATCTATAGCGCATTGAAGCCTGTGATCGCCGCACTCATGTATATTGTAAACACGGCCCTAACCGCACTGGCAAAGGCACTTTTGTGGGCAGTTGAAAAACTCGCGACCCTCATCAGTATGCTTACGCAAATGATCGCGGCGTTTTTAGAGACGATCTCAGGCGCAGGGAAGTCACTAGGTCGCCGCGCTGCCGACAATGCCGGTCTGCTAGAGGACGTTAGCAACGCAGGTGGCAGTGTCGAAAAACTGCGCGAACTTCAGCGATTGAGGAAGGAACAGGAGGCTCAATACGCCAGCGATGCGGCTTTGATCAAGAAGAGGCAGGATCTAGACAAGGCCGCCGCTAACAAGGCCGCCGACCGGAAGAAAGCGACGGACAACGCCAACCCCGCCGGCAACTACCAGGACTTCCGCAACAGCCGCTTCGACATCACCCAGTCCTTTGCAGAGGGCTTCGACCCTGATCGAGTCGCCGTGGCGGTCGCCAGCGACATCGCCGACCTCGGCGAGAAGAAGCTCCAGTCCGGCCTCACTCCGCTCTTTACCATCCGGTGACCTATGGAGATCGCAGTCTCTTCATTCACAATCCGGGAGCTCACAGGAGACA
>Ga0315287_10004922_pt1 | contig 13081 bp, 7 predicted proteins | sample YL17G11_0_MG_FD_205037 | JGI IMG/M metagenome (GOLD analysis project Ga0315287, IMG submission 205037) | Sediment microbial communities from Yellowstone Lake, YNP, Wyoming, USA - YL17G11_0 | ecosystem: Environmental > Aquatic > Freshwater > Lake > Sediment | place: USA: Wyoming | collected...
ATCAAATGGTGCAGGCCGGCGACGGCCCCCGCGCCAACTCCCGCGTGAAGCGCCACCGCCTTCAGCGAGAAATAGGCCGCCGCCACCACCGCCGTCATCTTGATGAAGAACTGCACCATATCAATCACCAGCACACCCCAAAGGCCGGAGTGCGAGGCGAACACGACATTCAGGATGCCGCAGATGACGATCGTTTGCCACGGGGGCATGCCGAAGAGGATGTTGGCGATCTTGCACGCGGCCAAGTTCACCGAGGCCATGATGATGCAGTTGAAGAACAGTCCCAGATACACGGAGCGAAATCCGCGCACGACGCTCGCCGCCTTGCCGGAGTACCGAATCTCGTAGAACTCCAGGTCCGTCATCACCTCCGACCGCCGCCACAGCCGCGCGTAGAAGAACACCGTGGCCACGCCCGTCAGCACGAACGCCCACCAGACCCAGTTGCCCGCGACGCCATGGCGCCGGACGATGTCGGTCACGAGGTTCGGCGTGTCGCTGCTGAAGGTGGTGGCTACCATCGACAGCCCCGCCAGCCACCAGGGCACGGCCCGACCCGAGACGAAAAACTCGGAGGTGCTCTGGCCCGCCCGCTTGCCGAAGAACAGCGCGGGGATGAAACAGATTAACAGAGAAGCGGCGACGATCAGCCAGTCAATCAACTGCAGTTTCATGCGTCGTGGTTTTCCATGAACTAGGATGACGGAACGGCGTCCAGCACGACAATCTCAAACGGCTTAAGCTCGAGCCGCAGTGGCGTGCCCGACTCGGCTGGCAGCACTGGCTTCCCGGCATCCTCGGCCCAGGGGCTGGCCAGCTTGAACTTCGTGGCGGCACCGGCAGGCAGTTCAAACGCCGCGCCCACGTCGAGCGCGAACTCGTGCGGCTGATCGTCCGGGTTGCGCAGCATCACCATGCCCTGGCGCGCGCTCCACGAGGCGTAACCATAGACCTCCAGCTTGCCGGGATCGCCGCCGATCCAATGCGTATCCACCAGAACATCGCTGTTGGCGCGCGACCACTTGGCGGCTTCGGCCAGCACCGCCCAGTCATCCGCCGTGAGCTTGTCCGGCTGGACATAGAGCTCCTGCAACCCGGTCCCGCTGCCGAAGAAGGCGCGCACGTCATCCTGGAAGCCCGCCGAGTTGAAGCTGGGATCGCCCGCCAGGCCGTGGCGCGAGTAGGCCACGCCCTGGGTCATCAGCGAATTGAGCGGATAGAGCGGTCCTTTGCGCACGACGTTGCGGTAAACCTCCTGATCGCGATAGGTGAGCCACTGCTGCTGCCGGGGGCCTTTGCCGGCGTGGCCCATGTCCCCGCCCTGGCGCCAGACCGAGTCGGCGTAGCGCAGCCAGAACGGCGACGGCCACGAACCGGTGGTGAGGTTGATGTACAGGTTCGGATCCTCCTGCCGCAATTCGAGCATGAGCCGGCGCATGGCTTCGGTGTCGCGGATGTATTCGGCGGCGCCGCTCGCGTACAGGCCCGTCGCGATGCCGTCGAACTTGAAGTGGTTCACGCCGAACTGGCGGATCATGTTCACACACGACTGCTTGAAGGCGGCGTAGTAGTTCGGCCCCGCCAGCGAGAACCCAGTGGCATTGGTTTCGAAACCTTGTTCGCGTCCGAACTTGATCCTCTGGTCCTTGGGCTCGCCGTAGCCGCCAAACGGCGACAGCCAGACGCCCAGCCGCGTGTGGTATTGCCGGCCGAGTTCGGCGAGCGGCGCGAACCCGTTGGGAAAGCCGCGATGAAACTGCCACAGCGTTTTCGGATCGTCCCAGCCGTCGTCGAACACCATTCCGTCCATGACCACGCCGTGCGGCTGGATCAGGCGGTCGCCGCAAAGGCGGATGGCTTCGAGACAGTTCGTTTCGTTCAGGGCAAACGGATCCCACGCCGTGTCATACCACGAGTTGTAGTGCAGATAGGGGCGGTAAGGATGCGCCCGCTCGCGTTCGAGGTAGCCGAGGAACGCGCGGCGCATCTGGCCCGCGGGCGCGACGCCGAGGACGAAACTCTGGGTCAGCGTTTCGCCCTTGCGGAGGGTGGCGTCTCGCGGCAACCGGCAGACCACTTCGCGTTCAGGCGACCCGACTTGGTTCAAGGCCATCGGATCCTCGCAGCCGAGGAAGAAAGGGCCGGCGATCACGGGCGAACCATCCACGCTGCCGGTGGTGGTCGCCTCCGGGACTGGTTGCTGCAACCAGACCACCTCGCGCAGGCTGAGGTCCTCCTTGAGAGCAGCGACGTCGATTTCCTGGCGCAGGTAGTTGGCGCCGTCCAGGGCCAGGGCCCGCCAGGTCACACCCAGGCGGCCATCCGCCGCCGTCAATCGGGTTTCGATCTTTCTTCCAGGCATCCGCCCGGCGACCTGCGAAGCCGCCGGCTGGGGTTGCAGTTCGACGATCCCGGGCGCTCCTCCAAAACGCAGTTCTGAGGCCCGGTAACGGGTTCCATCCTTCAGCACGACCTGGAAGAGTTCGCCCGTCAGGGTCAGTGAGCGACCGGTTTGCTGATCGCGAAAGAAGCCGCCCCGCAAGCTGCTTTCGGAGATGTTCCAGGCAGCGGAAAGGACGCGGTTGCTGACGCCGAAGCCGCCGTTGGAGATCCAGCCATGAGCTCGACCCGGTTCCAGGCCGGACAATCCGGGGACAGGATTTGTGCCCAGCGCTGAGCGCAACTGCGCGGCGGCTTCGCGGACGACCTTCTGCTCCCCCGCGTCGAGTTGATCGAACAGCCGTTTGGCGCGCAGATCGAATGACCGCCGCGGTTCCTGGCCCGGCGTGTTCCGTTGCGATCCGTTGTGAAAGCACCAGCCCGCTGCTCCACCAGCCACGGCTCCGCGCAGGTCGGTCAGGAAATCGCCGGCGACCGGCTCCCACGGTCCGTAACCGCGCCGGAACGGCTCTTGATGATGCACGGGCACCACGCGGCCGATGCGCCGCATCAAGTCCAGGCACTCGCGGGTCTTCGCTTCCGTCTGGCCCGGCGACTCTGCCGTGCGCGGCCGGTGCGGACTAAGGAAGTCCAAGCCGATGACCAGCAGCGCCTCGCGCACGTCCTGTTCGTTGAGGTCATGCCCGCCGAACGAGGCCGTCACGAGCCGCGGCGGGTCGAGTCGGCGGACCAGGTCGCGCAGCGCCTTCAATTCCCCAGGCGGCACGTACCGTTCGTCGCGCACATCGCGTTCGTTGGCAAGGTCGAGATACCAGTTGCGATGAGGCTTCAACGCAGTGACCAGTGTTTCCACGGCGCGTTGATGGGCCACGAAGTCGGGCAGGCAACCGCCGGACGTCCTCTTGCCGCGCGTGGCAGTGACATCCACCACCAGTCCGCGCCGGTCGCACTCGGCGACCAGCCAGCGCAGCTTGCCGAGGAAAGGCTCGCGTGCCCGGCCGTCAGCCCCGACGGCGGAAACGTCTTGGTCGAAGGCGTCCCACGTGGCCCAGACGCGCAGCCAGTTGAACCCGTGGCGCTGGGCGTCGTCGAGATCGCGGCGGAGGAATTCCTCGGGCGCGCCCAAGGCGCCGTAGTAGCTGAAGCCCAGCAGAAATGCGGGCGTGCCGTTCAGGGTGAACCGGTGTTCGCGAACACCCAGAACGGTCGGGGAGGCAGCCGGCCGGTCGGCCGAGGAACCGTCGGCGGTTGCGAGGTTGACCACGGACAGCGAACCGCCCAGGAGAGCCAGCGCAGCGCAGAGTGAATGCGTGCAACGGTTCATTGTATTCCGGGCAGAAGTTAGCCCGATCCCAAGCCGGAAACCATACTTCTTTGAGGCAATTGGCTGGGCAGGTAGATCGTCGGCGGCGTCGCGCTCATGAGCCAATTGGGGTTCTCGAAGCGCGGCGGAAGCGCGGCACCCGGGGCCGCTGATTCGGACGGCGGAGGAACTGCGGTGCTACGTTGCGAACCAGGAACGCCGACGGGACGCAGGCTCGGCCCTGGCCCTGAAGGAAGCGCCGCCGCCCGCTCCGCCCGACCAGAAACACTGACAGCTTCCCTCCGCCCGGCGCCCGGCGGTGATCACGATGCAGGGGGCTGCGGCTGCGGCTGAGCTCCGGTCCGTGAGCATGTGCATGCGCTCTGATCCCGCTAGGGCTTGAGGTCCGGCATATCTTTCTTCGCCTCAGCCAGCGCCGCTTTTTCGTCGGCGGGGAGTCGCTTGACCATGAGGTTCCGATACTGCACTACGCTGCTGGGATCGTGCTGCTGCAGCGCAAGATGGCCGGTCTTGTGGGTGTTCTTGGCGTCCACGAAGTCGGTCACGATCTTGTCGTTGACCTTGATGATAATCCGGTTCCCGATGGCGATGATGTGCTGGGTCCACCAGGTGTCGTCCGGGATCAACTGGTCGGTGACTTTCGAGAGGTTGTAGAGGCTGCCTGTCTTCTGCGCATCGGGGCTGGTGTTCTCGACCTGCGCCTCGTAACCATTAGGCCAGCCCTTGCCATAGACCGCCCGGAAGTACATGCCGCTGTTGCCGCTGTGGTTCAGCTTCGCTTCCGCCTTGAACTCGAGGTTGGTGTAGGTGTTCGGGCTGAACAAATGGCTCGTTTTGCCGCGCCCGACGAGGACACCGTTCTCAACCCGCCAGTCGCCCGGATCGGGGGCCGTCCAGCCGCTGAGCGTCTTGCCGTCGAAGAGTTGCACCCAGCCCTGCGCGTCGGGCTTCTCCGGGACCGGCTGTGGAGCCGTCTGGGCGGAGAGGCGGGTGGTCAGTGCCAACAAAGTGACGGTGAGTGTCAGGCGAGGAATTCTATAGGAGAGTGGATCGCGCATAGGGATACGCTTCTACTCGGCGGCGGACGAAATGGCAATTGCAACTTCACCGAGGCTCGACCACCGTTGCGCCATGCGCATTGTCCGGTCTATCCACGCCATGCAATGCTTGGCCGGCCAGTGGAAACGGCAGGGGCTGAAAGTGGGCTTGGTACCGACGATGGGCTGTCTGCACGCCGGGCACCTCAGTCTGCTGGCGAAGGCGCGCCGGTGGGTCGGCCGCCAGGGTCAGGTGGTGGTCAGCATCTACGTGAATCCAACCCAGTTCGCGTCGCACGAGGACCTGGCCAAGTATCCACGTGACCTGCCGCGCGACACGCGCCTTTGCCGCGACGCGGATGTGGACGTGCTGTTTCTGCCGGGCGACCGAGCGATGTATCGGAAGGAGAATGCGACTGGTTTCAGCACCTACGTTACGGAAGAAGCGCTGTCGTGTGGAATGGAGGGGGTGTCGCGGCCGACGCACTTTCGCGGGGTGACGACGGTAGTGGCGAAGTTGTTCAACCTGGTTCAGCCCGACGTCGCGGTGTTCGGCGCGAAGGATTGGCAGCAGGCGGCCGTGGTCCGGCGGATGGTGCGGGACCTGAGTTACCCGCTAAAGGTGGTCGTGGCTCCCACGATCCGGGAGTCGGACGGGCTCGCGATGAGTTCGCGCAACCGGTATCTCGCGACGGAGGAGCGGGCGCAAGCGGTGGCGCTCTGGCAGGCCATTCAAGAAGCCCGGCGGGCGGTGCGAGCGGCGCGAGAAGCCGTGCCGGCCGCCCGACTGAGGTCCGAGTTGAAGTGGCTGATCGAGACGCGACCGTCGGCACGCGTGGACTACCTTGAGTTCTTCGATCCGCGGACATTGAAGCCCCAGGCACGAGTCAGCCGCGGCGCGCACCTGGCGCTGGCCGTCTTCGTCGGCGAGACGCGGTTGATCGACAACGGGCGGTTGTGATCGGGCCATCGAGCCTGGCAGTATGAATCGTCATGCGAGCATGAAACAGTCTGACTTCCTGGTCATCGGCACCGGCATCGCGGGTTTGAGCTTTGCGCTCAAGGCGGCGCGGCACGGGCGCGTGGCCATTGTCACCAAGAAACAGAGCGCCGAGTCGAACACGAACTACGCCCAGGGCGGCATTGCGGCGGTGATGGCGAAGGACGACTCGTTCGACCTGCATGTGCGCGACACGCTGGAAGCCGGCGCCGGCCTGTGCCGCGAGGAAGTCGTGCGCACCGTCGTGCAGGAGGGCCCGGCACGGATCCGGGAGTTGATCGAAATCGGGATGCAGTTCTCGCAGTCCGAGGTGCCCGGGTCGCCCGGCGTCCGGGAGCTGGACCTGGGTCGGGAGGGCGGGCATTCACGACGGCGGATCGCCCACGCCAAGGACATGACCGGCCGCGAGGCGGAGCGGGCGTTGCTGGCCGCGGTGGCCCAACAGTCGAACCTCCAGATCTTTGAGGACCATTTTGCGGTGGACCTCATCACGAGTCGGAAACTGGGACGACCGGGTCCCAACCGCTGTCTGGGCGCCTACGTGTTGGACCAGAAGGCCGGCAGGGTGGTGACGTTCACCGCGCGCGTCACGACGCTGGCGACGGGGGGCTGCGGGAAGGTCTATCTCTATACGACGAATCCAGATATCGCGACCGGGGACGGGGTGGCGATGGCCTATCGGGCCGGGGCAGGAATCGCGAACATGGAGTTCATCCAGTTCCACCCGACCTGTCTCTATCACCCGCGGGCCAAGTCTTTCCTAATCAGCGAAGCCGTGCGCGGCGAGGGCGGCGTGCTCAAGTCGATCGACGGCGACCCCTTCATGGACCGCCACCATCCGCTCAAATCGCTGGCGCCGCGGGACATCGTGGCGCGGGCGATTGACACGGAGATGAAGCGGACCGGCGCGGATCACGTGTTGCTCGATATTACGCACAAGCCGGCGCCGTTCACCATGGAGCGTTTTCCCAACATCTATCGCGCCTGTTTGAGCTTTGGGATCGACATCACCAAGGAGCCGATTCCCGTCGTGCCTGCGGCGCATTACCAGTGCGGAGGCGTGCAGACCAACGTGGATGGGGAAACCGAGATCGCGGGGTTGCTGGCAGTGGGCGAGGTGGCGTCGATTGGGCTTCATGGGGCCAACCGCCTGGCAAGTAACTCGCTGCTGGAGGCGCTGGTGTGCGCCCACCGGGCGGCCGCGAAACTGGAAGCACAGCCGCTGCCGCCAATGGACACGCCGATTCCAGACTGGCAGTCGGGCAACGCGGAGAATGCCGACGAGATGGTCGTCGTTTCCCATAACTGGGACGAAATCCGTCGGTTGATGTGGGATTACGTGGCCATTGTCCGCACGACCAAGCGGCTCCAGCGGGCCTTGAAGCGCATCACGAACTTGCAGGATGAAATCCAGGAGTACTACTGGGACTTTATCGTGACGAACGATCTGCTGGAATTGCGCAACATCGCCACCGCCGCCGAACTCATCGTGCGCTGCGCCTTGACGCGGCCCGAGAGCCGCGGACTGCACTACAGCCTGGACTACCCGCACCCGGACCCCGCCTGGGCACAACGAGACACGGTGGTCCGGCGAGACGGTTAGGGGGAAATCAACTGGCCGAGGATGTGTTTGTGAAAGAGGGCCAGGTGGTTAAGTTCACAAGGGTTACCTGCGTGACGACGCTAGCACCGGAATCGCTGGCAGTCCGAACTTGTGGGCACAGATTGAGCAGTGCCCTCCCGTCGATTCGCCGGAGGGCCTCGTTCTGTCGATGCTCTGGATTCAAACCGCCACCACGTCTATGAACGCATCCGAATCGGTTGGCGGCCGACTCTTGTGGGGCGTGTTGGCCGCAGTCCTGCGGGCCGTGCTGTGGCTTTTCACGCATTCGGTCTATTGGCTCAGGGTGGAGGGGCGCGAGCACGTCCCGCGCAAGGGCGGCGCCCTGTTCGTCTGCAATCACCTTTCCCTGGCGGACGCGCTGCTGGTCCAGGCTTCGGCGAGCCGGCCGGTCCGTTTCATCATGTTCAGGGACATCTATGAGCGGCCGCTCATCAAGCCCATCGCCCGCCTGATGCGGGCCATTCCCATCTCCTCCCGACAGCGGCCCCGCGAAATGATCCACGCCCTGCGCGAGGCCAGCGAAGGCATCCAGCGCGGTGAGATCGTTTGCATCTTCGCCGAGGGTCAGATGACGCGCATTGGCCAGTTGCTGCCATTCCGACGCGGATTCGAGCGGATCATGAAGGAGGTCGAGGCACCGATCATCCCGCTGTGCCTGGACGGCGTGTGGGGCAGCATCTTCAGCTTCGAACAAGGCCGGTTCATCTGGAAGCTGCCTCGCCGCATCCCGCACTTGGTGACCGTGACCTATGGCCGTCCCTTGCCGCCGACCGCCACCCCGTTCGAGGTGCGCCGGACGGTGCAGGAACTCACGACCGCGGCCTGGCCACACCGGCGCGAGCACATGTGGCCGCTCCAGCGGACGTTCATCAATGCGGCCCGGCGTCACCCGTTCCGGTTCGCCATGGCAGACGCCCGCGTGCCCAAGCTCCGGGCCGGCGCGGCGCTGACACGCACCGTGTTCCTGGCCCGCCGGCTCCGGTCGATCTGGGCAGGCCAGCCGATGGTGGGAATTCTCCTGCCGCCCTCGGTGGCGGGCGCCTTGGTGAACTATGCCGCGCTGCTGATGGGCAAAGTGCCCGTCAACTTGAACTACACCGCTTCGCCCGAGGTAATCGCCTCGTCCATGAAGCAGTGCAACCTCACGACCGTGGTGTCCTCGCGCGCGTTCCTGGATCGGCTCAAGCTGCGACTGCCGATGGCCCCCGTGCTGTTGGAGGACTTGGTTCAGAAACCCCGGCTCAGTGAGAAGTTGTTCGCCGCGGTCCTGAGTTGGCTCCTGCCGGCCGCCTGGCTGGAGAAGGCCGTGGGTTGCGAGCGCCCGGTGCGATTGGACGATCTGGCCACGGTCATCTTTTCCAGCGGCAGCACCGGCGACCCGAAAGGCGTGATGCTGACCCACTACAACGTCACCTCGAACATTGAGCAGATGGAGCAGATCTTCGCTCTGGGCCGCAAAGACCGCTTCCTTGGCATCCTGCCCTTCTTCCACTCGTTCGGTTTCACCGGCACGCTGTGCTTATGCGGCACGCTGGGCGTTGGCGTGGTGTTTCATCCCACGCCACTCGAGGCGGAGACGATTGGCGAACTGGTGAGCCGTTACGGCGTGACGTTTCTGCTGGCCACACCCACCTTCCTGCAACTTTATCTGCGTGCGTGCGAGCCGGAGGACTTCGGCAGCCTGCAATTGGTGGTGGCCGGCGCCGAGAAGCTGCCCGAGCGGCTCGCCGTCGCGTTCGAGGAGAAGTTCGGCATCCGACCCTTCGAGGGCTACGGCTGCACCGAGTGCGCCCCGGTGGTGGCCGTCAACACGAAGGACTTTCGCAGCACCGGCATCCGGCAAGTGGGCGCCAAGCGGGGCAAGATCGGCCACCCACTGCCCGGCATCAGCGTGCGCATCGCCGATCCGGTGACTCTCCACCCCCTGGGCGTCAACGAACCGGGCGTGTTGCTGGTCAAAGGACCGAACGTGATGAAGGGCTATCTCGGGCGGCCGGACAAGACCCGCGAGGTCTTCCACGAAGACTGGTACATCACCGGCGACATCGCAGCCGAAGACGAAGACGGGTTCCTGCAAATCACGGATCGGCTGAGCCGCTTCAGCAAGATCGGCGGCGAGATGGTGCCCCACGTCCGCGTCGAGGAGAGACTCCACGAACTGGCGGGCGCCACCGAACAGACCTTCGTGGTCACGGGCGTGGCAGATGAGAAGAAGGGTGAGCGTCTGGTCGTCCTGCACCACCTGGGCGCCGACAAATTCAAGGCGCTGCTGGAGAAACTGCCGCAGCTCGACTTGCCGAACTTGTGGGCGCCCCGGCCAAGCCACTTCTTCCACGTGGACGAGTTTCCACACCTTGGAACCGGCAAGTTGGACCTGCGCCGCGTGCGCGACCTGGCCAACACCCTTGCCAACGCAAAGCAGGAGGAATCGTAGCGCGGCGCGCTCCCCGCGTCGTCGTCCGGCCTCTCGAATCCGTCCCGAAGACCTGCGACGACCAGTGCGGAAGAAGACACCACCGCAAACCAAGAAAAAGGCGTGCGAGGAGAGCCCCTGGTGCGCGGTGCAGGACTTGAACCTGCGACCCCTACCGTGTCGAGGTAGTGCTCTGCCGGCATCTTTCATTAGAACTGCTTGTGACATATCTTGTTCCCATCCTGAATTTGCTGAGCGTTTCAGGTTTTGCTCTTCGGCAGACAGTACCACTTGCATAAGTGATGGCAAGCTTTTCCATAGAACGGGCCATAGAACGGTTGCATCAGCGCTGCCTCCTCACCCCGATGAGAGCCTCGTCTTCCACCCTGTAGTCACCTTGGCTTGTGCCTCTCCGCCGCTTGCCTCCGCCCAGTACCTTTCTCCAACACCCCAACCTTCTCCCCGGCACGTACGGACTTGTCAACAGCTTCGCCATCACCCCGGCGCTCGTTAACGCCTTCAAGGAGGAGCAGGCAAGGATGTCGAAGCCCAAAGCCGGGCAACACCCACCGAGCCGGCCAGAAACTACGTCCTAGCGAAATCGGCTTGGATCATCTTCTCCACGATGTGAGCCCTGAGAAGAGATTCCTCTAAGCTCGTTCATTTTGGTGATTCCGCCTGGAGCTTTCCACGTGGAGGCCCCCTTGTCGAGTGTTTCATAAGCCTCGTTCCACTCCTCGCTGTCAGAGCGGCACTGGCGGGGACTCTTCTCTGGCCGACCGAAACCTTCGCACGCTGCGCCGACCTTTTCTCTCAGTCTGCCCCACCTATTCCTCGCCGCCCGCCGCCGCGAAGAATCGGCTTCTCCGTATCGGTAGTGATTGCAGCGAGGCATGCGCCAGGACTCAGCGCCCAAAGGAGTCCGCCGCATTTGTTGCCAGCAGTCCGTCGTCTGACGGTGTCGGGCGGCAAAGAAACCGATGCCCATATGAGCCACGCCGAGCGCAGGGCGGGCTGGCCTCGCCAAGCGAGACAAACGGCGGACACGCCCTGCGAACGATCTCGGCAGAGGCAAATCGCCGGGAAACAGAAGACGCGAAGAATTCCGGCAGGAGCGACGGATCAGAGATTGAGTGACCGCAAGGTCAAGACAACGAAAAGGCAACGACAATGAACATCAACTTGAACACCGATCCTGTAGAGGGAACCGACGTGTCGAGCCCCATTGGCTCCGAACCCGTGTGCCGCACGCCCGGTGAGCAGTGCTTCCGCCGCGCTGCCGTGCTCCCCGATCAGCGCCAGAGCCCCCGCATCAACGAGACGATTATCCAGCCCCCTGTGGTGACGGCGGAGCCCGTCTATACCTGTATCCGTGGCAAAAACGCAGACCTCATCGCCAAGGTCGTTGCGCTCTACGTCCAGCCCGACGAGCGCATCCTGGACGCCACGTATGGGCGGGGAGCGTTCTGGACCCGCTGCAACCCGCGCACGTCCTCTCTGGTCAAGGCGGACCTGGTGCGAACCGCGGACGTGAACTGCGATTTCCGCGACATGCCCTTTGACGACGGCAAGTTTGATCACGTTGTTCTCGACCCGCCCTACCTGCACGACGGCAAGTCGGTGATTGTTCGCAACCAGTACAACAACCAGATCACGACAGGGAAGATGGGGCACGATGACGTGATCCAGATGTACGCTGAAGGGATGGGTGAGTGCATGCGCGTGACAAAGGAGAAGGGCTTTGTGTGGGTCAAGTCCCAGGACGAGGTCTGCGGCGCCTGCCAACGGTTGAGTCACGTCGAGATCATCCTGGCTGGTCTCGGGATGGGGCTCTACGTGCGGGACCTGTTCGTGTTGCACCAGGCGGGTCGCCCGATCCTTCAGAATCGCCGCCAGCAGCACGCCCGCAAAAACCACAGCTACTTGTTGCTGTTCCAGAAGGGGGCGAAGTCGAAGCTGACCAAGCAAACCAGCCTCCTCCGGCGGGTACTCTCCGGCACACGAAATGAACTGCCTGACGACGACGGCTCCGTGGCCCTGGCCGCATGAAATCAGAAAATGGCAGCCACTGCGAAGAATTCCAAGGCCACCAACGGATAGATGAATAGCGACATCAAACACGACACACGAATCACAACGAAACGAGGAACAGCATATGGTTTTTAGATACCCCGGCAGCAAAGCGAAGCACCTACGACTGCTCTCGCCGTATTTCGATTGGCTGGTGCACGGCGAGACGGTGTTCGTCGATGTCTGCGTCGGCGCGGGTTCGGTTCTGCTGCATGTCGCACGCACGCATCCGCACCTTCAGCTTGTGGTCAACGATCTGGAGGTCCTGGTCGCGGATTTCTGGCGGGCCGTTGCCGACAAGGAAATGGTCCGCGATCTCTGCGAGAAACTGAAGACGCCCGTCACCCATGCCCTGCGGCAGGACCTCCTGGCGAATGAACCCCAGGACACCGTTGGTCGTGCTCATGCGGCGGTGGTCCTCACCCGCACCAGCTACTCCGGGATTTTGAAGGCGGGAATGTTCGGTGGAGGGCGGGACGGATCACCGGTCAAGGATTTGAAAGCCCGCTACAACCCCGATTGGGTGGTCCGTGAAGTGATGAAGTACCACCAGGTTCTGGCAGGGCGGGTCGAGGTCTCGCAGGTGCACGCCATCGAATGCGTGCGGATGCACCGAGACGCTCCTCTGTTTGTTGATCCGCCCTATTACCACCGTGGGCGCGGCCTCTACCTCCATGTGCCGGACCCAGATGAGCACGAGGGTCTGGCCCATGAAATCCGCTGCTGCCGCAGGGCGCTGCTCACCTACGACGACTGCCCTGAAGTGGAGGCGCTATACGGACGGTACCAGATTGACAGATTTCCGGCGACCTACCAGGCAGGTCGGAATCCAAACAACGCCTGGAAAGAAACCAATGAAATCGTGATAGCCGTATGAAGACCCAGAACATCGAACTCACCAAGATCGACGCGTCCGACGAGACGCGCAGCCGCCTCCTGAACCCGGATGTGGTTGCGGAGTACACCGAACTGTTCAACTCCGAGCCCTCTGTTCCGTTGCCGCCCGTTGATGTCTTCGAAGACAGCGACGGGCACCTGCGCCTGGCGGACGGTTTCCACCGCTTCGCCGCCGCGCAAGCTGCCGGGAAGACGACAGTTTCGGCGAACGTCCACGAGGGGGGACGCATCGAGGCTCTGAAGTACGCCTTGGGTGCGAACGTCCAACACGGGTACCGCCGCACCCCGGAGGACAAGCGCTACGCCGTGGGCAAGG
>Ga0315287_10004923_pt1 | contig 13080 bp, 12 predicted proteins | sample YL17G11_0_MG_FD_205037 | JGI IMG/M metagenome (GOLD analysis project Ga0315287, IMG submission 205037) | Sediment microbial communities from Yellowstone Lake, YNP, Wyoming, USA - YL17G11_0 | ecosystem: Environmental > Aquatic > Freshwater > Lake > Sediment | place: USA: Wyoming | collected...
AGAGCGTCTCGGAGTACGCCGCAGCCAGGGGATTTACGGTCCGGCCGAGTTGTTCGTATGCGGTCGTGTACTACCGACGACATCCCGAGCACGCATCGGTCCTTGTCAAGGGGGTCGACCTCGAAAACGGCGGGAGTTGCCGGTTGACGTAACCTCCTCGGAGTGGATTGTTGTCAATGAAGCCCTCTTGGAAACGACGCAGTTGTTTGGTGCGGCGCCTGCTTGCCGCCCTCACCGCCTGCGCGCTCATTGCGCTGCCCGCACTGGCCTCCGATCGGCTGATTCTCGACTTCTTCGGTTCGCCGACCTGCGGCGAATGCCTGCACATCAAGCAGCACATCCTGTTGCCGGCACAGAAGAAGCACCGGCACATTGACCTTCGCATACACGACGTGGGCGCCGATTCCGGGTTCAGCCTGCTCATGCGTATGGAGGATTCGTATCGCGTTGGTGCGTCGTCGTCCATCGAGCTGTTTTTCCCCGACACATTCCTGACAGGCGCGAAGGACATCACTACGCACGCTCCGCGGTTGATCCAGTGGTATCTCTCACACCCCGAGCGGTGGGGCGGGCTGGATACCCCTTTACCGAACCAGACGTACTCCGGCAGGCTTGCCGAAAGGTTCCGCAGGTATTCCTTCCTCAGCATCCTTACCGCGGGGATCGTCGACGGCATCAATCCATGTGCTATCGCGACGATGATCTTTCTCATATCGTTTCTTGCCACGCAGAAACGAAGCCGGTTGGAGATTCTCGCGATCGGCCTATCCTTCACCATGGCCGTATTCATCACCTATCTGGCCATGGGCATTGGCGCGTTCAAGGCCCTGACCTTTCTCCAGAAATACCCGTGGATATCGGGGATCATCCGATGGAGCGCGGTGGTAATGGCCGCCGGAGTCGGTCTCTTCAGCTTCAGGGACGCCTGGGTCTACCGCAAGACCGGCAAGGCCGGAGACATACTTCTGCAGCTTCCCAAGGCGATGAAACTCAGGATTCACAAGGTCATCTCCGGGAATCTCTCTGGAAGGAGTCTGGTGATCGGTGCGGTGGTTACCGGATTCCTCGTCACCCTGCTCGAAGCTGTTTGCACCGGACAAGTTTACCTCCCGACAATCGTCCTGATGACGCAGCAGGAGGGCTTGCGGACAACCGGATGGTTCTACCTGGTCTTTTACAACTTCCTGTTTGTCCTGCCCCTGCTTATCGTCATGGCGCTTGCGTATTTTGGACTGCGGTGGGAACGGCTGGCAAGGGCCACACAGAGGAACATGGTGACGATCAAAATCGCGCTGGGGGTTGTCTTGTGCGGCCTGGCTGCATTTCTGGCAATGGCTGGTTGACGATCACCCGGAAAGGAACCCTTATGAATCAACGGAATCTCTTCGTGAGGATGTGTTTGCTTCTGTCAACGATGTGTGTTTTTGCTCTCATTTCCTGCGTCGATGGTCCGACGGTAATCGACCCGATTCCGGCTTCCGAGCCCGACCACGCCATCCCGCTTGATGCGTCCAACTTCGATTCCCTGGTTGTGGATTCGGGAACGATTGCGGTTGTGGAGTTCTATTCGGCGCATTGTCCGGTGTGCGCGAGTATGGGTTGGGTGATCGACAGTCTTGCGGTTCTCAGAGACGACTCCGCACTGGTCGGCGCGGTGAATACCGATGCCGACGACTCGCTGTGGAGAAGGTATTCGGTGAGCGTAGTGCCGTCATACCTGCTCTTCAGGGATGGGGTACTCGTGACCCGGCGCGAATACTCCCAGCTCGATTCGTCGGCGCTTGACACGCTGACAGCTCTGTTGAGTCTCTTGATGCACGACACTCTGGCGATCGATACCGCGGATACTCTCCCACCCATCGACACTCTGCCACACGGCCTCGTACTGTTTGACGAAACAAACTTCACCGTACTCACCAACGTCCAGGGACGAGTCGCCATGGTCGACTTCTTCTCTCCCCTGTGTGGCGCATGTCAGGCCATGGACGGCATTGTGGACAGTCTCTCCCTGCAGTTTGCCGGAAGGGCGCTCATCGGGAAGGTGAATGTTCTGGAAGACACCACCCTTCAGCGGACCTTCGCGATACAATGGTGGCCTACTTTTGTCTTTCTGAACGGCGGAGTCGAGACCAGACGGGTCATCGGCGTGACCCCGCGCGAGACACTCGCGGCCATCCTTGACAGTCTCTTGATGCCATAGGGCGTTAGTGAAAGAAGACCCGTATGAGATTCCAGGCAGCGATGCCGATCCTCGCGATTACTGCATTCTCCGTCACTGCGGCGGAATCCGATACCCGCGCCGTACAGGCGGAATTCAGCCGATGTGAGTCGGCGTTTGAGCGTGTCAAACGCGAGTTGTCGCGGTATGAGGAGACGGTACGGAGAATCAAGGCGTCACTTGATGCAGGGAGAACCCGAGAACACGAGGGGGATCTTTCGCAACTGGAAAGCAAACTCGAATACTTCCGCGGTCGCATCGACCGGGCTACCGGCCAGGGAAGCAAGATCCGCGACGACCTTCGCAACGTCACGGGTCCCACCTGCCCTTCCTGCCTCTCCTCAAGCGTCAGCGTCTACTGTCGCGCCGGCGAGGGGTTGGCGACGGAGATCGAGGACTACCTTTCCCGGGCGGCGACGCTTGACGGAGATCTGCGGAACTCATCGCCTCACGGTGCTCGGAAGGCCGTGTCGACCGACAGCGCCTTCGTTCACCGCCGTAACACGATCACCACGTCACTGGCCCTGAACCAGGCAATCCTTGACTCATGCAGCGTCGATGCGGGAAGGACGCTCTTGAAACAATGCCGGATCAACCTGCATGCGGCGGACAGCCTCCGGTCATCGGGCGCCGTGGAGCGGAGCGAGCGGTCGCTCGGCCTTGCGGAAATGCTCCTTGACAAGGCGATCAAGCGGTGCAGGGGCGAATGATGCGTTGTCCCGGATCCATCGTCCTGCCGCTCATCCTTGCGTGCTGCTCGATGGTTCGTGGCGTCCCGGCGATCGCGGACTCTGCCGCGTATCAGGGCCTCCGGCAGCGATGCGTTGCAGACAGCGCAACGCGATCCGCACTCGAAACCGCCGATGCACTGGCTGCGGAGGACCTTTACGTTGAGGCAATGGAGATACTCTCCGCGTTTGTTGCGCCTCCGGACGCTTCGCCCTCCCGCGACAGCATCTCATCTGAAAAGCCCGGCCATTGGCGCGCGTCCACGGGTCTGGACTACTACCATCTTGAAGATCTTGACACTGCAGCAATGACGCGCGAGGAGGCGGAGAAGTATCGCCGCCTGACCGAAACCCCGCTCTCCGTGTGGGGCCGCGCCGGATACGAGCACGGCTTCAAGCGGGGCCGCATTGCGCCCGAGTGCTATATCTCCGGATACCGTTCGCGACTCGAGGTCCCGGTTCGAATCGACATAGTCAAGGATCGCCTCACGCTCGAAGCCGCAGGGAGGGCGGAGAAGTGGTTTCAGGCCGACGCGACCGGAGACTCCGCCTTCAATCCGTCGAAGGGGTATCCCTCGGACATGGGAGGGGCATCGCTCAGGTTGACGCCCGAAAGCGCTCTTGGGAATGACGGGGTATGGGCGTGGTCCGCTCCCTGTATGGCGAAATGGGAGCATTATGGCGAGGACCGTAGCGGTTACGCATCCTTCTTCGAGCATGGCATTGCGCCCGCAGTGGAGTACCGGCGGGAGGGCACGGTTCAGTTCTCGTCACGATTGTCGGGCGAGATGCGCATCAGAAATTACTACCGGGAAGCCTCGGATTCACTTGACGTTGTGAGCGAGTCGGCGCGCTTTGAGAGTTCCCTGCGAACCGCGCTGGTCTTCCTGCATGCGGGAGTCGAGTGGTTCGAAGACCGGCACGTGAACGCACATGCCCCCGCACAGGTTGACCGGTGGCAGGGGTCTGTTCGCGCGGGAAGCGACGCCTGGAAGCCGCTCTCTCCACGACTGACCGTGCGGGCGATTCACGCGCGGGAACTGAACGAACCGGCCATTGACAGCGGCACATACGCGTTGCCGGGGTCCGAACTCACGGTTCGTTCTTCCATCCGTTGGACCTTCACCGATCGAATCTCTCTGGAACCCGAACTGACCTGGGAGCGCCGGTGGGCTGAGATCATTGCCGACAACTACCTGTGGCAGGCCCGGTCGGCCGTCGAACCTATGGTCCGGGGCGAACTCTCCCTGAAGAACCTGAGCTTTGCGGTCTTCGGCGGATATCGCTGGGAGGACGTGGACGCCGGATTTGAGCGATTCGTCAATGACAATAAGGGTTTCAGGGCAGGGCTGGACGTGCAGGTCCGCTTGATGCGGAGGTTTCTCGTATCCGCTCTGGTGGATTACCAGTTCCGCCGGTATGACGCGGCAAGCAGACAATCCGAAAATCTCACGGCCTCCTGCAGTGTCGTTGCGGATTGGTGAGATTTTCCTGCATTTCCTCAATGTGCGGGGTTTGGAGTTGTGAGAGTTGGCAGTGTACTTACCGATGCGTATTTTCGACAACTACGAGAGGCATTCGTCGTGCCGCTACCCCTGATCTGCGAGAAATGCAGGCGCATCGAAAACATCGAGGTGCCGATCAACCATTCATCAAGGAGGCGTCATGGATCCCACAACCAGCGTTCAGCCGACAAGTATGCCCCGCATCGGCGACAAGGCCCCGGCATTCAAGGCAGTCACCACCCAGGGTGAGATCAACTTTCCCGAGCAGTTTGCCGGAAGCTGGGTGATTCTCTTCAGTCATCCTGCCGACTTTACGCCGGTGTGCACATCGGAGTTCATGACCTTCGCCACTCTCGAACCCAAGTTCACCGAAGCAAACTGCAAGCTTGTCGGCCTGTCAATCGACGGACTCTACAGCCACATAGCCTGGTTGCGGACGATCAAGGAGAAGATCGAGTACAAAGGCATGAAGAACGTCGAAGTGACGTTTCCGCTCATCGAAGACATTACCATGGAAATCGCCAAGGCATACGGGATGATTCAGCCGGGTGAGAGCAGCACGAAGGCCGTTCGTGCCGTCTTTGTGATCGATCCCAAAGGCATTATCCGCACGATCATTTACTATCCGCTGAGTCTGGGGCGCAACTTCGACGAACTCTACCGGGTAATCGTTGCCCTGCAGACAGCAGACCAATTCAAGATCGCCACGCCCGCCGACTGGCGACCCGGTGACGACGTTATCGTGCCAACCGCCGGTTCGTGCGGGGTTGCCAAGGAACGCATGGAGAACAAAGAGGCAATGCATTGCTACGATTGGTTCTTCTGCACGAAGAAACTTGACAAAGAGACGGTCATGAAGGCCGTCACCGGCAAGTAGTCGCATTGCCTCTTCGCAATCGCAGCAACAGGGCTGTCCGAGTCACCGGATCCGTACGGCCCGTTGTGTCACACCACACAGAGGGAGGGCTCCCTTCAGATGGACCAGACCACCGCAGAAATCGTTCACCGTGCTGTTGGTGGCGAGCAGTTGGCCAAGGATCAGATCGTCAAGCTGCTCTCGTGGCCCGGGGCCTCCGAAGAAACGTATCACATCCTCTACGCGGCGCGGCAGCTCTCCCACCGCCTGTGCGCGAGCGCGGCCGAAGTGCACGCTCAGTTTGCAGTGAATCTCGCGCCGTGCGGATGCGGCTGTCTCTTCTGCTCATTTGCAGCGGTCAACAACATCTTCACGCAAAGCACCCGCCTCACTGTCGAGCAAGCCGTTGCCGCGGCCCGACAGTTTGAGGCCGATGGGGCGCAGGCCATCTTTGTAATGGCCACCGCGCATTTCCCAATCGAAGAGTACTTCACCATCGCCCGGGAAGTGCGGCACAGCCTCTCCGCCGATACTACGCTTGTGGCAAACGTTGGCGATCAAGACGACGCCACCGCCCGGCAGCTTGCCGATGCAGGATTCCGCGGCGTGTACCACGCCGTTCGCCTGCGAGAAGGTGTTGACACGAAGATTGACCCACGCACGCGACTCGCCTCCATTGCCGCATTCAAAGACGCAGGCCTCTCTGTCGGCACCTGCGTCGAGCCGGTTGGTCCGGAGCACACCAATGAGGAGTTGGCGGATGCGATTCTTCTGGCCGGCTCATTCGGACCTGCCTACTCGGGCGCGGCACGACGAATTGCCATCCCGGACACCGTCATGGCACAGCGCGGCATGATCTCGGAGTTGCGGATGGCCCATATCGTAGGGGTGACGCGACTTGCCACACCGCACAGCGTCCTGGGCAATTGCACGCACGAGCCTTGCACCCTGGGCGCAATGGGCGGGGCCAACTTGTTCTGGGCCGAGGTCGGCGCCAACCCCCGCGATGTAGAGGAGAAGACCGAAGAGGGGCGCGGGGGAACGGTGGCCCACTGCAAAGACATTTTCAGAGAAGCCGGGTGGGATGTTCTGAGTGGACCGTCGCGGTTTTACGCTTGAGTCGGGAGGCGACCGCAGTGAAGGCCGATGAGCGCGTCGGCAGGAGGAATACAGCATGCAGCTACCAAAAATCACTTCCGTTCCCGCAGTCACCCGTGAGACCGGGACAGCAAAGATTAGATTCGACCGCAATGAAATTGCAGGAGCCTTCGGCGACATGGGAACGGACGTACCGCTTCTCATCGGAATGACGCTCGCTGCCGGACTTGATGGAACGAGCGTTCTGGTGATGTTTGGTGCGATGCAGATTCTCACGGGTCTTATCTACCGGATACCGATGCCCGTTCAGCCGCTCAAGGCAATGGCGGCCATCGTGATTGCGAAACAGGCATCCGCCGCGACACTCTACGGTGCTGGACTCGCAATCGGGCTTGTCATGCTGCTCCTTGCCACGACCGGACTGCTCGACTGGTTGGCGCGAGTAATTCCAAAGTGTGTAGTTCGTGGCATTCAGTTCGGTCTCGGTCTCCAACTCGCCTCAGTGGCACTTGGAAAGTACATGCAAACAGACGGAGTCTCTGGGTATGCCCTTGCAGCAGGGGCCTTCATCATCACAGTGCTGTTGCTCGGCAACCGGCGGTTCCCTGCAGCGCTTCCGGTAGTGTTGCTCGGCTTGGTGTATGCCATGGCTTTCAACTCCAACGGGAGCCTCATGCGAAGTCTTGGCTTCCATCTGCCCGCAATGCGTGTACCTCAGCCGGTCGACATCCTAACTGGATTTCTGGTTCTCGCATTGCCGCAAATACCGCTTTCTCTCGGCAACTCTGTCCTTGCCACTCGGCAGCTTGCCGGGGATCTCTTTCCTGACCGCCACTTCACTATTCGCAAGATCGGTCTGACTTACGCGCTGATGAATCTCGTAAATCCCTGGTTCGGTGGTGTGCCCACATGCCACGGCTCTGGTGGAATGGCTGGACACTTTACGTTTGGTGGTCGAACCGGTGGGTCGGTGATCATATACGGTTTGCTCTTTCTGGGGCTCGGTCTTTTCTTTGGTGGTGGGTTCGATCACATTGCGAAGTCATTTCCGCTACCAATACTGGGAGTCATCCTTCTCTTTGAAGCTCTCGCCCTGATCTGGCTTGTCCGGGATACCGCTCATTCCCGAACGGATTTTCCAATCGCGGTTCTGGTCGGGCTTCTCGCTGTCGGATTACCCTACGGATACGTGATCGGCCTTGTCATCGGCACAGTTCTCGTGTACCTCGGCGGGCGCACGCGATTGGTGAACTCCGGTAGTGCCTAAGGCGCCGGAGGCAGGGTGGCCGGGTGGGATGTTCTGAGCGGACCGTCGCGGTTCTACGCGTGAGTCGGTACGCGGGCGCCTGTGTGGTGTCCCGCAATTGGCCGGAACCAATCCGCTCGTGCTGAGCCTGTCGAAGCATGAGCGTTTCGGCGAATCCATCTCGAATTCGGTCACTCGCCATGTGCGGGACACCACACTATGATGTGGACGCCTTGGCGCGGCGGGAGTCGTCGCTCCCATGACCGCATGTCAACGGCACTCTTGAGCATGCGCTCCAAGGCCCGGCAGAATCAACCCTACTTCGCATTCTTGAACGTATTCTTGCCCGCAAACGCGGCCTGCGCGCCAAGAGACTCCTCAATGCGCAGCAACTGATTGTACTTGGCAATGCGTTCGCTCCTGCAACCAGAGCCCGTCTTGATATGTCCGGCACCCGTCGCGACAACCAGATCTGCGATCGTGGTATCCTCGGTCTCGCCCGACCGATGCGATACGAAGCAGTTGTAGTTGCTCCGCTGCGCTAGCGTGATGGTGTCGAGCGTTTCGGTGAGAGTGCCGATCTGGTTCACCTTGATAAGAACAGAATTCGCGATGCCGCGCGAGATGCCCTCGGCCAGTATCTTCGGATTGGTGCAGAACAGGTCATCGCCGACCAGCTCGATCTTCCTGCCGAGGCGTTCGGTCAACAGTGCCCAACCGTCCCAGTCGTTCTCCCCCATGCCGTCCTCGATGAGGATGATCGGGTACTTTGCCACCCAGTCTTCCCAGAGCCTCACCATCTGTTCCGGGGTTTTCGTTGATTTGTCGGACTTGAAGAAGACGTACTTCCCGCTGTCCCACAGTTCACTGGCCGCAGGGTCCAGACAGATGGAAATGTCATTCCCCGGTCGGTATCCTGCCCTGGCTATGGCATCGAGGATCAGTTCAATTGCTTCCTCATTCGACGCAAGGTTCGGCGCGAAGCCGCCTTCATCTCCGACGCCGGCGGCGTATCCCTTTTTGCCGAGGACCGTTTTCAGCGCATGGAACGTCTCCATGCCCATTCGAATGGCCGTGCGAAAATCGGGCGCGCTGTGCGGGGCGATCATGAATTCCTGGAAGTCAATGTTGTTTTCCGCGTGTCGCCCGCCGTTGATGACGTTCATGCAGGGCACGGGAAGAAGGCATGCGTTGACGCCGCCGAGATAGCGATAGAGCGGCAGGCTGACCGATCGCGCCGCGGCCCGCGCAACCGCCAGAGAGACGGCAAGCATGGCATTGGCGCCCAATGCCGACTTGTTCGGCGTGCCGTCCAGAGAAGTCATCACGCCGTCAATATGACGCTGATCAAGCGCGGATTGGCCGACGAGCGCAGGCGCGATCCTCGTGTTGACGTTTTCCACGGCATTCAGCACGCCCTTGCCGGAGTACCGTTTCTTGTCTCCGTCGCGAAGCTCCATCGCTTCCTTCTCGCCTGTTGACGCGCCCGATGGCACCATGGCCACGCCCTTGATGCCGTTTTCGAGCGTGACTTCTGCCTCAACCGTGGGGTTTCCTCGGGAGTCGAGCACTTCGCGCGCATGCACTCTGGTGATGTTCATGTTGGTCCTTTCGTTCGAAGAAATATAGCTCGCGGATCTTCCGGGCGCGGTCGCAAACACCGCCTCGCTCAGGCGACGCGAGTGTTGTCGTGCCTCTGCGCGACCACGACCACCCCGACGAAAATCGCTGCGCACATGTGTCCGTGAAGGGTCAGGATGCGCGACGAAGGCCGATGAGCGCGGCGCCCAGCGCGGCGGCTATCTGAGGGTGATCGATGGGCTTGATGCCGTCAGAGAGTTCAGTCCTGAGAAATTCAACAATGGCCGGATTCAGCGCGCCGCCTCCGGCAACTACGACGCAAATGGGATTCTCGACGATCCGTTTGAACATGCCGCCAATTCTTCCCGTTACGCTTCGGTGAACCGCGCAGGCGATATCCTCGCGTTTTTCGTTGCGGTTGAGCAGCCCGATCACCTCTGATTCCGCGAACACGGTGCACATCGAACTGATCGTGATGCCATCGCGCCCCTCTAACGCCGCGGCGCCGAATTCCCCGATCGAATAATCCAGACGCCGCGCCATGACCTCCAGGAATTTCCCGGTTCCGGCGGCGCACCGGTCGTTCATCTCGAATTTGGAGATCTTGCCGCGCTCGTCAAGCGCGATGATTTTCAAATCCTGTCCGCCGATGTCGATGATCGCCCGGGCCGCAGGACACAGATGCCTCACGCCGTGAGCGCAGGCCTTGATCTCGGTGACTGACGGCACGTCGTGCACTTCAAGCAGGTTGCGCCCATATCCTGTCGCCAGCGCTGGGACGCCCGAATACCTGTCAAGCAGCGATCGCGCGATATCGAAGGGCCGGGAGGTGGCGTCAACCACCTCCCAGGTTTCGATTCGGTCGTTGTCAACCAGAACGGTCTTGATCGTTCGCGATCCTATGTCGATGCCCAGGCTTTTCATCGCTCAGTCCCGTATCCGCTCGATGAATGCCTCTACGCGGGTTCTGATCTGCGCGGCGTCTTCCTGGCTGTAGTCGGTCTCGATTCGTATCGCCGGTATTCCCGCCTTCTCAAGATCCTTTTCGATACCCATGGCCTCGATCAGGTAGGGCGAGCAGAAATTGAGGCCGTAGAGAATGACGCCGTCGGCCTTGCTGCGCGACGCAATCTCCTTGATATGCTCGATTCGCTCCTGATTGGGAGTGAATATCGCGCAATCGATCTTCAGGTACCGGTCGACAATCCCGTCTATCAATCCGTCAATGGTCACAGGGGACGCATCCACGGCGCCTCTGCTGCCGCGTTCGCCGACGCACGATTCCTCTCCGACAATAACCGCATTTAGGCCCTCAATGATGTACGGAACCTTCCAGTTCGGAACCGCCATCGGACATCCGGATACGAGCAGCCGCGTCGTGCCGGCTCTCTTGACGCCCTCCCCGGCCGCGATCCGCCGCTCCAATTCGTCGCAGATCTTGTTCACCGAGGCGGTGAAGCGCTCCGGATTGTCGTAGAAGAAGACCTGATTGACCAGCAGGCCATCCAAACCGGAGATCGGCGCGGGATCGGCGCTTCGAAGCGAGGCAAGGCGCTGGACGGCCGCGCGCTTGGCGTTGACAACAGCGATTGCCGCCTTCAGAGACTTCACGGTAACCGTGACGCCGGCGAGTTCCTCAAGTTTCCTCATGAACTTGACATATTCAATTTTCAGCAGGTTCCGGCCATCGGCGCCCTTCATCTGCGGCAGATCCATGACATAGAGCCCGGAGACCAGCGGCGAGAGGACCTCGTATGCCTTTTTCTTCCCGTCACAGGTGTTTTCACCGACGACCAGGTCACTCGCTTCAAGATACGGGCAGACCTTTCCCAGTTTGAACCCGAAGGTCGACTTGATGAGAGAGCAGGTATTGCGGGGGAGAAGCTTCTCCGCCTCGTCAGTCGCAAAATCCGCGCCCGCACACAAGCCGACCATGATCCCGTTGACGGCGAGGACCAGCTCCTCGGGAACGAAGGTGCAGTAGGTTCCGATGACTTTCCGTCCTTCCTTCTTCCCATCCAGCAGCTCTTTGATGCGAAGACCATGCACCTCGGACATGACGAAGTCGAAATAGGCCATGCCTTCGGGACGCTTCTTCTGCGACATGAAGATGTCGCCGTACGCCTTCGACAGAACGCCCAGCAGCGCATCGTGGGCATCCAGGTTAAGCCCCAAACCGGTCCACATGGGACGATAGTCGACTGCAGCATTGGACATACGAACCGCCTTTCTGTTGATGGAGGAGGGTCATTGTACCGCTCGATGCGGAGAGTTCCGATGGTGGATGGTACTGAAAAATGTGGACGGTGTAGGATACGACTTCGCAATACCGAAAAACGACCGGACGGAAACCTGCAATATTGGATTCGAACAGTGGGGAGAGGAGAGGCGAAGGAGAAGGCGTCGTAGATGCGCGAGCGCGCAGAAAGGAGATACGTTTCATGATGATTGTTTCCCGCATACCTCTGATACTACCGGACCGGTCTTATCGAGTATGCTTTTCTTTCAGGTAATTCCTTTGTTTGGTGGATGGTCTCAGCGATCAAGAAAAAATATACTTGATGCAGGGAACCGGACAAAGCCACGGAATGTGCGGCCTTCAGTGGGGCATGTCTCCCACTGATTTCACCGTCATGTTTCCGAGCAGAAATCGCTGCGCCTCTGCGCACTCACGGCATTCGCGCAACCCTTGGTCGCAGAGAACCAGAAATCGGTTACACGTCCGCTCTGCGAATTCCACATCATGCGTTGCGATGAGAATTGAAGATGCGAGCGAGCGCAGCATGTCTGCCAAAGCCAGACTTCCCGGCGGATCAAGTGCCGACGAGGGCTCATCGAGCAGAAGTACCGCCGGAGTGGTAACCAGCGCGCCAGCCAGCGCAATTCTCTGGCGCTGACCGTGAGAGAGTTGGAATGGCGAGCTGTGCGCGAGATTCGACACCCCAAGTGTCCCGAGGATCAGACCGGCCTTCGCGTGCGCCTCCTGCAAGGGCGTACCTTTACGAATCAGACCGTACGCGACATCGTCCAGAACGCGCGGAAAGAGAATCTGGTCTTCGGGGATATTGAACAGGAATCCAGTCCGATCGCGCGCTTTCTGGAGCGTCTTCTTCTCTACCGGTATACCGTCGATGAAGATGGCGCCCGTAAACGGCACCAGTCCGACTGCCGCAAGCAGCAGCGTTGTCTTCCCCGATCCGTTCAGGCCGAACAGCGCCACGCGTTCGTCGGGATGAACATGAAAGGACACACCGCTGACCGTGGGGGTGGACGCACCAGGGTACTGAATGGTGACGGACCGGAATTCGAGCACAGGATTCATCCGACAACCCCCATTCGCATGAGGACCGACACTGCAAATGCGGTGGCTGCGCAAAGCACCGCAATTGCGTCAGCCATTGTCAACTGGACTCGCTCATTCGGCGCAACGGTTTCGATCCCGTACCCTCGAACCGCCATGGCTGCGGCGCCGAAGACCGCGCAGTAGGCGATTTCGCGAGGCTTGAGCATGACTATACCCCGATGGCTATACCGACAAGAAAATTGATGCCGGGCATTCTGTAATTCTCAATATACGCATAGCGGGCATTCAGAAGATTGCGGACGATGCAGTACGGTTCGAGCCGCACGCCGCCCTTGCTGCGCATGCGGTATCGCACCGACCCATCGAGAAAAGAGACATTCGGAAGCGGATTGCGCCCGTAGTTGTTCATGTACAGACCGTGTACCCACTCTCCCGTGACGGCCAGCTCCAACCGACCGCTTCCGCGCTCGGAGATGAAGCTGATGCGGCCATTGACCTTCGCATCGGGATTCTGCCGGGTGAAGCGCCCGACGTCCTGCCGGCT
>Ga0315287_10004925_pt1 | contig 13077 bp, 15 predicted proteins | sample YL17G11_0_MG_FD_205037 | JGI IMG/M metagenome (GOLD analysis project Ga0315287, IMG submission 205037) | Sediment microbial communities from Yellowstone Lake, YNP, Wyoming, USA - YL17G11_0 | ecosystem: Environmental > Aquatic > Freshwater > Lake > Sediment | place: USA: Wyoming | collected...
GGCCGCAGAAGCGCGGCGCTTCATGGTCGGGACGCCCGGATTTGAACCGGGGACCTCTTGCACCCCAAGCAAGCACGCTACCAGGCTGCGCTACGTCCCGAGATCGCCTCCGATGGTATCCGCCGCGTCCGCGTGGGGCAATCGTCGCCTGTCACTCGAACGACGGCGTCTCGCGCGCAGGATGATGTCCGAACAGCGAGATCCCGGCGGCGTAGTCCTCGATCAGCGTGTCCGTGGCCTCGCGATCGAGGCCGCTACGTCGAAGGCGACGACCGAACCGCCACACGGCGACCCGCCTCACGATGGGGATCGAGCAGACGATCCAGAGGATCGATCCGAGCACCCGCGCAACCAGCAGCGCACTGATCAAGACGGCCATGGCGTTGCGCAGCGAGCGTCCGATTCTGGCTACGACGCCCACGATTCGTCTCAACTCGCTTCCCCCTTCTCCGGTCGCCGGTCGCCGAGCGTGATCCCCTTGCCACGAACGAGGTCGCGCAGGTTGATCATGTAGCCTCGCGTCATCTCCATTGCATCCTCTCGCGGGATGCCCGCCTCGACGAGCTTGCGGTAGAAGGTGCCCACCGCATCGGCCATGCTCTCCGCTGCATCCTTCGAGTACAACACACCTCGGAGTTCTCTCAGGAGATTCGGCACCATCTCTGAGACGGTGCTAAGAACCTCACGAAGGTCCTCGACCTTCCCCTTCCCTTCATCGGAGATGTCGATGTTCACGACGATCCTCCTCCTTTCCGTCGATTGATCAGATGAACCTCACGCCCGAGCAGCCGCAGGTCCGCGCGCACGGGATTGCCGCGCCGCGTCAGCCAAGCTCCAAGACGGAACCCTACGATGAACGAACCGACGTCGAGCTGGGCTAGTCGGCGGCCCAGCGCCTGACGCGAAACCCGTTCCCACATCTCCTCGGAAACCAAAGGCAGGGCGGAAAAGCCGGCGCGCACCGAGGCGCGGACGCGAAGCGCCGCTGCCACGTCGTGGAGACAGTCTGCGCACGCGCCGATGTGGGTCGCCACATCCGCACCCTCTTCCGGGGCGAGGTTCCCCTCGACGTACCAGGGAATGAGCTCGCGAACTTCCTCGCATCCTCTCATGTCAGTGCCTCCGCCAGCGCTCGCCGCGCGTAATACATCCTTGACTTCACGGTCCCTTCGGGAATCCCCAGCATGCCGGCGATCTCGCCGTATGACAGCCCCTCGTAGAACGTCAGGAAGACAACCTCCCGCTGTTCCTCAGGCAGGGTCTTGATGGCTCCAAGCGCCCGCTCCCGGTCATGAACGGCCGGAGCCGGGTCAGGCTCCACCAGCGTGGTCTCCGGTACGCGCGCGCCCCGCTGCTCCTTGCGAAGCAAGTCCAGAGCACGGAACCGCGCGATCCCGAACACCCAGGTCGAGACCTTCGACCGCCCCTCGAACTTCGCCGCCTGCCTCCAGACGACGACCATGGTTTCCTGGGCCACTTCTTCCGCGAGGTGTCGGTTGTGCAACAGACTGAACGCGTATCGAAACACCCGCTCCGCCAACCTCTCATAGAGTAGACGGAACGCGGACTCGTCTCCGTTCGCCGTCCGTGCGATCAGCGCACGATCGGTTCGGTCGTCCGCCTCGCCAGTCGCCCGTTGGTTCTGCGTCAACATCCCATCCTCTTGAGATCCATGAACAACGGCCCTCGCAGGCCCTCGAGGGTGAGTCGTTCGGGGCGTGGCATAAGGTTCACCGAGGGGGGCATGGCCGGACCTACGGTCTTCGGCGGGCCGGGCGCGCGACTAGAGGAACTCCACGGAGCCAGACGCAAGGTCGTAGTACGCGCTCACGATGCTGAGCCGCCGCCGTTCGACCGCGTCGTGCAGAAGCGCGGACATCCGTGCGATGTCGGACGACGTGCGACGCGCGTGCTCGCGCGCCGCGTTCTCGACCGCGTCTCCCTGAGCGGACACCGTAGCCCACACGGAGGGACGAATCGCGTTCATCAGCCAGTCTATGCTCCCCGGGCCCGGGCGTCCCGCGACGGCGGACGTCACTGCACCGCAGCAGCTGTGCCCGAGAATGAGTACGAGCGGGATTTGGAGGTGCTCCAGGGCGTACTCCAGGCTTCCTACGGCCCCACGGTCGAGGACATGCCCCGCCGTCCGGACGACGAAGAGGTCACCAATTCCCTGATCGAAGAGGAGCTCAGGCACGACCCGCGAGTCCGAGCACGTCAGAACTGCGGCCTTCGGCGACTGCTTGGCAGCGACGGCGCGCCGTCGCTCTGCGTCGCGCCTGGGTCCCTCCGCGTGTCCGGCACAGAATCTGAGATTCCCGGCCTTCAGGTCGGCAAGCGCTTCACTGGCTGCGTCCTGTCGCATGCGACTCCCTCGATGCCCCCTCGCTCCTCACAACCACGGAGCCACCAACTCCTCGGTCACGCCCGACGGGCCTCCCGAGTAGCGGACGAGGCCCTCGCGGTCGATGAGGAACGTGCGGGGGATGCCGGCCACGCCGTACAGCTCCTTCACGGCCCTCGCTTGGTTGAGCGATCCGTAGAGCACGCTGTCCGCCGAAAGACCGTGCGCGCTCGCGTACTCCCGCGCCGCCTTTTCCGTCCGATCCAGACTGATCGCAAGAAGAACGACATCGCGATCCGCAAGGCGAATCGCCAACTCATCGAGCCCAGGCAGCGTCCTTGTGCACGAGTTGCACCAACTCGCCCAGAAATCGAGGATGATCAGCTTGCCGCGCAGCGCCGACAACGTCACCGTCTCCCCGTTCAGACTCTCAAGCGAGAAGTCGGGGGCCGGGGCGGGCAAGGACTCGGACCGAGCCAGCATGAGAAACAACACGGCCATCGCGACAAGGCCGGCAATCACCCAAGGCGCCGCTTCCTTCATCTTCCCCTCCTGAACCGCTGACCCCGTGAGAGGAAGTGTATCCGGCGACCTCGCGCGCGCCAACGGCACTCGCGACGAGGTGCGCGCGTGGCGCGCTACGAGGAGTGCTCCAGGGTTTCGACCTGAACCGCGCCGACGCGGCTTGTTCCGAGTCGTCGCGGCATCTGCTCAAGAACATAGGCCTGCACAGCGAGATTGAGCTCCTCAACGAGGGAGCGATCGTTCGCCTCGGCAATCAGGGCAAGACTCGCCAGCATGCGCGCTTCGATGATCTCATCTCGGCTCGGGCGCACGGTCGTCCTCCTTGGGTTTCGTGGACAAGAGATAGCCGCCACACCCCCCCGAGGTCAAGTGACATTCCCTGGTTGACACCCTGCGGGGCACGTCCTGGAATCTCGTTCGTAGACGCTCTCCGCTCGCTTCGTGCTGCACATCACGCCCGCGATGTGGCATTCCTACGATGGTCCGCAATGAGGGTGGAACTTCGTCACCCTCCCGCACTGCCATGCTTGCGTGGAGACACACGGCCACACCCGGGAAGAGACATCGGCGCTGCTCGTGGACTCGTCGTACGGACTACCCCCGAGTCAACGTCCCGTGTACAGCGTACGGTATGCCAACACCCATCACTCTCTTTGCTCACGCTGTGTCCGAGGCAGCCCGCGCGAGGACCGCGTTCGAGGCTCGCCAAACGATGCGTGCCGGGAAGATCGAAGCGGTGGCGCGGATTCGTTCCCTCGCGCCAGACCGCCTCATTGTGGACTACGATACGTACACGAACCCTCTCGCTGAGCTCGACGACCTCTGGGGTGGCAACGCCGAGCTCATGGGCTCTGATCTTGTGGGCTCCTCGCTTCTCTATGACGGGCGAGCGACGTGGTTCGTGAATCCGAAGACGGCCACCGCACTCCACGCTTCGGGCCGCCTTCTCTACGAACCGCTCCCCGGCTACGACGCCCTCGGAGAGACGAGATTCCTCGACGACCTGGCGCGCGACTTCCTGTTGCGCGATGGGGGACAAGGCATCCAGGGCGGTCGGCCGACGCGCATCATCGGGCTCAAGCCGAAGCGACAGCGCGTCGCGTCTCTCTTCCGCGTCGCCACCTACCCATTCGAACGCGCCGAGGTCGCCCTCGACGCCGAGACGCTCTTCCCACTCCGAATTGCGTTCATTCCCCCGCCAAGCCTCTCGCTGTCCTCGTTCCTTGGCGCCAACTCCGGGATCACCATCGAGTACGCCGAGGTGCACGAACTTGACCTGGATGAGTCCGCGTTCACCCCGGCCCTTCCGTCTGGCACTCGAATCTTCGAGGAGACGCTCGTCGCCGAGAGTGAGCTTGGAGTTGCGGTGCCGTTCCCTCTCCCGGCGGATGCCCTGCGCCGATGTGGATACGTCCTGACGGATCACAGCGTGCGTTTGGTTCTCGACGCGACGCGCGAGCGCGGCTACGCGACCCTCTTCTGCGTCCGAGTGGACGAGAACGAGGAGGCTACGAGCGCGGTGGTGGTGAGGGTCGGCAACTATGTCTCGCGGTGGATGGCGCGGCGTCGTACAACGGTCGGCGAGCACGGCGAATCCGTCGACCTCGACGGTCAGCCGGCGCGCTACCTCGATCGTCGTCTGCTGTGGAAGGATAGATCGCCCGCCATCGAGATGCCGGCCCTCGCGGATCTCGCGTGGGAGCGCCAAGGCATCTTCTGGGTTCTCACGAGCGAGGGGCTGGCCAGGGAGGATCTGCTAGCGCTTGCCCGGAACCTGAGCTAGGCTCGGTGAGCTGGGTCATCCGGAGCCGCGGCACGACGGAGCGCAATGAGCATTCGCTCGACGTCGTCAACGAGGCGGGCGATTCGTCGCGCTTGATGCTCGACCGTCGATGCAAGCTCGCGGTGCCGCAACATCAGCGTCGCATGGCATGCAACAAGCCGCGCGATTCGCACTTCCTCTGCAGTGAACGCGCGAGGGGCTGGATACGTGGTGAGAAGCGCCCCGAGCGTCTTGTCCCCAGCCACCATCGGCATCGCAAGTCCGCTCGCATTGTTTCGTGGGCCGCTGTCCCAGCGGAACGCACGAACCGTCCCGCCCTCCCGGCAAGCGCATACCGGCGCGCCACCGAGGGCGAACGCCCAGTCGGGAGCCGCCCCTTCAAGGATGGGGCGAAGGGGGCTCTCCTCCCATGTCCCGACGGCTGCGTGGATTCGGCTCTCTCCCGCCAGACTGTCCCACTCCATGAGGGAACAGCCCGTCGCTTTCGACAGACGCGCTGCGCAGGCACAAAGCTCTTCGATCTGGACTTCCTCGGCCGCCGCCTTGACGAGCAAGGTGGCCAGATCCTCCAGGATAGACGCTGGAACCGCGAGACACTCGCCGCACCCGCTCGAGAACGGGACCCGCTCCGTCGATCGTGACCCATTGAGTCTCCTAGCGAGCCCCGCAAGCCACTGCCGCCATCCCATCGCTGTACCAGCTCCTCCGCGCGGCCGGCACCCGTCGCTGGATCGGAGTATAGCTTCGCATTGATCAGCACGCAATAGAACCAGCATCCACAGGGGCATGGCGCGCTCCCTTGGCTCCGCTTGACAGGGTACGACCCTGAGGACACCCTTTCCTCCAAGATGACTGCCGTGTTCGATGCCCGCCAGGAACTGGAGCGACTGCGACGCGAAATCGCACATCACAACGTCAGGTACCACGTGCTCGACCGCCCCGAGATCTCGGACGCTGAGTACGACTCCCTGTTCCGCCGCCTTCTGCAGTTGGAGCAGGAACACCCGGAGTGGATCTCGCCAGACTCCCCCACGCAGCGCGTCGGGGCCGCGCCGGCCCGGGACTTTGCCCAGGTCGTGCACCGCGTCCCCATGCTCAGCCTCTCCAACGCGTACAGCGAGGAGGAGTTGCGGGAGTTCGACGAGCGCATGCGAACCTTGCTCGATGAGAACGCGGTCGTGTACGTCGCAGAGCCGAAGCTCGATGGGCTCTCTGTGGAACTCGTCTACGAACACGGCCTCCTCGTCCGCGGATCCACGCGCGGGGACGGAACGACCGGCGAGGATGTGACCGCGAACCTGCGCACGATCCGCAGCATTCCGTTGCGGCTCGACGATGCGGATGGCAGCGTCCCCGCGCTCCTCGAGGCGCGCGGCGAGGTGTACATCGAGAAGGACGCCTTCCGCGCCGTGAACGAGCGCCGCGCATCCGACGGCCTCCCGCTGTTCGCCAACCCGCGCAACCTCGCCGCCGGCTCGCTTCGCCAATTCGACCCCCGCGTGACCGCCGAACGGCCGCTGCGAATGGCATGCTACGATGTCGGAGCTGCCGACGGCATAGCGCTCACCTCGCAGCGCGAACTGCTCGCCGTCCTCCCCCGTTTCGGGTTGCCGGTCAATCCCCTCTACGCCGAGTGCTCGTCGCCCGAGGACATCATCGCCTTCTACCGAAAGATGCAGAACGAGCGCGACACTCTGCCCTACGAGACGGATGGCGTCGTCATCAAGATCGACCGCTTCGACCTGCGCCGGCTCGCGGGAACGGTGAGCCGAAGCCCCCGCTGGGCCATCGCCGGGAAGTTCCCCGCCGAACGCGCCGTGACACGCCTCGTGGACATCCTCATCAGCGTCGGCCGAACCGGGGTTCTCACCCCCGTCGCTTCGCTCGAGCCAGTGCGTGTCCGCGGCGTCGAGATCACGAGTGCCACGCTGCACAACGAGGATGAAGTCCGCGCCAAGGACATCCGGATCGGCGATCAGGTCGTCGTGCAGCGGGCGGGCGACGTGATTCCTCAGATCGTCGCTTCGCTGCCCGAATTGAGGAGCGGGGACGAGCGCGAGTTCTCCATGCCGGCCGCGTGTCCCTCGTGCGGCGCTCGAATCGTACGACTCGAGGGCGAGACTGCGTCGCGGTGCCTGAACACGGCGTGCCCAGCGCGCATCAAACAGTCGATCGGACACTTCGCCTCGAAGGGCGCTCTGGACGTGGACGGACTGGGAAGCAAACTCGTGGATCAGCTTGTCGAGAAGAAACTTGTGACGCGCTTGGGGGACTTGTTTCGCCTCGACTGCGAGACGCTGGCCGCTTTGGACCGCATGGGTCCCACGTCCGCCGGTCATCTCGTTCACGCGCTCGATCGAGCGCGTTCGGTCAGCTTGGCTCGCCTTCTCTACGGACTGGGCATCCCTGAGGTCGGCGCGACGACCGCCCTCCTGCTGGCACGCCATGCTGGGTCGCTCGACCGTTTGGTGCAGATGCCTCGAGACGAGTTCGAAGCCATTCCCACGGTCGGACCTCGCACCGCAGGCGCTGTGGTCGATTTCTTCGCCAATGAGGAGAACCGCAGGACCCTCGCCGACCTCCTCGCCGTCGGCCTCCGCATCGAGACCCGACCCGCCGCGACGAGCGTCCCCAGCGGAGCCCTTGCCGGAAAGCGCTTCGTCTTCACGGGGACCCTGTCGACGATGACACGCGACGAGGCGGCGCGCCGCGTCCAGTCGCTCGGCGCATCCGTCACTGGCTCAGTGAGCCGACGGACGGACTACGTGGTGGCAGGAGACGACGGGGGATCCAAGGCCGACACGGCGCGGAGCCTCGGCCTCCCTCTCGTCTCGGAGAGCGAGTTCCTCGACCTCCTCGATCGGAGTTCTCATGCATGAGCCGACGCTGCTCGACCTGACCCTCGACGAACTCTCCACGCGCCTGACGGCGCTCGGCTTCCCGAGATATCGTGCCGAGCAGATTTGGCGCGCTGCGTTCGTCGACCTCGTCTCCGGTTACGATGCCATGTCCACGCTTCCCCGCGACCTCCGAACCCGCCTGGAAGCCGCCCTTCCCTTCACGCCGTGCGAGGCGGATCGGGAGCAGGTCTCTCCGGACGGCGCGACGAGCAAGACCCTTCTTCGACTCGCGGATGGAGAGACGGTCGAGGTCGTATCGATGGAGTACGCCGGACGTGCAACCGCGTGCGTTTCGTCCCAAATCGGGTGCGCCGTCGGCTGTCCATTCTGCGCCACGGGACAGGCTGGCTTTGTCCGCAACCTTTCCTCGGGTGAGATCGCGGCTCAGGTCCTCCATGTTGCCCGGACGCTGCGGTCACGCGGACGACGGCTCTCGAACGTCGTCTACATGGGAATGGGCGAACCCTTGGCCAATGTCGACGCGGTCTTCGGATCGATTCGGCTCCTCAACGACCCGCACGGCTTTGGGCTTGGAGCGCGCGCGTTCACCGTGTCGACCGCCGGGATGGTGCCGGGCATGGATCGACTCGCGAACGAGCCCCTGCAGGTCAATCTTGCCGTCTCCCTCCACGCGGGCGACGACCCTCTGCGTAGCGTGCTTGTCCCGCTCAACCGAAAGTACCCGCTTGAGGCTCTCATCGCTGCCTGCCAGCGGTACCTGGCGAGGACCCATCGACGCATCTCGTTCGAGATCGCGCTCGTCGCCGGGCTCAACGACCGTCCGCACCACGCCCGCGCTGTCGCAACGCTGTTGAGCGGCCTCCTATGCCACGCGAACCTCATCCCTGCGAACCCGATCCCGGAGCGCCGCGACTGGCAGCGCAGTTCGGCTGCGTCTGTGGATGCCTATGCTCAGGTACTCATCGCGGCCGGCATTCCGACCACGGTGCGAGACAGCCGTGGGACGGAGATCGCGGCGGGATGTGGGCAGCTCCGGGCGCGCCCGCGGTAGACGCCTACCCTTTGAGCAGAGTCCGGTAGTAGTCGAGCGCTCGCTTGCCCCATCGATCGGCGAGGTGATCCATTCCCTCTTTCACGAGTTGGCGGGCCCGTTCGCGACTGATTCCCATGATCCGCCCGACATCGGAGAGGTTGTTGGGGCATCCGTCGTCGATCCCGTGGTGCAACCGAATGGCCTGCGCCTGTCGCGCCGGGAGGTTGCTCAGGAGACCGTCCAGTTCCTCGCGGAACAGGAGTCGAAGGGCCTCGTGTTCTGGGGAGAGTCCCCCCTCGTCCGACAGCCGCTCCTCGAGCAGTTCGTCTTCGTTGTCGCCTACGGGGCGATCGAGCGACGTCATCTCGTTGACCTGTTTCTCCACCTGGAGAAGCCGGTCGGCGGATAGACCGGTCGCTTCCATCACCGCGGCCTCGTCCACCGGCTCCTCGCCGCCAAGCGAACGGATCTCCGCCATGCGTCGCACCGCGCGGAACAGGTAGTCGGGGATGCGAATCATCCGCGTGTACGTTCCGATGGCCGCGAGGATCCCGCGCCGCACCCACCACGCGGCATACGTGCTGAGTCGATAGCCACGATCCGGGTCAAATCGGTCCACGGCCTCGATGAGGCCCATGTTGCCTTCTTGAATGATGTCGGCGATCGGCATGCCGGTGTCGGCGTACTCCTGAGCGATCCCTGTGACCAGCCGAAGATTCGAAACGATCAGGCGCTCGCGCGCACCCGCCACTCCTTGGGCCATCTGCCGTGCCAACGCTTGCTCCTGCTCCCGAGATAGGACGGGGAAACGAGCGATGTCGCGATAGTAGATCTGGAGGGTCGACGGGGACCGATCCTCCTTCGCCGGTGTGGGCTCGAGGTTCTCCTGCTCGTCGTTCGTAGCCATCGGGACCACTTTACGACACGCCACTTCGCGAATCCATCGCATCGCCGTGGTGGTCAGGGAATTCGTTTGACGCGACGTCGAGGACGTCGAGTTCACGCACTTGCGCCACCATTCCCAGCCGGCCCGCGAGGCTCGGCTCCGTTCGCCCCTCGTCGCCGGACACGAGTTCCTTCACGTACAGCCCCCCGTCCGTCCGGAACTCGATCTCGGCCTCCCTCGTGTTGCGGACCGCCCCACAAGCCGCGTGCAGGCGCCGCGTGCGGACGAGATCCGCCCTTCGATGAGCGACCCGCCGGGGCGTACGTTGCGCGATGTCCCCGAGGAGCGATCGAAGCGCCGCTTCGAGGGTCTCCGCCGACACGTCGTCGGCGAACTCCACGACCGCGCGGTAGGTCTTCGTCGCCAGGGTCTCCTTGACCCGAGCGACGGCTCCCCGGGATGACCAGGAGATCCTGCCCAACGCGACCTTCCCCGCTGCCGCCGCGTTGGCCGCTTCGCGCAACGCCTCGAGATCGATCGACCGCGTCCGAGGCTCGCACAGTTCGAGCACAAAAGGCCGCCCCGTGCCAAGCATTCGCGCGTCGATGTCCTCCCGCCCCGCCCCATGAAGCACCACGCCGGACGCCCGCGCCGCCTCCGCAAACGGGCCAGCGACGATCTCCTCAACCGACTCCGGGTACTGCTTTCCTGTCCCGCCGCACGTTGCGCAGCCTCGCCCACGACAGCGCCTGCACGGCCAGTGGGTCTGAGGAATTCCGCGCACGAGCTTTTGGTAGCGCCCGTAGAGGAAGAGGGACGCAAGCCAGACGGAGATCGATCCATCGGCGAGGTCGATGGTGAACTTCACATCAGGATCGTTGAAGTCCACCGTCCCTCGATCCACAAGGGACTCGAACGCCTTGCCCACCGATCGGTTCCACGCGTGCTTCTGGGGCTCCGCGTGTTCGAGGCCGAATCGCTCCGCGAAGAACGCCTCTGCCTCTTGCCAACGCAGCGTGGGCTTCACCGCGAAGAGATAGGTGGAGAATTCGACGCCCTCCACTTTCTCCCGCGCTCGCTCTGCCCAGACACCGACGTCCGCAAACAGATCGTGGCACACCCAACAGCGCCCCTCGCCGCCCTTGACGCCGTCGAGCCCAAGCACGGTGCGTAGCGCGCGGCCGCGCTCTTCGTTCGACCAGCCGCGGCCGAGGCGCCCGAAGGCTCCACCAAGACAGGAGTCGCAGATCGGCCCGGACGCCAAGATCTCGCGCGCCGAGGACACGACACCCGACAAGACGTCGACCGTCACGCCGGTCCTCGAGGACTTCGATGCAGAACCATGGCCTGATCATCGCGGATGCAGCCGAGGGCTGCCAAGTCGTCGGCGACTTCACTCGCCGCGGCGGGCACGCCGTCCCACGTCTCGACCCGAATCGACGGGCGCTGTCCGGCGTGACGAACGAGGTGAACCAAGAGGGACAGCTGCCTCCCGCCTCTCCCCGGCCGAGAGGCGGCGTCGCGCCCCCGAGTGTCTCGTGGAACCAGCGCGCGACCAGCGGAGAGAAAAGATCGAGGACCGAAGGCATGGCTCCCCCATTCTCCGAATTGCCTCGGGAACGTCCACCAGACGGATCGGTTGCTTTCCCGTGTATCTGCTTGTATGGTGTATCTATTCGACGCAAGAGAGAGAAGCTCCTTTGGCCGTCCACTCCGGGTGGCTGCGAGATGGGGAGCCGAAGCGTCGACGCCCTCCTTGCGCAGGACGGGGCCTCAGGACACGCCTGCGGCCCCGTTTTGACTTTACGAACGCGTTTCTCAGGCGCCCCTTCGCCCATCAAGCTCCACTACGGTACCCTCCTCACCTCAATGATGCGCCTGCGGAGTGCCACCCTCAGCGTGATCGACGTGGTCCAGTTCGGAGAGCCGAACTCGGGCTGCGCCTACCTCCTGCGCGCAGCGAAGACGGCTCTCATCGACACGGGTACGGCCGCCAGCGCGCCTCGTCTTCTTCAGGCTCTGCGCGGACGTCGCATCGACTACGTCTTCATCACACACATCCATCTCGACCACGCGGGCGGCGCGGGACACCTCGCCCTCGCGCACCCGGAGGCCCTCTTCGTCGTGCATCCGCGCGGGCTTCCCTACCTCCTGGATCCAACGCGCCTCGTCGCTGGCGTGCGGGCCACTGGCCCGACGCTCGCCCCGCTCTACGGGCAGCCCCTTCCGGTCGATGGCGGCCGCGTCGTTGCCTGCGCCGACGGCGAGTCCTTCCGGCTGGGTGCCGGCATCGATCTTGTCGCCATCGACACGCCGGGGCATGCCCCGCATCACGTCTGCTTCTTCGAGCCCACGAACGAGATCCTCTTCGTCGGCGACGCCGTCGGCCACCACGGCGCGCCCGTGGACCTGCCGCTCACAGTTCCCCCGCGCTTCGACCCCGCGGCCTCTCGCGCCTCTCTCGTCCGGCTTCTCGAGTTCCACCCGCGGACGCTGGCGTTCACTCACTTCGGCCTTGCCGACGACGCGCGTGCGCTCCTCACGGCCTACCCGTGCCACGTCGACGAGTGGTTGGCTCGTGTGGACGCTGTGCGAACGTGCGTGGGGCCAGAGGCGGTCGCTGACGCGATCCTCGCCGGGTCGCGCTACGCCCTCCTCTCCCCGGTCGGTCGCGAGGTCGTGCGCCTCTGCGTTCGCGGTGCCCTCCTCACGCTCGAGCCCCAGGCGCCGTGAATGCGGGAGCCGCGAGCCTCGGTAGCGGCAGGACAGGAAGGTGACTCGATCTGGCGGAGAGCCTACGTCGGCTCCATCGACGCCCGGCGGTCCTCGCCGAGCACCGTAACCAGCTCGCAAGACGCCGCCCAGCGTGACAGGGCGCGCTGACCGTACTTCAGGGTGATTCGCGCGATGTCGAGATTCGTGGCGATCGCCGACGGCCGCATCGTGCGGTACCGCCAGTCCACGATGCGTTCGAGTTCGGCGAGCACGAAGTCGGTCACTCGCTCGGCGCCGAAGTCGTCAAGGACGAGGAGGTCGCACTCCCGGCAGCGGCGGGAGACTTCCTGGTAGCCGCGCGTGATCTCCGAACGTAGCTCACTCGCCAGGTCAAGCAGCGGCCAGTACTCGATACGGGTGCTCCGCTCGATCTCGTCGGGAGACAGCGTCGGCTCGCCAGCACCAACATCCTCGTTCGTCTCCGTTGCCGCGGCCCGCAACAGCTCACTCACTGGCGGCACGCGCACGCTCCCGGAGCCGTCCTCGCGTCGATTCATCGACGGCAGGGAGGTCCTTCGGTCGTATTCCTTCATGAGGGCAACGAGGAGGTGCGTCTTCCCGAGCCCGTTCTTCCCCATGATGAGGACGCCGGCACCCCCTCTTTCGGCGAGCCGACGGCACGCCTCGTAGGCCTCGCGGTTCTCGTTCGATACCTCGAAGTTGTCGAACGTGCACCTCTCGAAACGTGCACCCATCGGCGCGCCCTGGATCACGTCTTGCCCCCTTTGAGCCGTTTCTCGTAGATCGCGGGATCGTGCCCGGCAGCGGCCTGCTGCGCGAGCGACCCAGCGCCCGGGGGACGCCCGCGCGCATCCCAGTCCCGCGCCATGGCCAGGTTGCGCTCAAAGTTCTTCGTGTTGAACGGCGTCA
>Ga0315287_10004926_pt1 | contig 13076 bp, 8 predicted proteins | sample YL17G11_0_MG_FD_205037 | JGI IMG/M metagenome (GOLD analysis project Ga0315287, IMG submission 205037) | Sediment microbial communities from Yellowstone Lake, YNP, Wyoming, USA - YL17G11_0 | ecosystem: Environmental > Aquatic > Freshwater > Lake > Sediment | place: USA: Wyoming | collected...
TCCCGGCCGACAGAAGCGGGGGTGACACCGACGATTGGCGGCCATCGGCGTGCAGCGCCTCATCCAGGTACTTCGTGCTCTCGCCCGTGTCGTGCTTCGGCCGCAGGTCCAGGTACGGGCCCGTGGCGTCGGCGGTGCGGCCGCACACGTCGCACCGGAGCACGCCGGGGCCCGCGGCAAACGTCGCCTCGCAGTCGGGGCACCGCACGAGGGACCGCAGCGTGTTCGAGATCATCCGACGTCCTGCACCGCGCGTTCAGCTGACACCACGTGCCGCAGAAAGGTCTCGAGACGCTCGGCCCGCCTGCTCCAGCTGTACTGCTTCGCGTCGGCGAATGCAGATTGCGACAGCGACGCGGCCAGCGCCTGATCATCGAGCAGGCGCCGAATGGCCGCGGCCAGCGCGTCCGAGTCTCCGGCCGCGAACAGCAGGCCGTTGTCGCCATCGCGCACGATTTCACGGATGGGCGGCAGGTCCGAGGCAATCACGGGCTGGCCCGCGGCGAAGTACTCGAACAGCTTCAAAGGCGACGTGTACACCGCGGATGCCGTTGGCAGTGTCGGCAGCACGAGCATCGTCGCCTGGGCCACCAGCGACGCCACGCGCGACGGCTCCACCTGGCCGGTGAATCGTACGCGATCACCGAGGCCAAGATCCCGGGCGAGCATCCTGGCGCGATCCAGGTCCTGCTCCCCCGGAAACCCGCCGACAATGAGACCCTGCACTCCCGGCAACTGGCTCAGCGCCCGGATCAGGACGTCGACGCCCTTCCAGGGGTACAGGTGCCCCGCGTAGGCGACCAGGGGTGGAACCGCGTGGCCGGTCTGCGGCAGCCGGCGCTCTTCCAGCAACCGGACACCGTTCGGGATCGTCTCAACGACGGGCCGGTCACCAAACCTCTCCCGCAGTTCCACGGCGAGCACACCGGTGGTCGTAATGTACCCGTCGGCCGCACGCCAGACGCGCCGCTCGCGTCTGAATAGGCGCCTGACCTTCGCGTCGCTGTCGGCCGTGGAACCCGACACGAGCTCGGGCAGCGTCTGTGCGAAGACCGGAGCGAAGCCGTGAGACTCATAGACCAGGCGAGGCCTGATCCAGCCGGGCAGCGCCGCTACGACGTCGGCGACGCCAAGGTCGCGGGTCATGACGCAACCGCGCCGGCTCGCACGGATGACGTGCCATGTCGCGGCGGCCAGGTACCGAATGCGACGAACCGTTTGGGGCCCAGCCATCGTCAGCCGTACGACGCGCAGTGTCGGAACCCACGGAAGCCCGTAGAACGCGAACGGGTCGCGTCGTGGCCGGATCGTATCGTCGCGAACCATCAGGGTGACCCGGTGTCCCCTCGCCGCAAGCGCATGGCAGGTCTCGAAGGTCTGGATACCGTTGGCGCGTTCGAGCGGGAACCGGATATCAGCCAGGTACAGGACGTCGAGCGGGTCTGCGGCCGCTGCGCCGCTGCTCTGCGTCGTCATCGCTGGGGCTGCTGGTAGAAGGACCCCCGGTTGAACAGGTAGCGGTACGCCAATTCGGGGAAGCGCGTCGGCACGGTCACGAACGTATTGTATGCGTTCCGGTCAAGCTGCAGGCGTTGCCGGTCCATCATGCCCGCCCCAAACTGCGCCATGAGCCCCAGGTTCCACCAGAGGCAGAGTCCAGCGAAGACTGCCACGGTGACCTGCGGAGCACGGGCACGAGCCGAAGCCAGCACCTGCGCCACGCCAAGCGCCAACAGGACCGTCAACCCCACGAACCGGCGTTGACCGAAGGCACCCGCCTGCGTCCAGGTGTCGATCGAGCCGTTGACGTAGATTTGAGCAGCCACCATGAGGAGCGCCAAGAGGCCTATCCAGCGGGCGGACGCCGCGTCGACCGCTCCCTGGCCCGCGGGCCGAACCGCGAGCCAGACGAGGCCAGTTAGCGCGAAGACGGCCAGCGGGGTCCAGGCAAACAGGCCGTGTTCGGGCGACAGGAGCACCTCGAGCGCGTGCGGTGCACTCCAGATCATCTTGCTGCTGACCTGCGGCGCTGGGCCAATATGCCCGTACAGTTCGAGGTACGCCAGGGCCTGCGGCAGGTACACGACGCCAAACACGACGACCCCGGCCGCCGCGCCACTCAGGAGCCGCCGCACGGTGTCGCCGCGGCGTTCCCAGGCGGCCTTCCCGAGGGACGCCGCGAAGTCGACTGCCGGGCCGATGCCCAGCAACACGTCCTGCTCGCGGACCATAGCCATCAGTGCGCCGAGCGCCGCGAGTGCCGCGACTCCACCGATGGACCAGCGTCCGCGCACACGCAGCCATACCGCCACGAAGGCCGCGACAGTGAAGGCGGAGCACGCGTGTGCCATGCCTGGCGCCACGTACATGTAGAACAGCAAGGGTGTCGACAGCCACACAAGGACCGCCGCGCACGTGCCGTGTCCGACCACCCAGCGCGCGACCGATGCGGAGAGCAGGACCGCGAGTAAGCCGTATACGGCTGATCCGTAGGTGACGGCGGCCAGGTACGGCCGTGAGAACCCGTCAGCGGCGACGTTGGACCCGAACGCCCTTGCCCCTGCCACCACCAGGTCTGCGGCGGCGTAAAACGGTGCCCAGAGAATGCCGCAGCCGATTGTGGCGAAGTTGAGGCGGAGCCCGGTTTCGGTCTGTTGTTCGAGGAACGTCGCCCGGAACCCGAACGCCCGGGCTACGCCGCGGTCGTAGAAGTACCGGTATTCGTTGTCGAACGACAGGTCCCGATCGAACCACCACGATCGGAGGTATGCGAAGTACTCGATTTCGTCGGAGGCGTAGAGGCGGGGCGTGACCGCCGGCAGGGACAGCACGAACACCAGGACCAGCAGCCACGCGGGCGAAAAGACCGAGCGCCGCCGGAGGCGACGCGTGTCCGCCTGGTCTGGAGGCCCGGTCTTCGCCGTGGCGCCTGACGTCCCCACCGTATGGCTGGTCGTCACATCCTTCAGAGTGTTCGCCGGGTCTGAAGACCCGCCCCCCGACAGAAAACATCCGCCGGGTCTCCCGATCACATCGAGGCCGGGTCTTCAGACCCGGCGGATCCCGGGCGGCATCATCCACTGACGTCGTGCCGATCGTATCAGCTTCCCGTCCGGGTCGGTGTACGTCAAGATAACGGTCCAGGTTATGACGATGAGGACCCGGAATCAGGCTCCGGCGGCAGAAACTGGTCAAGAGCGCAGCGGGTCAGCCGCGGGCCCGACGCGGGCGCGACTGCGAGGTCTGCTGTCGTCTCCGCTGCGCGCGGCGGAAGCCCGGCCGGTCGCCACACTCACGCTGGTCGGGTTCGTCTTCGTCGTCACCTACCTCATCGGCGTGCTGGGGTGTCCCTCTGGTTCCGGGCGCATCATCAACGGTGATGCCATCCAGTATTTCGCCTATCTGCAATCGGCCGTCGTGGACGGCGATCTGGACTTCTCGAACGATTACCGGCAGCTCTACGGGGATACCGACCCCGAGACGAACGTCTGGTTGCGCAGTCGAACGCCGGCGGGACGGGCGTCCAATCTGATGTCGGTGGGACCTGCCGTTCTCTGGTCGCCGTTCTACGTGGCGGCACGACTCGTCATGGGGGCTGTTGAACCTCCGGAGAGGGCTGAAGCCCTGCTGCACGCCAGCGTGGGTGTGGCTGGCATCTTCTACGCCACGCTCGGAGCGTGGTTGACGTTCTGGGCTTGTGCACGGCTCTTCCCGCGCAGCGCCGCGTTCTGGGCCACGCTTGTCGTGTGGCTGGCTGGCCCGGCCATCTACTATTCGCTCGTGTCGCCAGCCTATTCACACGCAACCTCGCTCTTCGCGGTCTCTCTCTTCGTGTACGTCTGGCTCCGCACCCGTGGCGCGTCCGGATATGGGCGGACCATCCTCCTCGGCGCGCTTGGTGGCCTGGTGGCCCTGGTGCGCTGGCAGGACGCGATCGTCTTGTTGTTGCCCGTCGTGGACATGCTGGCCCTGGGGTATCGGCGCCGGGCGAGCGCCGGGGCCGTGACCGTCAGGCTCGCCCTCCTGGGCCTCGCAGCTGGTTTCGTGTTCGTCCCGCAACTTCTTGCGTGGCAGGCCATCTACGGCACGCCGCTGTTGATGCCGCAGGGGTCCGGCTTCATGGTGTGGACAAGCCCGGCGATTCTCGGCGTGTTGTTCTCGCTCAAGCGTGGGTTGTTCTCGTGGACGCCGGCGTTGCTGCCCGCCGTGGCGGGGTTGCCGCTGGTCATCAGGCGCGACCGGCTGGCCGGCTGGTCGATCGTGCTCGTGCTGGCCATCTCCGTCTACGTGAACGGCGCGGTCCAGGATTGGTGGGCGGGCGAAGCCTTCGGGGCGCGGCGATTCGTGGGCGACGCTGTGTTCTTCGCGCTCGGCCTGTCCGCCGTGATGACGCTCCCGCTGGCAGCGCGGCGGCCTGCGAGAGTTCGGTGGATCAGCGTCGCGGCTATCGCCTACAACGTGCTGTTTCTTTTTCAGTACCAGTTGTTCATGCGTGGTATGCGGGATCTTGTGCCCTATCCGGAGACGGCCAGGCAGATCTTTGTCGATCGGTTGTGGCTGCCGTTCCAGCTCCTGTTGCGGTGGCTGTCAGGGTGATGCTCCGGTGGCACCTGGCCGGGCACCGCCAGCGTTCGGCTGCTCGCGAGACGAGTCGCAGTCGAATCGCAGGCGTCGCTACTTCGGAACGACGCCGACATACCAGAGCCGAAACGCGACCGCCTGGTCGCGGCGAAGCTCGGGAAATCGATCCCCGACGCGGGATACGGGATCCAGGCGATCTGCTACGAGGTCGAGCCGGACACGTCCGGGATTGACGGCGCCGGCGGGAACGTTGACCGTGTAACTGCCGACCCGTTTCGGATCCCACGACAAAGTCACTGTGTCGAGTGCCGCGCCGTCCAGAAAGACGCGCACACGCTGTCCGGCCGCTCCCACGTCGTGCAGGGGATCCATGCGCAGGATGATCGAGTACGGCCGGCGCCTGGATAACGGGAGATGCAGCGTTGCGACACGCTGCGTCGCGAAGCGCGCGACGACATTGCCCTCGGTGACCGGAGCGGACCATCCGTCGGTGAAGACGAGCCTGTCTCTCGGCCCTGCCATCAGATAGGACGCCTCGCCCCTCTCGAGCGACGCCCGGGCGATGAGGTACGGCACTCCAAACGCCAGCACGGGGGCAGCGACGACGGGCAGCAGCAGCACGGCTGCTCGCCGGACAAGCCGCCCGCGGTTGAGGTCTGTCATCGTCGCGTTGAGGCCCGTCGCGAAGAGTCGTCGGCTGAACACCACGATATGGCGGACGAACCCGCAGGCGGCCAGCAGGTAGAACGGATACGCGTGCAAGGTGAACCGCCATTCGGCTCCACCTCGCACGGGCCACGTCATCATGAAGGGGGCCAGGGAGGCGACCAGGATGATCAACAGGAGTCGTCCGTTTGCGTCCAGAAGCCAGCCCGACAACCCCAACACGGCCAGCACCGCCAGCCAGGGACCCGGGCGGCTATTCCAGACGTCGAAGCCGCGCCACTTGTTCGTGAAGGGAAAGAAAGTCAGGCCTTGAACGGCGATGTCGAAAGCCTCGAGCGGCCGTTCCCTGAACTTGGACAACGCGTACCCGGACGCACTCGGGAGCGCCGCGGCCGCCTCGTCCTCCAGCGGCGCCACACCACGTTCTCGCGCGACGTAGAAGCGGACGTGGTAGTTGATGGCGTAGAGCGGGTCACCGAATGTCCTCGCGCAGTTGATCAGGTACGGCGCCGTGAGGCCGAGCAGCACCAGGGCTGCCACGCCGACGAGCCGCGATCGTGGGACGAGCCCCGCACGGCCGCCGGTACCCAAGACGTAGACCAGCGCGGGGACCACGAACACGATCGACGTAATCCGCGTGAGACACGCGCCAGCCGCCACGACGCCAACGATCACCGCGTTGGCCGTGCGGGGGCTGGTACGCAGCCGCACGAGGGCCCAGGCGCAGAGTACGCAGAAGAACGCCGATGCCTCGTCACGCCATCCCCCGATCGACAGCGCAATGACCTCGTGCTCGATGGCCAGAGCGGCAGCGGCGGCGAAGCCCACGGTTCTCGACGCGATGCTGGCTCCCAGGAGGTAGGTTGCCAGAATCATCAACAAGGAGAACGAGACGGACGCCAGGCTGACCGAGACGTCCTGGCCGCCAGTCATCCACAGCCATGCGCGCGTCGCGGCCAGGAACACCGGTTCGCGCACATGCGCCTGGTAGAACGACCGCATGTCGCGGGCGAACGCAAGATAATTGATCGGGTCGCCGATGTCGTGCTGTGCCTCGCGTCGCGGCCATTTCCACGAAGACGGCACCACCACGGCCGCGCTCGTCGCGACCGCCTCCTGGAGGCCGACGAACCAGCCGGGGCGGTCGAACGGCCCATAGGAGCGGAACAGGGCGTCCAGGCGGAGGATGCTGGCATACGCCAGCACGAGACCGATCAGCAGCCCCGGGACCACCCGCCGCCAGGTGCCGGGGTGAAGGCGGCTGCGACGAGGTGGAGGCACGTCAGGTCCAGTCACGTCCGTTGATTCTATCCTCTCGCGCGTACCCTGGACGAAGCCACGCGTGCCACAGTGGCCGGTACGACTGCTGCACCACCATGGGGCGGAACCGCGACGCTGGCCTGAAAGCCGTTCTATCGATTACGGCGTGAGGAAGTACTTCTCGGGAACAAACGCGCCCCCGTCTTCGACAATGCCGACTCGCCCCTGCTGCCGCAGATCGCGCTCCCAACGCTTGAAGTCGAAGGTGCCGTCGACAATGCCCAGTCGGGCCAGCGTTGCCTTGATGGCGCGCTCCCGGTCTGGTGGAATGCTCGAGAAACGTATCTCGCTGTAGACCGCCTGCCAGTCGCGGAAGATGTGATCGGACGACATCGGATGCAGTGTGAGCTGTTCGAGCCGACTCGCCCTCACTGACACGCCCGCTGCAATCGCGAGGACCATCAGCGCGACGGCCCCGGCTGTCCGCGACGTTCGCGCGACGCCGGCGACGACCAGCATGACGAAGATGGCGTAGAAAGAAATTGGAAACAAGAGGAGGTTCGCGCGGATTCGGACGGCGCCCGGCAGGCAGGTGATTGCGGCAAGTGTCAGCCACATCAGGCTGTGCAGCCGCTGGGTGCGCGGGAGGAACATCGCGGCGGCCAGAAGGACGACAAAAGCCACGAGGAACCAGTCCGGCGCCGTCCCTGATTGGCCAGACAGGCACACTGTCCAGCGAAAGTGCGTCAACGGCCCGTCGACGACCAGGCGGTTGACTCGGAAGTTCGGGGCGCTCGGCACCATCAGGAGACGCCATACCCAGAACGGGACGAACGTGACAGCAAGCAACCCCGCGTATCGCGCCAGGCGCGTATATGCCTCGCGAGGCCGCTCGAACAGACGAAGGTACGCGACGCCGATGACGAGGAGCACAGGGTACAGCGCCAGCGCATCTTCGCGCGCGCCGAGGGCCAGAAGAACGAGTACCGCCGACAGCGCGGCGAGCACGTGGGCTCCACGATCGAGATACGCAAGGAGCAGATGGGCGGCGGCGACGAAGAGCAGCGCCGGCACGAGATGAATGCCGTCGGAGATCCACACGTAATGATAGAAGCTGTTCTTGCTGCATAACGTCAGGACGCCCGCCAGCAGCCCCGCCCACCACGGTCCGCCGAGCCGGCCGACCAGCGCGCCCAGCGAGACGAGATAGATCGAGAACAGGAGCGTCAGGAACACGCGATGTCCGCGGACTGACTCACCGAATACCCGAGCGCGAACGTCGTTGAAGACCACGGTCCCGGGCCGGAACCCCTTCGTTTCGATGTTGTCGGGATCCCATGTGCCGACGAAGGATTTCGCGACCTCGACCGCCGAATAGGGGCGTATCAGATGCAGATCGTCAAAGTGCCACTCGTAGTCGAGCGATCGCCACCCGACAAGCAGCGCGACCGCGGCCAGCACCACGGCAAAGAGCACCGACTGAACACCCGTCATGCCCCGAAGAGCCGCCGCGGTTCGATCGCTGGAATCCGGCACGTTCATGGCCAATACCGCTCGGGTTCTGCGCTCACGTCCGGAGAAACACGCCGGAGTTCGCGCGGTGGGGGTCCCGGAACGTGGTTTCGGGCTGACCGCCGACAACAAGGTCGGCCCATTCGACACCCTGCATAAAGCTGTGGTCCTGGTTGGAGACTTCGTACTTCCAGCCGCCGAACCGCCCTCTCGAAAACACCCGTCTCGCCTCGAGGGCGGGAAGTATCTGTTCGAGGACGAGATCTCTGCCAAGAAAGGGTGTGGGATACCCGTGTCTCGCCCGGCCATGCCAGAAGCTGACCACGTCGGTTCCAGCCGGGAGCAGGCCGTCCCGCCTCATGGCGATGAGCGCCGTCTCTCGCAGCCTGTCGGCGTCCACCGGCTTCTTCGGCGACTCGCACACCTCGGCCATCAACGACCAGTAGTCGTCGCCGTCCGGCACATTGCGGGGCGAGTAATTGGAGAACACCGTGACCCGGTAGTACGGGCTGTGATCCTCCGGGAAGTACATCCAGCACTTCGTCGAGAGCTCGGGCGGGCGGGCCCCGCGGAGTCCGACGCCCAGCACGTGAACCGTGCTGTAGCGAAGCGACCGGCTGGCGCGCTGGATGTTGGGCGCACGTGGCCGGGCGATGTCGGCGAGGACGTCGAGCGGCATGGTCGACAGCAAGATGTCGAACCCGTGCTGCTGTCCATTCTCGAGTCGGACGACGCGCGCGCCAAGATCGATCCGGACGACCCGGTGCCCAAACGCGATGCGTTCAGCGGGAAGCAGCCGGGCGACTTCACGCCAGATCGCGCCGGTGCCTCCCAAGGCAGGAAACCTGAACCGGCGGTTCGGCCCCCATGAGACGTCGTCGCGGTGTTGGGCGATGTTGTCCCTGATTCGATCGAGGTCCGGCAACGCAACGCGGTCGTCTATCCAGCCCGCGTCGAGCTCTTCGAGCGGATATCCCCACACCTTCAAGTTGTAGGGACGCATGAACATGGCCGCGATGCCGTCGCCGAATGTCTGATTGATCCAGGAGGAGAAATTGGCCGGCCGGCCCCGTCCTTCCCGCCCGGACCGAGCCTGGTCCAATCCGGCCAACGCGCGATCCTGGTCAGCCGGGTCGAGCCTGTGAATGTTGTTCTGGAAAGGATATGGCACGAACCGGTTCTTGAACCTGATCCACGATTCGCGTTCGTGCCACAACCACCGGTCGCCAAGCGCCTTGTCCAGCACCCGGTCGTAGTATGAATAGTGACTGAACTGGACGTGGCCGCCCATATCCCAGGTGAATCCCTGGGCGTCGAGGTAGCTCGCGGCCAGTCCTCCCGGCCCGGTCTCCGCCTCGAGAACGACAAAATCTTCAACGCCGAGCTCATGGAGGCGGTAGGCGGCGCCAAGGCCCGTCGGCCCGGCACCGATGATCAACACTCGGCCGGGGTCAGTCATCGCCATGCCGGACGGGAACCGCGCGATGCGCGGATGCGCGCGCGCCAAGGGCGACCGACGCCGTCTCGACCGCGCAGCGAAACGCGGTCCGCCACTGTTTCCATCCCGCGATCGAAGCGGTTCCCACCCGTCTCGGCTGGTGGGGAACCCAGACCTGATGGACGCGCAATCTGTCACGCACGGCGAGCCCTGCCATGATGACGTTGGGTGCAAAGGCACGGGCCGGGATCCTGGGCAGCATCGCCGCGAGCGCGGATCGCCGAATGATCCGGTACGGCGTGTTGACGTCCCACAAGCCGCTGCCGAACAGCAGCCTGACGACGGCTCGCGAGCCAACGCTGATGATGCGGCGGGCGACGGTGGCGTGCCGATCCTTGCGGCACCCGAGGAGCAGATCATGGTCAGCCCGGCGGGTCCAGAGCTGCTCGAACGCGGGCGGACTCATTTCGTCATCGCTATCGACCTGAAACACCCAGTCGCCGGTTGCCTCCCGATAACCTCTCCAAATCGTCGGCCCGTGCCCCATGTTCGCGTGGCTCCTGACGACAATCTGGGGCTTCTCGATGGCGATGTGGCGCAGGACGTCAGCCGTCCGATCGCGGGAGCCGTCGTCGTAGACAAGGAACTCGTAACAGATGTTCAGACGATCCAGCTCATCGGCCCATGCCCTGACGACAGGTTCGACCGCCTCGGCCTCGTTGTAGACCGGCATCACGACGGACAACTCGGGCCTGCTCGGCGGGGTGGCCTTCGTCACGTCCGGGGCGTCCATGGCGGCCACGATCATAGCAGTGAAGTAGAGCCTCCTGTCCAGACAGCCTTCAGCGTCAAGACCGCAAACGAGTGACCGCCCGCGAGTCTCGAGAGTTGAACAGGAAGAACCTCGTCGACAGGCACGTCGTCCCGTAGCCCTGTCGGCTCCGGACCACGCACAGGGAGCACGGTGGACGCTACGGGGTCTTCGCCACGACTCGCGTGAACTGCAGCGAGTCGCACTGAATGGCCAGGAGACGTGGGTCGTCCGAGAGGCCGGCAGCCGAGGGAGCGGTCGCATAGCTGTAGCGGAAGCGAATCTGATTGAGGTTTGGCTGCAGGAGCCGGGCCGGAATCTCAATCGTGTACGGGAAGGCACCCCTGTCGAGCGTCAGGCGGCCGGTCGATTGCCCGTTTACCATCACCTCCACGATCTGAGGCGCCGGTGCGCCAGCATACGTGAAAGGCGCGCACCGAAGAACGAGCCGGTAGTTGTCGGTCGCTTCCTTGAGTGGAACCACGAGCACGGACTGGGTGCCAACGGCCCACCGAAACGAGAATCCAGGCGCGTGTTCACGCACCGACCACCCGGGCCCGAGGAACCGTTCGTCGTCGGGCTCACCGAGGTCAATCGTCAGGTTGTTGTAGGTGCGCCCCAGGAGTTTGTCGTACAGCGGCATACCCACACCGTACTTCCACGCCACCCCGGCGTTCATGGGGAAGGAGAATGGATTGCCGAGCCGTGTGTAGAGCGAGTCCAGAATCCTGTCGAATGTGATGCCGTCGCGGTTCGGCAACGCACCCGTCCTGACATCCAGCATGAACGCGGCATTCACGACCAGCAACGCCCCCAGGACGAGGCCGGGGGCGGCAAAGGGGCGGCGGCGCGCCCAGGTCAGCAGGCTGGCCAATCCGATCGCGAACACGAGAACGCAGTTCTCGAACCGCCGAGCCCCGAAACCGCTTCCGCCCCACCAGATCTCGACCGTGCTGTTGATGTACAACTGACCGAGGAATCCGACGATCAGCGCGGCAGCAAGAGGCCGGTCCCGGCGCCAGAAGAGCGGGAGGCCGAGAAGTGCAAAGTAGAGCAACGGGGTCCACGACAGGAGGCCATGGTTCGGGGAGAATAGGACGTCTCCGATGTGCAGTGACGCCAGATGTACGCCGTGTTCGCCCGTCGGGAGACTGATCCACTCTCCGCGCACAATTCGCCAGAAGATAAGCTGAGGCGCAAAAGCCGCCAGCGCGCACGCGGCCCACACGCTCACATCGCCCAACGCTGCTATCGTTCGAGAGCGTCCCCGGCCTGCACGCCACGACTGCAGCATTCCGTCGGCCAGCGGCAGCGGGATGAACAAGGCGTTCTGCCACCGCACCATGCACATCAACCCGGCTGAGGCGCCAAGCAGCGCCCATTGAGCGCGTGTCCGGTTGAGCCGTGTCCGGTGCCAGACGAACAGGAACAGTGTCGTCGCGAACATCGAGGCGCCGTGCACCATCGAGTTCTCGACGGTCAGGTACCAGATCAGGAAGGACCCGCAGCACAGTACCAAGGTGGTGACGGCCGACAGCAGCGGCGAGAAGTAGTCCTTCAGGATCTTGTAGGTGAGCACCAGGCCCATGAAGCCGTACACGAGCGTCCCGATCCCGATCGCCCGCTGATACGGAATCGTAAGTCCCGTCAGCTGGTAGTTCCCGCCAAGGAGGTTCAACAAGCCTAGCCACGCGTGTCCCAGCACGAAGAACGGGGTCCACAGAATCGCCGCGCCGAAGGCATACCAGCTGGCCGTGCCGCGCACGCCAAACTCCGCGTTCTCATTCGCAAAATTGAGATCCCAGTCGATGACCAGTGACCGGACCTGAACGAAGTACTCACGTCCATCGGAGGCAGCCCGCTCGTAGCCCCAGTGAAAGAGAAACAACAGACACAAGAGGAAGGCTACGAAGATCAAGCCGGTGCCGTCGAGCCTCACCCATAGCCCATCCGGGCGGCGACAAGAACCGGGCGGCATCCTCACGGCCAGAGCCAGTCGTCGAGCGAGAATCACGAGGCCGAGAATCGCCACCAACCACCCGGCTAGAACGAGCGGATCATCCAGGAACAGACTGAGCAGGAGGATGTGCCAGACCCGGAGGGTCGCGAGGACGAGCAGAAGGTTCGTCGCTGTCCGAGCCGTTTTCATCATGGGCCGCGGCCGTGTGGCCGGTGAAACGCACTTGCCCTTGAGGGAGGCATGTTCCCATAGTCGTCGCTACTCACGCAAACTCGCGCGCAGCAATCGCCCACAGGCGAATTCAAGTGGTCGCCATGAACCGGCAGCGATCGATGTGACGAACAGGCCGGCGACCGATTGAGTCTCGTGGCCTCAGTCTCGTCGCCCGTCCTTTGAATCGGCGCGGCGATACTCCACCAACTGCGCCGACACGTTGCCGGTCTTCCGTCGCGCCTCCTCGAATCCGCGCGCCCGGATGGCGTTCTCGGCCGCACGCGTGTCACGGCGCGTCGAGAAGAAGAACATCCTCTCCGAATGTTCGGCTTCGAGAAAGTCATCGAGGACGTCGAGCCCTGGCCCGCCTTCCTCGGCGCTTCGCGGCAGGGTCAGCGTCCTCGGCCGCTCAATCCTGACGGCAAAGCCATACGACGACTGGTCCGCGTGCGTGCTGATGGGCCACGACGCGTAGTATCCGGCCAGGCTTGCGCCCGGCGTGTTGAGCACGATCGCATCGTTAGCCGTGGCGCTCGATTCGAGTGCCCGCACAAGCTGAATCTGATCGAGTTGAGGGTACGCGGGCGGCGTGAGGCGAGTGACACAAAGGATGACAGCCACGGCTGCAGCCGCGT
>Ga0315287_10004927_pt1 | contig 13075 bp, 11 predicted proteins | sample YL17G11_0_MG_FD_205037 | JGI IMG/M metagenome (GOLD analysis project Ga0315287, IMG submission 205037) | Sediment microbial communities from Yellowstone Lake, YNP, Wyoming, USA - YL17G11_0 | ecosystem: Environmental > Aquatic > Freshwater > Lake > Sediment | place: USA: Wyoming | collected...
GTCGGTATGGCTATCTCCATCGTCCTCGGCACCGCCATCGGTCTCGCCATGGCCTCCTGGAAGACCGTCCAACGAAGCCTCGGAACCCTGATGGTCGCCCTGCAGGCGTTGCCGTCGATAGCGTGGTTGTCGTTGGCACTCCTCTGGTTCGGAGACAGGTCTGCGCGGGCCATCGTCTACGTCGTGATCCTCGGAGCGTTCCCGTCGGTCGCCATCGCAACCGCAACCAGCGTTCGCCTGGTCCCGCCTGTACTCGTGCGGGCCGCGCGCACGCTCGGTGCGTCCGGCTGGGAACTCCAGAGAGACGTCGTCTTCCCTGCAGCGATCCCCGACTACTTCGTAGGGATCCAGCAAGCGTGGGCCTTCGCCTGGCGAGCCCTGCTGGCCGGCGAATTGATCGTTTCCGGCGCCCACGGACTCGGGCAAACCATCCACGGAGCGAGTGCGCAGGCCGATGTCGCACTGGTGCTCGCGGCCATGGTCGTCATCGTCGTGGTCGGTCTGCTCGTCGACCTCGGGCTCACGGTCTTCGACAAGCGGATCCGAACCAGCAGAGGGTTGCTGACCTCGGACTGAATCCCGGGCGGCGTTCGCCTGCCGGTGCAGCCAGGCGCGGTCGCCTTTGGACGTTCCGGCGCAACAACCGCCTCCCGGGCCGAGGAAGATAGGTGAGAGATGACGAGGCTCCTCTACGGACTCGGCCGGTTCTGCGTGCGTCATCGCTGGTTGGTGGTCGCCATCTGGCTGATCGCGATGGTGACGGTCGCCGGCCTCGCGAAAACGTTGGGCAGCAAGACCAGCGACAACTACACCCTGCCCGGCACCGGCGCGCAACAAGCCTCGGACGTGCTCTCCAGGTTGTTCCCCTCCCAGAAGAACGGCTCGAGTCCGATCGTCTTCCATGCGCGAACGGGCGTCCTGAACGAGGGTGCCGGCAAGCAGGCCGTGCAAGACGCTTTCGACGCTATCGAGAACGCTCCGCATGTCCAAGACGCCTTGAACCCGTTCAGCCACGCGGGGAAGATCCTGGGACTCGTATCCGAAGATGGGACCACCGCCTACATCCCCGTGATCCTCGACAAGAAGCCGGGCGACCTGAGCATCCCTGAAGCGCAGGCTGTGGTGGATGCCGCATCGGCACCTGCCGAGAGCGAAGGTATACAGGTCGCGGCCGGCGGCATCATCGGTTCCGTTCTGTCACAGTTCGACCCCGGAGGGGCCGATCGCTACGGCCTGGTCGCCGCGATGATCATCCTCGCGGTCGTCTTCGGTTCGATCGTAGCGATGGGGCTGCCGATAATCACCGCACTGTTCGGCCTCAGCATCGGATTGGCCGTGATAACCCTTCTGTCGCACTCCATGGACATCCCGACGGTCGCGCCGACCATGGCGACCATGATCGGCCTTGGGGTCGGCATCGACTACGCCTTGTTCACGGTCACGCGCCACAGGGATCACCTGAGAGACGGGATGGCCGTCGGCGAGTCCATCGCGCGGGCCACCGCCACGTCCGGCGGGGCCATCGTGTTCGCGGGCGGAACGGTGTTGATCGCCATCGCGTCCTTGGGGCTGGCCGGCATACCGCTCGTCAGCCGACTCGGCATGACGACCTCGATAGTCGTCGCGATCGCCGTGTTGGCGGCGATAACCCTCCTCCCCTCCGCGCTCGCCATCGTCGGTGGACACATCGATTCCCTCCGCATGCCGAGATTCCTGAGAGCCCGACAGACCGATCCCCTGGCGGGAACGTGGGCGAGGTGGGCGGACTGGGTGGGGAGGCATCCATGGACCTCTGTCGCCGCCGCTCTGCTGATCCTGGCACCTTTGACGTTGCCGCTGTTCTCGTTGGAACTGGGCTCCCCCGACGTTGCATCCGAGCCCACCTCCTACACGAGTCGGATCGCCTACGACCTGCTCGATCGCGGATTCGGTCCCGGGTACAACGGACAGCTCCTGGTCGCCGTCGAGCTCGCAACACCCGCGAGTGCGAGCGAGGCCTTCCTCGCGGACAAGGCCCGCGCGAAGGACCTGGGCAGGAAGCTCAAGGGGGCCGCTGCCTACGGTGAGCGGATCAAGGACCGACTCGGGGCGAAGGGCGAGAGCCTCAAGAGACAGGGCGAAGCGTTGGCCGCCGAAGCCGCGCCGCTTCAGGCCACGACACAGGACCTCCAACGTGAAGGCGCCGCGCTGCTGCGCGAGAAAGCGATGCTGGAGCGCGAGGGCGCAGTGCTCCTGCAGAAGAAGACGACCCTGGAACGCAAGGGCGCGCTCCTCCAGTCACATGGCAAGCGCCTCGGCTCGTCGCTCGACAAGATCATGAAGGAGATAGCGACCGTACAGAAGGAGATCGCGGCGACGAGCGACCCCACAGAGCTCGCGCACCTGCAGGCTCAGCTCGCCCAGTTGCAGAAGGACGCCGCGTCCGTGCAGGCCGAGCTTTCCCGCCTCCAGCACATGGGCGAGAAGCTCAAAGCCCAGGGAGAGAAGCTCGCCCTTCAAGGGGCTCGGCTGCAGACCCAGGGTGAGCGACTCGCCCTTCAAGGGGCCAGGCTTGAGTCGCGCGGCGCAACGGCCAAGGAACAGGGTGCTTCGCTGCTCGCCGCGAAGACCCGCCTCGAGCACGCCGGCGCGAACCTGAAGAGCGAAGCTCACCGCGCCAAGGAACACGGCAAGGTCCTGAAGGCGCGAGCCCACGCCTGGTTGGGTGAAGTGAAGAGCCTGAAGCACTCCCTCATCCAGCAGATGAAGGATGCGGGGGGCGAGAAGATGGGAACGGACCCGAGACTGGTTGAGCTGCGCGAGGCCCTGGCCGCCACCCGCGGGGTTGTCGATGTCTCCCCGATACAGGTGCCCGATTCGGGGCGGGCCGCGATCATCACGGTCACCCCGACGACCGATCCCTCCGACCCGCGTACCAGCGCCCTGGTTGCCGAGATGCGCGACCGGGTGATCCCGCGCGCAACGACCGACCATGGAACGCGCGCGTACGTGGGCGGCCTGACGGCGGCCTACGACGACCTGACCACCAAGATCTCCGGAAGGCTGGTGACCGTCATCGCAACCGTCATCGCTCTTTCCTTCCTGCTTCTGATGCTCGCGTTCCGGTCGATCGCCATCCCGGTCAAGGCCGCGATCATGAACATCCTCTCCGTCGCGGCGGCCTACGGCGTGCTGGTCGCCGTATTCCAGTGGGGATGGGGTCTTCGCTACATAGGTATCCCTCAGGCCGCCCACGTTCCCATCGTGAGCTTCGTGCCTTTGATGATGTTCGCCGTCCTGTTCGGGCTCTCGATGGACTACGAGGTCTTCCTGATGAGCCAGATCGCCGAACAGCATGCCCTCGGGGAGAGCAACCACGATTCGGTGGTGCACGGCCTGGCCAGCTCCGCGCGCGTCATCACCGCGGCGGCCCTGATCATGGTCGCGGTGTTCGCATCGTTCATCCTGAACGAGAACCCCGTGATCAAGCAGTTCGGCATCGGGCTGAGCGTCGCCGTGGCCCTGGACGCGACCATCATCAGGATCCTGCTCGTTCCCGCCACGATGACCCTCCTGGGAAACGGCAACTGGTGGCTGCCGAGATGGCTGTCGAGACTGCTACCCAGGCTCGAGCTCGAGGGCAAGAACTACTTCCGTCGAACGGACGGTACGGCAGGAGCCGAGGTCGACCCGACACCCACACCGGAATAGACGCGCCCCCGGCGAGGTTCCTGCATGAGTCGAGAGGAAGGATCGCCCGTGCCTGCTGTTACCCCGGATAACCCGACCACGTTGAGACGGATCGCGGCTCCCCAAGGAGTCTCGCGCCCGGTCCAGACCATCACCACCGCACCCTCGTTCCTCGAGGGGGACGGTTTCCAGGTGCGCCGCCCGACCGCCGGTATAGATCTTGAGCTTGCCGACCCGTTCCTGTTGCTCGACCAGATGGGCGCGGTCGAGTACGCGCCGGGCGAGGCGAAGGGCGCTTCAGATCATCCGCACCGCGGCTTCGAAACCGTGACCTACATGATGGACGGCAAGATCAAGCACCGTGATTCGAACGGGGGCGGTGGCGTGATCACGGATGGGGCCACGCAGTGGATGACCGCCGGTGCCGGCATCGTGCATTCGGAGCTTCCTACCGAGGATCTCATCATGGCCGGAGGTCTGTTCCACGGCATACAGCTGTGGGTGAACCTGCCCGCAGCCAACAAGTGGAACAAACCCACGTATCAAGACATCGAGGCCCAGGACGTGCTGCTTCTCGCATCCGAAGACGCCGGAGCGGTGGTTCGAGTCATCGCGGGAGACATCGGTGAGTTCCAGGGACCGGGCTCGACCTTCACGCCGATCACCTACGCCCACGCGACGCTGGCCCCCGGTTCCCAGCTGCGCGTTCCCTGGAGGACCGACTTCAACGCGCTCGCGTACGTCCTGAACGGGCGGGGTGCGGCCGGGCCCGGAGAGAACCCCATCCAGGAGGGACAGCTCGCGGTGTTCGCCGCGGGTGACTATCTGGAGATTTCCGCGGCTCAGGGCCAAGACACGCGCTCACCGAACATGGATGTACTACTGCTGGGAGGCCTTCCCATCAAGGAGCAGATCGCCTGGTACGGGCCTTTCGTGATGAACACCAAGGCCGAGATCCACCAAGCCATAGAGGACTATCAGGCCGGTCGGATGGGCGTGATCCCCGCGGAGCAGACCTCGGACTAGTCGCTCTTGTAGATCACCCAGAACTTGCAGACCGGCGACAGGCTTTTCCAAACCGCCTCGCTCCCGTTCGGGGTGATCAGGGTATCCCCGGGTCCCACGTCGTGGACCGTTCCGCTCGGCTCGGTCACCAGAACCTGGCCTTCGAGCACGTAGGAGACCTCGTGATACGGAGGCCGTGTGTCGCCCTCTTCCGGGCCCCGCCGCCAGAAGCCGCACACGAAGTTGCCGTCGTCGGAGCGCCATATGACGGTCTCCTCCCCCGGCGGTGCGGTGTCGCCCTCGGGACGAGGCACCTCTTGCCAATCGAGCTCTGAATCGCCCTCGACTACCCACGCGCCCGGAGCTTCCTCGTCGGTCTCGCATATGGCCCAGAACTTCTTCACGTCGGTCACGCAGCGCCACACGCCGGAGCTGCCGCGAGGTGTGACGAGGACATCCCCGGGACCGGCGCGATGGACCGTCCCGTCCGGATCCATGACTTCGGCGATACCGTCGATGATGATCGAGACCTCGTGATACGGCCGCGTCATCGCCCCCTCGCGGACGGGTCGCCGCCACAGGCCCGCCGTGAACTTCCCGTCCGCCGACTCGAAGAACTGGACATCCTCGCCGGGAGGCGTCTCGTCCCCCTCTGGCCGTGGCACTTCGTTCCAGGTCAACTCGGCATCTGCCTTCATCACTCTTATCGACGGATCGAACGGCATGCGAAGCTCCTGTCAGATGGTGGGCTCGTCGTGGGGACGGGCCGGGTCGGGTAAGTACACCATCACCCGGCCGTGTTCGGCGAGCAGGGCCGGGTAGCCGAAGTCGTCTTCGGCGGGCGTCGTTCGGACCGCGCCTGCCTGGATCCCCTGGAAAGCGTCCGCCACCTCCGACAGGAAGGCGCCCTCGGCGATCGGTCGCAGGTGGTGACCCATGCACAGCAGGCGCACATCGCTCTCCATCTCGGCCAAGCGAGCGGTGGATCGAACGAACTCCTCGAGGTCTGAGTCTTCCATGTGTGCGTAGATGACTCCGCTGACCACCGTGTCGCCCGTGAACATGATCCCCTCGTTCTCCAGCAACAAACAGATGCTGTCGGGGTTGTGTCCGGGGGTATGGATCGCGCGCAAGACACGATCGCCCAGATCGATGAGATCGCCGTCGGACAGCGAACGCGATGCCTCGACCGCCGGTATATGCCAAGAGGTGGGGTCGAAGTCCTCGGGAAGATCCCTCACCCGCTCGTCCGAGGTCATCAGGAACGCGAAGAGCTCTCTGTCCTTCGTTGCCAACGATCCGAACGCCTGATGCATCGCCGGGATCATCTCGACGTAGGAGCGAAGCATCTCGTCGTCCACGGGGATCGCGATCTGAGCCACCCCTTCGGCCTGGATGGCGATGTCGACGAACTCCTTGTTGCCCCCGATGTGGTCGTAGTGGCTGTGGGTGTTCACCACTCCGACCGGCTTGTCCGTCAGTCGCTCGCACTCCTCGCGGATGCTGAACAGTCCGAGGCCGCTGTCGACGAGCGTGGCTCTGTCGGAACCCTCGACCAACCACGAATTGACATGGCCCGGTTCGGACACGCGCCATACGCCCTCTGCGACACGCCTCGGCACGAACCAGTCATGACGATCGAGACGGCGCATGTCGAGAACGATACTGCGGTTCTCGACATGCGCCTAGGCGTTCCTGTGCCAGATGCCCCTATGAAGGAGGCTCTTCCTCCTCGCTGCGGATGCGCGGCTTCGGTACGGTCACGGTGTACGGCCTGGAACGGGTGACCGCCTTCGCGCTGGCCGGGGTCTCGCTCTCCCCTTCGGGGATGATCGGGAAGTTGTCCGACACGAATGCGTAGGCCATCACTCCCGCCGCCACCAATCCGACGGTGACTGCCATCTCTATCATCGACGGGAAGTACACGGCTCCGTTCGCCTGCTCCGCCATACCGGCGAACACCACGTTGCCGCGGTTCAACGCCAGGCCGATGACGGCCATCGTGGAGCCTGCGACCAACCACCGCGGCTTCCTCCGGGCGATGGGGTTCAGGAAGATGAGCGCCGGTATCAAGATGCCGACGAGCAGTTCCGTGATGAACAGCATGCTCTGGGTCGAACCGTCGAGCAGGTTGCTCAGTACACCCCTTGAAACCAGGTCCGCGATCTTCAGGCCGAAGTAGACGAGCATCATCACCCCGGATATCCGAACCAGCTGTCCCAGCACCCGCACCGGCGGCTTGTGGCCGCGGAACTTCGCGGAGAGGAACGCTTCGTTCGTCACCATCGCCGGCCCGATGAAGAACGACGACATCAGGAAGAAGATGGGGAGCATCATCGTCCACCACAGCGGATCCAGCCGGCCCTTGGCGATCAGGTACAGGGATCCCAACGCCGACTGGTGCAGGAAAGGCAGGATGACGCCGATAGTCAGAACCGGTGCGTAGATCTTGTGCAGCACATGTTCCAGACGCGGCATCCTCACCCGCTCCACATAGATGTGTCCGAACTCAACGATCTGGACGAGCGTGTACCCCGACACGCACCAGACCAACTCGAACATCACCGAATGTGGATTGCCCTTCCAGAAGAAGGGAACGCGCCATACGTTCATCCACCGGCCGAGGTCGAGGAACAAGCCCCCGACCACAAGGAGGTACCCGATGAGTGACGTAAGGAACGCAGCGCGCTCCAACGGCTTGTACTTCTCGCGTCCTAAGAAGTTCACCAGCAGTGCCATCGAATAGCCGCCCCCCGCTAGGGCGACGCCCACCATGACGTCCCACCAGACCCATATGCCCCACGGCCACCGATCGGAAAGATTGGTCGCGGAACCGAGTCCGAACAGGAGCCGGTAGGCAGCGGCGAAGGCACCTATGGCGACGAAACTCAGCAGGTAGGCCCGGGGCCACGTCATCTTGAAGACCCAGGGACGCTTCGCGGGTTCGGCATGAACGCGCGTCGCGACTCGGGTATCAACTGCAGATGTCATAGTTCCTCCCTTCCTGCTGCTAGCGCCTTGTCCTTCTCTTCTTCTTCGTCGAGAACCTTCATCCTCCTCGCGTAGAGAGTGACCAGAGCCGCCCCGAGCCCCATGGCAACCGGGGGTATCCATTTCGTGATGCGCCAGGTGTACTCGGGCAGCGGCTCGGTTCCGAGTGATGCGAACCCGAGCTTCTCGAACGGCACATCAGAGATGTAGAGAACCGAGGTACCTCCTACCTCGCTCTCACCGTAAACATGGTCCACGTACTTGCCCGGCTCCGCGGTCATGCGCGAGTGGGCCTCGTTCAACAGCCCGTCACGCTGGCCGAAGGTCAGGGCGCCGCTGGGGCAAGCCTCTGCACATGCCGTGGGCAGGCCTTGAGCGGTTCGATCCGCACACATGTCGCACTTGCTGACCTTTCCGAACGTCGCGTCCCAGTCGAAGGTCGGGACGCCGAACGGGCAGGCCATCATGCAGAACCTGCAGCCGACGCACTTGTTCGGGTCGTATGCGACGGGACCCGCTTCGGTCTTCACGAGCGCCTTGACGAAACAGACGGACGCACAAGCCGGCTCCAGGCAGTGCATGCATTGACGCTTAACCGGGGACACATGACCCCCGACGTTGTGGGACTCGACCACCGTCCAGTTGCTGGATGCGAGGACCGCGTCGGTCCCCGCAGCCGGTTGATCGGCTCGCGTCTCGAGCCCGTTGTCCTTCTTGCACGCGTCAGCGCATGCCCCACATCCGACGCACTTGGTCAGATCGATCAAGAGCGCCGGATCGCTACCGTGTTCCTCCGCGAGTTGCTGGGTCTGCGCACCGACGGCAGCCGCCGATGTCTGTCCGATCGTGGCGACGCTTACGGCCGCCACCGGGCAGAGTCCCAAGAACTTGCGTCTCGAGATGCCTTGCTGCACAACCGAGTCGAGTTCCGACCCGGTCGCGTCAGAAAGCATTCTGAATGAATCCCCACACGAGCATCGCGACGAACGCGATATACCTCAAGAAGAAGAGGAACAAGAAGATCGTCAGCGCGACGATGATTCCAGTGTCCTTGTGAGTCTCCTCCTTAGAGAGCTTCACGTTGGTAGTCATATGGATCCCTCCTTGACTGCAACGCTAGTTCCGCAAGTTGCTACTGTGTTGCCACGGAGAACCGTCTATCGCTCGCAGGTGATGTAATCGCCTAGGGCCGACTCCCTTAGGTCCCCGTAACATGTCGCGACCATCGATGAGGCGCGGTGATACGCCCTAGATGCGACCCCCTTGTTCCCCTCAGACCGCAGGCCTAGGGTCTCATCGAGAGACGGTCCGCGGGGAAGCCTAGGGCGTCTGCGACCATACCTAGGGCGTGAGCACCCGGACCATGATGACGGTGCCTACCGAGATGACTACGCACCCCACAACCAGGGCGAAGAGGACGGCCATCCTCTTGGAGGCGCCTTTCCAGATCATGGCCGCGATCCCCGCGGTGAAGACCAGCAACGAGCCGGCCGCCAAGGCGAGCTGGGTCGCCTGGCCGAAGCGATCACCGACGAACGCCAGATATGCGGCGACGATACCCAGCGAACCCGCGACCATCACCGTCCTAGGGATGAACGAAGAAGTCGCACTCTCGGCACGGAAGAGAAGCACCGTTCCTAGAACCAGCAGTACCACGGCGGTCGACAACCAGGGCAGTGCGGCTCCCCGAACGGTGAGTGACGGGTCGCACTGGCACGGGACCTTCGCTGCAGAGGCCAGGGCCCATACGACGAATGCGAGGGCCATGACCACGGCCGCCAGGCCTCTCATCAGGACGAACGTGGCGGGGCGTGAGGAAGGATCTCCTGCCGGTTCCAGCTGCACGGCCACGACGATACCGTGGCTGGCGCGTCTTCACAGGATCGCAACAGATACTTCATATACCTAATTAGCCATGTGAAGTATCATGGATACATGACACCGACACCAGCACCACCGAAGACCAACACGGCCGAGCTTGCCTCCCGGCTCCGCCTCGTCGTCGCCCGCCTGGCCCGTCGCCTCCGCAGGGAGGATCCTTCGGGCATATCCCACTCGCTTCTCTCGGCGCTGGCCACGGTCGAGCGCAAGGGACCGCTCACGCTGGGCCATCTGGCCGCGGCCGAGCAGGTCGCCCCACCCTCGATGACGCGCGCGGTAGGTGCCCTTGCCGAAGCCGGACTGGTCGAGCGCGTCGTGGACCCTGACGACAGGCGCGTCGCCTGGATAGGCGTCACCACTGAGGGCAAGACCCTCCTGCAGCACGGCCGGCGTCAGCGTGACGCGTATCTGGCCGCGCACCTTCGCAAGGCAACTCCCGAAGAACTCGCCGTCCTCGAGCGCGCCACCGAGATCCTGGAGCGCCTGGTGGGCGGGAATCAGTGAGTCCCGTCAGCCGGGCGGCTCGACGCACGTTCCGCTCGTTACGGGTCCGCAACTTCCGCCGCTACCTGATCGGGCAGACCGTGTCTGTCACTGGCACCTGGGTGCAGACAGTAGCGTCGGCCTGGCTCGTCCTCAAACTGACCGGAAGCGGGGTTGCCCTGGGATTCGTCATGGCTCTTTCCTTCCTGCCGATCCTGCTGCTTGGCCCCGTCGGAGGTCTCATCGCCGACCGCTTCGACAAGCGCCGCACGCTCGTGATGACGCAGGCGTCTTTCGCGCTCCTGGCCGGGTTGCTCGCGGTGCTCGTCCTCGGCGGCGTCGTCCAGGTGTGGCAGGTGTACCTGATCTCACTGGCGCAAGGCTTCGTTACCGCCGTGGACAACCCAACGCGGCAGAGCTTCGTCAGCGAGATGGTCGGGAACGGTGATCTGACCAACGCGGTAAGCCTGAACAGCGCGGTCATGACCGGCACGCGTGTCGTCGGACCGGCGGTCGCAGCGACGCTCATCGCGACGATGGGCATCGGCTGGTGCTTCGCGATCAATGCTGTGTCCTACGCAGCCGTGATCGCCGGGCTCCTTTCGATGCGCAGACACGACTTGGTAGAACGACCGGAGAGCGCTCGCACGCGCGGAGCCATGCTGCGCGGGCTCCGCTATGCCTGGCGCACACGTGAGCTCCGTGTCCCCCTGTTGCTCATGGCTGTGGTCTTCACGCTCTCGTTCAACTTCTCGGTCCTGTTCCCGATGCTGGCGAAGGGCCCGTTCCACGGCGACGCGGGGACGATGGGCGCCGTGTTCTCCCTGATGGGGCTCGGGTCGCTCGTGGGCGCCCTGCTGATGGCACACCGCGCGCGGCCGACCGCGTGGCTCCTGCCCGCCGCCTGTGCCGCTTTCGGGGCCTCGACGATCGCGATCGGTCTATCGCCCGACGTGCAGATCGCCGTTCCGTTCCTCGTGCTCGCCGGCTTCACGAGTATCGTCTTCATGATCACCGGCAACACGACGGTACAGATGCGCTCCGCCGACCACATGCGAGGACGCGTTATGGCCGTCTACTCGATGGTGTTCCTGGGAACGACTCCGATAGGCGCACCCATCGCCGGGTGGGTCGCGCAGCACGGCGGACCGAGACTGGCGCTGGCGGCCGGAGGACTGGTGGCGATCGTCGTGGGCGCGGTCGCATCCCGCTCGCAGGCGATCCTCGCACCTGCAACCGCACCGGCAGCTCCGATCGCGATCCAGTCGCCACCGGAACCGGAGCGCCAACGCTCGGTTGCCTGAACTCCTGCTTTGCAAAGGCCATCGAGGGTCAAATCGCCGACCTGCGGAAAGGCCTAGCCGTAGACGGTCTTGGCGCATCCGGTCACTGGGACAAGACCGGGGGGGAATCATCGATGGCCTGCGGCTCGCAATCGGTTCCCCGGGGGCATACGGTGGGGCGAATGAAGGCTAGGGCGCTCTCACCGTTCCACTGGTTGATGCTTGCGGCGGCCGTCGTTGTCCTTGTCTCAGGGCTCGCCACGTCCGAGGCTCTCCCAGTCAAGGAGAGCTGCCCGCCGACCTATCACCTAGTACAGGGGAATATCCACAGTTGCGCGCCGATCACCCAGCTGCCAGACCCCCACCCCTTCTCTACCTTCATGGCCCCCGAACCGACTAGCGACTCTCAACAACCCCTCCGCATCCTGATTGCGGGAGCCTCCGTTGCCATCGCCCTGATACTGGCCGGGGTAGCCCTGAAAGGTGTTTCGTGGGCTGAGGACTATGGGCAAGCCAAGACCGCTCAGACAGAACGTCAAGCCATCGAGGACCGCGCCAAGCAGGCAGAGCAAGAGGGGAAGCTCGCGCAGCAACAATTGGCCAAGGCCGAGGAGGAGAAGGAGCAGTCGTCGCTCGAAGCCAAACGCCTCGCGGAGGAAGCCAAGCGCGCGGCCGCGGTACGCATCAAGCAGGCCGGGTCGTAGGGTCGACCAGGCGCTCGAGGACGATGGGGACGATAGTGACGCCCAGTGCGGCCCCGCGGCGATGTGACCGCTGCGCCTCGTCGCCGCCCGACCTCAGATGCACCCTCTGACCTGCACCGATTCTGGTGGGCGCTACAGGATTTGAACCTGTGACCCCTGCCTTGTAAGGGCAGTGCTCTCCCGCTGAGCTAAGCGCCCGAAACGTGCCCGCACGCCCGGCACACTACTTGGCCGAGCGCGATGTGCAACCTGGTCTGCCCGCAAGCTTGGCAGCTGTCGAGGTCCTCGGCCCACGCCGGGCGTTCTGCCTGACACGACGGGCAGACCAGAACCTGTCGTCCGCCTTCCACCCCTCGCGCCCACGCACGTTCCGACTTGTGGGGATCGAAGGTCTTCCTTCCGCAGAGCCGGCAAGCCGGGGAGCTGGACATCTCGAATGGAGAGGATACGGGCCGAAGGGCTGCCAGGCACGCCCGTAGACCGCCTCCGCAGCGTCGTGTTCTACTCTCGGTAGCCAGGCACGCCAGAAGCCAGAAGCAAGTAGAGGACCACGATGGCCGAGAGATCGAAGGAGCCGAGCAGGCCGCGCGACCCGGTACTCGAGGCCGTCGGCTATGCAGCCGAGCAGTTCCTGACCGCCACGGATTGGCAAGACGTGATCGCAAATGTCCTGGCCAGACTCGGCGAGGCCACCGACGTCAGCCGCGTCTACATCTACGAGAACCGCGTCCGGGACGATGACGAACTGGCGATGGACCAAAGATTCGAATGGTGCGGCCCGCGGGTCGACGGCACCATGGACCGAGAAGCAGCGCACGACTACCCGTATTCGGCGGGGTTCGAACGCTTCAGGGACGAACTGAAGGCCGGCCGGCCGATCTTCGGCCTCACGAGGCAGTTCCCGGCCTCCGAGCAAGAGGACATGCGCGAAGAAGGGATCGTTTCCAACGCCGTGGTCCCGATCTTCGTCGGCCCGCACTGGTGGGGCTTCATGGGCTTCGACCATTGCTTCGACGAGCACCCCTGGACCCAGAAGGAGATAGACGCCCTCCTCGCCGC
>Ga0315287_10004929_pt1 | contig 13072 bp, 9 predicted proteins | sample YL17G11_0_MG_FD_205037 | JGI IMG/M metagenome (GOLD analysis project Ga0315287, IMG submission 205037) | Sediment microbial communities from Yellowstone Lake, YNP, Wyoming, USA - YL17G11_0 | ecosystem: Environmental > Aquatic > Freshwater > Lake > Sediment | place: USA: Wyoming | collected...
CCTCATCGCCGTCGGCCTGTCGATCCTGCACATGGTCCGCCGCAGTGCCCGACCCCACGACGCGGTGCTGGGCTGGGTGCCCCGCCTCGACCGCTACGCCGATGTGAAGCTGCACCGAAGCGCCCAGCTGAGCCCCGGGGTCGTCGTCTACCGACTGGATGACCGGCTCTTCTTCGCCAACGCCGACTACGTGACGGGCCGGATGCAGGAGGCCCTGGCCGGGTCACCCACCCCGGTACGGTGGTTCGTCTTCGACGCCGAAGGCCTCGTCGCCGTGGACAGCACGGGCGTGGCGGCGCTCGAGGCCGTCCTCGACGACTTCGAGCGACGCGGGGTGCGTTTCGCCGTGGCCAGGGCGAAGTCTCCCCTGCGCGAACGGTTCGAGCGCGCCGGGCTCACGGCCCGCATCGCCGAGAACCGGTTCTTCCCGACGGTGCGGGCGGCCGTCGAAGCGGGCCGGACAACCCCGCCGGACGAAGGGGAGAGGTGACGATGGGGGGTTGGGAGTTGGCAGTCGTCGCGGTGGCCGTCCTCGGCTACGCCGCGATCTCCGGTCGACTGAAGGGATCGGTCCTCACCCCCGCGATGGTCTTCGTCGCCGTTGGCTGGGTCGTGGGCGGTGACGGCCTGGGGTGGGTCGACCTCGATACCTCGGTCGGGACGGCGCAGGCCCTCACCGCCGCCACCCTCACCGTGGTCCTGTTCACCGACGCCGTGCGCATCGACGTGCCCGCCCTGCGCCGGGAGGCCACCTTCCCCGGCCGTCTGCTGGGGATCGGCCTGCCGTTGACGATCCTCGCCGGGACCGGCGCGGCCCTCCTCCTGTTCGACGAGTTGGCCTTGTGGCCGGCTGCCGTCCTGGCCACCGTGCTGGCCCCGACCGACGCGGCACTGGGCCAGGCCGTGGTCACCGATCCGTCGCTCCCGTCGCGGGTCCGTCAGGGCCTGAACGTCGAGAGCGGGCTCAACGACGGCCTGTGTGTCCCCCTGCTCGCCATCTTCCTCACCCTCGCCGAGTCCGACGAGGGGCTGGCGAAGGGGGAGGCGCTACGAGTGGTCATGGAGGAGATCGGCGGCGGCATCGCCGGTGGGTTGCTGGCGGGCGGTCTTGGCGCCGTGCTGCTGGTGGCGGTGACCCGCCGGAGATGGGTTGAGTCCTCGTGGCACCAGATCGCGCTCCTTGCCGTACCAGCCGCCGCCTACGGCCTCGCCGTGGGCCTCCGGGGCAGCGGGTTCATCGCCGCCTTCGTCGCCGGCGTGGTCTTCGGCCGTGTCGCGGGCCGTGAAGGTGCGCCGACCTACCTGGCCGACCAGACAGGAGAACTGCTCGCCGCCCTCACGTTCCTCGTCTTCGGGGCGGCAGCCCTCGGCCCCGTGCTCGGGGAGCTCACCTGGGCCATCGTGGCCTACGCGGTGCTCAGCCTGACCGTCGTCCGCATGGTGCCGGTGGCCGTCGCCCTGACCGGCACCCGGCCCCGCCCGATCACCGTCGGGTTCGTCGGTTGGTTCGGGCCACGTGGGTTGGCGTCGATCGTCTTCGCCTTGGACCTGGTCGGTGAGTCGGGGCTCGAGGAGGCGTCCCTGATCGTGGCCGTGGTCGGCTTGACCGTGGCCCTCAGCGTCCTGCTCCATGGCCTCTCCGCTGCCCCGGCGGCGCGCCGTTACGGCCTGTGGTACACGAGACACGCCCGGCCCGGGGATCTCGCAGAGTCCCGCCCGACCATCGAGGTCCGGCCCCGGGGCCCGAGCCGACAGTGACCCGAGCCGACAGTGACCCGAGCAACGGATCCGGGATTCTCGAGAGACGGAGGTAGCCGAGTTGAGCAAGGCGAAGGACGAGAAGAAGAAGAAGAGCGAGAAGTCGTGGCACCGTGACGAGCCGGCGCTGGGCCCGGCCGTGACCTCCGATCAGGACCCCGCGGGCCCGCCGCCGAAGATGAAGAACAAGGAGTACCAACACGAGCTGCGACGGCTGCACGGTGAGCTGGTGGCCATGCAGGAATGGGTCAAGGCCACGGGCGCCAAGATCTGCATCGTGTTCGAAGGTCGCGACACCGCCGGCAAGGGCGGCACCATCAAGGCGATCACCGAGCGGGTGAGCCCCCGGGTCTTCCGGGTCGTCGCCCTCCCCGCGCCCACCGAACGCGAGAAGTCACAGATGTACGTCCAGCGCTACCTCCGACACTTCCCCGCTGCGGGGGAGGTGGTGATCTTCGACCGCAGTTGGTACAACCGCGCCGGGGTGGAGCGGGTCATGGGCTTCTGCACCGAGGACGAGGTCACCCGCTTCCTCGGAGGCGCCCCGGCCGTCGAGAAGGCGATGGCCGATGCGGGGATCCTGCTCATCAAGTACTGGCTGGAAGTCAGTCCCGAGGAGCAGACGCGGCGGCTCAACAACCGAATCGACGACCCCCGCAAGACCTGGAAGCTGTCGGACCTGGACCTGCTGTCGTACAGCCGGTGGTTCGACTACTCCCGTGCTCGGGACGAGATGTTCGCGGCCACCGACACCTCCTGGGCCCCGTGGTGGATCGCGCACTCCGACGACAAGAAGCGGGCCCGGCTCAACATCATCTCCCACCTGCTCGACCAGGTGCCGTACGAACCGCTGGAGCGGCCGGCCGTCTCATTGCCCGAGCGGCAGGCGGCGGGTGACTACCGGGAGCGCGACATCCCGGTGCGCCTCATACCGACGCCCTACTGACCCACCGGGCCCGGGCGCAGCGCCGGCACTCAGCGAAGGGACTCGTCGATCGGGGTGGCGCGGCCGGCGACGGCGCGGAGCAGGGCCACGATGCTCCACCACGGGGAGGGGGCGACGAGGGCGGCCGGTGACCAACCCGGGGCGTCGGTCGGGATCCGGACCCGAAGCACACCCGGCAGGCAGCCGAACACGAGGGGCGGGTCCAGGAGGAGGGCCTCGCCGTCGACGCCGGCCTCGACGGGCCGGTCCGCGTCGACCACGAAGGCCGGCGCGGCCCACTCCAGGACGCCGGGGAACCGCTGGAGGCGGCCGGCCGTCTCGGCGGCGACGAGCTGGGCCACCTCGGTGCCGCTGTGCACCTCGGCGGTGAGGATGCCGAGCTCGCCGGTGTCGAGTCGGGCCCGGGTGCCGAACCCGCCGAGCCGGGTGAGCACGTAGGGGTTGTTCGACACCTGGATGATCTGGGCGCCCGCGTGCTCGGCCCCGTCGGGCCCGGTGAAGCGCAGGTCGAAGGGCTCGGCGTCGGGGCCGAGCAGTTCGGGCAGCAGCTTCGCCGTGGTCTGCCGCTTGGCGTCGCGGTACTCGGGCGACTGGACGATCTTGGCGTAGACGCCCAGCGAGACGTTGTTCACGAACACCCGGTCGCCGACGATGGCCAGATCGATACGCCGCTCGACGGCGTCGGCGAAGGCGTCCAGCGCGCCGACCACGTCGTCGCGATCGAGGCCGAGGTCGAGGGCGAAATGGTTGCGGGTCCCCGCCGGGATGCAGACCAGCGGCACGTCGGCCTGCATGGCGACCGAGGCCACCAGCGCCTGCGAGCCGTCGCCCCCCGCCATCCCGATCACGTCGGCCCCGCGATCGATGGCACCCCGGGCGAGCTCCAGCAGGTCGTCGCCGGGCCGGAGCACGATCGCCTCGATGCCCCGGCGCCGGGCCTCGTCCTCGAGGTGGAAGCGGTCGGCCTTCCCGCCCCCCGACTTGAGGTTCATGATCAGCGCACCCCGCTGGGCCGGTCCGACCGGGGTCCCGGGGGTCGGGGCCTGCTCGACGGTGGCCCGGTCCCGGTGCAGGGCGTAGCGGGAGAGCGCGGCTGAGCCCGACAGCAGGGCGAGCACGACCGCCAGCATCACGCCATGGCCCTCCGCGGTGAGCACCGCGATCGCGAGGGCGGCCACACCGACGACCGCGAGGGTCGCGGCGACGGCGCGGGCCGCCCGCCGGCGAGTGGCCGCCGACCAAGCCAGCGCGATGACCGCGAGGATGAGGACGACGGCCAGCACGGCCCGCCCCACATCGCCCCGCAGGCTCACCGCCGCGACCAGCACGGCGATCGCCCCCACGACCAGGGCCGCCACCGCCGCCAGCCGGCGGCGAAGATCCAGGGTCGTCACCGGCTCAGGGCCATCGGTCATTGCTCCACCTCTCCGTGTCGTGGCTCGAACCCCGCCGCCTGGATCTCCTCGAGGGCCGAGGCGAGGGTGGGGTAGAAGTGATCTCGGTCGAGTGTCTCGAGGAGCCCGTAGCGGAGCGTGAGATCCTGGAGGCGAGTCCGCATCTCGGCGAAGGCGAGGTGGACCCCGCCGGCGTTGAGCTCGTCGTCCAATTGCCGGAGCATGTCGGCGGCGGTGACGTCGATGTCGGTGATCGCTTCGCACTGCAGGACGACCCAGGTCGGGTGCTGTTCGCGCACGAGATGCCGGATCTGTTGGCGGAAGGTGCCGGCATTGGCGAAGAAGAGCGGGGCCTCCCAGCGGTACACGACGATGCCCGCGAGCTGGCGGGCATCGTCGTGGGCGTCGACGCTGTGCCAGCCGTCGAGACCGTCGGTCTGCCCGAGGACGGCGCCGTGGGGCCACCAGTTGCGGCGGAAGAAGAGCAGGATCGCCAGGACGATGGCGACGACGATCCCCTGCAGCACGCCGAACAGCACGACGCCGGCCGTGGCGACGAGGGAGAGGGCGAACGCACTCCGGCGCACCCGGAGGTAGCGACGCAACACCCCGAGGTCCATCAGGGAGAGGGCGGCGGCGATCACCACGGCGGCCAGGGCCGTCTGGGGGAGGTCGGCGAGCAGGGAGTTGAGGAACAGGAGGAGCACGACGACCAGCCCGGCGCCCACGAGGCCGGTCACCTGGCTCTTGGCGCCCGACTGCTCGGCCACCGCGGTCCGTGAGCTGCTGGTCGAGACGGCGAAGCCCTGGAACAGTCCGGCGGTGATGTTGGCCGCCCCCATGCCGATCATCTCCTGGTTGGGCTCGACTTCGTCACCCCGTCGGGCTGCGAAGGCCGTCGCCGTGGCAATGGTGTCGGTGAGGGACACCAGCGTGATGCCCACCGCGGCGACGAGCAACGGCCCGATGTCGCTGGCGCTGGTCCACGGGAAGGCCGGCCTCGGCACCCCCTGGGGGAGGGCGCCGACGGTGCGCACCCCTTGGTCCGCCAGTCCGAGCACCGCCGAGACGACCGTGGCCCCGACGACCGCCACGAGCACCGCCGGCACGGTCTTCGTGAACCGGGGCAACACCAACAGCACGGCGAGCACGGTGACCCCGACGACGAGGGTCGTCACATCGGTCTGGTCGATGCCCTGGACGAACGCCTGCACCTCCTCGATGAACGAGTCGGCGTCGGTGGAGAAGCCGAACAGCTTCGGCAACTGCCCCACGATGATGGTGATGGCCAGGCCGTTCATGTACCCGACCTGCACCTCGCTGGACAGCAGGTCGGCGACGAACCCCAGCTTGCCGAGGCCCAACCCGATCTCGATGAGGCCGACGATCACGGCCAACATCCCCGCCAGGGCGATGGCACTCGCCGGATCCGATCCGACGAGCAAGGGGGTTATCGCGGCGAGGATCAGGGGCGAGATCGACGAGTCGGGGCCGAGGACGAGCACCCGCGACGGCCCGAACACGGCGTACCCGACCAGACAGGCCACCGTCGTGTACAGCCCCGTGACGGGGGGGAGTCCGGCGAGCTCGGCGTACGCCATGCCCTGGGGGACCAGGATGGCGGCCAGCACCACGCCGGCCACGACATCGGACGACAGCCACGACCGCTGGTAGGTCCGGGCGACGCGGACCCCCGGCATCCAATGCTCGACCCCATCGATCCGCATCTCGCTAACCGGCGGGTTCAGGTGACGGCCTCAGCCGGTTCGTCGTCGACCGGCATCGCCTGCTCGGCCATTCGGTGCACCAGCAACTCGTAGCCGCCGACGAGCGCCGCGAGCAGGAAGAAGCCCAGCCAGGACAGGTCCAGCCACCAGAAGAGGACGAGGCCCACGACGGCGCCGCCAATGCGGAGGCGGTCGACGTTGGTGCCCACCCAGTCGATGGTCTCCTGGTCTTGGCGTCGGTTGGCGACGGCCGCGCCGACGGTCCGGGCCGCACCGACGGTGCCCTCACGGAGTCGCACCGCCCAGGGGTAGGGCCCGGTGAGGGCGGCAACGGCGGCGATTGCCAGCGCGCCGATGCCGATCCACAGCGCCCCGTTGAGCAATGGGCTGAGGAACGCGTCGCTCGTCGCCTCCACCGCCGGGACGTTGCGCTCGATGCGCACGAGCCCCAAGAGATCCTTCTGGAACAAGAAGGTCAGACGGCGGATGAGCACCATGGTCAACGCAATGCCCACGGTCAGCTGCAGGAGGGTCCGGCGTCGGCGGGCAGACACGAGAAGGGTGCCCAGGATGGCCAGCGGCGCCAGCACCACCAGGATCCACACCAACTGGTCAGCCAGGCTGACCGCCTCCTGGGCCGTGCTGAGGGACCCGTTGTCGTAGATGGTGAAGGTGCCGAAGTCGCCGTCGAGGGTGACCCCGAGGGCGTCGCCGATGGCCTGGCGGGCGGCATCGGGGACGTCGTCCACCGTGATCGTCGGCAGGTCGACGCTGCGGCCGAGGATGTCCGGCGAGGCCTCGCCGATCTGAGCCAGCACGCTGTTGATCACGGGGAGCAGGTTGATGACGATGTGGTCCTTGCTCTCCTCGAGCAGGGGGGTGTCGCCCTCCAGCACCCGGACCGCTTCACGGTGGGCCACCCGGACGGCGTCCTTCCACAGGGTGGCGAAGGTGTCGGAGGCGACGAAGGTCGAGACCTGGTCGCCGACGAAGCCCTCGACGGCGCCGGCGAGGGGGATGGCCAGGATCTGGGCCCGGTCGGGCAGGGCCTCGCTGAAGATCTCCTGGGGGTCGATGAGCTGGTTCAGCTGGTCGGTCAGGTAGGCCGCCAGCGCGCTCTGGACGCCGGGGTCGTCGATGAGGTTGCCGGCCCGGGCGGCGAAGACATCCGTCTTCAGAAAGCTCCGCCGGGCCCACACGCCGAGGCAGGCCGCGAGGAGGAGCACGCAGGACAGGACCACGCCGACGACGGCGAGCACGCCGCGGGCCCGCCCCTTGCGCCGACCCCGGTTCTGCAGGACCTCGACCTCCTGGGCCAGCGCGTCCCGCTCGGCCTGCAGCGCGGCCACGTCCGGCTCGGGCGGGGCCGTGCCGTCGGCCGGGGTGGGATCGTCGTCGATCGGGGTCATGTCAGCCGAGCCTCCGCACGTTGATGCCGATCCCTATGGCCATCATGCCGTTGACCAGGGTGCGCAACCCGATGAGGATTGCCAGGACGAGCAGGGTGGCGTCGGGCCAGGCCAGCACGACGATGCCGATGACGAGGCTCACCCCGCCGAGGGCCAACCGCATCCCGCGGCCCTCGGCCGGTCCGGCGAAGGCCGCCACCAGGGCGACGGCCCCGGAGACGACGAGCACCAGGCCGGCGATCACGGCCAGCACCCAGATCGTGGCGCCGGGCCAGACCGCAGCGGCGATGCCGCCGATGATGACGAGGCCCCCGCCGACCCAGGCGTGCCAGCGCGGACCGGTCGACTGTCGGCCGGAAGCCACCTCGGCGATGCCGCCGATGATCAACGAGATGCCGATGAGAACGCCGAGGATCCAGATGGCAGCGAAGGGGTTGGCCAGCAGGACGATGCCGAGGCCGACGAGGAGGACGCCGACGACGATGAGCATCGTCCCGGTCGACTTGTCCATCCCCTCGTACTCGGCCGGCCTCGGTGGCGGCGGTATCTGCGTGGTGTCCTCGGACATGTGTGGTCTTCCCGTCGTCATGGACCGGTGGAGCATCACCCGATGCCGGACCACCAGCGTCACCCGGTGCGGGTGAATCTCTCCGCACACTACGTTCCCGGCGTGGGCCGGGAACCAGCTCTCGAGTGGCGGCGGCACCCTGCCGATCTCGCCCGTCTGGTCGCGGCCACCCTGGCCCTCTCCGTGGTGCTGCTGCTCACCGCCCTCGATCCCGACGCGCTTGGCAACCTCTCCGACGACGTCATCGACGCCGTGCGCCACCTCCCAGCGTCGGCCCGCAGCCTGGTCGCCGGCGTGTTGCAGGTGACGGCCCTGGCCGTACCGGTCGTCGGCATCGCCTGGGCGTGCCTGCGGCGGTCGTGGCGCCCGCTGCTGGTGACGCTGGTGGCGGTGGTCGTTGCCGCGGTCTCGATGGCCCTGCTCACCGACTGGCTCGACCGGGTGGCCCCGGCTCGCGTGGCGGTGGCCTCCGGCGCCGACTCCTGGATCACGGGCCGGGCCTTCCCGTCGGCTGTGTACCTGGCGGCCCTCGCCGCCGTCGTCACCGCCGTCTCGCCCTTGTTGCACCGCCGCTGGCGGCGCACGTTGTGGGTCGGTGTCGGGATCATGGCCCTGCTGCGCATGGTCACAGCCGCGGCCGTGCCCGTCAGCGTCGGGATCGCCGTCCTCATGGGCATCGTCGTCGGTTCGGCCGTCCTCGCGGCCCTCGGGGCCCCGGCCCGTGGTCCCGACCCGGCGGCCCTCATCGGCGCCCTGGCCCGGGCCGGACTGCGGGTCGACGGCCTGGACCCGCTGCCCTCCGACGGTCGGCCCGTGTTCCGGGGGCGACGCAAGCACGGGTCGCCCGTCCACGTGACCTTCGTCGGCCGGGACGAGCGGGACGCCGACCTGCTCTACCGAGGCTGGCGGATGCTGCGGGTCAAGGGCATCGAGGACCAGCTGGCCGACGTCCGCCCCGGCGCCCAGGTCCGCCACGAAGCCCTGGCCTCCTATCTCGCGGCCAGTGTCGGTACGGCCGTGGCCGGCGTGGTGGCCGTGGGGGAGACGGCGGACGACGACGGGCTTCTGGCCCTCGACTTCGTCGACGGCCGGTCGTTGGCCGAGATGGCCGAGGACGAGATCACCGATGCCCTGCTCCACGCCGTGTGGGTCGAGGTGGGGCGGCTCCACGAGGGCCGGATCGCCCATCGCCGGTTGAGCACCGACCAGGTCCTGATCGGCCCCGACGGGATCCCGACCATCATCGGGCTGCGGTGGTCACAACTCGCGGCCGACGACCTCCGGCTGGCCGCCGATGTGGCTGACCTCCTGGTGGCCACGGCCGCCGCGGTGGGCCCGGGGCGGGCCGTCGCCGCCGCCGCTGAGGTCGTGTCGGCCGAGCAGCTGACCGAGACGCTCCCGCTCATCCAGCCCCTGGCCCTCTCCCCGTCGACCCGCCGACTGGTGCGGAAGGACAAGCAGCTGGTCACCCAGGTCCGCGACCGGGTGCAGGAGGTGGCCGGGGCCGAGCCCTTCGAGCTCTTCGAGCTCGAGCGGATCGGTTGGGGCCAGGTGATCAGCGTCTTCGGGTTCGTGTTCCTGGTGCTCGTGGCCCTGGCGTTCATCAGCAACTGGAGCGCCATCGCCGAGGCCCTGTCGGAGGCGGACTGGAGCCGGCTGCCGGCGACCGTCGCGCTGGCCGGGCTCACCTACGTCGCCGGGGCCGTGAGCTTGATGGGTTCGGTCTTGCGCCCCTTGGCCCTCGGCCGCACGACCATCATCATGTTCGGCCAGTCCTTCCTCAACCGCTTCACGCCCATGAACGCCGGGGGCATGGCCATGCGGGTGCGGTACCTCCAGAAGGGTGGGACCGATGTCGCCGTGGCCGCCACTGCGGTGGGCATCACCAGCGTCGCCAGCGGGGTCATGCAGGTGGTCTTGGTGGTCACCTTCGTGCTGTGGGCCGGCAACTCGCCCGGGGGCGCGCTTCAACTCCCCGACGTGTCGATCGTGGCGGTGGTCGCCGTCGTGGCCGCGGCCTTCCTGGGCCTGGTGGTCGTCATCCCGAGTGCCCGTCGCTTCGCGGCCCGGTGGCTGAAGATCGGCTGGGCCCGCCTGGGCGGGGAGTTCAAGGGCCTGGCGGGTCGCCCGGACAAACTGGGCCTGCTCTTCGGCGGGGCCGGCCTGGCCAAGCTCCTGACGATCATGTGCTTCGTCGCCAGCTGCCGGGCCTTCGGCATCACCATCGCCTTCGCCGACCTGGGGATGCTCTACCTGATCGGCAGCACGGTCGGCGCCGCCGTACCCACGCCCGGTGGGGTGGGCGGCGTCGAGGCCGCGCTCATCGCCGTGCTGACGGGGGCGGGAGTGGACAGCGCCACCGCAGCGGCGGCGGTGGTCGTCTTCCGCCTGGTCACCTACTGGCTGCCGGTGATCCCCGGCTATCTCTGCCTGCGCTACTCCCGCAAGGCCGAGTTCGTCTGAGCGCGAAACGGCGGCCCGCCCCGGAGGACGGGCCGCCGTTTCGACCGGGGACTAGCTGAGGGCCTTGGCCTTGAGCTGGTCGAACTCGGCCTGGCTGATGGCGCCGCTGTCCAGCAGCTCCTTGGCGTGGGCGATCTCGGCCGCCGACCCGCCGCCCGCTGTGTCCCGGACGTAGGAGTCGAACTGGGCCTGCGCCCGCTGCTGCTGGGCCATCGCCCGCTCCGCCATGCCGCCACCGCGGACCAGGAGGTAGACGAAGACGCCGAGGTAGGGCAGGAAGATCACGAAGATGGCCCAGCCGGCCTTCGCCGCGCCTGACGTCTCGTGATCGCGGAACAGGTCGCCGAAGACCGTGATCAGCAGCCAGAACCAGATGATCCACATGAACAGGACGAACATCGTCCAGAGCACTTCGCCGAGTGCGTACTGTGCGGCCAACACCATTAGGGGGTCCTTTCGTAAGGTCGGGCGCATCGCCCGATGCCGTGACCTTAGGGACTTCCGCGGGAAATCGCCCGCTCCGCCCGGGTGACCCGGCCCGAGTCAGTCCAGTGTGGCCGCCAGCGCGCCGTCGTCGATGGCCCGCAGGAACCGGGCGTGGTCGGCGACGGCCTGCTCGGCGTAGGCCTCCGCGAACTCGGCGACGGCGCGGTCGAAGGTGTCCCCCGAGCCGAGGTAGGCGGCGATGGCCACGGCGTCCCCGGAGCGGGCGTGGGCCCGGGCCAGGGTCTGTCCGCAGAGGTCGGCGTAGACCTGCATCCCGGCGGAGGTCAGGCGATCGATGTCCACCGAGATCTTCCCGTCGCGGAGCTGGCGGACGTAGTAGGCCCGACCTTCCGGGCCCATCGTCCAGCCGAGGAAGATGTCCCGGCTGGCCTGCATCAGCTGCTGGCCCTCGACCACGCGTCGACCGTTGTTGCGGAACCGGCTGCGGGGCAGGTACCCCTCGAGGGCGGAACGGCCCGGCTCCTTCAGCTGGAGGAACAGGGGGTCGTCCCGGTCCCGGCCCTCGAACAGGACGATCCAGCAGCGGGTGCCCACGCTGCCGACCCCGACCACCTTGAGGGCGACGTCGACGGCCCGGAAGCGGTCGAAGAGGACCCGGCGGTTGGGGGCGAGGGATTTCCGGTAGGCGGCCAGGACCTGGCGCACGACGGCGTCGACATCCACCGCGGGGAGGCGGTCGTCGAGCTCCGCTATCGGGACGAGCACCGGTGGGTCGCTGCGGATCCGGTACTCACCGTCGACCTCGATCGCCAGCTTCCGCAGCGCCTGCATGCTGTCGCGGTCCCGGGCCGAGCGCGTCTTGCGCTGGGCTCGGGCCCGGAGGTCGTCGGGGAAACTCATCGCGAGCTCCTCGACCTCGAGGCGGGCGTACCAGGTGTCGAGGACCCGGGCCTCGGCGAACCCGTGCATCGCCGTCCGGTAGGCGGCGACCGAACGGCGGGCCATGCGGGACTGCTCCCCGGCGCCGAGCCCGATGTGGCCCGCGGCGAGCACGAAGCTGGCCGCCAGCCGCTTCACGTCCCACTCCCAGGGCCCGGGCAGGGTCTCGTCGAAGTCGTTGACGTCGAAGACGAGGCGTCGGTCCGGCGAGGTGTAGGCCCCGAAGTTGGAGAGGTGGGCGTCCCCGCAGAGCTGCGCCTTCAGGCCGGTGACGGGTGTGCCGGCGAGGTCGGCGGCCATGAGCCCGGCGGAGCCCCGGTAGAAGGTGAAGGCGCTCGGGCTCATCCGGCCGTGGCGGATGGGCACCAGCCACTGCAGGCGGTCCTTGTTGTCCCGCTCGACCAACGCGACGGGATCGGCCCGGTCGGCGGGGGGTGTCCACGCCGCGTGCTCGGTCCGGGGGAGCTGCTTGCGGCGGGCCTTCCCGTCGGCCCGGCTTTCTGCCGGTGAGCGGTGCATCACGCTGGTTCCTTTGGTCGGCCGGATGACGGGGGTCGCGGACGGACCCTACGACGCCCATCGGTCGTTTCGCCTCCCTCTGGAAGGATGAGCCGCGCGGTCTGACCCACCCGCCCGTGGCCTCGGCGCGCGAGGCTCGGCCGGTGACCGAGCCGTCGTTTCACATGACCCCCGACGAGTTCCGCCGTCACGGGGCCGAGGTCGTGGAGTGGGTCGCCCGCTACATGGAGACCGTCGAGGAGCACCCGGTGCTGTCGCCTGTCGCCCCGGGCGACATCCGGGCGTCACTCCCGGCCCACCCGCCACAGCGCCCTGAGCCCTTCGAGGACGTCCTGGCCGACATCGAGGCGCTGATCCTGCCCGGCGTCACCCACTGGCAGTCCCCCAACTGGTTCGCCTACTTCCCCGCCAACAGCTCGGGGCCGTCCGTCCTGGGCGAGCTGCTCGCCGCCGGCCTCGGTGTGCAGGGGATGCTGTGGGCCACCAGCCCGGCCTGCACGGAGCTGGAGACCCACGTCCTCGACTGGATGCTGGAGCTGCTCGGCCTGCCGGACCGGTTCCGCTCGGACGGTCCCGGGGGCGGGGTGATCGAGGACAGTGCCTCCTCGGCCACGTTGTGCGCGCTGCTCGCCGCCCGCCGACGGGGCCGGGACGCCGGGGCGGAGCTCGGCGATCTCGTGGCCTACGCGTCGGCCCACACCCACTCCAGCCTCGAGAAGGCGGCCCGTGTCGCCGGCCTAGGGGCCGACCAGGTCCGGGTCGTCGCCGTCGATGAGACGTACGCCATGGTGCCCGGCGCCCTGGCCACCCTCGTCGCCGAGGACCGGGCCGCGGGTCGGGTGCCGTTCTTCTGCTGCGCCACGGTGGGCACGACGTCGTCCCTGGCGGTGGACCCGGTCGCG
>Ga0315287_10004930_pt1 | contig 13071 bp, 8 predicted proteins | sample YL17G11_0_MG_FD_205037 | JGI IMG/M metagenome (GOLD analysis project Ga0315287, IMG submission 205037) | Sediment microbial communities from Yellowstone Lake, YNP, Wyoming, USA - YL17G11_0 | ecosystem: Environmental > Aquatic > Freshwater > Lake > Sediment | place: USA: Wyoming | collected...
CGGTCGGCCTGCTCTATTTCGTCAACACGCTCGGGGCGGCGATCGGGTGCTTCGTCGCCGGCTTCTGGCTCCTGCCTCTGCTCGGTTTGAACCGGACGACCTGGCTCGCGGTGGTCTTCAACTTCGCCGTCGCGACGACCGCCTTCCTCCTCGACCGGCAGGATGCGCCGGAGGCTGACGAAGCCGGCGGGCGCCCGGGTGCTCTCGAGACTGGCGATGGCGCCGCGCTGACGACCCCCGCGTCATGGCCGCTCTGGGTGGCCTTCGGAAGCGGGCTGGCGGCGCTGGCCTTCGAGGTCGTCTGGTTCCGCGTCCTCGTGCTCGTGTTCGGCTCGACCGTCTACTCGTTTTCCGCGATGCTCTCGGTCTTCCTGCTCGGGCTCGCGATCGGCTCGGCGGTTTTCGGCCCCTGGTCCGACCGTGCGCGCGTGCCGGTTCGCCTGCTCGCGCTGACGCAGGGCTGCGTGGCCGTGACGGCTCTCGCCGGAAGCCTCGCGGTCAATCACATCCCGATGCTTTTTCTCAGCACGCTCCGGGATTTCGGCATCACCTACGAGGGGATGACGCGCACGAAACTGTTGCTCTCGTTCCTGACGATCTTCCCTCCGGCGTTGGCGTTCGGGGGGACGTTCCCGGTCGTCGTGCGTCTGGCTTCGGCCACCGGGCGGGGGACCGGGTCGAGCATCGGCCGCGTCTACACCTGGAACACCGCAGGGGCGATCGTCGGGGCGTTCGTCACCGGGTTCGTGCTCCTCCCCACCGTCGGCGCCGAGATCACGCTGAAACTGGTGGTCGCCGTGGCGATTGCGCTGGCCTTCGGCTCGCTGCTCGCCGAGCCGGGGAAGTTGAACACGCGCTGGGCGACGCCCGCCGGACTCGGCATCGTGGTGCTCATCGTCGTCCTCACGTTGGCGCCGAGGTGGGACAGGACGCTCCTCGGCGCAGGCGTCTACTTCGAGCCGCATCTGTTCATCGGCGAGACGGGCGAGGTCTCGGTGTCGGGTGTGGTCGCCGACTACCAGCTGAAGACGTTCACCGAGGGGTACAACGACACGATCATCTCGTTCGAATCGCCCAAGGGGAAGTTCATCACGGTCAACGGAAGCGCGACGGCCTCCGATGCCTTCGAGGACATGTTTACCCAGCGGATGCTGGGGCACCTGCCCATGCTGTTTCACCCGGGAACTGTCAAGAGCGTCTGCGTGGTGGGGCTCGGGGCGGGGGTCACGGCAGGCGCGATGGGCGTCTACGACATCGAGAAGCTGACGACGATCGAGCTCGAAAAGGGCGTGCTCGTCGCGAGCCGGTTCTTCGGGGATCGCAACGACCAGGTCCTCGATAATCCGAAACTCGATCTGCGGATCGACGACGGCAGGAACTTCTTCCGCTTGAGCCGCGAGAGATTCGACGTCATCGAGGCGCATCCCAATTTTCCGTCGTTGTCGGGCTCGGGCGCGCTGTTCAGCCGGGACTTTCTAGAGCAGTGCAGGGCGCATCTGGCGCCCGGAGGCGTCGTTTCCCACTGGGCTCCGCTCTGGCGGACGCGCCCAGAGGATTGGAAGACGATCGTCGGAACGTTTGCCGACGTGTTCCCGCACGTCAGGCTCTTCAACATCGGCCTGACGACGATCCTCGTGGGCCGGATGGAGCCGTTCCCGCCCGTCGATCTCGCCGAGCTTCGCGCACGCTTCGATCGCGAGGCGGTCGGCCGCAGCCTCCGCGAGGTCGGCGTCCGCGGGCCGCTCGAGGTGCTCTCGTACTACCAGCTCGACGACGCCGAGATCCGCCGGATGACCGAGGGGATCGTCAGGACGAGCGACGATCGTCCGGCGATCGAATTCTCTGCGCCTCACGGAGCCTTCGAGGAGACCGTGGGGCCCAACCTGACGGAGATCCGCAGCGTCCGTCCGTCGCGCGAAGAGCGCGCGGATCGGCTCGGACTCACGGGGGATGACCGCGCCTCGTACCTTGCCCTGGCCGCCGGGTACGACGACACCCGGGACGGCGAAGTCCTCCTGTATGAGGGCAGGCTGCAAGAGGCGTTCGAGAAGTTGATCCCGGTCGCCGACTCCGGGCAGCGGTACGCCCGTTACCTCGTCGCCGAACGCGCGCAGCGCGGCGCGCAAGACTTGCAGAGGCACATGCAGCTCGACGCGGCGCGCGAGCAGTTCCTGCTCGCCCTACGTTATGAACCCGACCGCCTCGAGGCGTTGGTCGGGGTCGGGTACCTCGATCTCTTCAGCGGGAATCTCGCCGAGGCCGACACCATGCTCGCCCGCGCCGTCGCGCTCTACCCGCGCTCGGCTGGGGCGCTTTATCGCTTCGGCGCCTTGCGCCAGACGCAAGGACATAACGACGAAGCCGAGCGTCTCTACCGCGAGGCGATCGCCCGCGCGCCGCTGCTCGGCCAACCGCGCGGTCTCCTGGGCTCGCTTCTCCTTGCGCGGGGCGATTTCAAGGGGGCCCTCCTGTTGTTCGACAGCGCGGTGGCGCTCGGGGACAAGACCGAGGGTGTGCTCGCCGGCCGCGCGGAGGCCCGGCGCAGGCTGAACCAGCCGTGAGACGCCGGCTGGCCGCGATCCTGGGCGTTGGATTCCTGCTCCGTGTGGTCTACGTCCTGGTTCAACCGCATTTCGATCCGACCTTCGCGCGGCCGATCTTGGACGGTGCCTACTACCTCGCCTGGGCTCGTGCGCTGGCCGAGGGCGGGTCGATCGGCGGCGTCTACTACATGCCGCCGCTTTACCCCTGGTTCCTGTCGGTATTCTTGCGCGTCTTTGGCGAGGCCTGGACGCTGCTGTTCCTTTTGCAGCAGCTCATGGTCGTTGCCTCGGCCGGGCTGCTGGCGCTCGTCGAGCGAAAGGCCTCGGGGGACGGCGCGGCGCTGGCCACGGCGGCGCTCGTGCTGCTGTACCACCCGACGATGTTTTTTGCCTCGCGACCGCTCGGTGAGTCGTTTGCGCTGCTTCTGCTCTCCGCCGCCCTGCTGCTTGCTGGAGAGGCGGGGGAACGTCAGGGATTCGCGGCCGGGGTTGCGAGCGGCCTCCTCTCGCTCGCCCGTCCGAACTTCCTCCCTCTGGCGCCTCTCTGGGCTGCGCGAGATTTCTTTGCGGGCAGACCCCGGCGCGCCGCGGCGCTTTTGGGTGCCACCGTGCTGACGATCCTCCCCGTCGCCTGTCACAACCACGCGGCCTCCGGGCACTGGGTGCCGGTGTCGGCCAACGGCGGCATCGTCTTCTGGCTGGGAAATGCTCCCGGCGCGGTCGGGGTTTACACGCCCGTCGCCGGCTTTGGAGGGTCGCTGGCCACACAGCAACAAGAGGCGACGGCCGAGGCTTCCGCTCGGGCGGGGCGCACGCTTGAGGCCGTGGAATCCGACGGGTTCTGGTGGCGCGAAGGGTTGCGTGCTCGGGCGGCCGATCCTGCGGGTACGATCGTGCTCCTGGCGAAGCGAGCCATCCTGACGATCGACACCGCCGAGCACGGCCTGGACTACGCCCCGGCGCTCGATGCGAACCCGCTCCGCTTCGCGGCGCCGCTTCCGTTCGCCGTTCTCTTGGGTCTCGCGGTCTTCGGTGTCTTGGCGCTGGGGTTCGCTCGCACAGGCGGCTTCACCCTCTGGTCTTCGTTGTTGGTCGCCGTGGCCGCGCCCCTCGTCTTTTACGTCTCGAGCCGGCATCGGCTTCCCGTCGCGTTCTTGCTGGCCGTTCCGGCAGGCTGCGGCGTGGCGGCGCTTCGCGAGACGCGACGCGCCGTTCCGTTCGCGGTGGGCGCCTGCGCCCTCGTGTTGTCCTTCGGCATCCCTTCGGCCGAGCTCATGCGAAGCGAAAAGGCGGCGGCGCTCGCCGTCGTCGCCGACGTGCAGCGCAAGGCGGGGGAACTCGACGCCGCTGCGGATACGTCGCGCCGCGCGACCGAGCTCGATGGCGCGAACGCCATCGCCTGGTTCAATCGAGGGGTGATCGCGGCGGCGAGGGGAAACGGCGCCGAGGCCGAATGGGCCTACCGTGCGGCCCTTGCCGCCGATCCGACGCAGCCGGACGCCGCGGCGAACTTGGCCGGCCTCCTTGTGGCGACCGGCAGGGCGGCGGAAGCTCCAGCTGCTCTTGAAAAGGCTCTCGCGGCCTGGCCTCGGCACGCCGTAGGATGGACGAACCTGGTCGTGGCGTATGCCGCATCAGGCGATCGTGAGCGGGCCAGGGATGCCGTGCGGCGGGCCTCGGGGTTCGGCGTGACGCTCAACCCGGAGCTGGTTTCGACCGTGGAGGGACGGGAAGGACCATGAGAAAGCTGCTCTTGACCTTGGCCATGCTGTCGTCGTGCGGGCTTCCGCCGATGGTTTCGGACGCCGGCTACCGCGGGACGTGGAGCCGCGGCAACGACCGGAACGTCTCGATCGTCGCCATCGCGGAAGTCGACGGACGGTGGTTTTTTCGATGGACGAAACGATCGTTCGACCGGAAGTTCACCATCCTGTGCGATTGGGAGGGCCGATGCGAGGAGACGTTGAACGGTAATCTCCTCGCGACGTATGCGATCACCACCCGGTACGACGCGCCATCGGGCGTCCTCTCCACGGACACGATCGAAGAGCGCATGGTTCCCGACAAGCAGACCTTCCGTTACACCGACGTCATGGAGGTCAAAGACAACGGGCGCACGCTCTGGAACTTCACGACCGACCGGGACGGGAACCATTACGACGGGGCCGCGCGCCCGATGCGCTCGTTCACCAAGATCGCGAACTCCGTGGCCGATCCGCCGCGCGGGGACTCGCGTTGACGAAATTATCGGCGCTCGAGAAGGTCCTCGGTTACCGTTTTGCCGATCGTTCGCTCTTGGAGCGCGCGTTGACCCATCGCTCGCGCGCGCACGAGGCGCGGGCCGGCGAAGCGGGGGACACTTACGAGCGGCTCGAGTTTCTCGGGGATGCGTTGCTCGGGTTTCTCGTCTCCGATCGATTGATGAACGACGACCCCTTGGCTGACGAAGGCACGCTGACCCGCAGGAGGCAGACCGTCGTCAGCACCGAAGCGCTCGCCCTCGTGTCTCGGCGATTGGGGCTGGGAGAGGCCCTCATCCTCGGGCGGGGCGAAGACGCCACGGGGGGGCGCGCCAAGCCGTCGCTCCTCGCCGATGCGTTCGAATCGACCCTCGCTGCCGTCTACCTGGACGGTGGGCTGCGCGCGGCGCGCGCCTTCGTGCGGCGCCAGCTGAAGAGCGAGCTGGCGCGCACGGTCGGAGAAACGGGACCAGGGGCCGACGCCAAGACGCGTTTGCAAGAGCTCGTCCAGGCGCGCTCGCGGCTTACGCCACGCTACCGTATCGTTTCAACGACCGGCCCGGCGCACGCGAAAGAGTTCACTGCGGAGGTCCTGCTCGGGGAAGACACCGCCGGGCGCGGCGTCGGGTCGAGCCGGAAAGAGGCCGAGCGGGATGCCGCGAAAGACGCGCTTCGCGCCCTCGAACGCGACACGCATGGGAGCACGCATGAAGTCTAGTCTTCGAGCACGATGGACTGTCGCGACGATGATCGGCTCGGTCGCCGTCGGCTCCGCCGCGGCCGCCGAAGCGCTTCCAACGGGAAACCCGTTCGCGGTCGAATCGGCCGTGACCGCTCCGCTCGACGACGCCACAGCCGTATCCATCGTCGGCCTCCGCGGCCTCCTCTCGATCTCGACACGGGAACAGCGCGAGCTCCGGGTGAGCTCCCGCGCCCCCGGGCCGGCCGGCGCCGAGTTGCCGGTGGGGATCTGGCGGGACGGCGGAAGACTGATCGTCGCGCCGGCGCCGGGAGCCCCCGACGGGCCGCGCCGGATCGATCTCGAGGTTCCGCAAGGCGTGGCGCTCGCGGTCGACGCGGCCGACTCGGACGTCGTCATCAAGTCTCAGGGGGGATCCGTCGAGCTTCACGGAAACAGAATGCGCGCCACCGTCCAGGCGGTCGGCGGATCCCTTGTTGCGGAGCTCGTGGGAGGCACGCTCACCGTGGTTGACTTGAAAGACGCCACCGCAAGGCTGAGCGCCACGGTCGCCACCTTCAGCGACATCTCCGGAAACGTAACCGTGCGTGCGGTGGGTGGTTCGCTCAAGGTGGCGGCGGTCGGCGGCTCGACCGATGTCGAGGGCGAACACAGTAAGTTGGCCTTCGAGAAGCTCTCGGGGTCGCTCCGTGTCAAGGCGCAAAAGGGCGAGGTGACGGTCGCCGGGATCGGAGTGGGCGCCGAGTTCGCATTGGTCGGAACACCGTTGCGGATGACGGGCGGCGCGGGCGACATCACCGTGACCTCGGACGGCCCCGTCGTGTTCCAAGCGATGGAGGCGTCGATGCAGTTCGACATGAACGGCGGATCCGTTCACGGGAACGGAAATAGTGGAGATCTCGAGCTCCGCGGCCGCGACACGGGGGTGAACCTCGAGTCGATCGCGGGGGTGACGAGCATCCGCGGCGACGGGCTCGCGGCGAGTCTCGTCGACGTCGGCGGCGAGCTCCAAGTCGAAGCGACGCACTCGAACGTCGTCGTCGATCGCGTCGGGGATGTCGTCCTCAGGGTCGATTCAGGAAGCGTCGCCATCCACCACGCCGCGGGTGCGGTGAAGGCCAACGTCACCGGAGCGGGCGTTCAGATCCTCGACGGAATGGGGCCGGTGATCCTCGAAATGGATGGCGGCGACGGGGAGGTGTCCTGGGCCACGCTTTCGGGGGAGCAGGAATCGACCCTGACCAACGCGGGAGGGAAACTCACGGTTCGTTTTTCCGCCTCCAGCACGTGCCGCGTCGACGCCAAGAGCAATTACGGCCGCATCGACAGCGAGTTGGAGGCCGTCAAGGTGGCAGACGATTTCTCTTCGGCCCGAGGGCCTGTCAACAGCGGCTACCACCCGTACGTCCACATCACCGCCAGCGGTGACATCCGCCTGGAAAACGAACGGAAGGCCCACTAGGGCGAGGTTCGGGGATGAGGCTTGATCTTCGAGCACGGCTTCGTCTCGCGACGATGGTCGGCGCCGTTGCCGTCTCCTCCGTCGCGGCGGCGGCCGGGCACGCTCCCCCCACCGGCGACCCGTTCTCGACCGAGTCCGCCGTGCTCGTCCCACTCGAAGACGTCTCCGCCATTTCGATCGTCGGCATCCGCGGCCAGATCTTGATCTCGACAAGGGAGAAACGCGAGCTGCAGGTGATCTCCCGCGCCCTCGGGGCGGAGGGCGCCGAGTTGCCGGTCGGGATCTGGGTGGACGGCGGCAGGCTGATCGTCGCGCCCGTGCCGGGCGACCGCGGTGGCCCGCGCGTGCTGGATGTCGAGGTGCCGAAGGGCTTGACGATCGCGGTCGATGCGGCCGACTCGGAGATCGGGATCGCTTCCGAGGGGGGGACCGTCGACCTTCGCGGAGACAACGTGCGCGCCTCGGTCCAGGCGATCGGCGGATCCGTCACCGCGGATCTCCTGGCGGGTACGCTCAACGTGCGAAACTCGAGGGACGCCACGTTGAGGCTGAGGGCCACGGCGGCGACCATAGAAGCGATGTCCGGAAGCGTCACCGTGCGCGCGACAGGTGGGACCGTCACGGTCGCGACCGGCGTGGGCTCGACCGAGGTCGAAAGCGAAGACAGCAAGCTATCGTTCGACGGGTTGTTGGGGCCGCTTCACGTCACGGCGCAAAAGGGAGAAGCGAAGATCGCCGGGATCAAGGGGGGAGCCGAGCTTGCCTTGGTCGGGACGCCGTTGCGGATGAAAGAAGGGAAGGGGAACATCGTCGTGACCTCGGACACGCCCGTCATTTTCGAGGCGATGGCCGCGTCGATGCACTTCGACATGGACGGCGGTTCCCTTCACGGGAAGGGGAATGAGGGGATTCTCGAGCTCCGCGGCCGCAACACGGAGCTGAACGTCGAGTCGATCACGGGGGGGATGCGTGTCCAGGGGGACGGGCTGACGGTGAAGATCGTGGACGTCGGCGGCGAGCTTCAAGTCGAAGCGGTGGTCTCGAACGTCGTCGTCGACCGCGCGGCGAACGTCGTCCTCAAGGTCGATCGGGGCAACGTCACCCTGCAGCGGGCCACGGGCACGGTCCAGGCCAACGTCGTCGGCGGGGACGTCCGCATCATCGACGTCTCCGGATCCGTGAATCTCGAGCTCGATAGCGGCGAAGGGGAGGTGTCCTGGGCCTCGCTTTCGGGGGAGAAGGATTCGAACCTGGTCAGCAAGAACGGGAACCTCACGGTCCGTTTCCCCGTTTCCGGAGGGTGCCGCGTCGAGGCCAAGAGCAAGGACGGCCGCATCGACAGCGACCTCCCGACGGTCAGGGTTCTCGAGGGTTCGGACGAGGCCCAAGGGCCGGTCAACAGCGGGTATCGCCCGATCGTCCGCATCACCGCGACCGGCGACATTCACCTGCTCGGCGCTGCGAAAGCTCCCTAGGCCGCATTCCGGCTCGGGTTTTCGGACCTAATGGGGCGTGAAGGCCCGTTTGTCCCGCAGCCGTAGCAGGTAGACTCGGCGCCGGGGTGCTTGCCCATGTCACGTCGCCTCGATCCCGCTATCGTTCCTCTCGCCGAAGCCCTCGATCAACGCGCGGTCGAAGGGACGCTGTACACCAAGCTCACCGGCAACCGCGTGAAGTGCACCGCGTGCGCCCACCGCTGCACGATCCTCCCCGGCCTCGATGGGATCTGCCGGGTGAGGTCGAATCGCGCGGGGACGTTGATGGTGCCCCGGGGCTACGTGGCGGCGCTGCAGGTCGACCCGATCGAGAAGAAGCCCTTCTTCCATGCCTTCCCCGGCGCCGAAGCGCTCTCGTTCGGGATGCTCGGCTGCGATCTCCACTGCTCGTACTGCCAGAACTGGGTGACCTCGCAGGCGCTGCGCGATCCGGCGGCTGTCGCGGGGCCGCGGGACATGGAAGCGGGTGAGCTCGTCGCGATGGCGGTCGCGAACAAGACCCCCGTGATGGTGTCGACCTACAACGAACCGTTGATCACCGCCGAGTGGGCGGTCGAGATCTTTGCTGCGGCCAAGGCGGCGGGGATCGTGTGCGGTTTCGTCTCGAACGGGAACGCCACGCCCGAGGTGCTCGAGTTCATCCGCCCCTACGTCAGCCTGTTCAAGGTCGACCTCAAAGGGTTCAAGGACGCGCGCTACCGCGAGCTGGGCGGAAAGCTCTCGAGCGTGGTGGACACGATCAAGAGGCTGCACTCGATGGGATTCTGGGTCGAGGTCGTGACCCTGCTCATCCCTGGGATCAACGACGATCCCGCCGAGCTGCGCGACCTGACCCGGTTCCTCGTGTCGGTTTCGCCGGACATCCCGTGGCACGTGACCGCATTCCATGGCGATTATCAGATGACCGGGACGCGCAACACGCCCGCTTCCGATCTGATCCGCGCCGCGGCGATCGGCCGCGACGAGGGGTTGCGTTACGTCTACGCGGGGAACCTCCCGGGCGAGGTCGGCGGCCTCGAGGACACGCGGTGCCCGTCGTGCGGCGCCACCGTCATCGCGCGCCGGGGTTACCAGGTGTCGAAGCGGGCCCAAGATGCGGAAGGGCGCTGCCTGGCCTGCAAGACCCCGATTGCGGGATACTGGAAGGCATGACGAGTCCTCCGCGCAGCGTCTTGTACGTTCCCGCCTCCCGCCGCAAGTTTCTCGACAAGATCCCCTCTCTCCCCGCCGACATGGTGCTCGTCGATCTCGAGGACGGTGTCGCCCCCGAACACAAGATCGAGGCCCGCGACAACGTGCGGGCGGCCGTCACGTCGGGTGTTCTGGGCGGGCGTCCGTGGATGCTGCGCGTGAATGCGGGCCGAGGCGGGCTCTTGCCTGCGGATCTGACGCTCGTGGGGTTCGCCAAGCCGACGATCGTCGTCGTCCCGAAGGCGGAAGACCCCGAGTTCGTTCGGACGCTCGCCACGCGCTTTGCGGATCACGGCGCCGCGACCGCGCTCATGATCGAAACCGCCACGGGAGTCGCCTGCGCCATGGAACTCATGGGGGCGCATGCCGCAGTGTGCATGGCGATCGTCGGATCGGCGGATCTTCTCCTGTCGCTGCGGGCGCGGCCCGACGCCGAGCGTCGTTGGGAGCAGCACGCGTTGAGCCAGGTGCTCCTCGCGGCGCGCCGCTACGGCCACCTGGCGATCGACTCCGTTTATTTCCGCTACCAGGACGACGCCGGCTTGCGAACGCATGCCGCTGTGGCACGGGGCCTCGGCTACGACGGGAAGAGCTGCATCCACCCGTCCCAGGTCCCGGCCATCCACGAGGTTTACGCCAGCACGCCGGACGAGCTCGCCTGGGCGGAGCGCGTCCTCGCGGCGTGGGCGGAAGGCCGAGGGATCGCCACGGGTGTCGTGGCGATGGACGGCGAGATGATCGAAGCGCTGCACGTCACGCTCGCCGAACGCATCCTGGAGCGTAAGTAGGAGACCAGGAAAAGGGGACACTCCCCTTTTTTCTGACAAGCTCCCCGGATACCGCTTATCAGAAAAATAGGGGAGTGTCCCCTTTTCCTGGTCTCCTACTTACGGTCGAGTTCCCTTAGGCGGGGGAGAAGGTCGGTGCGGCCCAGGGAGACGGCGCGCCGGTAGGCTTCCGCGGCCGCCGCGTATCGCCCCGCCGCGTAGCGCACGTGACCGAGCTCCGCGAAGGCGCGGGGGTTGTCGGGGTCGAGCAAGACCGCCTTTCTCAGCGCGCGCTCGGCGGCGTCTAACTCTCCCTCCCGATGGAGGACGAGGCCGAGGTTGAGCTGCGGGGCGGAACGCGCGGGGTCCAAGCGCACCGCTTCGCGGAGCGCCCCCTCCGCGCCCGGGAAATCGCCGGCCTTCGCGAGCGCGACGCCCTTGTCGTGCCAGGCGGCGGCCGAATCTGGCCAACTCGCGATCGCGTCGTCGGGCCTTCCCAGCCAGAGCGCGGCCCTCAAGCTTCTCGGATTATTCCGCGCCGTCGCCGCGAAGATCGTCGCATCGTCTTTCCACTCGGAAGACCGCGCGACCATGGCTACCGCCAGGATCGCAACCACGGCCATCGCGGTCACCCGCGCGGGCTTGCCGACCTTCCCGATCGCCAAAGCGGCGAGCAGGCACAGGCCCGCCACCGGGAGGTAGAGGAAGCGCTCGGCGAGGATCGCCCCGACGGGGACGAAGAGGTTGCCGATCAAAAGGTAGGGGAGGAGCGTGATCGCGACGAACAGCGCCGCCACGCGGCCGCGGCTGGCGGTCCACAAGAGCGAGCCGGCGATCGCGACGCCTAAAATCGGCCGGATCGCGACGAGCGAGCTTTCCATGGGGATGGAGCCGCCGGAGTAGTCGTTCGCGAGGCCGAGGGGGAACAAGACGATGCGCGCGTAGCGTGCGATCAGCCCGAGCGCCGTCGCTAGATAGTGCACGCCGTGCTCGAGGACGAGCGGGTTGTCTCCCGGCGGAACGACCTGCGCCGGGAAGAAGGCCTCGAGTGCCCGCGTCCGCAAAACGACAAAGACCGTCACGGCGAGGACGCTCGGCGCGATCAACCCGACGGCGTCCGTCACCTTGCGTCCGTCGAGCGTGGCCAGAACGACGAGGGGAAGCGCAACGAGCCCCGTTTCCTTCGAGGCGCAAGCGAGGAGCACGCAGGCGGCAGCAAACCAGGCGGCGCTACGCGACCCCGCCTTCAACGCGAGTCGCACCGACGCGAGCGTGAACAGGGCCGCCAGGAGCTCGGAACGGCCGACGACATTGGCGACCGCCTCGGACTTCGAAGGGCACACCGCGAAAAGGAGCGCGGCGAGAAGAGCCGCCAAAGGCTCGATGCCGCAAGCGACGGCGAGGCTGTAGAGAAGCCAGCAGACCGCGGCGTGGAGGACCAAGTTGATCGCATGCGACACCGCGGGGTGCGCGCCCCCGGTCGCCGCGACCTCGAGCGCGAAGCTCGCCACGGTCACCGGCCGGTAGAGCGAGCGGTCTCCTCCTCGCGCCCCGTCCCAGTACGACGCACCGACGATCGCGGAGGCCGCCCCCTGAGAGACGATCGAGTTCCCCTCGACGGCGACGTGGTCGTCCTGGACGTACCCGGCATCGAGGAGGGGGAAGTGGGAGACGAAGACCGCGGCGGTGAGGATGGCGGCGGCCGCCAGCGGCCCGGTCTTCACCTGACGGAGCCCAAGTTCTCGAGGATCTCCGCTCCAACCAGGAGCTCACGGGGCTTGCTCCCGTCGGCGGGCCCGACAATTCCCTCTTGTTCCATCGTGTCGACGATCCGCGCCGAGCGCGCGTAGCCCAGGCGCATGCGGCGCTGGATCAGCGTGATCGAGCACATCCCTTCCTGGAGGACCAGCTTCACCGCGTCGATGTAAAGCGCGTCGCGCTCGCCGGGGTCGAACGCGCCGCCTTGATTCTCGTCGGGGTCTTTGAGGACCGACTCGTCGTAGACCGGCTTTGCCTGCTTCTTGAGGAAGGCGACGATGCGGTTCAACTCGTTTTCGGTGATGTAGCCGGAGTGCAGGCGCAGGAGGCGCCCGGCGCCCGAGGGGAGGAACAGCATGTCGCCGCGGCCGATCAGGTGCTCGGCCCCCTGCTGGTCGATGATCGTGCGCGAGTCCACGCGTTGGCTGACCCGAAACGCGATGCGCGCGGGGAAGTTGGCCTTGATCGTCCCGGTGATGACGTCGACCGAGGGGCGCTGGGTCGCCAGGATCAGATGGATGCCGACGGCGCGCGCCATCTGGGCAAGCCGCATGATCGACTCTTCGACGTCCGCCGAGGAGACCATCATCAGGTCGGCCATCTCGTCGATGACGATCACGATGAACGGGAGGTTGTGGAGCGCCTTGACCTCGCCGGATTTTTCGTCCTTGAGGGTGCGGCCGGGCTGGTCGAGCAGCGCCTGGTTGAACTGCTCGATGTTCCGGACGCCGACCGAGGCGAGCTTCTTGTAACGCTGCTCCATCTCGCGCACGGCCCACTTGAGCGCCGTCGAGGCGTGCTTCGGGTCGGTGACGACGGGGATGAGCAGGTGGGGGATCTCGGCGTACATCCCCAGCTCGATCATCTTGGTGTCGATCATGATGAAGCGGACTTCGGCCGGGGTCGCCTTGTAG
>Ga0315287_10004931_pt1 | contig 13070 bp, 12 predicted proteins | sample YL17G11_0_MG_FD_205037 | JGI IMG/M metagenome (GOLD analysis project Ga0315287, IMG submission 205037) | Sediment microbial communities from Yellowstone Lake, YNP, Wyoming, USA - YL17G11_0 | ecosystem: Environmental > Aquatic > Freshwater > Lake > Sediment | place: USA: Wyoming | collected...
CAAGTGCGCGATGGCGCCGACCTGTGTACCCATCGCCAGCACGTAGCCTGCGGTAAGCACGATGAAAAATCTGGACCGCACGGCAACCGCGAACGTCACACCCGAACGAACAGCCAATGGGGCGCCCAGCGTCGACGCGGACGGAAATGATCGAACCCCGAACCAGGCTATCGGCGCGATCACCAGCGCGAATACCGCGCCAAGCACGCCCGTTGCGTTCTCAAGCGGCCAGCGTGCGAGCAGCACTGCTGATAGTGGCGTCAGAATGACACCGCCCAGCGACAGTCCTGTCGATGAAAACGACAGGGCAACAGGACGGCGCGCAGGATCGAACCAGCGCGTGATCAAGGTTGTTGCCGGCAGCACAGACACGCAGGTGTAACCAATCCCGAACAGCGCGTACACCACATACATCTGCCACACCGCCTGTACCCGGCCGATGCATACGATCGCCCCGCCGCCGACCAACGCGCCAACGAGCATGACGAGGCGCGCGTCGCTGCGTTGTAGAACTCGCCCGACGAACAGTCCGGCGGCACCCCCCACCAGAAAGAAGACGCCGACCGCATTGGATACCGCGGCGATCGAAAACCCGCGCTGCGCCGCGAGCAGATTCATGTACACCGACAGATTGTAGAAGCCGAGCCCGGACGACACCGTCAGAATCGCGAAGAGGTTGCACGCGAGCACCCAGCGATAACGTTCCGATCGCATGTAATGCTACCGATCGACGGATAGATGGAGCGGGTGGAGGGAATCGAACCCTCGTATGCAGCTTGGGAAGCTGCCGTTCTGCCATTGAACTACACCCGCGGCGGTCGCGGATTATGGCAAACCGATCGACAAAGGTCTAAGCGGATCTCAAGCCGCCGGGCGCTCGCCGACGATCGACACACGCTCGCCATAGCGCGACTGCGGAAAATAGTCCCACACGGCATGGTGCTGCGTGCAGCGGTTGTCCCAGAACGTCAACGTATTCGGCTGCCAGCGCACCCGGCACGTCAGCGACGGCGTCGTGGCGATGTGATTGAACAGCAGATCGAGCAACCCGCGACTCTCCCAACGCGCCAATCCGACGATGTGCGTCGTAAAACCGCTATTGACGAACAAAACCTTGCGCCCCGTCTCCGGATGCCGGGTGATCAGCGGATGTTCGTTGCGCGGATAGTTCGATCCGGCCGGAGCGGCATACTTGTAGCTGCCAACATACGGCAACGCGCCGTCGTGCACCGCGGTCAATCCCTCGAGGAATTTCTGCAGCGGCTCTGACAGGGTTTCGAAGGCGCGGTACATGTCGGCGAACAACGTGTCGCCGCCGCCATCGGGCGGCGTCTTTTTGATGTACAGCATCGAACCCATCGGCGGCCGTTCATCGCACGACACATCCGTGTGCCAGGCATCGCCGGCGGTGAACTTCGATTTCTGCGTCGTCTTGACGATCAGGATTTCCGGGTCGCCGTGATCGTCGTAACCGTCGCTCGCCTTCAGCGGATGGACATGCAGCGGCCCGAACAGGCGTGCGAAATCCTTGTGTTGCTGCGGGGTCAACTGTTGATCGCGGAACGTGAGCACCGACCAGTCGAGAAAGGCCTGCCGCAGATCGCGCTGCTGAGCGATCGAGAGCGGCCGCGAAAGATCCACGCCGTTCACCTGAGCCCCGATATGCGGCGTCAACGATTCGACCTCGATGGTCTGGTACGTTTTCATCACCCGCCTCCCCGATCCTTGAACGGGGCTGATGCTAGCCCGTTCCATCGGAAGTAGTCTAAGGTTGCCGCTGCGTTTCTCAAACAACGGGGAGAGATCGATGAGGGTCAAAGACAAGGTTGTGGTCGTTACCGGCGGCGCCAGCGGGATTGGTCGCGCGCTGGCCCGGCGTTTCGCCGCCGACGGCGCGAAGCACGTCGTCGTCGCCGATCTCGACGGCAAAGGTGCAGCCGCGGTGGCCAAAGAAATCCATGGCTCGAGCACGCAGATCGACGTCAGCAACGAAGCCGAGATTCAGGCGCTGATCGAGGCAACCGAACGTGACCATGGGCCGATCGCGCTGTTCTGCTCGAATGCCGGCATCGGCATCGGGCGTGGCATCGATACGTCGGACGCCGTCTGGCAGAAGATCTGGGAAGTCAATCTGATGTCACACGTCTACGCCGCGCGCAATCTGATTCCGCTGATGGTGAAGCGCGGCGGCGGCTATCTACTCAATACCGCATCGGCCGCCGGCCTGCTGTCGCAGATCGGTTCGGTCACCTATGCCGTCACCAAACACGCCGCTGTCGCGCTGGCCGAATGGTTGTCGATCACGCACGGACACGAAGGCATCAAGGTGTCGGTGCTGTGCCCGCAGGCCGTGCGCACCGCGATGACCGCGGGGAATGAACAAGGCGTTGCCAGTGTCGATGGCATGCTCGAACCGGAACAGGTCGCCGACACGGTCACCCAGGCGCTCGACGAGGAGCGTTTTCTCGTGTTGCCGCATCCGGAAGTGGCCGAATACATCAAACGCAAAACCGCCGACTACGACCGCTGGCTTACCGGCATGCGCCGGCTCGCCGCGCAATATCGCGGCTGATCGGGAGGTTCATGCGATGCAAGCGACACATGGCTATTGCCACGACAAATTCGCCGCAGTGCGCGATGCGTTCGCCGGCAACTTCGCCGACGGCCACGACCTCGGCGCATCGTTCGCGATGACGGTCGATGGCGAATACGTGGTCGATCTGTGGGGCGGGCACCTCGACGAGGACAAGCGGCAGCCGTGGCAGGAAAACACGATCGTCAACGTCTACTCGACCACGAAGACGATGACGGCGTTGTGCGCGCTCGTGCTCGCCGACCGCGGCGAGATCGATCTGTACGCGAAGGTTTCGAAGTACTGGCCGGAGTTTGCCCGGAACGGCAAGGCCGACGTCGAAGTGCGGCATTTCATGAGCCACGGCGCGGGGCTTTCTGGCATGGACGGTCCGCTGGTCGCTGCGGACCTATACGACTGGGAAAAGATGACGTCGCTGCTCGCCGCGCAGGCCCCGTGGTGGAAGCCCGGCACACAAAGCGGCTATCACGCGATTACGCAGGGATATCTGATCGGCGAGGTCGTCCGCCGGGTTACCGGTTCGTCGCTGGGCACGTTCTTCCGCGAAGAAATCGCCGAGCCGCTCGGCGCGGACTTTCACATCGGCCTGGATCCGCGGCATTTCGATCGCGTCGGCAATCTGATCCCGCCGTCGGGCGGAAGTACGCCGGTGACCAGCGGCGATGCACAATCGATCGCCGCACGCACGTTCCGTTGTCCGCCCGTCAACGCACTCGACTCTCGCACCATCGCATGGCGGCGTGCGGAGATACCGGCAGCCAACGGCCACGGCAACGCCCGTTCCGTGGTCCGGGTCCAATCCGTGCTTGCCAACGGCGGCGCCGCGTTCGGCAAACGGATTCTGTCGCAGGCAGGCTGTGAACGCGTCTTCGACGAACAGTTCAACGGGCCGGATCTGGTGCTCGGTACACCGATGCGGTTCGGTATGGGTTATGGCCTCACCAGTGAGGTTTTTCCGCTTGGACCGAATCCACACACGTGCTATTGGGGCGGCTGGGGTGGCTCGTTGGTGATCGTCGACACCGACGCGCGCGTATGCGTTTCCTATGTGATGAACAAAATGGGCGAAGGCACGACCGGCGACATCCGTGGCCTCGGGCTCGCGATGGCGGCGTTTGCGGCGTTGGCGTGAATAGATGAACCCTGTCGACGCAGGTGGCAGCTCGGTGCGGGACCCGTGGAAAGTCGACGTTGCGCTCTTCCTCGCCATCACCTTCGGCATCACCTGGTCGATCGCCGTATTGGTGCTGGGGTTTACCGAATGGTTTGAAGCGCATTTTGGCGCGCTGACCAGCAGTTCCGCGTTCTTTTATGCGGCAGTGTGGGCGCCGAACGTCGCAGCAGTCACGCTGACGAGCATTCGCGGGGGCTGGCCGGCGGTCAAGGATCTGCTGGCGCGATTGGTTCGCTTGCGGGTAGGGGCATGGGTCTGGCTCGCCGCCATCGCATTCTATCCGGCACTCATGATGATCGTGCAGCTGATCGGCATGGCCTTCGGGCAGCCGCTTGCCACCGGCGATGTCTGGCTCAGCGTCGCGGCAGGTGTGTTCAACGTGCCGGCGCTACTGCTTGGCCCGCTCGGCGAAGAACTCGGCTGGCGCGGCTATCTGCTGCCTCGCATGCTGCAACGTATGCAGCCGGCTCTGGCTGCGTTGGTTGTTGGAGCCATTTGGATGCTCTGGCACATTCCGGCATTCTTCGCCTCGGGCCTGCCGCAATCGGACATGGCGCTGCCGGTATTCATGATCGCAGGCGTCGCGTTGTCGGTGTACGTCACGTGTCTATTCGTCAACGCGAATCAGAGCGTCCTCGTTGCCGGAATCCTGCCGCATGCAATCGTCAACGCCTACGGCACCGCGACCGGTGCAATGACGTGGATCAACGCCGTGGTGCTGGTAGCCGGCGCACTGCTGCTCGTCGTCGTCTTGGGCCCACGCCTGAGCGCTGCACGCCAGACACAGCTACGATGACGTCGCGTCCTCACGACGGTCGCTGAAGCGTTCGCGCAGCGGCGAGCGCGACTGCCGAAGATCCTTCAGTCGTCGATCGAATACCCGTTCATCGTGATAACGACTTTGCCGACCACCTTTCGATCAGTCAGCATTCGCATAGCGCCAACGGCCTCCTCGAGGGGAAACGAAGCACAGATGTAGGGGTCGATGCGGCCCGATTCGGCCAGCTCGAACAGCGCCTTGTGAACCTGCGCGCCTTTTGCAGGTTCTTTACGTCCGTACTCGCCTGCCCGCACGCCAATCACGCTGAGCTGCTTGATCAGGATCAGATTGACCGCCGCCTGGGGCCAACGCCCGCTGGTGAAACCGATCGTCAACAACCGCGCGTTCCAGTTGACGCAGCGCATCGACTCGTCGAACACATCGCCGCCGACCGGATCGAAGACGACATCCGCACCACGGCCGTCGGTCAGAGCCTTCACCTGCTCGCGAAAGCCGCCGAGGCGTCCGTCGGGTTGCGTGTAATTGATGACGTGGTCGGCGCCGCGCGCTTTGACGACCGCGAGCTTCGCATCGGTGCCGCCGGTTGCGATCACGGTCGCGCCGAGCACTTTGCCGAGATCAACCGCGGCGAGACCGACGCCGCCGGTGGCACCGTGCACCAGCAAAGTCTCACCGGGTTGCAGTTGCCCGCGCGGTACCAAGGCGACATACGCGGTCAGATACGCTGTGTGAAAGGATGCTGCTTTGGAATAACTCATACGGCCCGGGATCGGTCCTGCTGCACCTGCCGGCACGTTGACCGCTTCGGCAAAACCACCGTACCGCAGGCCGACAACGACGGCGTCGCCGATCGCGTGATCGATTACGCCCGCGCCGACTGCGACGATATCGCCGGCCGCTTCACCACCCGGTGCAAAAGGCAGCGGCGGCTTCAGCTGGTATTTTCCCTGGATCATCAGGATGTCGGGAAAGTTGACGGCGCAGGCTTTCAGACGAACCTGCACCTCACCGGGACCCGGCGGCAGCAAATCGATCTCGTCGAGCACAACGCTGCCGATGTCTTGCGAAATGGCGTGGCAACGAATACTGCGGATACGCATCACCACTGGCGGACCGTCAGAGCGCGATCAGCGCAGCAACTGCACGCCGCGCCATCACGCGCACGAGGTTGGCTCTGAATTCCGCGGTCGCATGCAGATCGCTGTTGAAGCGTTCGTAGTCGATTTCGACCTCGTCCACTGCCTGAGGTGCGAGCTTAACATTCAGCGCGTGTTCCAGATTCACCGCGCGAAATGCGCACGGGCCGGCGCCGGTGACACCGACGCGAATTTTGCCGGCGAAATCCGCCACCAGCACACCGGCGACCGCATAACGCGATGCCGGGTTCGGGAACTTGCAGTAAGCCGCCCGCGTCGGCACCGGGAACGCGATCGCCTTGACGATCTCGCCAGGTTCCAGCGCCGTTTCGAACAGGTCTCTGAAGTAATCCGCTGCTGGAATCGCGCGCTTATTGGTATGCACCGTGGCACCCAGACCGATAACCGCCGCCGGATAATCGGCTGCCGGATCGCTGTTCGCGATCGACCCGCCGATCGTGCCGCGATTGCGCACCTGGCCGTCGCCGATTTGCCCCGCGAGGTTACACAGCACCGGCACCACTTTTCGTAATGCGTTCGAGCGCGCGACTTCGGCGTGGCGCGTCATCGCGCCGATGACAACGCGCTTGTCGTTGATGTCGATGCCGATGAGCCCGGCCACATCACTTAGATCGATGACGTCCGTCGGCGCCGCCAGACGTTGTTTCAGCGTCGGGATCAACGTCTGGCCGCCGGCCAGAAAGACGGCATCTTCACAGTCGGCGCGCAGCTTTGCGGCAACGTCGAGACTCGTCGGACGATGATAGTTGAAGCTGTACATGCTCATTCCCCCCTGCACGCGCGCCAGACCCGCTCGGGTGTGGCGGGCATCACGACATCCTTGATACCGATCGCATCGGTCACCGCGTTCATAATCGCCGCCGGCGCACCTATCGCGCCGGCTTCGCCGCAGCCTTTTACGCCGAGCGGATTGTGCGTACACGCCGTCACGGTCGTATCGACGATAAAACTCGGCAGGTCATCCGCGCGCGGCATGCAGTAGTCCATATAAGAACCGGTGATCAGCTGGCCGGTTTCATCGTAGATGCCGTGTTCGAGCAACGCCTGGCCGATGCCTTGAGCGATACCGCCGTGCACCTGGCCTTCCACGATCATCGGATTGATCACCTTGCCGAAGTCGTCGACCGCAACGAAGTTGACTACCACCACCACGCCGGTCTCCGGATCGATCTCGACTTCGGCAATGTGCGCGCCCGCGGGAAACGTGAAGTTCGTGGGGTCATAAAACGCCTTCTCCGACAATCCCGGCTCGAGATCCAACGGATAGTTCGAGGGGACGTACGCCGCGAAGGCGACCTCGCCGAACGTCAACGAGCGATTGCTCGCACGCACTGAAAACACCCCGGTATCGAAGTCGATGTTGTCGGACTCCGACTCGAGCATATGCGCGGCGATCTTCTTGCCCTTCGCAATCACCTTGTCGGTCGCCTTCATCAGTGCGGAACCGCCGACGGCGACCGAACGCGAGCCGTACGTCCCGAGACCGAATTCGATACGACCGGTATCGCCGTGCACGATCTCGACGTTTTCCATGGGAATCCCGAGCCGGTCGGAGACAATCTGCGCAAACGTCGTCTCGTGTCCCTGCCCGTGACTGTGCGAGCCGGTGAACACCGTCACGGAGCCGGTCGGGTTCACGCGCACTTCGCCGCTTTCATACAGCCCGACGCCGGCGCCGAGCGCGGTCGCCAGCTTCGACGGTGCGAGTCCGCAGGCTTCGATGTAGCAGGAAAACCCGATGCCGCGTTTGCGGTCGCGTGCATGCGATGCGGCGCGCCGGGCCGGAAAGCCGGCGTAGTCGATCAACCGCAGCGCCTTGTTCAGACTCGCTTCGTAGTCGCCGATGTCGTACATGAGCGCAACCGGTGTCTGGTACGGAAAGTCCGTCGGCTGAATGAAGTTGCGCCGTCGCAATTCCGTTGGATCGATCGCGAGTTCGCGCGCTGCCGTCTCGACGATCCGTTCAACCACGTAGGTCGCTTCCGGACGCCCCGCACCCCGATACGCATCCACCGGCGCGGTGTTCGTGAATACCCCATCCACCTCGACGTAGATCGCCGGCGTTCGATACTGACCGGCCAGCAGCGTGCCATACAGAATGGTCGGCACAGACGACGCAAACGTCGACAGATACGCGCCGAGATTGGCGATCGTCTTCACGCGCAAACCAAGGAAGTGGCCGCCGGCGTCCAGCGCGAGTTCCGCCTGCGTCACATGATCGCGGCCATGTGCATCGGCGAGAAATGCCTCGGAACGATCGCCCGTCCATTTCACGGCGCGCCCGAGGCGGCGCGCCGCCCATGCAACCGTCGTCTCTTCGGGATAGATGAAGATCTTCGAGCCGAAGCCGCCGCCGACATCCGGCGCCACGATACGCAGCTTGTGCTCCGGCGCGAGTTTGACGAACGCAGACAGCACGAGGCGCGCCAGATGTGGATTCTGGCTCGTTGTATACAGCGTGAACGATTCGGTGCTGGGTTCGTATACACCGATGGCCGCACGCGGCTCGATTGCGTTGGGTATCAGGCGATTGTTCGTGATCTCGAGCTTGGTGACGTGGGCGGCGCGCGCAAATGCCGCGTCCGTCGCGGCCTTGTCGCCCAGTTCCCAAAGATAGCTGCGATTGGCAGGTACGTTGTCGTGGATCTGCGCCGAACGCGTCGCCGCGCTCACCGAAACGACGGCTTCGAGTTCTTCGAACTCGGTCATCACCGCGTCGGCGCCTTCCCGCGCCGCTGCCAACGTGTTGGCGATGACCACGCCGTACGGCTCGCCCACGTAGTTCACGCGCTCGACGGCGAGCGGCGGATGCGGCGGTTGCCGCATGTCGGTGCCGTCCTTGGACTTAATGAGCCAGCCGCAGGGCAGATCGCCGATGCCGTCAGCAGCCATCTCGCGTCCGGTCAACACGGCAAGCACACCATCGACGTCCATCGCCGCGGAACGATCCACGGCAAGGATGTGGGCACGCGCGTACGGCGAGCGCAGGAATACCGCATACACCTGACCCGGCTGATTGATGTCGTCGGTGTAGCGGCCGCGGCCGGTGATGAAGCGTATGTCCTCAACCCTTCGTACCGATGCGCCGATGCCGGTGGCGCTCATGACACGCGGCTCCCCATTTGTGTCGCCGCGGCGAGTACCGCGCGAACGATGTTGTGGTAGCCGGTGCAGCGGCAGATATTGCCTTCGAGGCCGTGCCGCACCGCGTTCTCGTCAAGGTTGGGTGAATTCTTCACCAGGTCGATCGCGCTCATGATCATGCCCGGCGTGCAGAACCCGCATTGCAGCGCGTGGCATTCCCGAAACGCCGCCTGCATCGGGTGCAGATCTTCGGGCGTGCCGATGCCTTCGATCGTCGTTATCTGCGCGCCGTCGGCTTGCACCGCCAGCACGGTGCATGCCTTCACGGCGTCACCGTTCAGATGGACCGTGCAGGCGCCACACTGACTGGTATCACAACCGACGTGCGTCCCCGTCAAGCCCAGGTGGTTGCGCAGGACTTCGACCAGCAGAGTATTCGGCGCCACGTCGAGGGCACGGGCTTCGCCATTCACCGTCAACGCTACGTTCACGTTTCTCCTCCCTCAAAAATCTAATTGTTCGTGCAACCCATCTTTGGATCATGCGGCAAGCACGATCGCGAGAATCACTACCACGAAGACGATGATCCAGACGATGGCCTGGCCGCTGCGTTCGTACCCCTGCGCGGGCGGCGGCGCTGCGATCTTCTCGGTCTGCCCCGGCGCTACCACCTCTCCAAACTTGCGAAAGAAATCGTCAGCCATCTTGCGCGCCGCTGCGTCGATCAGTCTTGAGCCGACCTGCGCGAGTTTGCCGCCGACACTGCCGTCCACCGCATAACGCAGGATCGTCGCGCTTCCGTCTTCGGTCAGCGAGACACGCGCAGAACCCTTGCCGAAGCCAGCGGCGCCGCCTTTGACGGTGGCAAGCAATGTATATCCCGACGGGGGGTCCAGATCGGTGAGTTTGAGATCGGCGCCGAACGTTGCACTGACCGGACCGACCTTCGCCTTAACCGAAGTTGTATACGCGTCGTCGGCGACCTTGGTCATGGTCTGACACCCTTCGATACATCGGGCAAGTACGTCCGGGTCGTTGAGCGCGCGCCAGACGTCCGAGCGCGCGGCCGCGAGCCGATATTCGCCGGTTTGTTGCAACGACATCCTCCCCCCGTGGCCCGGAACTCTCGCACGATTCGCCTCGCTCCTCAAGGAGCGGTCTACCGGCATTGAGGCATCCCGCTTTGGTGCGATTTGAACACTACCGGAGCGCACCAATGAACCGAATACGCGGGTGCCAGCACCGCCGCGATCCCGTTTTACGAACAACGTCCGCGAGTGCCGACACATTCGCCAACACCCGCGCTGGGGGGCGTCTCGAACCAAGCCGGTTCTCTGATGCTAACGGGAAGGAGCCGTCATCGCGGCCGCACCGACACAGTCGACGCGCGCAATTCACATCCCAGATACAAACAGGTACCGAAGTCCTATGGCACATATCGCCAATCTCGCGGACACTGGCTGCATGCGCATTCTCCACGACTACCTCAACGAACCGTTGGCCTGGCGGCGCCACCAGGTGCTCGTCTACGCCGCCGGTATCCTGCTGTTTTCGCTCGGTGCGAAATCCTTTATCGATGCGAAACTTGGTACCGACCCACTCGACGTGCTGGTGATCGGTATGAACTCACACCTCAATCTGGGTCTCGGCGTATGTTCATCGTTGGTGGCCATCGCCTTTCTTACCTGGTGGATGGTATGGAACAGGAAGTTGCCGCCGCTCACGCCGTTCGTGAGTACCGCCGCGGTGGGTTTCCTGCTCGACTTCTGGAACGCGATCGAACTCGAACGGTTCACCATAGGCGCATTGCCCGTGGTCCCCATCGAACTGTTTGGTACGACCGTCAACCTCAGCGCAATCGGTCTCGATGTCGCCGCCCTGCTCACCTGTTCCTATGCGTCAGCGCTGATCATCATGAGCGGAATCGGCATCAGAATTATGGATCTGGTGGCAATCACCATGATCGAGAAGTGGAGGTGGTCGTTTTTTCGAGCCAAGATGACGCTCGAAGTGGCGCTCTTCACATCCGGCTGGTTGATCGGCGGACCGATGGGCGTCACGACCTTGCTTTTCCTCGTACTTGTCGGGCCGTTTATCCAGCCGTTCATGTGGGTAAATGCCAAATATCTCAGCATTCCCAACCACGGCATCAAGGCGCCAGCGCCTGATTCGGTCACCACCTGATCACCAACAGATTGATGCGCAACCGGGTAGAGGGCGGCTGCGGGTATCAGTGATCGACTTCTTCGACCGAGACCTGCCCGGTAATCCGCCGCCAGATGTACGACCAGGACATGCCGACGGCGAGCAGGATCGCCAGGCATACAAGCACCACCCATTCGATTGAGCTCATGGTGTTCGCCGTCAAGACCCCGGCGTCGATCAACCACCACACCAACGTACCCATGAATGCGGCCATGACGAGCAGCCCCAGCGAGCCGAGCGCACGCTGCGTTGCGGTAATGACGATCAACCATCCGCCGAGCATTGCGACGCCCGCAACGGCATGTTCCGGGCCGAGAGTGTCCTGCGAGTACGCCATGTGCAGCCATTGCACGTACGAATAGTTCGTCGGATTGAATGTGACCAGCACCAGCGCCAGCGTGAACAGCAGGCGCCACGCAAAACTCCCTAACGTAAAGGATCCATTGTCGTTCTGGTCACTGCTCACCATGTGTCTCCTGCGTTATATGTGGATTAGTTAGACCGGAATACTCGGCGAGAGCCCCAGCGCGAGGCGCCCATACTGCTCCGCGATCACATCGCAGTCGAACACCGCGTGGCTCGTTATCGTATGCACGTCGCGATGAATACGTTGCAGTGGTTCCCCGAGCAGGTGTGCACCGGCGCCGCTTGCTTCGAACAGGTCGCGCACGACGTCTCGCGCAAGACGTACCGCCTGCGCCATCAGCACCCGATGGCGGACACGCTCATCGACCGGACAGGTCTTTTCCTCGGTTCCCCAACGGCTACACTCCGTCGCGACCTGCCGCGCAATCAGCTCCGCGGTATCGAGTCGACCGCGCGCGTTCCCAATCCGGATTTGTGCATCCGCTCGATCGGCCTGACGCGTGGTCGTCCCGAACATCGTACGCGTTGCGGCGCGTTCGCCAAACCGCCGCAGCGCGTGCCGCGCCGCGCCGATCGCCGGTACGCCCGCGGCAAGGTACAGGATCGGCATCATCGGCATGCGGTACATCGGCGTGCCGTGCCATGTAGCGCCCGTCCCGCGCCCCATACTCATCGCAGTAATCGACTGACTTCGATGGCCGGGCACGAACACCTCGTGCACCTGCATGTCATTGCTGCCGGTTCCGGCCATGCCGTCGACATGCCACGTATCGATGATCTCGACGTCGGACATCGGCAGTACGAACAGCTTCAGCTCGCGGGTTTCTTCGACTGTTCCGGATAACAAAGCCCAGTCGGCGTGCATCACGCCGGTGCCCCACTGCCAGCGCCCACTCAGCACATAGCCGTTGTCGTGCACCCTGGCGCGGCCGTTAGGCGAAATCGCCCCCGGCGCGATCACGTATGGGTTGGCACCGAAGATTTCCTCCTGCGCCTGCTGCGGGAATTGCGCCAGCATCCAGTTGTGTTCCATGCAGAACGTCGTCACCCAGGCGGTCGACGTGCACGCTTCGCCGAGCACGAGGCCGATGTCGACGAACGCATCCAGCGGAAATTCGAAGCCGCCGAAGCGCCGCGGCACAAAAAACTGGTACACGCCGGTGGCAGCGATCGCCGCCATGTTGCTGTCGAGGGGTTTGCGTTGCCGCTCGGTTTCGGTTGCGGTAGCGGCGATCTTCGGCGCCAGTTGGCGCAGCGCACTGATCAGCCCACCCGCATCAGGCGGCATTGACGAGCCCTTTGCGAACGAGCCATTCGGTGCACACGGCAATTGCGTCCGCGCAGTGTTGCGGTTGACCCGCGTAGTAATGCGTCGCGCCTTTGATCTCATGCAACTCCTTGTCTTTGTGCCGGACCGCATCGAACAGCCGGTAGGTGTGACTCGGGGTGCAGGCGTTGTCTGCCGTGTTGCCGATGACCAGTACCGGGCACGACACGTTGTGTGCGTTCTTGACGCCGTTGGCACGTGACTCATCAAAACTCCACTGCGACAGCCAACTGCGCAGTGTGCAGAACCGCGCCAGCCCCACCGGCCCCATGTTGACCACCCGCGGATCACCGAGATAACAGGTACCCGGAACACGGTCGTTCGGATCGACGGCGGGATCGAGCCAGCGCGGATCCGCCATGGTCCCATGCACGACGAAGCCG
>Ga0315287_10004932_pt1 | contig 13069 bp, 16 predicted proteins | sample YL17G11_0_MG_FD_205037 | JGI IMG/M metagenome (GOLD analysis project Ga0315287, IMG submission 205037) | Sediment microbial communities from Yellowstone Lake, YNP, Wyoming, USA - YL17G11_0 | ecosystem: Environmental > Aquatic > Freshwater > Lake > Sediment | place: USA: Wyoming | collected...
GTTTATATACTTTGCAAAATCTATACAATAATGTTTTTATTTAATTTTCGGCCCCCTGAAACTTAAGAATGGATTTTTTAGAGGGCCGACGTCTTATTACTTGTAGGCCCACAACTTAATACTCTTATATAAAGAATATTTTGATTGTTTTGGGAAGTAATAGACATGTTGACCAATCTGAAAGAAAGAAGAAAAATTAAGGTGTCTGAGTCTAATAAGCTAGTTTTTTATTCACTATTTTCAAGATAGTTGCCTTACCGCTAGGCTATAATCCCTTTCGGAATCAATGGGATTCGAACCCATGAGAAAAATGTAAGCTTAAAATGTTAAAAGACACCTTGTTTCAATCCACGCACATAAGTGCGACAATTACAGAATAAAAATCTTTGCTCGAGTTTTAAATGCTAGATTAGGCACTTTTTGTTGGATTCGAACCAACTACATACAGCTCCAATTGCTATCGCTCTACCAGTGAGCTAAAAAAGTAATGTAAGCATCTAATGTTAAAGAGCAAAGACTTATTTCGATTTATAAAAACAAACTGCTCAAGTTTCATGTGCTAATTTTGTTGAGCTATTCCCCGGCTAAGAAGTCTTGTGAACTGTCTTAGCCGGGGAATCAAGAATTGAACTTGAAACCACTAGTTTCGAAAAACTAGTGCTCTATCCATGTAAGCACGCGATGTTAAAGAGCAGTTTGTTTCAATCTACGCACATAAGTGCGATAATTACAGAATATATAAAAAGTCTTTGTTCGAGTCAAAAATGCTAGATTTGGACGCTTTTGACGGATTTGAACCGCCGACACATAGTTTTGCGAACTATTGCTCTACCACTGAGCTAGAAAGCTAATGTAAGCATTTAATGTTAAAGAACAAAGACCTTATTTCTTAAGGAGTGACGCAAGTTAACTATGCTGTTCTTCATCCAGGCCTAATTGGCCTTTCAGAAGTTTAGGGATTTGAACCCCTCAGATAGATTAAGAGTCTATTGCTCTACCAATTGAGCTATGTAAGCATAATAAGTTAGAGCGTCACATTACTAATATATATTATTTGCGCCAATATTGTAAATATTTTTTCTAGTATTTTTATAAAGGTTGAAATTCATGAATGAAGATGTTGTTCAAGTTGTGTGGAGTAAGTGGAAAAGTTGTATCAGACAATGTAGAGTAAATGTCTCTAATAGTGTTGAACAAGTTATAATTTGTTTAGAATGTAATAAATATATAAATGCTTTTAATGAAGATAAATTTAGATTAGATATGGTAATTAAGAAAAAAACGAGGCAAGAAAGAAATTTTGTTAAATGAACTTTTGAATAACACACTTTAAAAATAATTTAGAATGTGTGACAAATATATAATTTAATACGTATGCGCCATTAGATCAATTGGATAGATCAACAGATTTCTCAGGTTGTGAAAAATTCACGATCAGAGAATCTGTAGGTTCCAGGTTCGAGTCCTGGATGGCGCATTTAACTACTTAAACACACAAGGAAGATAAAAATGTTTTTCAAAATCATAACAATTTCTTCTATTGTTTGTCTATCTATTTTATTTGTATGGCTTTATAAAAAAGTTAAAAACCAATCTAAAGAAATAGGAAGAATTTTTATTTTGTCAGATTTCCTTCAACAGGCACTTCCTCGTTCTTTTTTCACTTTGCTTTATTCAAAATTTAGAGATCAAGAACTTCTTCCTAAAACTATAGATGAATTTTATGAATGTTTAAAGAGTGTTTCTATTCAAGATTATTGTACAAGAAGAATAGAATTAACAGAAAGAATAAAGAATACTGAATCAGAAGCTGAACAATCTTATCTAAATGAAATTCTTTTGGAACTTGATAATGTTTATAATTTAGCAAGTATAATAGATGAGAATAGTTCTGAAGAATATAAAATTCAAATTTTACAAGAACTTCAAGTATCAATGCAAAAAATTTGTCAAGAAATCAGTTGATATAATACATAATTTCATCATCAGATAACTTTGGGAAGTGAATATTATGTTTTAAACACCAGTCGAAAAGAGCATCAATTTGATATTGCGTTGGATTTCTAATAAATAAAAAAATTTTAGTTTCTTCGAACCCACTTATTTTAATCCAATTTTTTATTTCTGCATCATGTTCTGGATTTGTTGATTTGATATCATTATCTTTGAAGATTTTTTCTGCAACTTTTGCATGTTCATGATACTTACATGGATAAAATGTACCGTTAGGTAGAATCCATCCAAAAAAATCAGTAGATTTTATATCTATTTTCATAATAACTTCCTCCATTCTATTAATTTTATAAATATATATTACTAATAATCAGAACGTGACATTGTAGCATATTGTAGTAAGGGTATATATGGACATATTGGTTATAACAAATGGTGGGATCGGAGATCAAATCCATTTCTCTAGTCTAATTAAGGGATTAAAGAATAAATATGTGCACAGTAGAATTTCAGTTTTTTGTCATCCTTATCATGAATTCATCTATAGATACAATGAAGACGTCTATGAAATTCTCCATCGTTTAGAACAACACAGGTTTCATATAGGTTTTAATTTTGCTCTGAAAAATGACTTAATTGATATTTTTGAAAGCGTGGCAATAGATAAAAGAAATGGTTTTAGAAAAATATTAGGAAAGTTGAAACCGACGAATAAATTTGCTGAAGATTTAATGAAACTTGTAATCTATAAGAAATTTAGTGATAAAAGTTTAGGAGAATGGTTTTGTCAGATTGCAGGTGTTGAATGGAATAAACCAATTTTTAATTTTAAAAGTATGAGATTTTTTGATGATTGTGATATAGTCTTGCAATATGGGACAAATAAAGAAGAAAAAAACTGGCCTAAAAAATATTATAAAGAAATTTTAAAATTATTGAAAGATAAAAGAGTTTATGTAACTGGACACATAAAATATGAAGAAGATATTAAAGAAATATGTGAAAATTCTATTCCTCATCTAATTGGAGAAAATTATGGGCTCTATGATGTTGCTCGATTATTAGAAAAAACGACGCATCTTATAACTCCTGATACTTGTGTTGCTCATATTGGAGTTGCTTTAGATAAAAATGTCATAGTTTTATCAAACTGTTTTGACAGAGGATATGCTTTCTCTAAAAAATTTAATAATGTACAAATTATAAAAATGAATTCTATGGAAAACATTACTCCTAATTTAATTCTCCAATATGTTCTGTAATAATTTTTGTTGTTCCATCGTCAATATTGAACCATAATAATAATCTACCTCTATAAATTTGAAAAGGACAATGACCACATAATTGAAATTCTTTATGATTCTTGATTACTTTCAAAAGCAATTCATTCTTAAGATTTTCTAACTTATTTTCTTCTTTAGGACTCAAATATTCACCAGTTTCCATATATCTTGTTTTAAAAGAATTTGCTTGCATAAACAATTCTCCTATACTAGTGTTTTAGCAAAAATAACTAGTATATAAAAATTATGCTAATTGAAGTAAAGCTAATTCATCAAGTTGTTTTTTAGGAATTTTGAAAGGAGCATTAGGATACTCTAAAAAATTGAAACTTGTACTAGTAGAATAAGCAAACTCTTTACATGTACCAGGACTAATACTTGAACAGGTAACAGAATGAACACATGCTTCACAAAGAATAATGTCTTCATCAATTTTTCTCATACAATCTCCTTGAATTAATGTTTATTTTAATTGTACTACTAACAACAAGGAATTGTACACACTTATTTTAAGGAGATTTTTATGCAATGGTTCGTCATTGTTCAATGAGAAACTTTGTCACTTTAATTTTAAAGAATTCATAACTCATATTCACATGAACGCTTCCAGGTTTATTAGTGAAGATGACTTCGACTGTATCATCAGTTTTCTGAACTACTCTAGAAATATCATTTGTGTTAATTAATTCGAGTTTAGAACTTGAACCATAAATCACTGGAAGTTCAATTAGCATATAATTTCCTTTAATTTAAAGACAAAAAAAGCAGCTAATGTAAGCTGCTTAAATAAAATCAATATATATTATGAAAATTAACTGAAAAATGAATTACTCTTTCCGATTTGTGTTTGACTAGTTCTGATAATCGATTTACTTACTAGATCAATAGCCTTTCTGATTTCACTTTCTGTTGCAGCTGCAGTTAAAACACTAGGGAACCCGACTGCACTTGCAACTTTATTCAAATCATCTTCTTTATTATGCTGGAAACCAACATAGACTAAATAAAACTTTTCTGAAGCTAAAAGATCTTTAGAAATAGTTTTCACATTTGCAGCAGTTTTGTTGGAATCGTTGTCATCGCCATCTGAATAAACTACTACAACACATTTTGTCCGAACTCCATTGTCATTCAGAGTTTTTGAATAAGCTTTGATTCCTGTAAGCGTATCGATCAAAGTATCATACAATGCAGTTGAATTTCCATTGGGATTGTAGTTGTTGCCGATTTTGTCGATTTCATCAACTTTTTTAAAACCATGAATAATATTTTGGGACGAATGGAATGTCCGAGTACTAGCAAGAATTGATCCTGCGGTTTTTGATCCCTTATAAGCTTGTACAGTTTTGTCATAAGCTTCTTTTATCGCAGATTTAAAACTTGACATAGAAGCTGAGGCATCTAGAACAGTAGAAACTAATGTAACATCATCAGTTTCAAGATCATCAATTGCTGCACCCATACAACCAACGAGATTAGAACCATCTAAACTGTTGATCATGAGAGTACTTGCTTGTATACTCAGATCTCCATCATCGACAGCACTGTTGAACAGACTTTTGACATCATTAATACCGTTAATTGGATTTGAGCTCATAATCTCCTCTTTAAAAAATGTTATCGTTCGTTGTGACAATGTTGAGACCTTTTTTCTTGAATCTTGCAAACTCTACTTTTGCAATAGCTTCAAAATCAATCGTAGGATGGCGAACAGAACTCATGCAATTCTCATAGATGAAGATCTTTTCCAGAATTTCAGGTTGTTTGTCGAAGAAGCTTGTGAGTTGAAAAAGAGATTCTAAAACACAGTGAGATTTTGCCTCTCCAAAAACTAAGATTTTGTCATATTTTCCAAGGATATTCAAGAAAGCTGTGTTTATTCCACCTCTTGGATTTTTGGGAACTTTGACTTCAGGGCTAAACACACCGTACATTTCAGTTTCAGGAATGTCACCTTTGATCTGAAAGCTAATTTGTGATTTCCTTGCTGCAGCATGATAGTAACAGATTTCGTAAAGAGCAGGAACTAAGGCATGTCCTGGAGTCCCGAGCATTGTATGTTCATTCCAAATCATTAAAGGTTTATTTGTTTGTTTCTCAAGTTCCCGAACATAATCAATTGACCAAATGGGATCAATTATTGGTCTGTATTTTCCTTCTTCGATATCTTTACTAGTGATTGTAGTGTATGGTGCTGGATGATTTCCTTTTTCATCTATCCACCAATATCCATAAAAGATTTGAAATACAAGGTGAGTATCGAGAGTTGGATAAATTGTCGTGATCTTTTCCATGTTATTGAGAACATATTCAATTGTTCTAAAAACATCGAGCTCTGCATCATCGACATAAAGATTGCCGATAGGAGGTGCTAAACAGAAATCAACTTGGAAATCAATGAAAAGAGCCGCAACTTTTTCACCAGGTTTGTCTTTGACTGCAGGTTTCAAAGACAATTTGAGAGCTTCTTGCTTGACTTTTTTTATGTCAGGCACATACAATTGACCGATTTTTGATTGGTCAAAAAAACTTGGAAAAGAAGACATGAAACCTCCTACTTGATAAGTTTTATAAATATAATTTTTCTATCAGATACGACTAACATTCCATCTTTATAAAGAAACAGTCTATCATTTGAAGTAATATGGTTCGAAGTCTCTTTTTTCAATGTCAATTGTTTATGTTTTTCAATAACAATTCCTGCATCTGAAGGATGAACTATTGAACTACCAACTAAGATCTTGCCAGACAATGTTTTTAACAATTCTGAGTTTAAAGATTCTTCGCTTTTTGTATCAATGATTTTTCCTTCATCATCAATGATGTGATAGTGCGACCATGTTCTTCCTTTATATAATGTTTTTCTCAGCAAGAGGACAGTATTGATTGAAAATTCAGCTTCTGTTTCTATAATTTTTCCGTATAAAGCTGGAAGATTTAGTTCAAATCTTCCTTTTTTTGAGAAAATAAAATAATGATAATCTTTAAATATTCTAAAAAATCCACATCCAATATCAAGATTTCCAACTTTAAACCATGTTTGATTTTCTAATGTTTGCATCAGAATGGTTTCAAATAGGTTTTTATGTAAGATTTCTCCAGTAGCTAAAGAACTATCTGAAAGACGATAAATTTTGTTTTCGCTACATCCAAACATAGGGATGTTGTCAAACATTAATGTAATAGTTTTTGTGACTGGAGCAATAGAATTTGCATTAATTTCGAAAATCATGAGATCATTTTCAGAACAAACAAGTAAGTAGTTTTTAAAAATTTCATATCTAACATTCTTTAAAATCTGTTTCCAGAGTTGTATTGAAACTTTTGAATCTGAAAACATGTGTAAAAATGTATTTCCATTTATAAGTTCAATAACATAAATAGTCTTCCCAATTACTTTTGTAAAAACAATTGTTCCTTCAGTAACATAAACATCTTCTACGATACACTTATCATCATCTATATTCTTAGTTATTATGATTTGACTAATATCAACATTTTGCTGGGGTCTAAATTTATGACAATCAGGGCATTGTTGTCTGTCTTTATGATAGAACAAACCGCAAGATTTACATTCTTCGAAACTATCTTCTAGTTCTTTAAACTTAGAACTTGGAAAATCTATTCGCTTAGCTTTTTTAAATATAGTTTCAAAAAAATTAAGAAGTTGATCATTCAAACTGTTTGGGTTTAATCCCATTTTAGGATAGATCACATTTTTGTCAAAAACAATGATCTTGTTTTGTGCCCTGTCTACTAGAGTTTGATGTATTTTATGAGTTCCTCCATAAGGATGAACAAATAACAAACTTTTAAAAAACATTACTGCAAAACTATACCAATCAGTTTCTTTTGAAAAAGAAGGTTTTTTTGTCAGATCTATTTCGTATAAATTTGGGTCAATAAATTGATCTGTTCCTACTGGACAAGGGTATTTTCCGAATTGATAAGAATCAACATCAATAAAGATAGATAAGAAGTTTTGATTAAATAAAGCATTCAAATCATTAAAATCACCTACTATGAGATTATTAGAATGAATTTTTTCTAAAGTCTCTTTGATATGCAGAAAAACTTTAATGATTGAATTAGTGTTGATTTGTTCTTGAGTTCTATATTTTTTGTTTGAAAGATGAATCATTTCTTTACATTTTTTAGCTATTGGCATTGTGAAACCAATAGGTTCAGATTTTAAATCATAAACTAAATCTAAGGGTCTCGCAACATTATCTGGAAGATTAAAATTCGAACTAATAAAATCATTTAATTTTATGATTTTTTCAGGAGAAGCAACATGGTAAATTTTAAAAGCAAGATTATTTGCTTTAATGACTGTTGCTTCTCCACCTGTTCCAAGAGAATCTTTTTCATCTAACTGAATTTTTTGATTTTTATAAATTACTGTTTTCATAGTTTAATAGATTTGACTAGTTTTGCGAAATCTTCAGAAGCTTGATATTCTTTTCCGTGTGCTTGAACATATATTGAAGAATCTGAAATAGGATCTAGATTTTCAACAACAATACAAGAAACATCATCACCAAACATTTTTTGTTGTTGCCAGATATTAAAACGCCTTTGTAGTTGTCTTTTCTGTGTTTCTAATAGGTGATCCATAAGGTTAGCATTTATAATGGGTTCTAGACCATCTGAGCCTATTATAATGTGGGATATAGAATTAGTAGGATAAGTTTCGATATTAAAATATTCTAATTCAGACGGTTGTTTGTCTAAAACTTCTTTAGGAATACATTTATAAGAGATATAGTGAGGTGATCCAGATTGATTAACAGAATAAATATTTTTATTCACTATAATCACTCCATCACCACAATGTCCTACTACAGATAAATTTTCATTAATAATGAAGAATAATATGGTAGAAAGAAAATAGTCTTTAATAAAATCAATTTCTTCGATTGTAGTTTCTATTAACAATGTTTGCATTGTTTTTTGAATAAAACGTGAAATTTCAGTTTCTAGTTGTCTTTTAATAAGAATTTTGATATGTTCTTGAAAAGTAATACTACTTTCAACAATTTCATATTCAATTTGCTTCAATAAATTAAGAGTGAAGATACTTAGTAAAGAAGAGCCAATTTCTGAAAACTGGCTCTCTCCACATCCGTCACAGATAACACCTATAATTTTATCTTTTTCTTTGAAAAACGTTAGAGCGTCTTGTCTATTTTTCTTTGCTAATTCATGATCTCTACCGATTATCAATGCTGAATTTAGATTCCAATTCAAAAGAGAGTTCCTTGTGCTATACGTTTGAAGATTCAACTAGTTTCATATACTAGACGGATATATTATGTTCCAACATTCTGGTTTGTTGCCTACAATTTCAATTTCTTCTGATTTATACCCATTTTCATTTAGCCATTTGACAGATTTCTCTATTTTGTCACTGATAAAAGGAAGACCTTCGCGATAAATTGTCGCTTTTTCATTGAGAAATTCAATTCGTACTTTTGTTGTTTTTTTCACAATTTCATCTTGCTTTTTTGCCATTTTCTACTCACTTTCTTTAGTTTTAAAATTAAGTGCTAATTAATCTTCACTTGTTTCAGAAACGATTTCAGATTTATCATATACTCTATAACGAATTGAAACATCATTGCTTAATTCTAGATTATTCCAGACTTTTTTCTTTCCTGGGAAAACAAAACTTCTATTCCAATCAACATTTCTAATCCATGCAGGTTTCTTATTGCCATCATTGCTATTGAAATGAAATGCAAATTCTGTAGCTCTAGTGAAGAAACGAATTTTTGGAATGATTGAATAAGAAAGAATTCGAGATCTGTCTTCAAGTGCTTTTAATAGCTCTGCATCAGTAGTCCCTTTATAATCAACAAGAAGACTCTGAGCTTCAAAGACGTTTTGAAAATCAGGAAAAGAAACTTCAGCTTCAAAAACCTTAACTAAGATTGATTCTTTATTTCCAACAGTAGTTTTCTTTGCCCATACTTTCTTTTCAACTTCTTCTCCGAGACCTTTTTCTCTCATTGCAGCTGCTGTTGTTTTTAAAAATTTAGCTTCTTCTGTAAGTCTTTCAAGCAAAACTTTTGTCAAATAATAATATTGGCCATAAAAAGAAGTCCATCTATTAGGGTGAATAAAATTTTTGAATGAAATTTTATTGCCAGAAGCTATTTTAAATTGTTCAATAAAATCATTTTCTTTAGCATTAGGAATAAAATCTATTGTTTTCCAACCATCATAGAATGTTCCATCAAAATCAACTACTAAGAAATTTCTAAAATTCCCGACAGAATCAGTCGTCATCACGTTCATATCATTAATTCTGACTGAAAAAGAAAAATTCTCTTTATTAGCTAGAACACCAGAAACTTTGCCGTGTCTGTTGTTTTTTGAAACAATCATTTCACCTGCAGTTATTTGTTTTGGGCGTCTTCCTTCATATTCAGGAAGATTAATGACAGCTCCTCTTTCTGCTAATGCAAATAGAAAACAAGCAAGGTCTAGATCTGTACCTACGAAAATCCCATCATCGCTATAGGCAGGTCCTGGGCTTCTTGAAAACAAATCATAACCCCAATATTCAAAGATCTTATCAATGACTGATTGAGTATTTTTGCTTCTGTCAAGAATATTTTTCATGTTTTCAGAATCAAAAATATTGAGCAGAGAATCAGCAACTTTCTTTTTGTACTTTTTCTCAAATTCATCAGGAGTAATTGCGATTTGATTTTGACCTGAATAAAGATTTATATCAAAAGAAATTGGATGGTATAAAAAAGCTTTTTCAGTAGATGTAACATCAATTAATGTTTTCGTATAAGCATGATTTGAAAAAGAATGAAGCCAATTGGAAACTTCACTATTTTTGACCCAAATTCCATCCATTTTGATATTGTTTGAAATATCAACAGAAGTAAATGGGTTCAAAATTTTTACAAATTCCTGAACAGTTTTTTCTACGATTGACATATTTAATCCTTTGTTAATGTTTAACTTACCATGTGTTTGACATAATTAAGATAGATGTCATCTTCACCTTGTGCTTTCATAGGATCATCACTAATTTTAACTACTGGACGATTATTTGCTTTTACAATTTTAACAACATGGTTCAAAGCTTTATGTTCTGGAAGTGAGGGTATATTATTTGTTATAAATGTTCCTATTCCATGTGAAACATTAATTTGATTACAAAAAGTTTCAGAAAGATTAAGTGCTTTCTTGAATGTCAAATTATCTGAAAAAAGCAAAGTTTTTTCTTTAGGGTCGATTTGTTCTCTTTTATAAGCATCAATTCTTTTATTTGCCCATGTATAAGGATCTGAAGAATCATGTCTTTGACCAGTATATTGAATCATTAAATTTTTATCAAAATCTCTATCCCATTGATTTGATCCTAATGTATCTGTTGGTGCAATACCTAACCATCCACGATAGAATTCAATGAAATCTTTTAAAGCTATTTTTTGTGAATCTAAAATGTGATGAAATGCTTGATATAATTCGTAAAACTCATGTGCAGCAGTTCCTACTGCTTTTAAATTATATTTTTTTGCAAAGAATACATTTGAAGTTCCTATAAGAAGATTAGGAACTTCTTCTTTTAAAAGTTGTATTGCATAATCTTGAAATTCTTTGCATAATCTTCTACGTGTACCAAATTCAGAAAAATTAAATTTGATTTGAGGGTTTTTTAGTAGAGTTTCTTTAAGATCTTTAACCTTTGTTCTGAGATCTTTTTTTGCTAATTCAAGAATTTCGTTGAATTTAGAACCATATTTGTTTTTAAAATAGAGTTCAGAAACAATGTACATTAAAGGCATTTCCCACAAAGATGCTTCTTGAACTAGTCCTGTCGGACGCATGCGCAGTCCAGGATTTTGATTGATTTTTTCAATTTTTAATTGCGAAGGATGATATTTAAACTTAGATAGGAAATTAACGAGATAATCTTGTGTGATTTTTGTATTTTCAAATAACCATTTTTGTTCATCTTTAGCTAAACTAACATCTTGCATTGATTCTATTTGTTCACATAAATCTGTATAAATTGGTGATAAATCAATGTTATTATCTCTACATTTATAAGCATATTCTGTTTCAGTTAATGCAAATTTGTCAAAAAAAATACATCCCATATGAAACTTATACACATCATCATCTAAATGACTTTCAAAAATTTTGTTCATTGCAATTTTTCCCTAGAAAATTTCGTTTAAACTGTTTAAGTCGTTGAATGACTGGATAATTTTTAAAGATACAATCTGGTTTTGAACCAAGAATCTTACAATTTCAACACAGTCAAAACAACCTCCTTATGATGATATAGATGATCTAGCTGTGTTTTTTATATTTTAACAACTTTATTTTTAACTAAAGTTTATCATTTGATATATTAAAGCAACTTTATTTGAGGAGGAAATAATGAAAGAAGAAGATTTTTTAGAAGATGACGAGTTTAATGAAGAAAACATAAAACAGCTTAGTGAAAATTTGAATGAAGAAGAATTAGAATTTTTTCATGAATTAGCTGGAGAAATATTACCTGAAGATAAAGAGGACATTGAAGATTTAGATCTAGAATGAATGTTGTGGTTGTTTTTGAAAAACTCACGATAATTTTTATGAAATTTAACAAAGTGAGTTTTTAATGAATAAATGGACGACTTTTAGAAAGAAAGAATTTAAGTCCACAAAAGAAGTGATTGCAGCAAATACAGATCTTAATTGGTCTGTGAGTTCTAAAAATATTTGTATTCAGGGTGGAGCTATTATTAATGGAAAGAAAGCAATAATTAGAAATGATACAAACGAAGTTTTAGGTGTTGTCAATTCATCTTTTAAATATGTTCAGAATAGTGAAGCTTTTTCTATTTATGATGATTTCTTAAAAAAAAGAAAAGTCTTTTGTCAAATGACAGGACTGATCGGTAAAGGGGAAAAAGTTTGGTTTTTAATAAATCTAAACAATAATTTAAAAATCGCAAACAACGACAGTATACAGAGATGTATATTAATATCAAATGCTCATGATGGTAGGGGTTCAATAAGAGCATATTTTGTGCCTATTAGAATAATTTCTCAAACATTACTTAACATAGCTTTCGGAAAGAGAGTTGATCAAGGAATTCAAATACGACATATCGGTAAGATAGAACAAAGATTGAAAGAGGCACATGCACTTCATGATTTGTCTTTTGAATTTTACAGAGAATTCGAAGAAAAAGTTCAGATTCTTACAAATTGTAAGTTTAATCAACGAAAAATGAGTATGTTCTTTGAAAACTGTTTCCATAATTATAGTTTTGATTCAACAAGAACTCAAAATACAATTCAAAAGATAAAAGTTCTATATGAAAAAGAAGTGAAATTGTTTCCTAATTATATTAACTCAGCTTGGGCATGGTTTAATGCTTTAGTAGGTTTTGTAGATAATGAGAGAATTTCAAAAGGAAAAAGTTTACAAGAAAGAAATTCAAATCATATCGAATCTCTCTTTTGGGGAAGTGGTTTGAGACTAAAGCAAAAAGCATGGGAAACTATTCAGACAATTATAAAAATTTAACGAATTGGTGCTATGAAAGAATTTTTTTATAAAGAAAATGGAAAATTGAAGAAATATTACTATTGTAGTCTTGGATGTCCAGAAAAATATGTAGAAAGTCAATTTGGAAAAGATATTTTCAGAATTGGACAACAAGATTCAGGAATTTGTAAAAGGTGTTGCATAACTCTAAAAATGAAGTTTGAACTTAATCCAACACAAGAACCAGAAACTGAAGATTTAGAAAAAATTGGGAAAGACATTGAAAATGTAGAAATTCTTCAGACTGATGTTTTGATTA
>Ga0315287_10004934_pt1 | contig 13067 bp, 10 predicted proteins | sample YL17G11_0_MG_FD_205037 | JGI IMG/M metagenome (GOLD analysis project Ga0315287, IMG submission 205037) | Sediment microbial communities from Yellowstone Lake, YNP, Wyoming, USA - YL17G11_0 | ecosystem: Environmental > Aquatic > Freshwater > Lake > Sediment | place: USA: Wyoming | collected...
TGTCCTCGGAGGCCATGCCGATTCTCATGGGATACTCTTGGCCCGGTAACATCCGCGAGCTTGAGAATGTGATCGAAAGGGCTGTGCTGCTCGCAAAAGGCCGGTGGGTCAGCCCTGAGGATCTCCCAACCCACATCACCTCGGATTATGCCTTCACGCCGTCCCTTCTTCCGGAAGACAGTCTCTCCATCCGGAAAGCCTCCAACCGGCTGGAAAGGGATCTCATCGAGAAAGCCCTTGAGCTCACGGGAGGCAACCGGACCCAGGCGGCCAAGATCCTGGAGATCAGCCGGCCAAAGCTCCTCGCCAAGATCAAGGAGTTTGATCTTGAGAAAAGGTGAGTGCCGCTAGGTCCTCCGGCTTAAATCATCGCGCCTCGATCACCGCCCCCACCCCAAGAGGGAGCATTTCAACGATCCCGGGGTGAGAGCATCCGACGACAACTACCCCGGGCCCCTGGAAGTTTCAAGAATGAGCGCTTGCTCCTTGGAAAGGTCTCCAATTTCGCCGCTGGTGCGGACCTTCGCGCAGATCTCGACGGGGTGCGATTCTATACGGACATCCCTGCCTGCATCCCGTAAGCTGGCGAGCAATGGCTTGGGAAAGGATGGCCCGACGTACACCGGCACACCTGGCTTGGCTTGCAGGATGGCAAAGCACCCTGCAACGTGGTCGTGGTGAGGGTGAGGTGATAGAGATTCTTTTTTCGGATTTGCACTATACGGGGTTCAGCCCAGTGCGTCTGGGTGACACCATATGGCAGAGCAAAACCTCCCCGACGGACGCACTTGTCCGCTGGGTTCGCCCCGGGTCCGGTGACGAAATGCTGCCGCATGGGGACTTGACCTGGCTGAAGAGCGGAAAAACTCTGCCGCCCCTTTCTGCCCTGAGTATGCTCTCCAGTTGCTTCTGCTGCTTCTGCAATTGCTGGTACTGCACTATGTCACGTGCCAACTCATCACATTGAGCAAGCTGCTCAAGCTGGTTCTGTCGGAGCGACTGCCTGCCTATTCGATCCCGAATGCCGTCGAGGCTCCTGAAGACCGCGTCGATGTCTCTCAGCGAATCTAGGTCAAACTGCTTTCCGACCTTTGCGACGATGACCGCGCGCGCAACCGCTGCCGCCTTTGCGAGGGCATCCATCTTGCGCACAATCATACGAATATCAACTCGAAGACCGGTACACTCTTTGTCTCCCAGCAGCCGCTTCGATACAAGGCAAAAACAGAATGACCGCCAAGGAAGTGAGAGCGAAACATAAGCGCTGAACGATTTGACGTAATCTATTCATGAGTACGTCCTTTCTATGTGGGGTAATGGAATCGCGAAGAATATCCGCGCTTGGCAAGATCCTAACAGAACGGAAATCGTCCTGTCAGGAGCGCGACTGGATCAATTTGAGAGTCCCTGTCATGGACGAACCTCAGTGGGAGGGTAAAGGTAGAAACACTTCTGAAGCAGAAGTAAATATACGCCTCTCAGTAAGTCAAGCACGATCAGAGAAACAGGCCCGGGTGATTTTGCCTGGTAGTGTTTACTTGCGTTAACCCGTGTCATTTCGAAGGAGTCCCGCGCCACATACCCTTTCATTATCTCAGCATCGACCATAACAACAGACAGAGCAGATACCTGGAGGGCATGCATTCCACGCTCTATCATTTTTCGCAAAGCATCGCAGCGTTTCGATTCAATCGCAGGATGTAAATTGTGATGGTAGAATCAGCCGGCGATGTAGACTTCATTTGGTAATCGTTGCTCAATCATCTTTCGCATGAACGATTGGCTTGGATCAGTAATCGCTCGTTCGTGGGAAGCTTCAAAAATCACCACCTACAGATTCAACTCCTATCACTCTTGAACTCGTGACCCCGACCAATCTGCACAGACAGATTAGGAATTCGGCTAGTCACAGTAAGGCTGGTTACTATCTTTTCGGCACCGATAAGGACCATTTGATTTTCCGCTCCCGCAGTACCCTTTGATGAGGCAAACTCATCGCTCCGGCGAAAACGTGCTCATGGAGTAATCACTGAACATGACATATTCGTTTTTCTCCTGGGGCGTGCCTCTTGGATTCTTAAAGGTAGTAAGACAATACGCTATGCCAGACGTGTGCTTCTGGAACTGGAACCAAATCCTGTCACCTTCCACCCAGCTCCTCCCGGTATCCACCTTCTCTGGGAGCGAAGCACTACGGTAAATCACTTCCCCATAGGTCTTCCCAGTATCCACCCCCTGTGCGAGCGCAGGACTGCGAAAAATCACTTCCCCATCCTTTGTGACCTCCTGTGACCACTCCGAACCGTCCGGCCCGATTCCAAAGATTTTGGATGGATAAAAGAGCTTTTTGAGGTCTTCTCCGGTGATCTGATTTTCCTTGGATACGTGAATGTACTCCGGCCATTGACCCACGAGCCCCGTTTTCTGAAGACCTTCTAAAAGGGAATCCGACACCCCTCGGTCTTTGAGTGCCCAACGATAAAACATCAATGGCGGAGGGTAAACATAGTCAGGTGATTTACCCCGACGGAATTTATGGGCGACCGCTTTCGCTTCTTCATCGCGTCCTTGATGGGCGTAAATTGCCGCAAGATAGCCTACCGCGGCCCAAGTGTCCTCCGGGTTCAGCTTCAATGCTTGCTTTGCCGCCGTTACAGCCTCTTCCCATTCTCCCATGCAGAAGTGGGCGAGCCCGATATAGGATAAATAACGTGCCGGGTTAAGGGGATCCAGCCGCAGCGCAATCTTTCCGTGCTCAATGCCCTCTGCGGGCCTTCCAGACATGCTGAGCACCCTGCACGCGGCAAAATGGCAAGCGGGATCGTTGGGATCGAGGGCCAAAGCCTTCTCAACCAGCGATATCGCCCCATCGAACTGACGTAAATGGATACTCATATAGGCTGCAACCTGGTACGCGGTGGAAGTCGGCTGCTTCATAGCCTCCGTAAGGTAATAGCGTGCTTGCAGCCGAATCTCAAGGTAGGACATTTTAAATGCCGGCAACATTCCCTGGCCTGCCGCGTCAGCATATAACGCCGCGAGCGATGCCTTAGCCTGACCATAATTCGGGTCAAGCGCGATCGCCCTCTTGAAGCACGCCTCCGCCTTAACACAATCTTCTCTTGTAAATTTGCGATAATGCGTCCGGCCCTTTAGAAACTCTTCATAGGCTGCCGGATTCTGGGTTCCTTTCTGGCCTACCAGCGTCTTCTCCCCTGCTGTCAACTTCACGGCAAGGGCAGCCACAATCTTCTGGTTGATCTTGTCTTGCAAGGAAAAAACATCTCCCATATTTCCGTCAAACCGGTCGGCCCAGAGGTGCTGGCCGGTCGTCGCATCGACGAGCTGTGCGTTGATCCGCACCTGATTTTCCTCCCGGCGGACGCTCCCCTCCAGCACATAGCGCACCCCCAGATCCTCCGCCACCTGCTGAATTTTCACGGACTTTCCTTTGTACAGGAACGTCGAGTTGCGGGCGATCACGAAGAGTCCGGAGACCTTGGAAAGATCCGTGATCAGGTCGTCGGTCAGACCATCGGTGAAAATTTCCTGGCTCCTGTCATCGCTCATGTTGACAAAGGGCAGCACGGCAATCGAGGGCCTGTCAGGCAGAGGGAAGGCCATCCTCTTCATCAACGCTTTTTTGACTTGGGCAGGTTTCAAGCTGAATTCCCAGATTGCCCATGCGGCAGCCGCTACGATCATGACAATTACGGCGATGAGGCCTATCCAACGATATCGCCTCTGCAGGGCGGTCCCTTGTTGCCCTGGAATCGATACGGGAGGTCCGGGAACTTCCAAAACAAGTTGAACAGGTTTTGTTTCAGGTACCGTTTCGACTTTCTTCTCAAGACTCGACAGGAACCTGTCCCAGGCATCACCGTTCACGGAGTCCTCATAAATGATCACAACATCATCTAGTCTTGCCCCTATCTTGTCGATGGCAAACTTTAGGCGAACATTTTCTTCACTCCCTGTGTACTCGAAAAGATTTGCCCAGTTATCTTTTTCAGTTTCGGTAAATGTGTAAGCTTTGCCGGCCCCTTCGTCATATTCCTTTTTCCTTCCAACGACTTTGAAAAGCGGAGCCTCCTCCAGATTGGGCAGAGCATTCTTCCATTTCCTGTAAATCCTCGGCAGCAAGTTATCCTTTTCTGATGATCCGGCAGAGCCCCCGACCGTGTCGTTCAGTAAAACAAGCAGGTCATGGTTGCCTTCCAGAGGGATGGAGGTGATTTTCCCAAGTCTTTTCATCTCGTTAACAACAAAGGCAATCACCGAGAGGTAAAATCTTCGCGATGGTGTGTTGAAATAGAGGGTAAGCTCAATCCGCTTTTTCAATTCGATATGGAGCTTGAAGTGATTGAGATCGATTACTAGGGGGCGACGTTTAGTGTTCTCCATCATCTTTTAGTCCACTTAAAACTCGTTGAGAAGACGTGAGATCTTATTTGCGCTGAATGTGATGAAGAAATTTTGACGGTCCGGACCGTCAGAAGATGTATCAGATGTCATGATTAATGTCAATTTTGAGGAGTCACAATAAAGGTTTCTTTGTCAGTGTATGAAAAACGGAGACGATAAACTGAACAGTTTCATCAAGATATTGGAGTCCTCGCATCTCACACTAACGAAAGGAGGTGAAATCGGAAGAAAACCATATTCCGCTTCACTGCAGTAAATGGTGAACGGCAACAATCGAGGGGAAGCTATGGAGTGGGTTTATCTCAAGTACCTTGACCAATGCCTCCCTAAGGCTAGTGCCTGAGGGGAGGCGCACCAAACTCTCGCCATGTTTCAATAAAAGCAAACCCACCGTAAGATGGGGATTAATAGCTACGGATCATAATAGTTCCATCTGACCCTGGTTTCTTAATTTTTCTGGCGTTCCGACAGATTTTTACTTCTGAACAACCACGGAGTTTCAGCATGTTACGATTATGGAGCTTTCTATGAGACAACGATCTAGTTTCGGAATTGTACTATTGTGTACTTTTTTTCTGGGCTGCGCTTTTGACGTGGCTCACATCCAATACAGGCAGAGCCAGTTTACACCCGTGCCCGAATTTCCCAAATACATTGTGATGAAAGATAGCGTAGAGATCACAGAAGGCCCTTGCGCCTATTACTCCCGCAAGCTGCGCCAAGGGACCACTTGGGATTTCGTAGGGACCATACCAGAGGGAGAAATCTATAAGCCTCGCGATCAAGTGTTAACCATTGAAGCCTCGCATGTATATGAGGCGTATCTGGTCTTATCGAATGATTCGCTTATCGGTTTCTATTTGCCTGTGGAAGGATCGTTTGCGGCTCTTCCCAGTCCTAGAAAACTCCCGATTGAGGTCAAGAGAGGAGGTTAATTTACTATGAAAAAAATTGTGATTCTTGTTTCACTTCTACTTGCGGGCTGCTCTTTATTCGGTTGTGCCACTGGCGCAAAGTTTACAGAGGTTCAGCCTAAAATGGTGGCAGAGAGTCCTGGCATGAGCCGGATCTTCTTCTATCGAACATCAGTTTTAGGCGCAGCGCTTCAACCAGAGGTTCTTCTCAACGACCACAAAGTCGGGAAAGCGGTAGCGCAAGGTTTTTTTTACGTCGATCGATCTCCTGGGAATTACATAGTCGCTACAAGTACTGAGGTGGAGCGCAAGCTTAGTTTCACTCTTGAGCAAGGGCAGACGAGATATGTCAGGTTCTCAGTAAGCATGGGATTCTTCGCAGGCCATGTCTATGGGGAATTAGTAGATAATTCAGTCGCCTTGGAAGAAATAAAAGATTGCAAATACATCGAAGACAAGAAGGACTAAGTAATATCATTGCCGGTTTTCATTAAAAGATTTTGCATGGCTTTCGGAGGGATAGTCCGGCTGTCACGCGAAGGCAAATCTTACACGAAGGAGGAATAAGCCATGTGCAAAAAGACGATAATGATTGCTTCAATTTGGTTCCTTTTGGGGATTTTGGTTCCCGTTTCAGTGGCGGTAGGTGAGATGACGGATAACTTTATTGATATTTATGGGAATTCTATTAGCCCCACTGAGATTCTATCAACTGATACGCCAGCTGAAATCTACCAAGCTTCAGACAAGGTTACCACAGTGCAAGTGATTGACGAGCCTTTTGGGATTTACGAGGACTGGAGAGGTCCCTACATTCGTTCCGATCGCTGGCTTGTGAAGACTGACCGCGCCCATGAAGCCCGGCGTGAGGTGGTTATGAAGTGGCCCTACCTCAGACTGCCCAACCTTTGCCTCCCCGAGGTTGAGGCGGTGGGAGACCATCTGCTAATGAGATTTCGTCTTGAAGGGCAGACAACTTCAAACGTGGGGCTGGTCGGGGCAAGCCAAGCATTTCGGTTTTCAAACCCATCAGCAGTCAATAAGATCAAGGTGAACTTCCAAATAAAGAATTATGACGTTATAGGATGTGAAAAAAACCCAGATATGACAAGAATCTGGCCCGCTGGGATTTCATTAAATAAATTCAACGATGGAAATTCAAAAGGTCTAGGTGACTTAACAGGAGACCATTTTGTTAGAGTGATGGCAAATCGCGAAGCATTCACAACGGATCCTGAGGGTATGCTGACGGTTAGGGCTTTTTTGTTCAGATGCATAGATGCTGCTTGCAGTGGCGCCATAAGCAATGTTTTCAATACTAATATGGGGAAGGTTATGGTCGGTTTGCCATTTTCGCTCAGAATTTCGTGGGATGAGCCAAATGATCGCTTTTTTGTTGGGTATAATTCCAATCCCGATGTAATCTTGGCTTACGACCATTCTTTGAATGTACAAGGCCCAGGCGGTCCATTTGCAGATTTCCACACTCAATTAGTAAATGCTACCTGTATGGAAGCACCAACGGTGACCGACGCAGAAATCAAGGTGCGAAAAGTCCTCACTAATGTGTCGGCGGTTATACCCTAGCTCTGATGCTTTTCTCACGCACTGGTATTTGAGCCAGTGAGATTGCAGAAAAAGCTGAAAGGTAGGATAGGCATAAAGCCTGGGTTAACACCGGCATTCCCTTTTCTGTTCCAAACAAAGTGACACCTAACCCCTTTTCCGAGGAAGTTATGAAGTGGGCCTACCCCAAAATGCCTGACCCTTGCCTCCCCAGGGCTAATACCTGAGGGAGGCACACAAAACCATTTGTGAGCTCAGCAGCCCAAGAGGGGCTTCCTTATAACTCAAAATCTATCATAGTCTCTATCACGTATTTCTGAAACATACTGTCCTGCCAATTAAGGAGGTGGAACATGGGCTCTGTTATCGCAAAGATATTGGTCGCGCATCGGCACGCAAACCGCGTGGTGCAGATTGGACTTTGGATGGCATTCCCATTCGTCCTTTTTGCTTGTGCTTCTTTTACGACTGTTCGCCAACATCCAGAATTTGATGTGCGTAGGGTGGCGGCTAAAACGGCAATGCTGGTTCCTCTCGATGTAGTGGTTGTTCGTGGATCTTCCCTAAGCACCGGTACACAGTTACCGGAGGAAGCGGCGAAGGCAGGCAAAGACCTTAGTATCTTGGTTGCGGCAGAGCTTTCACAGCGTGGATTCGAAGTGAAGAGTGGACAAGCTCAGGAGAATGCTATCGGCGACACGAAAGATAATCCGGCTCACACAACAGCAGTCAAGCACATGCACGAGCAGTTGGCTGCCGCGATGTACAGCAATCGGCCAATGCCTACGCCTCAGGCGCTCGCTTACCGATATACTCTCGGGCCGGAAGTTGCAGCCCTGGCAAAACAGGCCGGGGTTGGCTCCCTTGCCTTCGTGAGGCTCCGCATGTGCAAACGTTCTGGCGGGGATGTCGCGGCCGAAACCGGAAAAAATCTATTGGTTGGCCTGGCGACTCTCGGCATGTTTGTCCCATATAATAAACCGAGTGGGTGGGTCGCGCTGCAAGTAGCTCTGGTCGATGGGGAAACCGGCGATGTGCTGTGGGGAAACCAAGTCTCCGAGCTCAGCCACAGGCTCGTCAGTGAGCCAGATTTCTTGAGCAATCTGAAAGGGATGGTGGCTGATCTGTTCAAGCCATTCCCGCTATTATAGGTGAGGCCGAGAATGAATCAGTGATCGTGATCATTGCAAACCTGGCTCGTTACAGTGATTCATTCAGGTTGCTGGCGCATGAGTTTTCTGGGGTCGGACCAAGCCAAAATAACTCACCCAATGCAAAGGTTGGCACCAATGATTCTATTGTCACCCACCAAGGAGGTCGGAACATGAGAAGAGGAGTCAGCGGGTTAATTGTGCTTCTTGCATTGATTGGTTGTGCGACGCCGGGGTTTACCCCGGTCCAGGATCAGACGGTCCGCATAGAGGCCTATGGATTTTCAATCCTGCCACCTCCGGGACCTGGCTGGTACAGAGGTACGGACGGCCACCTTCGGGGCTCAGACGCTGTTATGTTCGGGAAACAAGGAGGGTCCACAACGACTCATACCATCGTCGCCTCGGTAATCCGGTACAAGGGTTTCAATCCAGTGCCCTTCGAATTTGCAGAATACGCAACGAACCCAGAGGTATTTGCCGCTTATGATAAAGCATCCGCCCAGCAGGCGAATCCTCCCGGCAGCCGAATGCGATTCCTCGAACATTCGGTTGTCCCGGACGCGCAGTTCGGTTATTGTACGAGGGGACATGCTAAGTTCGAGGATCATGGTTGGCCCGTAGCGCCCCAGGTGCTCATTCAGGAGGACTGGTATTATTCGTGCCTCCACCCGAATTCATCCCAAGTCATAATCCAAATAATGTTCTCCGAGCGGGGCCTTCCGGGTGAAAGCGACCCATCGCTCACAAACGTTCGAGAACAGTTTTTCAAGAGTCTTCAGTTCCGCCCCCTTCTGATCAGCGACTATTAGAATTCCCGAAGGGAAAAAATAATTGACGTCAGACACCCTTCAGTGATGTGGGCAATTGCGGATCGGCAACAATGACTCAACACAGCCTGTGATTGGACTTGCACTTTGCGGCTAATACACTATTGCTCTATCGCCTCAGGTGAGGCGCGCGTTACGATTTGAATCTGTAACCTCTTTCCACAAAGATCGGAGATCCGCTTTCCACTTCGATACGCAACTTGCACTCGGGCGAGTGATCTGAAGATTATGATTTCAAAGGCATGCCCAGGTAGCCGCTTGTGTCGAAATCGTTATCGGCCCCCTTCGTATTCAGGAAACAGGCTGCTTGGGCAAGTCATAGCCTGGCGATTTCCTGGTCCTGCAATCGACTCGAGTTGCTAATTGTAACCCCCGCTCATCCTGCCACTACCAACCGTCAAGACCTGAAGACAAACACTCGCAACCCCTGGACTGACTTTGTCATTTGACACACAAGGGCGGATTCCCATAAAGGCCGCCACATCTGAAGCAAGTTCTTATCACGTCACGCAGACCATGACTGCAACTGCTGCGATCCACTTGTTCATTGCGCCCTCCGATCAGGGTCTGTCGGCAATCCTGTGACCCACCAATGGAAGGGAGGAAAGGCGATTCGGCCTTGTGTGTCAAAGGGAAAGACGCATCCCAAGGACGAACGATCACCGATCCAAGTCTGTCGACAAGAAAGCTAACAAAGTGATACTGCAGATTCTCTTCATGGTCTGTCTCCTTTCGAGGTTAAGGGTTTGAATCCGAACATTGCCATTTCTGACCTTAACGATGTGACACTCGGCAACTCGGGGAGCCTCTCACTGAACGGGTAGCTTTAAAACATACCGGGTCGCGGAATCGAGATCCACAACAGGCACTAACAGGAAAAGATCCGTGGTGGAGAGATCCCCCGGTGCGAAAGCAGAGGCCCGGGTTGAACCTGCGCTGGACGACACTGCGCGACCCCTGACCGAGAATCACAAGGACGGCCCCGGCGCTGGAGAATGCTTCGTGTGTCTCTAAGAAGCGTGAGGGCGAGATACAGCAGCCCGAGCACCGCTGTCAGGTACACCGTGGAAGCCCTCCAGATGAGGTTGTAATAGGGCGCAAGCCCCGCCGGGACAATGGCGGCCATAGCCGAAAGAGAGAAAACTTCCGCGAACCCTGAGCTTCCCGGGGTGGGAGCAAAGTAAAGCAAAAATAAGAGAGCCATCTGGATTTGAAGCACCTCGCCCAGGGTCGAATTCCCTATACCCAGGAAACGCAAGCAAAGGAACGCCATGAGGCACCGGGCCAGAATGAAAACAAAGCTCAGGAGACAGACACCGGCAAAATGGGCTTTCCCTGTGCGGACAAATCTCCACGTGCCGTGGTGGTAATCATAGACAATGGTGATGAGCCGGTTTGCTGTTAATTCCATTCGATCCTGATGGGAACAGCGGGCGTTGCCTGAACTGTTCTTCTCCCGGCAAACAAGCCCGGACATCCGCCGAAAGGTTCGCAAAATGTGAGTGACGGCAACACGAAACAAACCGGGCCAGAGGAGGGCAACGGTCATCAAGCCAATGATAATAGTCAAAGGCCAGATTGCCACGGAAAAGAGCGAGCCCAGGGTTGCGCCGGAAATGAGAACGGAGTAGAAGCCAACGACGAGCAGGCTCACCATGGTCCCGAGAAAAGTAATCAAGCTGATGGTCGTCGCTGTGGAGACACTTACCCCGCCGCGATGGAGCATGTAGATCTGGCCGAATCCTCCCCCGGTCTGCGAGGGAGTGAGCATGGCGATCCCTGAGTTGGCCCATTCCGCTTTGAGGCATGTCCAAAATCCCGTGCCCGGTTGAAGGACACGGCAAACGAGCCAGATTCTCAAACCCGAAGCAAGGGTATCGAAAGGGAGGCAGACAAGCATAAGCCAAAGGTACTCGAAACGAAGGCCACTCCACGTAAAGGTCTCCTCACCGTGCTCAATTCGGGAGAACTGGTAAAGGAAAATGGAAGCCGTGAGCAGGACGAAAACCATGCCTCCCAGAGCGAGCTTAAAGTGGTGGCCTTGCCTTGAACCGAATGCCCCAGCCCGTGAGAGGGCGGTGGCGTTGTCAGCCTGACTCTTCATCAGTGGTCGATCCTTCGTCGATTCCATGTAATTTCACCTCAACCAGTCAGCTTTTGCCTGACCTAATGAGCAATAGCTGTGCCGCTGGGCATCACCTATGTTTTCCACGGGCTAGCAGGGTAAGAGTTGCACTCGCCCATCAGGCAGAAACCTCAGTCAATCACGATACTTTGCTTATGGCAGGATCACGCGGGGAAGGAATGAAGGCGTGGGTTTTCTTCGAGACACTCGACAGAGGAGCTTGAACAAGAGGCCGGCAACTGGGATTGACGCTGTTTTCGCTATTTGAGGATTTCAGTATGATGTCAACAGATTATCAAAATGCAGAAAGGTTTACGGCGCAAAAGGGGTTGCAGGGTTCCCGGAGAGATTGTGATTCTATTCCTTGTCTTTCCTGAGCCGTTTGTTAAGAGCCTGACGGGTTATTCCCAGGCTGAGGGCGGCAATAGACTGGTTGCCGCCTGCGCGTCGCATGGCCTCGTCGACAAGGTTCTGCTCAAGTTCCTTCAACGTCGGCAATCGCTCGGAGAAAGACACAGAGACACCCTCCCTCTGGATCTGTTGAGGCTGCTCCTTCTTCGGTGCAAGCGGCTTCTGGAAAATATGGGATTTGAAGGCGTCCATGGACAGTTTGCCTGAACGGTGGCTGCCGACTGAATCGAACACCATGGATTCCAGCTCTCGAAGGTTGCCGGGGAAATGGTAGGTCGAAAGCAAGGTGAGGAGCTCTTCGGGCGGTGTGGGCCTGCTCTTGCCAAGGGTCGTCGAGGCCTTTTCGAGAAAATGGTTGAGAAGGAGAGGCAGATCTTCCATGCGCTCTAGGAGAGGGGGGATTTGGAGATGATGATCGCAGAGTCTGTAATAGAGATCCTTGCGAAACCGCCCGTTGGTCTGGAGCACGTTCAGATCCTGATTCGTGGCCACAACGATTCTCGCATCCGATCGCTTGGCCAGATCCGATCCGAGGGGAAAGTACTCCCCGTCCTGCAAGAGCCGCAGGAGTTTCACCTGTGAAGGATGGCTCAGGTCCCCAATTTCATCCAGGAAGAGGGTCCCGCCTGCCGCCTGTTCCAGCAAACCTCCACGGGCCTGCTCGGCTCCCGTAAACGCGCCCTTCTTGTGCCCGAAGAGGGTGTCCGCAAAAACGTTGTCATCAAGGCCTGCCACATTCACCGCGACAAAGGCTCCTTTGCGACGGCTGAGCCTGTGCACAGCCCTGGCCACCAGTTCCTTTCCCACTCCTGTCTCACCGGTAATCAGCAACGGCCTGGGGCTCGCTGCGATAGCTTCGACGTATTGAAAAATCGATCGCATTCTTGCACTGCACGTCACAATTCCTGAAAAGACCTCCGGATGCTCAAGCTTATCCGACAACACATGGGCCTTGAGCAAACGGTTCTCCCTCTGCAGTTCCCGGAGGTCAAGGGCCCTCTTCACTCCCCCGATGAGACGACTCCTCTCAACCGGCTTGACCATATAGTCGAAGGCCCCGAGTTTCATGCACTTCACCGCCGTCTCCACTTCATTCGCTCCTGTGATCATGATCACGGGAATCTCGGGGAAATCGGAGATGATCGCGGGAAGCAGTTCGTCGCCCGTGATGTAGGGCATCCTCAGGTCCAGGAGTATGATTTCGACTTCCTGTTCTGTGAGCAAGGGGATCACCTCACGGCTGTCCCGGCACCGGATGAAGTGATTCAGGTTAACGGAGCGAAGGGCCATTTCAAAGCTGGTGAGCGACTGTTCTTCGTCATCGACCAGCAGCACAGGACGGTGAGGAGATGTGATATCCGTCATTGGCTCACCTCTTTTCCAGGTTTAAGGCTTCGGTTCACAGGGAGGAAAACCTCTGCTTTCGTTCCTATCCCGGGTTCTGATGCAAAATACATTGTCCCCCCTTGTTCCTTAATGAGTCTAGAGGAAATGGCCAATCCCAGGCCCACGCCCCCGGAATCATGTCTGGTGGAAAAAAACGGATCCGTGATACGAGGCAGGTTTTCGGGCGGTATGCCGACTCCCTCATCCTGCACCTGCAGAACAACGTTGCCGTTGACTTCGTCCCACCGGGTGGATACAC